>Ga0136618_10000761_pt1 | contig 11643 bp, 11 predicted proteins | sample AntDrymUQ3302106_2_FD_104805 | JGI IMG/M metagenome (GOLD analysis project Ga0136618, IMG submission 104805) | Polar desert sand microbial communities from Dry Valleys, Antarctica - metaG UQ330 (21.06) | ecosystem: Environmental > Terrestrial > Soil > Desert | place: Antarctica: Dry Valley... | reverse complement strand
TCGAGCACCGCCAGCTTCGGCGCGAGCAACGCAAGCTGGAGGATCTCCATGCGCTTCTTCTCGCCGCCGGAGAAGCCCTCGTTCAGATACCGCGAGGAGAACTCCTTCGGCACCTTGGTCAGCGCCATCGCCGCCTCGACCGTCTTGCGGAAGTCCTTCAGCGAGATCGGCTGCTCGCCGTTGGCCTCGCGGTGCGCGTTCATGACCATGCGCAGGTACTTGGTCACGGTCACGCCCGGGATCGCGACGGGGTACTGGAACGCCATGAACAGGCCCGCACGCGAGCGCTCGTCCGGCTCGGCGGCGGTGATGTCCTCGCCGTCGAAGAGCACCTGGCCCTGGGTCACCTCGAAGTTGGGGTGACCCATGAGCGCGTTCGCGAGCGTCGACTTGCCCGAGCCGTTGGGGCCCATGAGCGCATGAAACTCGCCGGAGCGGACATGCAGGTCCACGCCCTTGAGGATCTGCTTGTCACCCGCCGAGACGTGCAGGTTCTTGATCTCGAGATCGGCCATGGTCTCCAATGATGTCCGTTGGTAGGTGAGTCTTGCCGGCGGAGAAGTCCACGAGCTCCGCAAGGGTGGTGCGCTGCAGCGAGCTGATGACGCCGAGCTGTACGCGCGTCCACAGCAGCTTGGTGGCGCAGAGCTCCGCTTCGCCGTGATGGGAGCAGAGCACGCGTCCTTCGCGGTCGTCGAAGAAGCAGTCCATCGGCGCGATGTGCCCTTCGAGCGCGAGTACGACCTCGTCCATCGTGATCTCCGACGGTGAGCGGGCAAGCCGGTAGCCGCCGTGGGCCCCGCGCGTCGCCTCGACGATGCCGGCTTTCTTCAGCAGCGCCGCAATCCGCTCGAGATAGGCGAGCGGTAGCGACTCCTCCTCCGCGATCGCCTTGAGCGACACGGGTTGGCGGCTGCCGTGCAGGCCCAGCTGCACGAGCAGCCGGACGCCGTACTCCGCCTTTGTGGTGAAGATCATCCGCGCTAAAGCCTACCAACGAGGTAGGAGTTCTCCCGGATACCGTGCGGCCCCCGATGGGCCGCACCCTCGACCCCGCTCGCCTCGGCGACCACATCGACCGCCTCTACCGCGCGGCATGCGCCCTGACGGGCTCGCGCATCGCGGCCGACGACCCGGTGCAGGACACCCCCTCCGCCGTGACCGATCGCGCGTCGTCGGGAACGTCGAGCGCGTCGCCGCCGACGATCGTGTAGGCGAGCGTCTTGCCCTCCTTCTCGTAATAGACCGTCGTCGCGTCGCGGCCCTCGACCTCGCCCGTGCGGATGCCGGTCGCCTCCCAGCCGAACTTCGTGTCCCACTCCGGGAAAGCCACGCCGTCCTGCTCGGCGGCCAGCAGCTTGCCCTGCGCCGCCGGGGCGGGCCCGGTCGCGGGCTGGCCGCCGAACGCCGCGGCCTCGTCCAGCGTCGGCCCGCCCGGCCCGGCGATGACGGCCGCGAGCAGCACCGCCGACGCGACCGCGCCTGCAAGCGCCACCGAGAACCAGCGCCGTCGGGCACGCGGACGGGCGAGCCGCGCGCGGCTCTCGAGGCGCTCGCGCAACGCGAGCGGCGCGCGAACCTCGGCGGCCGCGCCCGCGGATCAGCGTGATCGCGCGGCGCTACTCGTCCAGTGCCGTCGCCGGCTCGACGTCCTCCGCGGCGAGTGCATCGAGCTCGGCCTGGCGCGCAGGCGGCAGCGTGCCGTCGGCAGCGGCCGTCAGGTCCGCCATCAGGCGGTCGTCGTATGGCTCGGAGAGACTCATCGAAGAGGATCCTTCAGCACATAGGACGCCGCATCGGACGACCCTGTTCCTCCGCACGCAGGAAAGGGGGCCACACGCATAGGATCGCGGTATGAGCGAGCCGACGAAGTTCCTGCTGCCCGAGGACGCGATCCCGACCCACTGGGTCAACCTGGCGCCCGACCTGCCCGGCGAGCCGCTCCCCCCGCTCAGCCCACGTACCGGCGAGCCCGCCGGACCGGACGACCTGACGCCGATCTTCCCGATGGGCCTGATCGCCCAGGAGGTCTCACAGGAGCCCGAGATCGCGATCCCCGACCTCGTGCGCGAGGCCTACAAGCTGTGGCGCCCGACGCCGCTCTACCGCGCGCGCCGCCTGGAGCAGGCGCTCGGCACCAAGGCGCGCATCTTCTACAAGTACGAGGGCGGCTCCCCCGCCGGCTCGCACAAGCCGAACACCGCGGTGCCGCAGGCCTACGAGAACGCGCAGGCGGGAATCGCCAAGCTCGCGACCGAGACGGGCGCCGGGCAGTGGGGCTCCTCGCTGGCGTTCGCGTGCTCGCTCTTCGGGCTGGAGTGCGAGGTCTTCATGGTCGGGTCGAGCTATGACCAGAAGCCCTACCGGCGCTCGATGATGGAGACCTGGGGCGCGAGCGTGCACCGCTCGCCTTCGGAGCGCACGCAGGCCGGCCGCTCGCAGGCGGCGCATCCGACCGGCTCGCTGGGCATCGCGATCTCCGAGGCGGTCGAGGTCGCCGCGGGCGATCCGGCCTGCAACTACGCGCTCGGCTCGGTGCTCAACCACGTGCTGCTGCACCAAACGGTGATCGGGCAGGAGGCGATCGCGCAGCTCGAGCTGGCCGGCGCCGGCATGCCCGACGTGATCGTCGGCTGCGTCGGCGGCGGCTCGAACTTCGGCGGGCTCGTCTTCCCCTTCCTGCGCGCGGGGGCGGACTGCAGGATCGTCGCGGCCGAGCCCGCCGCCTGCCCGACGCTCACGCGCGGCGTCTACTCCTACGACTACGGCGACACCGTCGGCATGACGCCGCTGATGCCGATGTACACGCTCGGCCACGACTTCGTGCCGCCGCCCGTTCACGCCGGTGGGTTGCGCTACCACGGCGACGCGCCGATGGTCTGCGCACTGGTGAAGGCGGGCCGCGTCGAAGCGCGCTCCTATCGCCAGAACGAGACGTTCGAGGCGGCCGTGAAGTTCGCCCGCAGCGAGGGCATCATCCCCGCCCCCGAGCCGGCGCACGCGATCCGCGCGGTGATCGAGGAAGCCTCCGACGGTGAGGCGAAGACGATCCTGTTCGGCCTCTGCGGCCACGGGCACTTCGACCTCGCCGCCTACGACGCCTACCTGGCCGGCAGCCTCGAGGACCCGGAGTTCTCTGAGTCGGATCTCGAGGCCGCCCTGGCCGGGCTGCCGGACGCGCCGGTGATCGCCTGAGGCCCTGCTAGAGCTCGACCAGCTCGCCCAGCTCGGTCGCAACCGCGAGCAGCCGCTCGATGTCCTCTGCCTCGGTGCGGAAGTTGACGATGCATGCGCGTAGGCCGAAGCGGCCGTCGATGACCGCGTTCGAGCAGTACACGCGCCCGTCGGCCATGATCGCGGTCATCAGCCGCTCGTTGACGCGGTCGAGCTGCTCCTCGCCCTGAGACCAGCCGGCGGGGCGATAACGGAAGCAGCAAATCGACAGCCGCGGCTCGCACATCAGCCCGAAGTCGGGATGCTGCTCGACGAGCTCGCCGAGGTAGCGCGCGAGGGCGACGTCGTGGGCGATCCGGCGGCCGTAGGCCGCGCGCCCGTGCGCCAGCAGCGAGATCCAGACCTTGAGCGCCGCGAACCCGCGCGAGAACTGGGGGCCGTGCATCGCGAAGTCGACGCCCTGACGCGCGGCCTCGTCGAGCCAGATGTAGCTCGCGTCAGAGTGGAACGAGCGCGACAGCGCGCCGAAGTCGCGCAGCAGCACGCAGCCGGCCGACTGGCTCGTATAGAGCCATTTGTGCGGGTCGATCGCCAGCGAGTCGGCGCGCTCGGCGCCGTCGAGCAGCCCGCGCAGCTCGTCCGAGAGCGCGACCGCGCCCCCGTACGCGGCGTCGACGTGGAACCACAGCCCGTGCTGCTCGGCGATGCGGGCGATCGCCGGCAGCGGGTCGATCGAGCCGGTCGTCGTCGTGCCGGCGGTCGCGCAGACCGCGAGCGGCCGCACGCCGGCGTCGAGGTCGCGGCGGATCGCCGCCTCGAGCGCGTCGGGGAGCATCCGCTGCTGCGCGTCGATCGCGATCGCCCGCACGGCGTCCGCGCCGAGGCCGAGCATGTCCGCCGCACGGCGGATCACGACGTGCGCCTCCTCGGAGGCATACAGCGCGACCGGGCCGTGCTCGCGCACCCCGCGCTCGCGCACGTCGTGGCCGAGCCCGATGTCGCGCGCGCACTTGAGCGCGACGAAGTTGGCCATCGCGCCACCGGACATGATCATCCCGCCGGCGCCCTCGGGCAATCCGAAGCGGCCGGCCAGCCAGCGCGTCAGGTGCAGCTCGATCTCGGCCGCGCCCGCGCCGAGCCGGTAGCCGCCGAGGTTCGGGTTCAGCCCGGCGGCGAGCAGCTCGGCCGCCGCCCCCGGGACGGTGCCGGCGCCGGAGATGTAGGCGAAGAACCCCGGGTGCCCCATCAGCAGCGACTGCTCGAAGGTCAGCTCGCGCAGGTAGGCGACGAGCTCGTCGACCGGCATCGGCTCCTCGGGCACCGGCAGCGCGACCGCGGCCGCCACATCGACCGGGTCGAACTCGCGGTTGACCGGCAGCTGCGGGAGCCGCTCGAGCAGCTCGGTCCAGAGGTCGAGCACCTGGCCGCCGAACTCGCTCGCCTGCTCCGCACTCCAGGCGAGGTCGGTCACGGGTGAAGGGCGCGTGGGCACGTCGCGCGGCCTACCCGAGCCGCGCGCGGTAGCGCCGCATCGTCGCGGCGCCGAAGTCGCCGTGCGTGCGCATCCGCATCGCGCGCACGCGCTCGTGGTGATACGGGCTCGACAGGCTCTCGGAATGCCCGATGACGTCGCGCGCCGGGATGCCGAAGCGGCCCTGGAGCCAGCGCGTGAGCCGCAGCGAGGCGGCGAGCTGGCGCGGGCGTCCGAGCACATCGGCATCGGAGACGCCGACGTGCTCGATCCCGATCGCGCTGTCGTTCAGTCCGACCGTGTGGCGGCAGCGCCAGCGCAACGAGACGAGCTGGTGGATCGCCCCGTCGCGGTCGATCAAGAAGTGCGCGCAGACGCCCGGCAGCTCGCCGAACTCGACGTCCTGGGCGTTCGCGGCGAAGGTGTTGAAGGCCGAGCTGAAGCTGCTCGACGCGGTGTAGTGCTCGACGATCACCCGCGGCTCGACCAGCTTCGCCTTCGCCTCGCCGTAGTGGCGGCGCGAGTACTGCCGCATCTGGCGCCGGCGCTCGGCGCCGAACGGGATCGGGTCCCACTCGATCGGCGGCGCAGGCGCGCCGGATGCCTGCGCGGACACCGGGGTGAGTGCCAGCGCCGCGCGCGCGTGGCGTCCGGCCGCGCCGCGAGCGAGCGGCCCCGCCGGAAGCTCGACGACGAATGCGGTCGTCCCCGGCGCGCGTCGGTTCTGCCAGCTCGTCGCGGTGCCGCGGTATCGCGGCAGCCGCCGCGCAGGCAGCCCGACCCGGCGGGCGTAGGCTCGCACCGGCGCGTTGCCGGCGCCGGGGGCGAGGTTCACCAGGCTGAGGGCCTGGTGGTAGAAGACCGTCAGGCTCGGGTCCACGTCGGAGATCAGTCGCTGCAGCGCGCGCGTCTCGGGCTCGCTGGCCGGCGCGCGACCGGGGTAGTAGGTGTCGAACGCGCGCCCGCTCCCGGCCCAGCGGAACGGGAAGTTACGGTTGAGGTCGACCCCACGCGCGTTCTGGCGCGTGCCGTGGCGAACGCCGTCCGGGTTCACCGTCCGCACGAGCCAGAGCTGCACCCCGGGCGGCGGCGGCAACCGGCGCAGGCGCGCGATCACGGCGTGGCCCGCGGTCTCGTTGCCGTGGATCGAGCCGACCACGAGCAGCCGCACGGGCGCCGCCGGATCGCCCACGCGGGTGACCTCGAGCGAGCGTCCCTGGACCGATTCGCCGAAGCCGGCGGCCGCCGCTGCGGCGGGCGCGAGCAGCGCGATCAGGAATGCGAGGACGGCGGCGCGCACTGGAGCGCAACTTGTTAGCACGCGGCGCGTTTCATGCGGTTGGTGCACTCCTGTAGCGGTGCCGGCCGGCATGGACGGCCGGCCGGCCTTCGCTACCTTGCCGCCCATGGGCAGCGCGGTGATCCTCGGGGCGGGTGCATTCGGGGCCTCGCTGGCATGGTGGCTCGCACGGGCCGGCACGCAGGTGACGCTCGTCGACCAGTTCGAGCCCGGCGATCCGCGCACGACCTCGGGCGGCGAATCGCGCCTGATCCGCTGCGGCCACGGTCCAGACCTTCACTACACGGCCTCGGCGCGACGCGCGCGCACGCTCTGGCGTGAGCTCGAGGCCGAATGCGGCGAGGAGTTACTGGTCGAGTGCGGCCTGACGTGGTTCGCGCATCGCGAGGACGGCTGGGAGGCGCAGGCGATCGCATCCTTCGAGGGCCTCGGCATCCCATACGAGCGGCTGGCGCCGGAAGCTGGAGCGCGGCTCTTCCCGAGCTTCTCACCTGACGGACTCGCGTACCTGCTGCACGAGCCCGAGGCCGGTGTTCTGCGGGCGCAGCGCGCGGTGCGCGCACTCGCACGCCGGGCCGTCGGGCACGGGGCTCAGCTCGTCCGCGCGACCGCCCGGCCCGAGGGCGCCGCCGCGCGGCTCGACGACGGCCGCGTGCTCGAGGCCGACGTCGTCGTCTGGGCTTGCGGTGCCTGGCTCGGGCGGCTGTTCGCCGAGCATCTGAGGATCCAGAGCACGCGCCAGGAGCTGTTCTTCTTCGACGGCGGGCCGGCGTGGCAGGCAGCCGGCGTACCGGCGTTCCTCGACTTCGAGCAGGCGATCTACGGCACGCGCGACATCGACGGCCTCGGCGTCAAGGCGGCGCCGGACTTCGACGGCCCCGAGCTTGACCCGGACGCCGAGCTGCCGCCGGCGGGCGCCGCGGGCGAGGCACTTGCGCGGCGCTTCCTGGCGCAGCGCTTCCCGGGCCTGGCACACGCTCCCCTGCGCAGCTCGAAATGCTGCCGCTACGAGCTCTCGACCGACTCGCACTTCATCGCCGCCCCGCATCCCGAGCATCCGTCGGTCTGGCTGCTGGGCGGTGGCTCCGGGCACGGCTTCAAGCACGGGCCGGCGCTGGCCGAGCAGGTGGCCGCCGCGCTGGACGGCCGCACGCCGCTGCCCTCCCACCTCGCGCTCGGCGACCGCGGCGGCGTCAGCGGCCTGCGGACGGCCGGCGCGATTCTCTGACGCTCACTGCGTCCAGCCCCGCTGGACCGCCCACCGGCTCAGCTCGTGGCGGTTGGAGAGCTGCAGCTTGCGCAGCACCGCCGACACATGCGCCTCGACCGTCTTGGCGGAGATGCCGAGGCGCAGCGCGATCTCCTTGTAGAGGTAGCCGCGCGCGATGTGGCGCAGGACCTCGCGCTCGCGGGTGGTGAGCTGGTCGAGCTCGGGATCGGCGACGACCGGCGCCTGTCCCTCCTGCCCGGCGAACGCGTCGAGCACGAAGCCGGCCAGGCGCGGGGAAAAGACGGCATCGCCGGCGGCGACGCGCAGCACGGCTTCGGCGAGCTCCGGGCCTGAGATCGTCTTGGTGACGTAGCCGCGGGCACCGGCGCGGATGATGCTGATCACGTCGTCGGGCGCGTCCGAGACGCTGAGCGCGAGAAAGCGCACGGCCGGCCGGCGCGGGGTCACGGCGCGGATCACCTCGACCCCGCCGCCCTCGGGCATCTGCACGTCGAGCAGCACCACGTCGGGCTGCCCGGCGACGATGCACTCGATCGCGTCGCCGACCGTCCCGGCGTCGCCGATCACGTCGACCAGGCCGTCGAGCTCGGCCCGCACACCGGCGCGGAAGAGGCCGTGGTCGTCGACGAGCACGACGCGCGGAAGCGCGGCCATCAGCCCATCACCAGCTCGACCTCGGTGCCCTCGCCAGGGCGTGTGTGGATCTCCGCGTGGCCACCGTGGCGTTGCATGCGGCCGAGCACCGACTCACGCAGGCCGCGGCGATCGGGCGGGATCGCCGCGAGGTCGAAGCCGGGGCCGCGATCGCGCACGAACACCTCGGCGCGGTCGCCCTGCACCTCGGCGTAGACGCTGATCAAGGCCTCGGGCGCGAACTTGACGGCGTTGAGCACCGCCTCGCGCGTCGCGGCCACGAGCGCCTCGGCGCGCTCGTCGAGCCGCCGGTCGCCGACCGCAACGAGCTCGACCGGAACGCCGTGCGCATCCTCGATCTCCGCCACCGCCGCTTCAAGCGCCGCAGCGAGCGAGGCGCCGGGCTCGCGCCGCGAGCCCGCGTTCAGCCACGAGCGCAGCTCTCGCTCCTGCCGGCGAGCGAGCGCGGCGACCTCGCGCGGGTCCTCGGCGCGCTTCTGCATCAGCGCGAGCGTCTGCAGCACCGAGTCGTGCAGGTGCGCCGCGAGCTCGGCACGCTCCTGCGTGCGGATGCGCTCGGCGCGCTCCTCCGTCAGCCCGCGGGCGAGTCGCAGCCACCACGGGGCGAGGATCAGCGTCATCGCCGTCACCACCACCAGCACTGCGAGCGTCACGTCGCGGTCGGGCACCAACGCGCCGTTGAGCCAGAGAAAGACCAGCGCGGCGCCGACGATCAGCGCGGCCCCGAGCGCGACGATGCCGAGCGAGGGACGCGCCAGCCGCAGCAGCCGCCGCGGCCGGGCGCCCGCGCCGGCGTGCCGATCGTCCCCGCCGGCGGGCGGCGGGGGAGTGACGACCGCGGGACCCTGCGATTGGCGCCAGATCAGCGCGCCGCCACCGGTGGCGAGCACGAGCGGCCAGACGACCGCATCGCCGACCCAGACGCCCCACGCGCGGAACAGCAGCAGCGCGGCCAGCATCAACAGGACCAGCCCGGAGGCGACCATCCAGCTCTCGCGCCGGCCGACTGTCCGCGCCAACAGCGTTCCGCGCGTGCCGGCATCGCGGGCCGCCGGCAGCAGCGCCCAACAGATCGCGTAGCCGATCGCGCCGGCGCCGCCCACGCACGCGGCGATCACGAAGCCCACGCGGAGGATCAGCGGGTCGACCCCTAGCCGCCTGCCGAGCCCTGCGCAGACGCCGCCCAGCACGCCGCCAGAGCGGTCGCGGCGGAGCGGCGCCGGCTGCGTGTCGGGCACTGTCACCACGGCGGATGTTCGCAGTCGCCTAGGAGCGCCCGCGCGGCGGGCCGGCGAGCCCGCATGCGAGCAGGATGCCGCCGACAGCGGCCAGCACGGCCGGCAGCAGGTACTCCGCGCGCAACTCGAGCACGTCGGCCTGGTCGAGCAGCAGCAGCGTGCCGAGCAGGATCACGATGACCCCGGAGAAGAGCGAGGCCGGGTCGTAGCCGGGGCGCGGCGTCATGCCGTCCCCCGGCATGCGGCCCGGCTCGTCCCGGTCTGGAGCGCGTCGAAGCCATCGTCGTGCCAGCCGCCGGGACGGTCCCAGCTCGCGAAGCGGTCGCCGACCAGCACCGCCCCCACCCCGACATCGGCGATCACGTGCAACTGGGCGACTCCGGGCGCCACGGCACGTTTGTCACGGATGTCGAGATCGACGCCGCCCTGATCGCCGTCGCCCGTGTTCACGACGCCGACCCCGACCTCGGCCTCGGTCGTCACGCACACGGACTCGGGCACGAGCACCTTGATCTCGCCCATGCCGATGTCGAGCCGCAGGTCGGTCCGGCCGGGGGGCAGGTCGAGGCCGCGCAAGTCGACCCGCATCGACCCCATTCCCATCTCATACCCGCCTGCGAGCTCGGCGGTGGACGCAGGTTGAAACGTGCGGTCGCCCCAGGTGCCGCGCACGTCGAGGTCGGTCGCGGCGACGGCGCCGAGGGGGAGCGCGAGCACGATCGCCGGCACGATCAGCCAGCGTGCCCCACCGCGGAACGCGCCGCCGACCAGGCCGACCCCGCAGGCGATCACGATTCCCGCGACCGCGATCCCGCCGCCGAGCGCAGCGCCGGCCGCGGCGGCCACTAAGCCACCGGCGGCGAGCGCGACGAGCACGATCCCGATCGCGATCCGCGCGGCCATGCGCCCGGCGTGGCTGCCCCCGTCCTCGCGAACAACGCGGACGAGCAGGTAGACGACCGCTCCCGCCACGACCATCAGCGGCACCTGCGGCCCCCAGAACCAGTCCGGGACCAGGATCGCCAGCGCCGCGACGGCCAGCAGGCCGGCGCCGAGCGTCCGCGCGAGACCCCACTTGAGCGGCGGCGCCGACGGGTCGTCCGTCGGGACGAAGATCAGGCAGAGCAGATACGCGAGCAGGCCGAGGCCGCCGGCGAAGGTCAGGATCACGAACGTGATCCTGATCGCGAGCGGGTCGACGTTGAGGTGGCGTCCGATGCCACCGGCGACGCCGCCGATCAGGCTGTCTTCGCTGGAGCGCGTCAGGCGCCGCGGAGGCTGTTCCGGCGCGGGCTGGTCCGGGGCAGGCTGATCTGGTTGCGGCGTCGGCGGCGGTGTGTCGGTCATGGCAGTCAATCTGGCGTAAGGGTGCGCCGCCCACCATTGGGAATCACCCTGAGCCGACCCTATGAGGGCCGCTAGGGGTGGGCAGAGTTGAGCTGTCTGAACGTCAACCGGTGGCGCAGTTGACGTGAACTGCCACTACCCAACGGGCGGCGCCACGGCGAGGTGCACGACCTTGGTGTGCGTGACCTCGTCGAGCAGCTCGGGCCCGAAGCCGAAGCCATGGCCTGAGTGCCGGCGCGGCTGCGCGGCGCCGCCCGGCGCCCCGCCGAAGACCGCGTTCACCTTGACCGTGCCGACGTCGAGCTCGCGCCACGCGCGCTGCGCGTTGGCGTGCGAGGGAGTGAGCACGACCGCCGCCAGCCCGTATTCGCCCCGGTTGGCCTCGGCCAGCGCGTCCTCGAAGGAGTCGACCACGCGCACCGCCGCCACCGGGCCGAACGTCTCCTGCGCGAGCACCGGCGCGTCGCGCGCGGGGCCGACGAGCACGGTCGGCGGATAGAACCAGCCCGGCCCCTCGGGCACGCGCCCGCCGGTACGCAGCTCGGCGCCGTTGCGGCAGGCGTCCTGCACGTGATCGTGGACGCGATCGCGCTGGCGCTCGTCGATCAGCGGTCCCATCTCGGTCGCGGGGTCGTTCCCCGGCCCGACGCGCAGCCCCTCCGCCCTGCGCGTGAGCGCGGCGACGAACGGCTCGGCGACGTCGCGATGCACGTAGATGCGCTCGACCGACGTGCAGATCTGGCCCGCATTGGCGAACGCGCCCGTGGCGGCCTGCTCGGCCGCCCACTCCGGGTCGACGCCGGTGTCGACGATCAGAGCGTCCTTGCCGCCCAGCTCGAGCAGCGCCTTGCCGAGCCGCGCCGCACCGGACTGCATCACTTCGCGCCCGGTCTCGACCGAGCCCGTATGGATCACGAGGTCGACGTCCGCATGGGCGGCGAGCGGCCTGCCGGCGCGCGCATCGCCCTGCAGCAGCTCCAGCACGCCGTCGGGCAGGGCGAGCAGCTCGACCAGCAGCGCAGCTGAGAGCGGGGTCTTCTCCGAGGGCTTGAAGACGACGGTGTTGCCGGTCACGACCGCCGCGGCGATCTGGCCGCAGGCGATCGCGACCGGATCGTTCCAGGGCACCAGCAACGCGATCACGCCGCGCGGCTCGTGGATCATCAGGTCGGCGCTCTCCCAGCCACCCTGCAGGCTGCGACCGCGGTGCAAAGGACCGAGCTCCGCG
>Ga0136618_10000760_pt1 | contig 11648 bp, 14 predicted proteins | sample AntDrymUQ3302106_2_FD_104805 | JGI IMG/M metagenome (GOLD analysis project Ga0136618, IMG submission 104805) | Polar desert sand microbial communities from Dry Valleys, Antarctica - metaG UQ330 (21.06) | ecosystem: Environmental > Terrestrial > Soil > Desert | place: Antarctica: Dry Valley... | reverse complement strand
GCCCGAATCGCCGGGCTTAGGGAGATGAAGAAGCAACTTCTTCAAATAAATTTACGGGAGAATTAAAACAATGATCACCAAAAAAAGGCTGGAGAAATCAAACGCAATTGCCAAAGCAGAAGAACTGAAACCGACAGTAATCTTTGAATCAATCGGCGAGTATCACGTTTTCACAGAAGACAATGTTCATATTGTAATGATTGCTCAAGATCGCCTGGGGCATTGTGAAATTACCTGCGACTGCCGAGCAGCCAAATACAAAAACGCCTGCTTTCACGCTGCCGCCGCGCTCACCGCGCACATTGAAGCGTGCAACGAACAGGCTGTAGCAGTAGAAAACATCAAGGCGCCAAACCGCTCTGGCAACCAAGCCGACAACCCGAGCCTGCAGGATGTGAAAGCCCGCTGGGAGCAGGATAACGCGCCATACATAAAAGCGGAGTCAAAGCGCAAACGGATAATGGTCGGAAACACGCCGGTTTAATGAAGATGTTTTTGGTTTTGGAATTATTTTCGATTGAGTCAAGAATAAAAACGGTCTTGCCCGGCAAGATCGTTTCGTTTCGTCAGCTAAAAGGGCTTATAATTCCAGTTCATTTCTGGATACCTAAAATAAATTCAAAGGAAGATTTCGCGAATGAAACTGACTGAAAAAGAATGGCTGGCGCTTTACCAAAACAAAACGCGCGACAATTTTAATCTCTACCGGGATTTCTTCACCGGGCTGAGAATGCCGCCCAGCCAGCCCCATCCGGAGACTGCCGCCCGGCTCGACCAGTGGCAAGTCTCTGCCTCCGGATCATCAGCACGGAACACTAATCCCACTGTCTACTGTTCGCACGAGGATTTTATTCTGCAAAACGGCTGTGTATTTAACGCGCCGTCGAATGCCGAACATTATCTGGGCGACCTGAGCAAACAATGTTTCTATAACAGTTTCCGGAGACTCAACGAATCGCCGGACAAAAAATACTTTTACGTCGAGGGATTTCTGCGGTATGGACATTTTCCACCCATTCAGCACGCGTGGCTGGTCGACGGCGCGGGGCAGGTATGGGAAACCACGAGTTCTTTTCCGCCGGCGGAGAGATTATTGGAATCCTCACTCTACTACGGCGTTCCGTTTCCGCGCGAAACGGTTATCAAATTATTGACCGCGAATGGTTATGAGTCGATACTTCACGATTTTGAATTGGATCTATTCAGAAAAGAGTTTGATATCCGGCAGAATCTGCGGAATTGCTTTGTGTAAAATGTGTGACGATAAGTAGAATTTCGACAATTATTTCCTGAATCGTCAACTCACCCAACAATGATCATCAAGGAACCTGAAAATGTTGCTCTGAAAATTTCAGATTCGACAAGAAAACATCTCGAGCTATTCTTCGGCAAAGACGTGCCGACCCGGAAATTAGCGGCTTTGGTCGGCGCGCTGGATGATGCCGTGGTCAGCATTACGCCGCTCGGAAACGGATTTATTTCCGATTCGAAGCACAAATATTTAATCGAACAAACCAGAATCGGCGGCGGCAGCGAAGATTTGGGAATGTTCATTAAAAATGAGTTTTTTCAATTGACGGGTGATGCCCCGGATAAAATCGGTTTGATTTCATTGATCAGACAGGTAGTCGCCGCCAGAGAACTCGGATTCGCTTTTATCAGAACTTTCGCCGAAGGCTATGCCGGCGATCCGGATTACTATATCGGTTATTACGTATGGGCGCGATTCGGCTTTAACGCTCCGTTAAAAGAACGAGAAATTAGCAATCTGCCTCAAGAACTAGCCGGTTGCGCGGACCTCACTGATTTAATGCTTAACGGCGGACACGAATGGTGGAAACAAAATGGTTCAGCCCGTGATATGATATTTCCGCTATCGGATGATGAACTTTCTTTGATGGTTCTACGTAATTACTCCAAAGAGATGGGGATGGAAACGGATTTATGACTCCAGAGAAATACAAACGGATGATTGCCGGAAGCGGCGGGTTTACCAAAGGTGTCAGGCGCGGTGATCGCCCGCGACCGCTCTCTCAGGGAGATGAGTCGGCTCTTGATCAGGCTTGGCGGAAAGCGGCGACGGCGCCCAAATCTTCGAGCGAAAATGAAACCGTAAAAAAGTCCCGCCTGCCCGGTCACGTTAAAACCTAAAGATCCAAAGCCGCTGATCGCACGGTTTTTTATTACCTCATCCGGGAGGTATTAAGGAGACTCCTCAATATAATCGAGGAAGTTGACGGCGTTCTGTTCGAGATTTTCTCGCCCGTGGTCATATCTCATGACTGTTTTCGGGTCACGATGCCCGCTCATCATCTGCACCTGCCGGTAACTCAGACCTTTATCAAGTGCTCGGGTAATCGCCGTCCGTCGCAAATCGTGCGGCGAGACTTTGCCGATGCCGGCGAAATCACTCCATTTTTGAGTGATATACCAGATCATCGTCGTCGAAAGCGGTTTATCGAAAATGAGCGTCCGGTAGTTTGTCGTCGGTTGAAAAATCCACTCGCTGTCGCTGTTGTAATTGAGATTGCCGCCGCTTTTGAGAATTTTTCGCCGGTCGCGATCTAAAGTCAGATATTTGTCAATCGCCTTTTTGACATCAACAGGCAGCGGAATTAATCGCTCGCGACCGCCTTTGACTTTGAATTTGAGTGTCCAGCGCCCGCCGCTCGATTTGATTGATGAAGATTTCAAACTGCAAACTTCCGCCACGCGGAGACTCGTTCTGAGCATTGTCAGAAGAATCGCATAATCGCGTGCCCCTTCGGGCTTTTCCCTATCCGGTCCGGCAAGGATGTAATTGACTTCCTTGACCGAAAGCGCGCGACCGCGCAAATCTTCCGACAATTTCGGTGGCGCAACCAATTTGGTGAGTGCCGGATTATTCTGCACAAAGCCGCCGGCTTTCAGATATTCAAAAAGCGAGCGAATGACCGAGAGCTTGAAGGAAACGGTCGCGGCGCTTTTTTTATTTTCAATCAAAGAGTCGCGCCACCGGATAACGTCAATCGGTTTGATTTCTGAAGGCTCAACGGTTTTATTAAAAGCAAAGAATTCCCTAACCACGCGCCCGTATGCGCGACGCGTTTCGGCTGAGATGCTTTTCTCAATAAATGGGCGCAGGTCTTTTTCGAACCGTTTGTTTGCCTCTCGACCAAGATTAATTTTACTTTCTGTTTTGATTAATTTTATTTCCATTCAGCTTTCTTTTTAATTGCAATTTTTTACGAAATAACGCATCATAACGTGTGCGTACAACGTTCGCACAAAATCAGTTAAAGGAGATAGTAAAAGTGTCTGCCACAAAAACGAAAAAGATAAAAGAAGCGCGTTTTAATCTTCGTACCACGACGAGCCAGAAGCAGCTTATTGCCCGCGCTGCCGAAAAGGAAAATAAAAATTACAGCGATTTTATTTTAGAAAACGCCTTGTCGGCTGCCGAAGCGATTATCGGCGACGACGCCATCTTAATACTTGATAAAACTCGTTGGAACGCGTTTTGCGCCGCACTCGACGCCGCGCCGCGCCAGCTTCCGGCTCTGTGCAAACTTTTGACCGAACCAGGTGGTTTCGATGCCGAATAAAAGAATTTACACGGCGCTGGAACTTCTAAACACGGCGCACGATTGTTCCGGATTCAGTTGCGGAAAGCCGCCGCTCAATAAATACATTAAAAAATACGCGCTTGTTAACCAGGCGAACGAAATATCGCGCACGTATGTGACAACCAAAGAAAACCGCGTGGTCGGCTATTATTCCCTGGCTTTCGGCTCCGTTTCGCACGAAGATGCGACCGAAAAGATCAAAAGAGAACTGCCGCAGTATCCGATTCCGATTATCTTGCTGGCGCGCCTGGCAGTTGACGTCAGAGAAAAGGGACACCGGCTCGGAGAAAGTTTGCTTAGAGACGCGCTGCTGCGATGCGTTCAGGCGGCTGACATCGGCGGTCTGCGAGCGATGCTGACTCATGCCAAAGACGAAGACACCAAAGGATTTTACGAAAAATACGGTTTTCAATCATCCCCGACCAACCATCTGCATTTGATGTTAAGCATTAAAGACATTCGCGCGAATCTGATTTAATTTTAGGAAACAACGAAATTCAAAATCTATTCAGAAATATGATTGGCGTTTTTGCCTCAAAGCAAGCTGTTTATCAGTGTATAGATAGATGTTTACATAAATAAACTCCGCTTGCCGACGGCAAAGTTTTGCCGCCGATTGTCCGTCCATTCAGGTGAAGTCCCGAGCAACGAGAAAGAAAATCTTCAAGGTAAATTTCAAACGCTTCAGTTAAATCCGATGCGCCTAACAAATCCGTTGTAAATCTACGATTTTATGAATGGAAAATCAATCAAGCATTTAATAGAATTCTCATTACCTTAAATGCCATCGGAGAAGCGTGTCACACTTCTGGACTGCTAAAATAACTGATCGAAATCCGGTTTTTAACCTCAATTCAAACTTGGCCAGTAAAAATAAGTAAATTCTTAAAACACATGAAATTCTTGCTATGGCATTAACTGGGGATGGGTATTTTTTATCCAATCTTCTACCAAAGCCCGAAATTCTTTGGCTTTTGACAATAGTTCATCGGCATCGGTCTCGGAGACAATGCCGGCGGCGTCATAATCAATATCATTGCGTTTTCTCCGGCACAAATCAAAATAATCAGCCAGGTCTTCTACTTCCGGAGCGGCGACTGCCAGTCGGACGGCTTCAAATGTTTTCTGGTGATGACCGCCGCCGATTTTGACTCGGTAACCGGCGCAGTTGATGGCTATCTGGGAGAGTTGCAGCGCGGCGTTGTAAGCGGTTGCAAACCGCCGGTCAGCCGATAAGCCCTTTAGCGAAGCGTCCTGCAGATCGCGTTCGACGACGGAGCGCAGAGCGGCAATTTCACTGAGGCTTGTGGTATGCGGCTGCACAGTTTTTTTATTGAGCAAGTCGGTCCAGCTCATTGTCATCTCCTCTAATAAAAATTTTTTCCTCTTTCAAAACGGCGGTTAAAAAATGATTCGCGCCACGAACCTTTCCCTTGAATTCCTCGGGTGCGAAACAAGTGGCATTAAATTCACGGTTAAATTTTTTCTCCAAGCGGCGCAGGGTCGGCGCAAGTTCAGCTAAACCGATGGAGCCAATAATCAGCAGATCGACGTCGCTCGTGGATTTCTCTTCGCCGCGCGCGACTGAACCGTAGATGAAGGCGCATTCAAGCCGATTATCGAATTGATAGAAATCTTCTTGTAAAGCGGGTATAACGCCCAAGGTCTGGGCGACTAGTTCTTTCAACGGATTGAAAATCGGCGAATCAGTTTCGGCTTGAAAATAAGTGCGATTACCCTCGCGCACCGTTTTCAGTATCCCGGTCTGTGAGAGCGATTTTAGTTCGCGCTGCAGACTCGACGGCGCGGTGCCAATCCAGTTGGCAAGCTCTGACAAGTACCAGCGGCGTTCCGGCTGACCATAAGTGGCAGCCAACACGCCTTGGCGGGTTTTTGAAAACAAAGCATTTGATAGATTCGACTTACGCATCTTGCATAATATTGTATGCAAATTGCGTAAAATATTCAACTACCAATCCACATCCGGCAACGCAAATTGTTAAGAAGGTGCCGCGTAACAGTTTACGCTTTAGCGCTCTCGAACTTCATCCTTTAATAAATAGGAAAGTTTTTTTCGCCGCTCATCCATCCATTTGTTTTTGCTGAAGCTCATTTTTATGATCGGCTCCATGATCTCATTGGCGCGGTATGTTTTTATCGCGCTGCGGAAATCAGCCTGCACGATCTGGCAGCAGTAGTAGAAGAAGTCCGCCAGAAGTATTTCCTCCGGCACCGGTTCCTTCAAAGCGACACCAATGGCTGACCAGCGGTCGCCGGACGCGTTCATTCGAACGGCGGTGGGGCGAAATTCGCGGGGAAGTGTGCGGTCAGCAAAATCCTTAAAGAACAGAATTGTTTGATAGTTTAATGCCGATTGACTTTTATAAACATCTGCGGCAGAGCGATTTTTTTTGATTAGTCGATTGAAGAATGATTGAAAGTCGTAAACGATGTTCGAGTGAATTCTTTTCATCAAATTCTTCGGGCTGAATTTTCTCGTGTAGTCGTAGTAAAATTCCTTGAAGTCGACTTCGACGGCGTAGCGATCAAAAAAATTCACTTCGACATCGGAAAATGTTTTATTGGGGAAATCATAAAAAAGAAGCTCGTCCACCTGCAGCTGTTCGATATAGCGAGTCAACTGGGGAGCGTGGAAAAAGAAATTATAAAAAGGCGCCGGTTTTTTAAGGCGTGCCTCGGCGCAAACCAAACACTCAGTTTCTCCCTCAGCTTCGTAATGGTATTTGTCAGCTAAAAGTCCTTCGCAGTTCGGACAATTGTATTTTATCTCCGGCAACCCATCGAAAAAGGAAAGCTGCTCGTTCTCCGGCGCCGCGGTCAGTGATTGTAGTATGTCCATAAATGTTTCAGTGTAGCGCTCCAATTAAAATTTTCGGTTTTATAAGTTAAATTCGAATCTCATCACAACTGATAGACTACTGTTAGCCGCCCAGTCAAATGAGGTCTGCCGACTGTCAATAATTTCTTTTCCAGCATTAAACGAATGAGCCGAAAATTTGAAGTTTGATTTTATCAAGTAAAACAACTGTCTGACGGCACAAATTTGTTACCACGGAAACTCAAATTAAACTAAGCCAATAGTTCTGATGGAGTTGAAAGCTGCCAATCGAAAGTTTGTTTGATAAAACATCGGAACAACTAAACGAATCAAAAAACGGTACTTAGGGTAGATTTGTGAATTAACTCACAGGGTCAACGATCTTATTGAAAACATTGACTTTTAAGCCTCTTTTTTCGCAACATGAGAGCCGACCCGTGAGTTAATGTGACAGGTTGTCCGACTGGTTTTCGGCAACCCGATTGATTGGCGTCAACGATACAAGTCGATTTGTTCCTCCAATTCAAGCAATTGCTCGTACGTAAAATAAAAATTCTTTCCGCGCCCGCCGCCCTCGACGGGCTTGATGGCACCCGCCCGGACGATTTGCCGGAAGGTTTCAAGTTTAATATCTAAATAGTCCGCCGCCTCAGCCGTGCTGTAATTGTTGCGTCCCGTCCGAAAGTCGTGTAAGAATTTACGAATATTCATTAAGTTTTAACCTCACTGCTATTGTTATCAAGATTTGAAAAGAAATTATTTCTCTTCGTCATCAGTCAAAGGTTTATATTCGACACAGTCAAATCACTGATCCGAACCGATTCGATGGGCGGCAAACCATAGTTTTCTTAATCATCTCAACTAGAGCATTTCGTTTTTCAAAGTGAAATACGTCTGATCAATCATTGAATTGGCTACTGCCTCGGTTCGGAAGATTTTTAGATTGTTTCTCTATCATTTTCTTTACCGTTTTCTTGGTCGTTAATTTTCCTTCTCAGTATTTCAGACAATAAACTTCCTGCTCAAATGAAAAAATTCTTTAGTCTGCAGCTCCTCTACTCAAAGTTCACGGTTCCGCCCCGCTTCCAATTTCCAGGTCAATTGAAAATCAAACAAAACCTCCGCTGTTTTTCACCGGTAATCGCCATAGTATTTATTATTTTTAAATCCTTCGGACTGTTCTTTTGAATTCTCATCGGAAAGATTTGCCGGTATTTAATCAACGCGGTCATTCATCTTGGTGCAATTACTCAATTCCACCGAGTCTACCGTGACGGACAAGTGTCGAGTGTATTTACCTGAGAGCGCCCTCGGCACCGATAACGCTTCGAGCGGTGAATGATACGTTGTGTAAATTAATGCGCCGGCACGACGCAAATCTTTGATGTGTTTGTAATACGCGCTTCTTTTGATCACTCCGCGGCTGACTAAATTGTCCTGCCCGTAGAAATCGGACAATTGCAGAAATCCCAGAAGCTGCTGCAGTTTGCTGCCGAAGCCATAAAACGCTTGAAGTTTTTCAACCCGCTGGTCTAAAGTAGTAACCAATTTATCCAATCCAAACTGAGCCAGCGCCTCGCTCAAAACCTTTACTGCAATGGCGGAATTTAATAAGGTTCCGGCTGTTCGGTCACTCAATCCCAAACGTTTGATCAGCATCCGATCAACGATTACCGGGTTGGCAAATCGCGCTTCCAGACGGAGCAGACCGCCGGATGCGGCGGCAGCCTCGGGCGAAATTTTCCCTTGTCTTAGCAGAGCCTGGCTTTGCCGCCACTTGTCGTAGAGATAGATTTTTCGTTGAGGGTTGAAAAATTCGACGGTTTCGATTTTGCCGATCACCCGGCGTTTTAGGTGCGGCGGGCGAGCTTCCATTGCCGCTCGCAAATAGGCGTAAACTTTATCGGCTCCGACGTTGAAATTAACGCAAAAATCAACTCTCGCGACATTTGCTCGCAGCGCGTCAAAATCAACTCCAAAATTTGCCGCTGCAAAATTTGAGAGCATCAGCAGAGATTGAAATATTTCCGCCTCGGTCAGCATTGCAATATTATGTCCGAACAAAATTTTCGGCAGCGATGCCTCAATCGAGAGATAGTATTTGCCGTCGGGCGACGGGTAACAGAAGAGACACGGCGAGTTTGCACTCGCCGTGTCACGGAAATAGTAGCGCTCGTTGCGCCACCTGAATTTTTGCAGGTTTTTTCTGGAGGGCGGAGTCGCAACTGCCACGCAGAGCACTATCGTGTCGAGCATAAATTCTCCTGCTGATAATCGACCGGCTTGAGCGCCGCTAAAACCTCGGGCAACCGGTCGAGCGTAGTTCGAGTGTATTCGAGCCCTAATTTCTCCGCCCGTTCGACGGTAATCGCGACAAAAGCGGGTGTCAGCTCAATGCCGACCGCCAGCCGTCCGCAGACCTCGGCGGCGACGAAAGTCGTTCCGCTGCCCAGTAATGCATCAAAAACAACGCCTCCCGGCTCGAGCGCCAATTCGATGAAGTTACTGATAACCGCCACCGGCTTCGGGCAGGGATGGACTTTTCTCGGCAATTCATGAATCGAACGACTGAAAAGCCGTTCGTTGAACACCGTCGTCTGGGATTTTGTGCCGAACCAGACGCGCATTTTTTCGCCAAAATGCCCGAAGACCGCGCATTCCTGCCCGTCGCGGAAATCAGGCGACCAGTTTTGCCTGAGTCCGCTTTTGTACCAGATGACTAATTTTCGAATTGGACCGAGAAGACGGTTGATGAAAAAATATGTCGGGATTGTCTCGTGCAACCCGTAAAAAATGAAATAAGCCGAACCGTCCTCGACAATTTGGCGGGTGTTAATGAGAATTCGCCGCAACAGCGCCCGGTATTGCTTTGACGTTAAATTATCATTGGCGATTTTGTGCAATTCGTGCGGTTTTGCGCCCTTGGCGATTTTGCTTTTCAGATTCCGGTTATACGGCAAATCGGTCAGGAAAAGTCCGGCGCGATAGAGGGCGAATAAAATTTTGTAAACCCACGGCTCGGTTGCGTCGGCGCAGGCGATCAAATGGTACCTGCCGGGCGAGGTCTTACTCCAGATGACGAAGACTTCACCCCGCTGAACCTTTTTTCTGTTCTGCGCCAACTCTGCCAGATTCGGGTCATACTCGGTCTCATCGGGATCGTCCGGGTCATCTGCCGCATCTCCGGTTTTATTTTCCGGCGGGAGCTCTTCATTACAGATAAATTCAGTCTCTGGCTGATTAAAATCTATTGTTTTAGTTGCCGGATCGTCTTTTGCTTTTTCGGCAGCAAAGCTTTGATCCGGTGCAGTTAAAGAATTTTTATTATTTATCGAACCCCTTTTTCCAATATTGGTGGTGTCGATGGTGATAATTTTGCCGTTTTTGATGCATTTTCGCATCTTCGGAAATTCCGAAGATGCGAATTTTTTTCTGCGGATATCGGCGATTGTTTTGTCGGTCAACCCGGAATAATACGCCAGCAAATTATCCGTATAATTGCGCCATTCCGCATCGCCGAGCAGTCGTTCGGCGATGCGATGTTTTTCCGAGTCGGTTAGCCGCGTGCCGTGCGCGGAATTGGCTTCGAACCGGTATAGAAGCGCATCGCGCATCGTTCCGTGAAGAACTACCGCCTCAATTTCCCGATAACCTGCCCGTTTGTATGCAAGCAATCGGTAAATGCCGTCGACCACGTAATAGATATTACCGATTAGAAATAGCACGATTGGGGGTAGTGTTTCCCGTTTGTAACGAATTTTATTTTCCAGCAATTCCAGCTCACGCCGCGGATAGTGGTCGCGGATATTCAGCTCGTCGCTCTGACATATTGTTTCAATCGAAACACGGCATGTTTCTACCTGATTGCTCTCCGTGCTGAACCGGACACCGGCACCAGCGATGGCATCGCTAGTGCCGGTTGGAATACCTATCGCACATTCCGGTACGAGGTCACTCGCAATTTCTTGCCCTTTTTCCTCAACAGAGGTATAATCCCCTGATAAATCGGCTTTTGTAATGATTTGTCGGTTTGCTAAACAACCGGTCTCGGTGACACCCGAGACCGGTTTTATTTCATTGTTCATAGTTATTTTTTTGAAAGTTTTGTTTTTCTTAAATTCCCAATTTGGCGGGTAACAATCTGTCTGGTTATTACCCGCCAACACATTTCAAACATTCCGTTCGACGTTTGAATCCAGGCGGCGCGAAAACTCTCTGACAGCACCCGCGCCGCGCTCCATTTTGACCGATTGGTTAGTCGGTTCTGTTATTCGTATTCAGTTGTCAAAGAACTTTTTTACCTTTGATTGAAAAAGTTAATTCATTGAGATTCGCAATATTGATAATCAGTAACTTGATGTTTCTCGACTATCGCCACCGCTAAACTGCTGATAACGCCTACCAACAAACTCAATATATCCGATAGCTAACTTGGTTGTCAAGTCTAAAACAGCTATCGGACGCTGTAAGATATTTATCTACTATCTGTACTATTGATTTTTGAACTAAATTCAGTTAGAGTAGTTATCTATGAACCAGCAAACACAGCGCCGACGCAGTCCGAATTACCCGCGCGCCACGCTTCCGAAAATTCTTTTGCGATTAAAAAAATATCGCGCTCAAATTACAGATGAAATCGGCGACGAGGAAAATATCGCTCGCCGTATTGGGTATTCCGGTGTGACGGGAGCGTCGGTGCCGGTCATCTCGGCGCTCAAAAAATTCGGATTGTTGGAGTCATTACCGAACGGATTCGGATTCAGCAGCCGAGCAATTGAAATTATTACTTTGGACGAAAATGATCCTGCTTTTGCCAATTTGGTGGAACAGACGGCCTTTACGGATGAACTCTACGCCGAAATTCGCGCGCACTTTGGCAAACAATATCCGAATGTCAGCAAACTCCGCGAATTCTTATTGATAAAGGGTTTTGTCCCAAATGGTGTCGCTACAGTGATTGATCTTTATCGGCAGACATTTGATTTTGTCGCCTCGCTCAGAGACGACTATCAGTCGGGACCGGACCGAAATATTCCAGTTGATGACAACACCCGCGACAATAACAGCGAGCAGAATAAAGAAAAAATCACGGCTGAAAAAACAAAGACAGAGTTGAAAGATCAGCAATTAAATTTTGAGTTAGGCGGCGGCATCGAATTGTCGATTAAATTCACCGGTAATCCGTCAACATCGTCAATCGGTCG
>Ga0136618_10000759_pt1 | contig 11659 bp, 15 predicted proteins | sample AntDrymUQ3302106_2_FD_104805 | JGI IMG/M metagenome (GOLD analysis project Ga0136618, IMG submission 104805) | Polar desert sand microbial communities from Dry Valleys, Antarctica - metaG UQ330 (21.06) | ecosystem: Environmental > Terrestrial > Soil > Desert | place: Antarctica: Dry Valley... | reverse complement strand
GTGGACAACCTGCGCGAGCTGCACGAGCTCCTGGCCGAGCGCGGGGCGGCCGACCGCGTGATCTTCGACCTCGGCCTGCTGCGCCAGCTCGGCTACTACACCGGGCCCGTGTTCGAGGTCTACGACCCCGCCGTGGGCTTTGCCCTGGGCGGGGGCGGGCGCTACGACGAGCTGATCGGGCGCTTCGGGCGCCCGCTCGTCGCCTGCGGCATGGCGCTGGACGTGGGCCGTGTGCACCTCGCCCAGGCGGCCGAGGAGCGGCTGCGATGAGCGCGCCGCTGCTGACCGTGGCGGTGCCTCGCGGCGCACTGTTCGCCGAGACGCTCGACCTCCTCGACCGCCTGGAGCTCGACACGGCCGACGTGCGTGCCAACGACCGCCGGCTGTGGTTCGCCGACGCGGGCATCGTCACCGTGCGTCCCAGCGACGTCCCAACCTACGTCGAGCATGGTGCCGCGGACCTCGGCATCACCGGCAAGGACGTGCTGGCCGAGCGGACGGACGCGGACGTGTACGAGCTCGTCGACCTCGGCTTCGGCTTCTGTCGGATGGTGGTTGCCGCGCGCGAGGGCGAGGACTCGATCGGGGAGTCGCTGCGCCGTCTCGGCCGCGTCCGGATTGCGACCAAGTACCCGCGGACCGCGAGCGCCTGGTTCGCGCGCACGGGCCGTCAGGCGGAGGTGGTGGAGGTCAAGGGCTCGGTGGAGCTGGCGCCGCTCTGTGGTCTCGCAGACGCCATCGTCGACCTCACGGCTACCGGCCGCACGCTGGAGGAGAACGGCCTCGAGATCATCGAGGAGATCGGCCCCAGCACCGCCCGGCTGGTGGCCAACCCGGTGGCCCACAAGCTCAAGGCGGCGGAGATCGACGACCTCGTAGCCCGGATCAGGGGGCTCGAGTGAGGATTGTCACCGATCAGGCACCGCCGTCGGCCGAGCCGGGCTCCCAGCTGGAGGAGACGGTGCGCGGCATCCTCGACGAGGTGCGTCGAGGTGGCGATGCCGCGGTGTTGGCGCTCACCGCCCGTTTCGACCGGGCCGAGCTGGGTCCGGACCAGCTGCGGGTCGACCTCCGCGAGCTCGAGGCCTCGGTCGGGGTGCTCGAGCCGGCGGTGGTCGACGGCCTGCGCCTGGCGGTGGCCAACGTGAAGACGGTCGCCCGCGCGCAGCTGCGCGCGCCCGTCTCGATGTCCCTCGACCAGGGACAGCGGGTGGAGATCGCCGAGCTTCCGGTGCGGCGGGCGGGCGTCTACGCCCCCGGCGGTCGGGCCACCTACCCCTCGAGCGTGGTCATGTGCGCAGTGACCGCGCGCACCGCCGAAGTGGAGGAAGTCGCCGTTTGCGCGCCCCCCGGGCCGAGCGGCCGCGCGCACCCCGTGATCCTGGCTGCCTGCGTGCTCTGTGGGGTGACCGAGGTCTACCGAATGGGAGGCGCGCAGGCAATCGGCGCGTTCGCCTACGGCACGGAGTCGGTGCCCGCGGCGGACGTGGTGGTGGGCCCCGGCAACGCCTACGTGCGCGAGGCCAAGCGCCAGGTGGCGGGCGTGGTGGGGATCGACGGCCTGGCTGGGCCGAGCGAGCTTGCGATCGTGGTCACCGAGGGGGCCGATCCCGAGTTGGCGGCGCTGGACCTCCTGGCTCAGGCCGAGCACGGGGAGGACTCCGTCCTGACGCTGGTCTCGCCTGACGCCGTGCTGCGCGAGGCGGTGGTCGAGGCCGTTGCGCGCCTCGCGCCATCGCGGCCGAGCGCCACGGATGCCGAGCTGCGCGTGGTGGCCGCCGACAGCCCGCGCGAGGCCGTGCGGCTGGCTGACGACCTGGCGCCCGAGCACCTGCAGCTGATGGGCGAGGAGGCCGAGGCCCTGGCTGTCAGCGTGCGCAGGGCAGGCTGCCTGTTCGTGGGGCGCGACGCCGCGACGGCCTTCGGCGACTACGTGGCGGGCTCGAACCACGTGCTGCCCACCGGCGGCGCCGCGCGCTTTGGGTCGGCGCTTTCACCCGCGACCTTCCGGCGCCGGATGGCGCGCGTCTCGCTGGGCGAGGGCGCGGCCGCACGCTTGGCGCCGGCCGGTGCCGCGGTGGCCCGCGCCGAGGGCTTTCCCGTGCACGCCGAGTCGATGGAGCGCCGCGCGTGAGCCGCCGCGCTGACATCGCGCGAAAGACCGGCGAGACCGACGTGCGTCTGCTGCTGGAGGTCGACGGCACCGGCGAGGGCGAGCGCGAGACCGGCGTGGGCTTCTTCGACCACATGCTGGACGCGGTGGCCCGTCACGGCGGGCTCGACCTCGACGTGCGGGTGGACGGCGACCTCCAGACCGGCCCGCACCACACGGTGGAGGACACCGGACTGGCCTTCGGGGCGGCGTTGGACGAGGCGCTCGGCGACCGTGCGGGCATCGAGCGCTACGGCCACGCGGTGGTAGCGATGGACGAGGCGCGGGCGAGCGCGGCGGTGGACCTCTCCGGGCGTCCCTACACGGCGTTTGAGGCTTCGGTCCCGGCCGTCAGGATCGGCGACTTCGACGCCGACCTTGCCGAGGAGTTCTTCCGCGCGGTGGCCAACAGCGCGAAGCTCACCCTGCACCTGCGCCTGGAGGCCGGCACGAACACCCACCATATGGTCGAGGCGCTGTTCAAGGCCTTTGCCCGTGCCCTGCGAGCCGCCGTGGCCGAGACCGGCTCGGGCGCTGTCCCCTCGACGAAGGGGGTCCTGTGACATCGATCGCGATCCTCGACTACGGGATGGGCAATCTGCGCTCCGTGGAGAAGGCGCTCGAGCACGTGGGCGCGCGGGCGCTGCGCACGCGCGGCCACGAGGAGGTGCGCGAAGCAGACGGAGTCATCTTGCCGGGTGTGGGCGCTTTCCCCGCAGCCATGAAGCAGGTCCGCCGGTACGGATTCGATGAGCTGGTGCGCGAGCGACTCGACGCTCACCGCCCCGTGCTTGGGATCTGCCTTGGGATGCAGTTGCTGTTCGAGCACTCGGAGGAGCTCGGGGGAGCCCAAGGGATCGGAGTCCTTCCTGGACTGGTGAAGCGGCTGGATGCGAATGGCCTCAAGCTGCCGCAGATCGGCTGGAATCCGGTGGGTTGGCATCAGTCGCAGGCGCCTCCGTCGGGCGCTGCGCCGCGGCTTCACCACGGCCTGCCGGATCCGTGCGCCTTCTACCACGTGCACTCCTTCGCGGTTTGGCCGGCAATGCCGTCTGACGTCCTGGGCAGCGCGACGTACGGCGCCGAGTTCGCTTCCGCCGTCGAGCGGGGACCGGTGTCGGGTGTCCAGTTCCACCCCGAGAAGTCGGGACCCCGCGGTCTTCAGCTCTTGAAGAACTTCGTGCGCGTGTGCGAAGGCGAGGCGTCGATGGCCGCATGATCTTTCTGCCTGCGGTGGACATCCGCGACGGCCGGGCCGTGCGCCTTCAGCAGGGTGACTTCGCGCGCGAGACGGTCTACGACGACGATCCTGTGGAGGCGGCCCGCCTGTTCGGCGTGGCGGGCGCCCGGGCTCTGCACGTGGTGGACCTCGACGGCGCGCGCGAGGGCGAGCCGGCCAACCTGGGTCACCTCGAGCGCATCGTTCGCGAGCTTGCGCTCCCGGTGCAGTACGGGGGCGGGCTGCGGTCTTTGCACTCCGTGCAGCGGGCGCTTGGCGCCGGGGTGGAGCGCGTGATCCTCGGGACGGCCGCTCTGACCGATGCCGCGTTTCTCGAGCAGGCCCTGAACAGCTTCCGTGACGAGGTGGTCGTAGGGGTCGACGTTCGGCAGGGACGAGTCGCGGTTAAGGGCTGGACCGAGGAGACGGCGGCTGAGCCGCAGCAGGTGCTGACCGAGCTGGGCGAGCGCGGCGTGCGGCGGGTGGTCTACACGTCGGTGGAGCGCGACGGGATGCTCGACGGACCGGACCTCGAGGAGGTCCGGCGGGTGTGCGCGGCGTTCTCCGGCGAGGTCGTCTACTCGGGCGGGATCGGCTCGTTGGACGAGCTGCGCGGGCTGAGGGATTTGGGATTGTCCAACCTGGTCGGTGTGGTCTCCGGCAAGGCGTTGTACGAGGGACGGTTCGAGGTCGGCGAGGCCCAGGCGGTGCTGGATCCTCCGGCTGAGTCGCCACGAGACCGCTGATGCTGCTGCGGCGCGTCATCCCCTGTCTCGACGTCGACAAGGGACGGGTGGTCAAGGGCACCAACTTCGTCGACATCCGGGACGCGGGCGATCCTGTGGAGCTGGCGGCGCGCTACCAGGAGGAGGGGGCCGACGAGCTGTGCTTCCTCGACATCACGGCCTCGCACGAGAAGCGCGAGACGGTGGCTGCGCTGGCACGCCGCTGCGCCGACGAGATCTTCATCCCCTTCACCATCGGCGGCGGCGTGCGCTCGCCCGAGGACGCTCAGGCCGTGCTCGACGCGGGCTGCGACAAGACCTCGGTGAACTCCGCCGCGGTGGCCGATCCTTCGCTGCTCGAGCGCCTCGCCGACGTGTTCGGCGCCCAGTGCGTGGTGCTGGCCATCGACGCGCGTCGGCGCGAGGACGGCGGCTACGACGTGCTCGTCAACGGCGGCCGCACGCCCACGGGACGTGAGGCCGTCGAGTGGGCGCGCGAGGGGGTCGAGCGCGGAGCCGGGGAGATCCTGCTCACGAGCATGGACCGCGACGGCACCGAGGACGGCTACGAGCTCGAGCTGACGCGCCGGGTGGCCGAGGCCGTGGAGGTGCCGGTGATCGCGAGCGGCGGCGCAGGCTGCGCCGAGCACCTGGTGGAGGCCGTCCAGCAGGGCGCCGCCGACGCGGTGCTGGCGGCCTCGATCTTCCACTACGGGCAGACCACGGTGCGCGAGGCCAAGGAGCGGATGCGCGAAGCGGGCGTGCCCGTCCGGCTCTGATGGGCGCGGCCCCGGGCGACCTGCGCGAGCGGGTGCGCGCCGTGCCGGGGATGGACCGGCTGCTGGCGCTGCTCGCGGACCTTCCGCCCGCCCACCTCGTGGGAGGGGCGGTGCGCGACCTCCTGCGTGACGAGCGCGCGGCGGACCTCGACCTGGCACTGGAGGGGGACGCGGTGGGAGCGGCCCAGGAGCTGGCGGACCGGCTGGGGGGGCGGGCCGTGCGCCACGAGCGCTTCGGGACGGCGACGGTGACCGCGGCCGACGGGCTGGGCTTCGACCTCGCGGCCACACGCCGCGAGAGCTATCCCGAGCCCGGGGCGCTGCCGCGCGTGAGGCCTGCGCCGCTAGAGCAGGACCTCGCCCGCAGGGACTTCGCGGTAAACGCCATGGCCGTCGGACTGACCGGTGACGATCTGGGTCACCTGCGCGATCCGAGGGGCGGCATGGAGGACCTTGAGGAGGGCGTGATCCGCGTGCTGCACGAGCGCTCCTTCGACGACGACCCCACCCGGATCCTGCGTGCGGCGCGCTACGAGTCGCGCCTGGGCTTCGTCATGGACCCCGACACCGAGGGCCTGGCGCGCGAGGCGGTGAAGGGCGGGGCGCTCGACACGGTCTCCAAGGAGCGGATCGCCGAGGAGCTGCTCAAGCTGCTGGCCGAGACCGAGGCCGGCAAGGCGGTCTCCCGCCTCGGCGACCTCGGAGCCGACGTTGCCCTCCACCCCGAACTGCACGCCGAGGGCGAGCTCGTGGCCGGCGCGGAGCTGGGCGCGCTGGAGACCGGAGCCGACCGGGCCCTGGCGGGCTTGGCCGCGCTGGCCGTCCGCTCGCCGTCGCACCTGGGGGACTGGATAGGAACGCTCGGCCTCGAAGCCCCCCGTCGCGAGGCCGCCGCGCGCGCGGCCCGGACGGCTCCTCTGCTGGCGGGCGAGCTCGGACGCCCGCTGCGGCCCTCCGAGATCCGTGCCCTGCTGCGCCGCGAGCCACCCGAGGCGCTGGCCCTGGCGCTGGCCCTTGGCGCCCCCGCCGAGCCCGTGCTTCGCTGGACCCGCGACCTGCAGCACACCCGGCTCGCCATCTCTGGGGACGACCTGATCGGCGAGGGGATCGTCCCCGGGCCCGCCGTGGGCGCCGCCCTCGAGGAGACGCTGCGCCGCACCCTGGACGGCGACGTGGAGGGCCGCGAGGAACAGCTGGCGCTGGCTCTCCGAGTAGCGGGTGAGGGCTCATGAGCGAGCACTTCGAGCTCACGCTGCCGGGCGCCCGAACGATCTTCTCGACGCGTCGCGGCGGGGTGAGCGAGGGGCCATTCGAGTCGCTGAACCTCGGGCTGTTGACCGACGACATGCCCGAGCGGGTGATGGAGAACCGCGGGCGGCTGAAGGCGCACGTCCGGGCCGACCACGTCGCGCTCGGCCGCCAGGTGCACGGAACGGACCTCCAGACGTGGACCGCCCCGCCCACCGACGGCCAGCCGCCCGAGGTGGATGGCCACTTGACCGACGAGCCCGGCCTGGGGCTGCTGGTGCAAGTTGCCGACTGCCTGCCCGTGGCGCTCGCGACCCGCAGTCGGGTTGCAATGCTGCACTGCGGCTGGCGCGGGCTGGCGGGGGGGATCATCGCCCGGGCGCTCGAGCGCTTCGAGGACCCTCCCGCCGCGGCGATCGGACCCGGTATCGGACGCTGCTGCTACGAGGTTGGGGAGGAGGTGCTGGAGGCGTTCGGCAGGACGGGCGAGCGCAGGCTGAACCTCCGCGCCATCGCGCGCTCGCAGCTGGAGGCCGGCGGGGCCACCGGGGTGCTCGAGGTCGACCTCTGCACCAGCTGCCACCCCGAGCTGTTCTTCTCCCACCGGCGCGACACGGGCGTCACGGGGCGCCAGGCGGGTGTGATCGTCCGCGATGGATCCTGAACGCGTGCGGACGAACCTCGCGCGGGTCCGTGAGGCGATCGGGCCCGGCCCGGAGATCCTCGCCGCGGTCAAGTACGTGGCCGCCGACGACCTGCCTGCGCTAGCCGAGGGCGGCGTGACGCTCGTCGGCGAGAACCGTGCCCAGGAGCTGGCCGCCAAGCAGGACCGCCACGGCGAGCTGTTCACGTGGGACTTCATCGGGGCTCTGCAGAGCCGCAAGGTCAAGGAGGTGGCGCCCCGGGTGCGCCTGATCCACTCGGTGGCCACCGGGTCGGCCCTGCGCCGGCTCACCGAGCACCCGGCGCCCGAGGTCCTGCTTCAGGTCAACGCCGCCGGCGAGGAGGGCAAGGCCGGGATCAGGCCGGACGAGCTGGCCGGCTACATCGAGCGCTGCCCGGTGCCCGTTACCGGCCTGGCCACGATGCCGCCTGCCGTCGAGCGCGCGGAGGACAACCGCCGCCATTTCGCGCGCCTGGCCGAGCTGGCCGCCGATCACGGGCTCACCAAGCTCTCGATGGGCACCACCCAGGACTACGAGGTGGCTGCCCAGGAGGGCGCCACGATCGTGCGGCTGGGCTCTGTGCTCTTCGACTGACGGCTGCGCGCTACTCGACGCCGTTGCGGCGCAGGAAGCCCTCGATCGCCCGCGAGAGCTGCGCTCCCTGCCATGCGATGGGCGAGGTGTCCTCGGCCTCGACGATCAGCTCGGCGTTCGGCATGCGCTCCGCGTAGGCCTCGGCCACCTCGAGCGGGTGCAGGCCGTCCGCCTCGTCACGGCTGCCCACCACGAGCGTGGGGATGTCGAGCTTCGTGACCTGCTCCATGCCGTCGAAGGCCCTCGACCACGGGACGACCCGCATGGCGTTGGCTACCGCCTCGAGGTCGCGGTGGGCCTCCATGCGCTGGATCGTCGCCACCTTGGCGATCTCACGCCACTGCTCGGGCATGTCGTGGGGGAGGGCCTCCTCGGCGAAGCGTTCCGGGCCCTCGGCCAGGGCGTCGGCCATCTGGATCCAGCCCCGGTCCTTGTCGATGCCGTCGGTACGCGGCGCCCCGCCGTAGGCGGGCGTGATCTGCACCATCGCCTGCACGCGGCCGGGGTCGCGCAGGGCAAAGGCCATCGCCGTCGCGGCGCCCATCGAGCTCCCGGCCAGCACGAAGCGCTCCAGGCCGAGATGCTCGAGCACCGCGTCGAGGTCGGCGCTCAGGTCGGAGTACTCGTAGGCCTTGGGCTCGGGGGCGGGATCGGAGCTCCCGTGACCACGGGCGTCGTAGGCCACGAGGCGGTAGCCGTGGCGCAGCAGGTAGTTCGAGCCCTGCAGCACGTGTCGCCGTGTGGCCGAGAGGCCGTGCAGCAGAACCACGGCCGGCCCGGCCCCGGCGTCCTCACCGCGCAGGGTCACGCCCGAGGGCAGCTCGAGCGCGATCTCCGTGGTGGTGGGGAGGCGGGTGGACACGGGCCGAGGGCCCATTCCTACTCGACGCGCCAAGCGAGCGTGCGGTGCTCGCCCGACCGGCGCTCGGGCTGCGCTCCTGCGCTATACCGTTCGACAAGGGTTTCTCGCGTTATGGGCGAAAGACCCCCTCGACATGGCGCTTCGTGACACCTGGCACCGTGCTCTCGTCTACTTCGGCTTGGCCGAGGACGAGGAGGCCTACGCCGAGCCGGTGCGAGACCGAGACCGAGATCGCGACAGGGAGCGGCCCGCCCGCGAACCCGAGGCGGACCTCGAGGACAACTACCGCGAACGCCCCAACGTGCGCCGTCTCTCCAGGCGCCGCCGCGACGACTTCGACGACATCTTCGCCGACGACTCCCCGCGTGGAAGTGGACGCGAGACCCGCGTGCTGCGTCCCGTGGAGACCAACGGCCGCTCCAACGGCGGCGACCTCCAGGTGCACCTCGTCGTGCCCAAGAGCTTCAACGACGCCCAGCAGATTGCCGACCAGTTCAAGGACGCGATCCCGGTGATCCTCAACCTGCAGGGCACCGACACCGACCTCTCCAAGCGCCTGATCGACTTCTCCTCGGGCCTGACCTACGCGCTCGACGGCGGGATGCAGCGGATCGCCGACAAGGTCTTCCTGCTCACCCCGCGCAACGTGGACGTCTCGGCGGAAGAGCGCGCGAGGCTCGTCGAGAAGGGCTTCTTCAACCAGAGCTGACAGCGGGGGGCGCAGGCCGAGCGTTGGTCATGCCGAGTACCGCCGCTCGGTCTAGTCTCAGCCCCGTGCAACTGGGACTGATCGGAGCGGGGAACATGGCGAGCGCGCTCGCCCGCGGCATCGGTGAGCCGGTGATCGTCGCCGATGCCCAGCCCGACAAGGCCGAGCGCTTGGCGGCGGCGTGTGGTGGCGAGGCCGTGGCCTCGAACGCTGAAGTAGCTGAGCGCGCTGACATCGTGCTGCTCTGCCACAAGCCCGCCCAGCTTCATGAGGTCGCGATCGAGGTTGCTCCCGGTGCGCGGGCGATCGCCTCGGTGCTCGCCGGCGTGAAGCTCGCACAACTGGAGACCGCCTACCCCGACCGGCCGGTCTTTCGCTTCATCCCGAATCTGGCCGTGGAGTTCGGTGCGGGAGTCTTGTGTTACGTGACCGGCCGATGGACACCTGACGAACGTCTGCTCGAGCTGATGGGGCGCACCGGCTGGGTTACCCCCGTCGACGAGGCCGAGATCGAGCCCGCCATGGCAGTGATGAGCTGCGGGCCTGCCTTCCTCGCGCTGGTGGTGGAATCGCTTGCCCAAGCGGCAGGCCGGCATGGGCTCGACGAGCTGGAGGCCACGCGGATGGTGGTGGAGACCATGGCTGGGACGGCGACCTGGTTGAGCTCCTATGACTTTGACACCGCTCAACTGCGCCGCCGCGTGGCCACACCCGGCGGGCTCACCGAGCGTGGCTTGAAGACGCTCGAGCGTGAGGGGCTGCCCCAAGCGCTCACGGCGGCCGTCGACGAGGTCGTGGAGGCGGTCCGTTGACGCCGCTCGCGGTCGGCAGGGGCGACGTGGCCGACTACGTCATCACGCTCACCTACGTCTACGTGGCGCTGATCTTCGTCGCGGTGCTGATGAGCTTCCTGCCCCGGGTGCCCTACAACCGCTACCTGGACATGTTCCTGACGTTTGTCAGGGACGTGACCAACCCCTACCTCAACCTCTTCCGGCGCTTCCTGCCCATGGTCAAGCTCGGTCCCGGTGCGCTGGACCTCAGCCCGATGATCGGCACCTTCGTGCTGATCATCGGAGGCGGGATCCTCGAAGGCCTCATCCGCGGGGGATAGTCCGTGGGCCCGCAGCTGGGCGGATGGGCGCGGGTGGCGGCCACGACCGGAGTGGTCGTTGCGCTCGACCAGGCCACCAAGCAGCTCGCGATCTCGGCGGTTGCCCCGGGGCGAAGCGAGAACGTCTTCTTCGGACTCGAGCTGACCAACGCGCGCAACAGCGGCGTGGCCTTTGGCGCGTTCGCGGGAGGGGGTGCCCTGGTGGGGGTGCTGATAGCGCTGGCGCTCCTCGGTCTGGTCGCCTACTTCGCGGCGCACGCGCGCACGCCGTACCTCTGGCTTCCCACGGGGATGCTGCTCGGCGGAGCGCTGGGCAACCTTGCCGACCGGGCGCGCGAGGGCGCCGTGATCGACTTCGTGGACCCCTCGTTCTGGCCCGCCTTCAACCTCGCCGACGCTTCGATCGTGCTCGGGGTGCTCGCTCTCTTCTACGTGGCTGAGGGAAGGCCCGGCGCCGCCGCGTGACCGAGGCCACGGGTCACGTCCCCAGCTTCCGGGCCGGGGAGGCCGAGGCCGGGCTGCGACTCGATTCCGCTCTGGCCAGCCAACCCGGCGTCAGCTCGCGCGCCGAAGCGCAGCGGCTGATCGACGGCGGGCGCGTGGCGGTCGACGGCGAGCACCGGGCCAAGCGCCATCTCCTGCGCCCGGGCGAGCTGGTGACCTTCACGCTCGGGGAGGACACCGGTCGGTGGGAAGGGGAGAGCCCTCGCTTCGAGGTGGCCTACGAGGACGAGCACCTGCTGGTGGTCGACAAGCCGGCGGGGTTGGTGGTCCATCCCGCCGCGGGGCATCGCGGCCCGACCCTCGCCGGGGCGCTCGCCGGCCGCGCAGCCGGCGGGGATGACCCCGCGCGACCAGGCATCGTGCATCGCCTGGACCGCGATACCTCGGGCCTCATGGTGGTCGCGAAGTCCGAGCAGGCCTTCGCCGCCCTGCGAGCGATGGTGGCCGCGCGCGAGCTCGAACGTCGCTACCTGGCGCTGGTGGAGGGCCGGCCGCCGTCGGCCTCGGGCACAGTCGACGCCCCACTCGGGCGAGACCGCCGCAGACGCTCGCTGCGCTCCACCGACAGCGACCGCGCGAAGTCCGCGGTCACGCACTTCTCGGCGCTCGAGTCGCTCCCCCGGACGACCTTGCTGGGGGTGCGACTGGAGACGGGCCGCACCCACCAGATCCGCGCGCACCTGTCCGCGATCGGGCATCCGGTGTGCGGTGACTCCGCGTACGGCGGCGAGGCGAGCGGCTCAAGGCTTGGGCTAACGCGCCATTTCCTGCACAGTAACCGTCTGGGGTTTTGTCACCCCCTATCGGGGGAAAATATCGCCTGCGAGTCCAAACCACCCAATGAGCTGCGTCGCGCACTCGACGGCGCTCGGCGGGAGCCAGTCTCCGGAGGGCCAGACGGAGGCTGATTTGTGAGCGAGGCGCCTTCGGGCGCCTCGTTTGCGTTCTGAGGTCCGTCACCGGCTGGCGCACGGAAGCTTGCGGCGTCTATGCTCGGCGCAAATAGACCATCCCGCCGGCTCACGGCGCGGGCCCTGCCCGGATTAGACGTTCCGGGTCCCGCGCACGCCCGGCGGGCACGCAGCGCG
>Ga0136618_10000756_pt1 | contig 11667 bp, 7 predicted proteins | sample AntDrymUQ3302106_2_FD_104805 | JGI IMG/M metagenome (GOLD analysis project Ga0136618, IMG submission 104805) | Polar desert sand microbial communities from Dry Valleys, Antarctica - metaG UQ330 (21.06) | ecosystem: Environmental > Terrestrial > Soil > Desert | place: Antarctica: Dry Valley... | reverse complement strand
CTGTCGGCCACCCAGCGCCCGCTGGACGAGATCGCCCGGTTCCTCGGCGGGTTCGGCGACGACGGCCGGCCGCGGCCCGTCAGCATCGTCGATGCCGGCAGCCGCAAGGTGCTCGACGTCGAGGTGATCGTCCCCATCGACGACATGGCTCAGCTAGGCCAGCCCGTCAGCGGCGCCCAAGGCCCCGATGACGCGCTGCCCGGTGGTCCTGCTTCGGCCGGTCCCGCCCGACGCAGCATCTGGCCCGCCATCCATCCCCAGCTGCTCGACCTGGTCCGGTCCCACCGGTCGACGCTCATCTTCGTCAACGCCCGTCGCCTGGCCGAGCGTCTGGCCACCCGCCTCAACGAGCTGGCCGCCGAGCAGGACGCCCGGGCCCGTGGCGAGGAGGTGGTTGACACCTTCACCGGGGCCGAGGCCATGGGCCGGCCGCCGGTCCGCCTGGGCGATGTCGACCCCTGGCGGCAGGACGGGTCGGACGTAGGAGGTGACGGCGAGCGACCACCTGTGCCCGAGCTGGTCAGGGCCCACCACGGATCCCTCGCCCGAGAGCAGCGGCTGATCATCGAGGACGACCTCAAGGCCGGGCGCCTCCGGGGCCTGGTGGCCACCTCGTCGCTCGAGCTGGGCATCGACATGGGCGCGGTCGACCTGGTGGTGCAGGTGGAGTCCCCAGGGGCCGTGAGCCGGGGCCTGCAGCGCATCGGGAGGGCCGGGCACCAGGTGGGCGAGCCCAGCCGGGGCAAGATCTTCCCCAAGCACCGGGCCGATCTCCTCGAGGCGGCCACCGTCGTGCCGCGCATGGAAGCCGGCCTGGTCGAGGCCATGCGCTACCCGCGGAACCCCATCGACGTCTTGGCCCAGCAGATCGTCGCCATGTGCGCCCTCGACGAGTGGACCGTCGACGACGTCGGAGCCGAGCCGCCGGGCGAGGCGACCAGTGGGCACGGCGCCCTGTCGGACAGGCGAAGCCTGGCCGACGAACGGTCCACCGCGGGCCGGGCGAACCGTCCGCTCCCATCTTTGGCTGCGCTCGTCCGGCGGGCCGCGCCCTACGCCGAGCTGACCGACACGGTGTTGCACGAGGTGCTCGCCCTGCTGGCCGGGCGCTACCCGTCCGAGGAGTTCTCCGAGCTGCGCCCCCGCATCGTGTGGGACCGGGCCGCGGGTGTGATCCGGGGCCGCCAGGGAGCCCAGCGCCTGGCCGTCACTTCCGGGGGCACGATCCCCGACCGGGGCCTGTTCGGCGTGTTCCTGCCTGACGGGAAGCGAGTGGGCGAGCTCGACGAGGAGATGGTCTACGAGAGCCGAGTCGGCGAGACGTTCCTGCTCGGGGCGTCGACGTGGCGAATCGAGGAGATCACCCCCGAGCGAGTCGTGGTGACCCCCGCCCCGGGACTGCCGGGCAAGATGCCGTTCTGGCGCGGCGACGGTCCGGGTCGCCCGCTCGAGCTGGGTCGGGCCGTGGGCGAGACGACCCGCACCCTGCGCGAGATGCCCCGCGACGAGGCCATGGCTCGCCTGCGTGGAGCGCACCACCTCGACGAGCTGGCCGCGGTCAACCTCCTCGCCTACCTCGACGACCAGGCCGCCGAGGGGGCGGTGCCCGACGACCGCACCATTGTCGTCGAACGGTTCCGCGACGAGATCGGCGACTGGCGCATCTGCGTGCTGTCGCCGTTCGGGGCCCGGGTCCACGCCCCGTGGGCCATGGTGCTGCAGGCCCGTCTGACCGAGCGATGGGGGACGCCGGTCGACCTGATGTGGAGCGACGACGGCATCGTCATCCGCCTGCCCGAGGCGTTCGACGAGCTGCCCCTCGAGGAGCTGCTCATCGACCCTGAGGACGTCGACGAGGCGATCGTCACGCACCTGCCGACCACCGCCCTGTTCGCGTCACGGTTCCGGGAGTGCGCGGCGCGGGCCTTGCTGCTTCCTCGCCGGCGGCCCGATCGGCGTACCCCGCTGTGGCAGCAGCGCCAGCGCGCGGCCGACCTGCTGGCCGTCGCATCCCGTCACCCCCGGTTCCCGATCCTCTACGAGACGACGCGGGAGATCCTCACGGACGTCTTCGATGTGCCGGCCCTGCGCGAGCTGCTCGGCGACCTCCAGTCCCGACGGGTGCGGGCGGTGGCCATCGACACCCCCAAGGCATCGCCGTTCGCCCAGTCCCTGCTGTTTGGCTGGATCGCCGTCTACATGTACGAGGGCGACGCTCCGCTGGCCGAGCGCCGAGCCGCAGCACTGGCCCTCGACCGTGACCTGTTGGCCGAGCTGCTCGGCGCCGATGAGCTGCGCGATCTGCTCGACGCCGAGGTCATCGACGAGGTCGAGCGCTCGCTGCAGCGCGTCGACGGCGACCTCCCGGCTCGCGACTCCGACGAGCTGCACGACCTGGTCCGCACGCTCGGGCCGCTGAGCCTCGACGAGCTGACCGCCCGCTCCACCATCCGAACTGGTGACGATCTCGCGGGCCAGGACCGGCGCGATGCACACCAGTTCGGCGTTGGGGATGCGGTCGAGGCTTGGATCGAGGCCTTGCTGTCCGAGCGGCGCGCCATTCGCGTCGGCGTCGCCGGCGAGGAGCGGATCGCCGCCGCCGAGGACGCAGCCCGGCTGCGCGACGCCCTCGGCTGTGCCGTGCCCGTGGGCCTGCCCTCGGCGTTCACCGATCCCGTCGATCGGCCATTGCACGACCTGGTCGAACGTCACGCCCGCACCCACGGCCCGTTCCTCCCGCGAGAGGTGGCCCGCCGCTACGGCGTGGACGAGCGTCGGGTGGTCGTCGCCCTGGCCGACCTGTCGTCGCAGGGGCGGGTCGTGATCGGGGAGTTCCGGCCCGACGGGGTCGAGCGCGAGTGGTGCGACTCAGAGGTCCTGCGCCGCATCCGCCGCCGGTCCCTCGCCACCCTGCGGCGCGAGGTCGAACCGGTCGAGGCCGACGCCCTGGCTCGCTTCCTGCCCGGCTGGCAGGGGGTGGGTCTGCCCCGGACCGGGGTCGACGGACTGATCGAGGCGCTGGGCGTGCTGCAGGGTGCTCCCATCCCGGCATCGGTGCTCGAAGCCGATGTTCTCGCTGCTCGGCTGAACAGCTACCGCCCGGCCGACCTCGACGCCCTGGCTTCGGCCGGGGAGCTCGTGTGGGTGGGGGCGGGGGCCATCGGGTCCGATGACGGGCGGGTGCGCCTGGTGTTCCGCGACGAGCTGGGGCTGCTGGTGCCCGAGGCGTCCGGCGACGATGTCCCGACTGGGGCGGTGCACGACGCGCTGCGCGCCCACCTAGCTGCTCGGGGCGCCAGCTTCTGGCCCGACGTGCAGCGGGCGGCGGTCGACGCCGACCTGCCGTGGGACGACGCGTCGTTGCTCGGCGTGCTGTGGGATCTGATCTGGGCTGGTGAGGTCACCAACGACACCTTCGCCCCGCTGCGGGCCTACGTCGGGGCCAAGAGCAAGGGGGGTCGAGGCTCGTCGCCCTCGTCTCGTGCTCGGGCCGGGCGCTCTCGCCCCGGACGGCTCAGCCGGCTGGGCCCGCCCGCCGCCGGAGGTCGCTGGTCGCTGGTCGCTCCGCTGCGGGAGCCGAGACCGACACCCTCCGAGGCGGCCCTCGCCCGGGCCCGCCAGCTACTGGAGCGCCACGGGGTGCTCACCCGGGAGGCCGCCCTGGCCGAGGGTGTCGAGGGCGGGTTCGCGGGCGTCTACCCGGTGCTGCGGGCCATGGAGGACAAGGGCACCGTACGACGAGGCTACTTCGTCAGCGGGCTCGGCGCGGCCCAGTTCGCCCTCCCCGGCGCGGTGGAGCGCCTCCGCTCAGAACGGGAGGTGGGGGCGCGTCGTCCGTCGGTCGCGTCGGCGGTGGGCGACGGAGGGGTCGGAGCGTTGAGCCCCATCCCGCCCGAGGATCGAGGCTGGTCGGACCACGACCGTCCTGATGGGCCCGACGAGCTCGGGTTCGACCACCGCGACCGCCCGGTCGCGCCATTGGTGCTGGCTGCCACCGACCCGGCCCAGCCCTACGGCGCGGCGTTGCCCTGGCCGGAGTCTGGTGGCCGGCCGGCCCGGGCTGCCGGCGCCCACGTGGTGCTGGTCGAGGGCCGGCCCCTCGCCTACCTCGAGCGCGGTGGGCGCACCGTCACGCTGTTCCCCGGCGCCGCCGTCCGGGTCGAAGACGTCGATGTCGACGTCAGCGGCGGCCTCGACGGCGATGGCGACGGCGATGCGCGCTGGGTCGACGGCCTGGTGTACCTGGTGCGCTCGGGACGCCGTCGCTCGGTCGAGATCACCAAGGTCGACGGCCAGCCCGTCCGGGAGACGGCGGCGGCCGAGTTGCTCCGGGCCGCCGGCTTCCGCGACTCCTACCGCGGCCTGGTCGTCCGCTCCCGCTGACCACGGCTTCGCCGGCGAGCACCTCGATGCCACTCTGGGCAAGAGCCTCCTCGGGCGTCGGGCGGCACCAGGGGAACGACCGCGTTGGGATCGAGTCATGGAGTTCGTGCAGCGCACCTGGGGTCGTCCGGTCAGGGCGCTGTTCTTCATGAACGCGCCGTCGGGCCACATCCCGATGCCGTTCGTCCTCGCTCAGACGTCGTCGGTGGGTTTGGGTCCGTCGCCTTCCCAGCGGTCGTCTTCTTGGGCCCATGAGTCCTCGCGGGACTTGTGGGTCGACCTCCAGGCCTCGGCCGCCTCCTTCGTCGGGTAGGGGCCGAGCACCTCATCGGCGTGGGGGCGCTCGTCGCCCGGCACGGCTCGGCCCTCGGTCAGGTTCCACCACCACGTGTCGCCCATGGGTCGACCTCCTCGCCGACAGCCTGCCACGCCTCCACGCCTCCTTCGGCGCTTGTCGCGGCGACAGCCGACCGGCATCGGCGCGATCATTGGGTCGTGGGCACATCTCTGATCCCCGGTGACGGGGGACGGGCCGCCCGAGCGGGAGGTGACGAGTCGGTGTCGGACCTGGCCCGGCCCTTCGTCGTGGTGGGCGTGGTGGTGGCGGTGATGTGGGCCGCGGAGATCGTGGACCTGGTTCCGGGCACGCCGTTCGACGGGTGGGGCATCCGGCCCCGTGCGCTCCGGGGTCTGCTCGGGATAGTCCTGGCCCCGTTCCTCCACGACGGGTTCCGCCACCTGCTGGCCAACACCGTGCCGTTCCTGGTCATGGGAGGCGTCATCGCCTCGGGCGGCATCCAGCGCTTCGTCCGGGTGGCGGTCATCGTGGGGCTCATCAGCGGCCTCGGGACGTGGATCGTTGCCGCCCGCGACAGCGTCCACCTGGGCGCCAGCGGTCTGGTCTTCGGCTTCCTCACCTACTTGCTCGCCCGCGGCGTGTTCGCCCGCAACGTGCTGTGGCTGGTGGGCGGGGTGGTGGTGTTGCTGATCTACGGCGGGATCCTCTGGGGTCTGCTGCCCCAACCCGGCATCTCGTGGTCGGGTCACGCCTTCGGCGCGATGGGTGGTGTCGTCGCCGCCGCGGTCCTCCACCGCCGCCGAGCCGGCCCCGACGGATCAGCCTGAGCCGCCATTCCCGACCTCGAGAGTTCACCTGTCAGTAAGGTCCCGTTCAATGAGCGAACGGGAGGGACACGGCGAGCTACGACGGGATCTGGCCGAGCGGGTGGAGCTCCACCGCCGCCGCTTCCTGGGACTGATGGCCGGCGGCGCCGGGCTGATCGTCCTCGGCGCCTGCTCCGACGACGAGAGCGGTGGTGACGGTGGGCGGTCCGGCGGTGCGTCGGCGACCACCCGTTCGGCCGCGACGTCGACCGAGCCGGCCGCGGTGCCCGACGCCCAGGGGATCGAGTCCGACCCGTTCACCCTCGGCGTGGCGTCGGGGGATCCGACACCCGCCTCGGTCATCCTCTGGACGCGGCTCGCTCCCAACCCCGTGGCCGCCGACGGCGCCGGGGGGATGCCCACCGACGACATCGAGATCCTGTGGGAGGTCGCCGGCGACGAGGAGTTCCGAGAGATCGTCGCGTCGGGCGTAGAGATGGCGGTCGCGGACTTCGGCCACAGCGTCCACGTCGACCCGGACGGCCTCGAGGCCGACACCTGGTACTCCTACCGGTTCCGGGTCGGCGACTTCACCAGTCCCATCGGCCGCACTCGCACCACGCCGGCCGACGACGCCGACGTCGACGAGCTACGCATCGCCTTCGCCTCCTGCCAGTTGCGCCAAGCCGGCCAGTGGACCGCGTACGACCACATGTCGCGCGACGAGCTAGACGTGGTGTTCCACCTCGGGGACTACATCTACGAGTACCCGGGGGGCGAGGGCGAAGACACGATGGTGCCGCTCGAGGCCGAGCCCCAGACCATCGCCGACTACCGCGTCATCTACGGCGCCTACAAGCGCGACTCCTTCCTGCAGGCCGCTCACGCCCGGGTCCCATGGGTCGTGACCTGGGATGATCATGAGGTCGACAACAACTACGCCGACGACATCCCGGAGATGGCCAGCGATGACGCCACCTTCGCCGAGCGCCGGCGCGCCGCCTACCAGGCCTTCTATGAGCACCAGCCGGTGCGGGTCGATCCGCCGACCGACGACGGCCTGCGAATCCACCGCACCGTGCGGTACGGCTCGCTGGCCACATTCTTCGTCCTCGACGGGCGCCAGTACCGCAGCGACCAGGTCTGCGGCGACGCGTTTCCCACCAGCGCCTCTGGGTGCGATGCCCTCGACGATCCCGAGAACACGATGCTGGGCACCGACCAGGAGGAATGGCTCATCAGCGGGCTCACCGAGTCCACGACGACGTGGAAGGCTCTGGCCCAGCAGACGGTCATGAAGGCGCTGGTGCTGGGCGACGTGGTCTTCAACGTGGACCAGTGGGACGGCTACCCCGCGGCGCGGGCCCGGCTGCTCGACGCCATCCGCGACGGGGAGGTCGACAACGTGATGGTCCTGACCGGCGACATCCACGCCGGCGCCGCCGCCGACATCCGGGGCACCGACGCCGGGCTCGAGGGCTCGGTCGTCGCCCACGAGCTGGTCGTGCCCGGGATCTCGTCGCCCGGGTTCCCGCCTGACGCCGCGTCGGGCCTCGATCCAGCGGCGCTCGGCGTGCTGTACGCCAACTTCACCGAGCACGGCTACAACCGCTGCGCCATCACCCCTGAGGCGTGGACGACCGAGTTCGTCCTGGTGGACACGATCCAGGAGCGGGAATCGACGTCGCGGATCGACGCCACCGTCGAGGTCCGCGCCGGCGAGCCCGGCCTCCGCATGCTCTGAGGTCGGTCCGCAGACCGGCTCGGACCGCCCGCCTCCGGTCGGCGTAGGGTCCGGTTCATGGACGACCTCCTCTCCCTCGACGCCACCGCCCAGGCCGAGCTGGTCCGCTCGGGCGACGTGAAGCCCACCGAGCTGGTGGAGGCCGCCGTCGCGCGGGCCGGCGCTGTCAACGACGACCTCAACGCCGTCATCCACCCTCGCTACGAGGACGCCGTGTCGGAGGCCGGGGGTGACCTGCCCGACGGGCCGTTCCGAGGCGTGCCGTTCGTCGTCAAGGACCTGGACGGTTCGTGGGCCGGGCTGCCGCTGCACATGGGCACCCGGTTCCTGCGCGATCGCAGCTACGTGGCGACCGCGGATGACACGCTGACCGAGCGCTTCCGAGCGGCTGGGCTGGTGGTGATCGGCAAGACCAACACACCCGAGCTGGGCCTGGTGCCGTCGACCGAGCCCGAGGCCTACGGCCCGACGCACAACCCGTGGGATCTAACCCGAACCGCCGGCGGTTCGAGCGGGGGATCGGCCGCCGCGGTCGCGGCCAGCATCGTGCCCATGGGCCATGCCGGTGACGGCGGAGGTTCGATCCGCATCCCTGCCTCGGCCTGCGGCCTGGTCGGGCTCAAGCCCTCGCGGGGACGGGTCCCGGTGGGCCCCGAGGTGGGCGAGGCCTGGGCCGGTCTGGTCGGCCGCCTCGCCGTCACCCGCAGCGTCCGCGACACCGCCGCTCTGCTCGACGCCGTCGCCGGTCCGAGTGTCGGTGACCCGTCGTGGGCCGCACCGCCGGCTCGGCCCTTCGCCGAGGAGGTGGATGCCGATCCGGGCTCGCTGCGCATCGGGTGGATCACCGACCCCCCCGACGGTTCAGCCACCACCGACCCCGAGGTGGCGGCCGTCGTAGAGCGCACCGCCGCGGCCTTGGTCGGCCTCGGCCACCGCGTCGAGCAGGCCTCGCCCCCGGCGTTGGCCGACCCGACGACGATCGCCCACTTCCTGCCCTGCTTCGGGTCGTGGACGGCTCATGAGCTGGATCACCTCGGTGAGATGGCCGGCGAGGCGGTCACCGAGGACTCGGTCGAGCCGGGCACGTGGGCCGTGGCCGAGCTGGGTCGTGCCACGACGGCGGCGCAGTACCTGGCTGGCCTCGACGGCCTCCACCGCCTCGCTAGGCGGGTGGTCTCGTGGTGGCTCGACGACGGCTGGGACCTGCTGCTCACCCCGACCATCCCCGAGATCCCTCCCACCCTCGGCCAGTTCGGGGCTACACCCGACAACCCGCTGGCCGGGGTCTTGCGGGCCACGCCCATCGTCGCCTTCACCGTCCCCTTCAACGTCACCGGGCAGCCCGCCATCTCCCTGCCCGTCGGCGAGAGCGAGGCCGGGGTGCCCATCGGCGTGCAGCTCGTCTCGGCCCCCGCCCGTGACGACGTGCTCATCGGTGTGGCATCCCAGCTCGAGGCGGCCATGCCCTGGGCCGACCGCCGCCCCGATCTGCCCGGCTGACCGCTGCTGGAGGGTCAGGTCACCGCGTTCATCACCGCGAGACATGGAAGCCCTCCTTCGTCGTCGTGTCAACGGGAGGGAGCAGTGTTCGCTCACGGTAGCCAGGGGGTGTGACAGCGCGGCGGCGATGTAGTGGCAGCTCTTGGGGGATGTGCTGCCCGCGGAGGTCACGGTGGGGACGGCTAGTCGGCTAGCAACGGCAAGGTGAACGGTCCCTCGGATGCAGTGCCGGCCCAGCAGTCGATGGTGGTGCTCGACCTGGAGGGGGTACTGGTACCGGAGATCTGGGTGGCGGTGGCCGAGCGCACGGGGATCGACGGGCTGCGCCGGACGACCCGCGACGAGCCGGACTACGACGCCCTGATGGCCCACCGGCTCGACCTACTGGCCGAGCATCACCTCACGATGTCGTTGATCACCGACGTGATCGACGGGCTGACGCCGTTGCCCGGCGCGATCGACTTCCTCGACGCGCTGCGGGCCCGGACCCAGGTGGTCATCTTGTCCGACACCTTCGAACAGTTCGCCCGACCCCTGATGCGCCAGCTCGGCTGGCCCACCGTCCTCTGCCATCGGCTCATCGTCGAGGACGACCGCATCAACGGGTACCGCCTGCGGATGCCCGACCCCAAGCGGGCGGCGGTCGAGGCGTTCCGGACGCTCAACTACCGGGTCGTGGCTGCCGGTGACTCCTACAACGACACCACGATGCTGTTGGCTGCCGATGCCGGGTTCCTCGTCCACGCCCCGGCCCGCGTAATCGCCGAGTTCCCGCAGCTGCCGGCCGTCGAGACCTACGACGACCTCCTCGAGCGCATCATCGGCGCCCTCACCTGATCACCTCGCTGTAGGCGTCACGTACCCTCCGGGCCATGAGGTCGCGCCGGTCGCGCCGTCGTCTCGCCGCTCTGGTCGTGGCCGTGCTGGTCGGCGCCGGGGCGTGCGGCTCCGACGACGAGGCTGCGACGGGCGGCGGCGGTTCCGCCACGACCGAGGCGACCGACGTCGGTTCGACGACGACCGCGACGGACGACGCACCGGTGGGGCTGGCCCAGTGGTCCGAGAGGGGCCCGCACGGCGTGGGTTCGGTGCAGATCGAGCTGGAGGGCCGGCGGGTGGCCGTCTGGTACCCGGCCGAGGAGGGGGCCGGCGTCGAGGAGCCGACCGAGACCTTCGACGTCGCCAGCCTCCTCAGCCCGGAACTCCAGGCCCTGGTCCCGTCCGAGGTGCGCCGGCAGGTTCAGTACCGCGTGCCCGCTCGGCCCGGCGCGGCGGCTGATCTGTCCGGCGGCCCGTACCCGGTCGTGCTGTTCAGCCACGGATTCGCCGGCTTTCCCGAGCAGTCGGTCGACCTGACGACCCATTTGGCGTCGTGGGGCTACGTGGTCGCCGCGCCTGACCACGTCGAGCGCTCGCTCAGCGGCCTGCTGGGCACGGCGAAGCAGGGGGTGACGGCGTCGACCGATCCCGAGGTGCTGGCCGCCACCCTCGACCTGGTGGTTGCCCAGACCGGTGACGACTCCTCGCCTCTGAGCGACCTGGTCGACGCCGAGCGGGTCGCGGTCGCCGGCCACTCTGCGGGCGCCGGCGCCGCGTACCGCCTGGCTGGCAGCGACGACCGCATCGACGCCTTCGCCTCGTACTCGCTGGGCCGGGGCCGTGAACCGAACGCGCTGCCCGAGGTGCCCGACGTGCCCGGCCTGGTCATGCTGGGCGACGCCGACGCGACGATCGAGCCGGGGACCACCCGTGAGGTCTACGAGACCCTGGCCTCGCCCAAGTACCTGGCCGAGGTGGCCGACTCCGGCCACCTGGCGTTCAGCGACCTGTGCTTGATCGGTGCGGACCAGGGCGGCCTCATCGGCCTGGCCGAGGAGATCGACCTTCCCATCCCCGAGGACCTCAAGGCCCTCGGCACCGACGGGTGTGGCGACCAGTACCTCCCCGTCACCGAGGCGTTCCCGGTCATCGATGCCCTGTCGGTGGCCTTCCTCCGCGCCCACCTCGACGGTGACGATGTGGCAACCGAGGCTCTCGTCGCCGGGCCGGTCCGGGGGCTCGACTCCGACGCCGACGTCACGCTGACCGTCGAGCCGTGACGCGCCGTCGCTGAGCCCGACCGGCGCCCGCATCCGGTCGTCCCTACCCTGAGGGCGGTGCGTGCCCTTCCGGTCGTCGCTGGCCTGGGTGCGGCGGCCGTCATGGTCGGTTGCGGACGAGAGCCGGCGTTCGCGGATCGCTCGGCGCGAGTCACCGTCGACGGGGAGACCACGACCTACCACGTCGATGCCTGCGGCCTCGACGGAGAGACCGTCTTCCTGGTGGCTCGGGCCGACGATGGCAGCGTGGTGCAGGCGGTGATCGGGGTGGAGCGCGACGGCACCACCGGGGTGCCCGACTCCACCGGGATCACCGTCACCGCTGCGGACCGGTCGATGGCGGCCTTCGGTCCCGAGTCGTGGACTCGTCGCGGCGGGGATGGCGAGGCCCCGGGCTCGATCACCGGAGCCCTCGTCCGCGGGGCGCGCATCCAGGCCCGCGGCGAGGCCCAGCCCGTCGACGCCGACGACCGGCCCATCGCCGGTTCGCCGGTCGCCATCTCCTTCGACGCCCGCTGCGACGAGCGCGACACCGGTTGAGCGCCGGTCCGCCGCGACGGCTGCGCTCATGCGCAGATGTGACCCACCACCAGCGGGCGATCTCGAGAGTGGCTCGGGGTCGTAGCCTCACGGGGTGCCCGAGGGTGACACCATCTGGCGGGCGGCGCAGCGCCTCCGGCCGGCCCTCGCCGGCGCCGAGCTGCTGCGCTTCGAGGCCCTTCGCCTCGCCGGCGACCGGCCCCGCGCCGGGGCCGTCATCGAGGACGTGGAGGCCGTGGGCAAGCACCTGCTGGTCCACTTCGCCGGGGGCCTGTCGCTCGACACCCACATGCGGAT
>Ga0136618_10000755_pt1 | contig 11668 bp, 4 predicted proteins | sample AntDrymUQ3302106_2_FD_104805 | JGI IMG/M metagenome (GOLD analysis project Ga0136618, IMG submission 104805) | Polar desert sand microbial communities from Dry Valleys, Antarctica - metaG UQ330 (21.06) | ecosystem: Environmental > Terrestrial > Soil > Desert | place: Antarctica: Dry Valley... | reverse complement strand
CGGGGCGTGGGTGCTGCTCGCCGAGCGCGGCAGCTGGCCGGAGGGCCGGTGGCTCGCGGTGGACCTCGCGACCGCGCTGGAGCGCCGCGACACCAGGGCCGCCGGCGAGCTGGAGACCATCGCCGCCCTGGTCTCGGGTGACAGCCTGCTGCCCGCCGACGACGGCACCACCCCGCTGCTCACGCTGCTCGAGGAGTCGGTCAAGCACGCGGTGGGGGTGTCGAAGGACCTGCGGGGCGGCATCCGCGAGTCCATCGAGCTGCTCGCCACCGAGGTGCTGCACCGCCGCCGGGCCCGCGATCTGCCGGCCGACCAGCCCGGCTTGGCCGCCGACCTCACCCGCCAGTCCTTGCGCTACCTGTACCGCATCCTGTTCCTGCTCTACGCCGAGGCACGCCCGGAACTCGGCGTGCTGCCCGTCGGCACCCCGGAGTACGCCGAGGGCTACGGGCTGGACCGCCTGCGCGAGCTCGTGCTGGTCGAGATCACCAGCTCCGCAGCCGAGGACGGCACGCACCTCTACCAGTCGCTGGGCACGCTGTTCCGGCTGGTCAACGAGGGCTACCCGCCGGAGACGCTCGGGCCCGACGGGGCCGCGCCGTCGTCGAGTGACGACGAGGGCGGGCTGCGGTTCGAGGCGTTGCGCGCCGACCTCTTCAGCCGCGACGCCACCGCGCTGATCGACGAGGTTCGGCTGGGCAACCGGTGCCTGCAGCAGGTGCTCGGACGGTTGCTCCTCTCGCGGCAGCAGCGCGGGCGCGACCGGGGGTTCGTCTCCTACGCTCAGCTCGGGATCAACCAGCTCGGCGCGGTCTACGAGGGGCTGATGTCCTACTCCGGCTCGATCGCCACCGACCACCTGGTCGAGGTGGCCAAGGACGGCGACCCCAGCAAGGGCAGCTGGGTGGTGCCGGTGTCGAGCACCGAGGGCTTCGACGAGACGTGGTTCGTCCGGACCACCAACCCGGAGACGAACGTGACGTCGCGGGTCACCTACGAGCCCGGCGACTTCGTGTTCCGGCTCTCCGGGCGGGAGCGGCAGCGCAGCGCGTCGTACTACACGCCCGAGGTGCTCACCCGGTGCGTGGTGACGCACTCGCTCGCCGAGCTGCTGCACAAGGACACCCCGGCGGCCGACGTGCTGGCGTTGCGGATCTGCGAGCCCGCGCTCGGTTCGGGGGCGTTCCTCGTCGAGGCGGTGAACCAGCTCGCCGGGCAGTTCCTCACCCGCCGCCAGAAGGAGCTGGCGACGACGATCGCACCCGAGGACTACCCCGCCGAGCTGCAGAAAGTGAAGGCCTACCTGGCGCTGCACAACTGCTACGGCGTCGACCTCAACGCCACCGCCGTCGAGCTCGCCGAGATCACGCTCTGGCTCGACGCGATGCACCCCGGCCTGCGGGCACCCTGGTTCGGGTTGCACCTGCGCCGCGGCAACTCGCTGATCGGCGCGCGCCGCGAGACCTACGCTCCCGCGCAGCTCGCGAAGCGGGCCTGGCTGACCACGGTGCCCACCGCACGCCCGCTCGGCGAGCCGGTCGCCCGCACCGATGTGCACCACTTCCTGCTCCCGGCCGCCGGCTGGGCCGCGGTGGCCGACACCAAGGAGGCCAAGGAGGGCCGACCCGCTGGCACCGCGGCTTTGAAGGCGTGGCGCAAGTCGGTCACCGCAGCGCTCAGCAAGGCCGAGCAGACCCGGCTGCGAGCCCTCGGCCAGCGCGTCGAGGTGCTGTGGGCACTCACCCAGCGCCGGCTGACCATCGCCGAGAACGAGATCCGCCGCAGCATCGACGTCTGGGGCGCGGACGACCTGCACGCCGGCTCCGGTGCCGTCCAGCGCGAGCACATCGAAGCCAGCCTGACCGATGTCAACAGCGCCTACCTCCGGCTCCGCCGGGTTATGGACGCCTGGGCCGCACTGTGGTTCTGGCCGGTGACCACTTCTGTCGTCCCACCCACCCGGGCGGAGTGGCTCACCGCGCTGGAACTGCTTCTGGGCACGGTGAGCAAAGCCGAGACCCGTGGCGGCCGGGGCCTGTTCGCCGACGCCGGTTGGACCCAACTCGACGAGGCCGAGCAGAACGAGGTCTCCTTCACCGGAATGCGCCCGGTCTCGCAGGTGCTGGACGAGCACCCGTGGCTCGGCGTGTGCGCGGAGATCGCCGAGCGGGAGGGCTTCTTCCACTGGGAGCTCGACTTCGCCCCGGTGTTCGCCGGCGGTGGCTTCGACCTGCAGCTCGGCAACCCACCGTGGGTGCGCCCCGACTGGGACGATGCACTGGTGCTCGCGGAGGACGACGCCTGGTTCGGGCTGGCCGACAAGCCGTCAGTCGCGGAGGTCCGCGAGCGACGTGGACGGGTGCTCGACTACGGCGACGCGCGGTATCTCGACGAGCGGGCCTCGCTGGCCGGGGTCAGCGCGCATCTCGGCAGCCCGGTCGATCGCCCGGTGCTCGCCGGCTTGCGGCCCGATCTCTATCGCTGCTTCATGGACCGCACCTGGCGAAGCATGGGCGACGGTGGGGTTGTCGGGCTGATTCATCCCGAGTCTCATTTCACGGAGGCTCGTGCCGGAGGCCTGCGGCGACAGACGTACCGGCGGCTACGGCGCCACTGGCAGTTCCGCAACGAGCTCAGCCTTTTCGAGATCCACCACACTCGGCAGTACGGCGTGCAGGTCTACGGGCCGCGCCGCGAGCAGCCAGCGTTCCTCAACGCGACGTCGCTGTACGAGCCGCAGACGCTGGAGCGGTCGCTGCGGCACGACGGCAGCGGGCCCGAGCCGGGGATCAAGGACGACGAGGACCGGTGGGACACCCGGCCGCACGCCGCGCGGCTGGTGCCGGTCGACGAATCCGTGCTTGCAACCTGGGCCGCGCTGATCGACGAGCCGGGCACGCCCCCGATCGAGGCGCGCATGCTTCGTCCGATCACTGCCGCCAGCCAGCAGGTCCTCGACAGGATTGCGACTGCGCCCCGCTTCGGTACCTTGAGCTTCGGCTGGACATTCGGTTGGAACGAGACGACCGACCGGACTTCCGGGTACTTCGCGGGCCGATCGGCGGTGCCCGCTTCGCTCGACGACGTGATCCTGCAAGGGCCGCACCTCACCGTGGCGACTCCCTTCGCGAAGCAGCCGAAACCCACCATGCGCAGCAACCTGGACTACACAGATTGGAACTTGGAGCCCCTGCCCGAGCGAGCGATCCCGCGCACCAACTACCAGCGCACGAAGCCGGTGGCGGATTACGTGGCGGGTTACCCGCAGTGGAATGGCACGCCCGCAAACCGGTTCTGGCGCCTCGCTTGGCGAGGCATGGCCGACACCTCGACGGTACGGACCTTGCACGCCGCCCTGATACCACCCGGGCCTATGCATGTTCACGGAGTGCTCGCTCTCGGAGCCGTGAATTTGCACGATCTCGCCGTTGCGGCAGGAATGTGGGCATCGGTCCCCGTTGACTTCCTCGTCAAGGTCTCGGTCGCCTCGTCGATCAATGAGTCGGTCGTCCGCCGCTTCCCCCACCCCCGCGACCACGCTCTCGTCCCCGATCTCATCCTCCGCGCCCTGCGCCTGAATTGCCTCACCGCCGACTACACCCCACTCTGGGAGGAGCTGTTCGACCCGGCCTGGCAGCAGGACTCCTGGACGCGGGAGATCCCATCGCAGCCACTCTGCGACGTCGCGCAGGAGTGGACCATGACCACCCCGCTTCGCCGCGATGCCGAACGCCGCCAGGCGCTGGTCGAGATCGACGCCCTGGCCGCCGTCATGCTCGGCATCACGGCCCAAGAACTCTGCGCGATCTACCGCACCCAGTTCGGCGTGCTGCGCAAGTACGAGCGGGTGATGCAGTTCGACGCCAACGGCCGCCAGGTGCCCAAGGAGGTGCTGAAGGACTTCGAGCGCCTCGGGGCCCACGCGGACCTCGGCCGTTACGAACTGCCCTTCGCCCCCGTCGATCGCGAGGCCGAGATGACCATTGCCCACGCCGAGTTCACCCGCCGAGCAGCAGCCCGGGCGTAGACGGTCCGCCAGTCACAGCTGGGTGGGCGGCACAGCCTCCGATCCCCATGGCACCGGCTCGACGTCGCCGGTCCAGCCTCCCGGCCTCAGCATCGACTGGCACGAACCCGTGTAGCCGACGTGATGGAGGATCAGAAGCACGAGGCAGTGCTGTGTGAGGAACCAGGCCTCCTGGACCAATCCGGCCTGGCAATACAGCTCGTCCTGAGGGCACGTCGGATGGACGATCGCGTTCCGGATACGAACCACTGCCTGTGGTCCGTCGAGTGGTCCGTCACTGGCCGATAGCGAGTAGCTGTGGAGCGCCGCGAGGTGGCCCTCGTCAATCGCTTGATCTATGTTCGCCTCCGCAAGAAGCTTCGCAAGTCGGCCATGCGCCCGAGGCTTGTCGTACTGAGTCCGGCTCATCCCACGCCCAAGCTTCAGTCGCACCCACGCGAGGTGCTCGATCGCCGCGAAAGCTGTCGTGATCCGTTGCTCGACGAACCCCCCTGCTGCGGACAGGATGGCGTTCGACATAAGGAATCGGGTCGTGAACTCGTGCTGGGGGTCGCAGAACCTCTCGACAGTTCGGCTCAAGAGTTCCTCCAGCTCCCACTCCCGCTGATCGTGCCACCAGTGTAGTGCTCCTGGCGCGCCTGGCGAGCAGTTACGAGCACCCCACTGCTCCCAGACCCGCTGACCGCGTGCATCGAAGCCAACAGGTAGCGCGGGCGCCACCCATCGTCCAAGCGCGAACGACATGCCGACGTGGAGCCCGCTGAGGACGGGCTCCACGTCGGCCGGTGTGAAGCTGTATCCGTCCACTCGCCGAATTTCCATCACGTGCGTCATCACGATGCTTCCCTCTGCGCGAACCTGCCGCCAGACCTCCGTGTGATCGCTCCGCATGTCCATCGTGACCGACCATTCACCGAGTACCGCCGTCCAGCGGCCCGAATATTCGACAGTGCCGTCCGGGTTCTCGATGCCATGCGGGCTGCGGATCGCGGGCAGGTTCAACCAGTGAACGAGCACGTGGCTCAACTTGGCTTCCGCCCGCCCGAGCGCGACCGGCTCGAACCAACCCTCAGTGGCACTACGTCGATGGGCAACCATCTGTGCTCGTCCTGTGGAGTGCTCGATGTCGAGTTCGAGATCGTCGAAATCCAAGGAGAGTCGGTTGTCGGAGTTTACGCGCCATGATACTTCGGGGCGAGGAGCGATCTTGAACTCTATGTAGCCATCGACTGGGTCATCGTTGAAGCCCCCGATCGGCCCGTCATATAGCCGGATCGGTTCCCGTGGAGAGTTGAACGCGTAGGGCGGAACGAGTGGACGTGCGACACGTGGCATGCCGCCGCACGGTAGTACTGAGATCGCGCTTCGCTGGGAGGACAGGCGGAACCGCGCCGGTGTGAGCGTGTCGCACCCCATCGGTGGTACTGCGCTCGGTAGTTGCCCTGGCACGGTGAGTGAATGGCGCGATCGGCCGGTCCTGGCTCCCACCTGTGCGGCCATCCGAACAAGCACAAGCGGCCGGGTGAGCGGCGGCGCGGGACCTGCCGCCACCCCGTCGCCGACGACTCCGGTTACCGGTACTGCGAGGACCACCGCCATGGCTGCCGGGAGTTCGTGGCCGGTCGGGCGTACCGAGCACCAGCACCGGCTGGCCGGGCGACATCGCAACGTCCCGACGCCACACCCGTGCCAGCCCAGGACAGCGCGCTCCAGGAGAACAGGGCAGCGGTGGTGCGAGACGGCGCGGGCAGGGATTCGAAGGACGACGGGGTTCCGCACGATGCGGTCGACGTCGCCGTCGAGCAGGTGCGCGCCATCGTTACCGATGACTGGACGAGGCTCGCCCAGCGTCGGGTCGCCGGTGCTCTCGGGCCGGAGATAGCTCGGGAAGCTTGCTCTCGAGGTGCCTCGACCCTCTGCAACGAGCTGGCGGAGGTGGCCGAGGCGCTTCTCGCCGGCAAGCGATGGGCGACCCGCGCGGTCGAGGACACGCTGACCCCGCTGTTCGGGTGGTTCGGGAAGCCCCGGCTCGCTCGGCTGGTCACGCGGCAGTTCGCCAAGCAGGTGCTGTCCGCGCCCGCGGCGAAGATCACGGCGACCGCACACGCCTTGCGGGCGTACGGCGTCCTGCTCTGCGTCCTCGACGGTCGGAAGCTCGCTCGCTGCCGGTGCCTGCGCTCGCTCGCCAAAGCCGGGACGGGAGAGCGGATCCGGGCCGAGGTCCGGGAGGTCGTCGGGCACGGTCTGGAGCCACTGGTGCAGTTCTGACAGCGCGTCCGCGCGGCCGGATCAGAGGAGGTCGATCTCAGACATGCGTGTTCGGGTAACGGCGAAGATGTACGGACCAGGCCGCTCCCGCAACCGTTCCATGTCCCGCCACCTGTGCATGACGATCTCCAGCAGGTCCCACACGCGAAGCTGGGCTGGATCGGTGATCGCGAACATCTGGGCGCCGGCCGCCAGGACCGCGTCCTTCTCGACGCGCCGACGGGAGATGGCGGCGTCGCGGGAGATGATCGCCATACCGGTGGCCGCGACCTGCGGGATCCATTCGGTGTCGTGGACACTGGTCTGCTGGATCGGGCACGGTGGCAACGTCCAGCGCGAGGTGTGCCGCATCCCGTCGTCTCCGGGGAAGGTCACGTCGTGGCGAGCCCGGATGAGCACGTGTGCCAGCCCGAGCGTGTCGGCGTCGATGTACCAGCGGGCGACGCCGAACTCGGTCACGCGATCTTCAGCGGGCGCAGCCTGTCCTCGTGGCGCAGCGCCGCGAGCACGTCGTGGACGCCCAGTCCGAACATCTCAGCGATGTCCCGGGTGTCCTCGCCGACCTCGTACTGCTCGCGCAAGATCTCTGTGCGGATGCCACCGACCGCGGACGCCCCCGACGAGACACCGGGCTCCTGCCGCACCGGCGATTCCGGCCCGTCGGGCATCAGGGCGAGTGCGACGTCGGCGCTTGCGTCTCCGCCACGGTCCACCCGTTCGAGGAACGTGACGGCGCGCGGGTGCAGCTCCAGCTGGCCGGTGGCGAGCTCGTAGACGACGCGCAGCTCGCCCGTCAGCCCTGCCTCGGTCTGTGCCTCGAGCAGCAGGCGGCGGCCGTCGGTGAAGGGACGAAGGTGGGCGAGGGGATAGCGCAGGCCGAAGCGCTCCCGGCAGTCCGCGACGAACGGGCGCAGCCGCTGCAGCGACACGCCCTTCGACCGGTAGGCCCGCAGGTAGTCGGCCTCGACCATCTCCCCCCAAGTCACGTCCCCTCCCGGGAACCGCTCGTGCCGGAGCACCGGTGGATAGAAGCGGCTCCCGACGTGGTGCCCGTCGAGCCAGTGCTTGAGCGTCGACGCGGGAATGCCGAGCTGGCGACTGGCTTCGCTCGGGGCCATGACGGGCACCTCGAGGTAGCTCACGTCAGCAACCATTGCCACGTCTCCTCTCACGAGACCGGCACCGTCAACGGTGGGGACGTAGAGAGTATGCCTTCGGCAATAACGGTCCGTCGCTCTTCGACGATGATTCGTACGGGAATCACGAGCGGGTATCGCACCCGGTTCCGTCGGTATGACCGGCTACGGTGAGTGGTGATCACGGTGAGGAGGTGTCGCGGTGCTGCCGTCGCTGGTTGCTGAGGATCTGCGAGGCGCGCTGACGAGCTTCCTCGGCACGACGTTCGCCCTCGGCGACGACGACGTGCGGGCCGAGCTGGAGCGCTTCGTCGCCGACCCGGAGCACGGTGTCTTCCGCGGCCCCTACGTCCGGCTCCGCCTGCCGTTCCGGCCCGCCGACGACGGCTGGCGCCAACACCTCGACTGGTCACCCCGCGGATTCCAACCGCACCGCCACCAGGCCGAGTCCTGGATGCGGCTCGCCTCCCGCGACCGCGTCCCCCGGCCCACGCTCGTCACCACCGGCACGGGCTCCGGCAAGACGGAGAGCTTCGTGATCCCGCTGCTCGACCACTGCCGGCGGCAGCGCCGGGCGGGGCAGCAGGGCATCAAGGCACTCGTCCTCTACCCGATGAACGCCCTGGCCAACGACCAGGCCCGGCGTGTCGCGCAGCTCGTCCATCAGCACCGCGACGATCTCGGCGACGTCACTGTCGGGCTCTACACCGGCGACACCGACGGCGGCCTGGAGATGACCGAGACCGCGGTGATCGGCGACCGGTACGCCATGCGCAAGAACCCGCCCGACATCCTGCTCACCAACTACAAGATGCTCGACATGCTGCTGCTGCGCAGCGAGGACACCCCGCTGTTTGCGAACGCCGGCGAGTCGTTTCAGTACCTGGTGCTCGACGAGTTCCATACCTACGACGGCGCCCAGGGCACCGACGTCGCCATGTTGCTGCGCAGGCTCGGCATGGCCCTCGGCGTGACCACCGACGAACGGCCGCTCGGGGCCATCACGCCCGTTGCCACCTCCGCCACGCTCGGCGGCGGTGGATCCCACGGAGCGCCGGCCCTGCGCGAGTTCGCGGAGACGGTGTTCGGGACCGAGTTCGACGAGACCTCCCTCGTCGGCGAGGACCGGCTGACGGCCGAGGAGTGGGGCACGGAGCCCCACGGCCGGATTCCGCTGCTCGACGAACTGGCCGATGAGCTGAGCAGCTGCACCTCCCACGAGGAGCAGCTCGCGGTGGGCAGGCGCCTCTTCCTCGGCGCCGCCCACGCCGACGACGAGGCGATCGGAGAGCGCCTCCGAGCCCATCCGCTCACCCGGACGCTGCTCCGGCTCACCGCCACGCCGAAGCCCCTCACCGAGCTCGCGCAGGACCTGGAACCCAGCTGGGTCGCCACCACCGTCGAGCGGCGCGCCGCCGCCCGGCATGCGGTGGCGCTGTACCTCGCGCTGCTGTCCAGGGCACGGAGCGCTGGCGGTCGTCCGCTGCTCGGCGTCGACGTGCAGCTGTGGGTGCGTGAGGTCAGCCGCCTGTTGCGCGAGCTGAGCAGCTCACCGAGCTTCCACTGGCACGACGGCGGCATCGCGGAGGACGGCACGAGGTCCTTGCCGTCGGTCTACTGCCGCCACTGCGGCCGCTCGGGATGGGGTGTGGTAGCCACCGCGGGCGGGGCGCACGTTACCAACCCCACCGCTGTGTGGCGCAAGGCCGCGTCCGACTCGGCCACCGCCCGCGCGTGGATCTTCGCCCCCGGCGAGGCCGCGCAGGGCTCCACCGACATCCGCTGGGTCGACCCGGAGACCGCCGACTTCGTCCCGGCGCCTGCCAGCAGGCACGCCGCACTCGTCCCCGTCCTCGTCACGCCCGACACCCAGGCCGCCAAGGACGAGCAGTGCCCGGCCTGCGGGCTGAAGGACGGCATCCGTTACCTCGGCTCGCGCGTGGCCACCCTCGCCTCGGTGACTCTCGGCCAGCTCTTCGGCAGCCCGGACGTCGCCGCCGGTGAGAAGAAGACGCTCGTGTTCACCGACAGCGTGCAGGATGCCTCGCACCGCGCGGCGTTCGTGGAGAGCCGGGCGTACGCGCTGAACCTGCGCGCGCTGCTGCACCGCGCAATCGGCCCGGGCGGCTGCACGCTCGGCGCGGTGGGCACCGCAGTCACGGCCAGCGCACACACCGCCGCGGAGCGCTACGCAGTGCTCCCGCCGGACCTGCGGGAACACGAAGTGTTCCGCGGCTACTGGAACACCGAGCGGCCCAGCGCACGGGTGCGGGGGGCCGTGGCGAAACGGATGTCGTTCGCTGCCGTGCTGGAGTTCGGGCTCTCGTCCCGGACCGGCCGGACCTTGGAGCTGACCGGCGCCGTGTCCGCCCACGTCCACGTCGACGACCTCGCCGGTGCCGTCGACTCCGCCCTCACGGCCGTGGCTCGCCAGAACGTGCAGCTCACGCTCGACGGCACTGGACCACAACGGGCCATCGCCTGGGTCCGCGGCATCCTCGAACGGATCCGGATGCAGGGCGGCGTCGGGCACGGCTGGTTGGGGAAGTTCGCCGCGACCGGCAATCGGCACAGCATCTGGGGCGGCCGGCCGCGGCTCGAAGGCATGCCGGCATTTCCGAAGCAGCGGGCCGCGCCGTCCTTCCCCACCACCGCCAGGCACTCCGACGCGTTCGACAGCATCGTCGGCGCCCGTGGCTGGTACTCGACCTGGACCGCCCGTGCGCTCGGCGTTCCGACCTCGGACGCCTCCCGCTACGTCCGAGCCCTGCTCGACGCCCTCGTCGCCGACGGCGCGCTCGCCACGGTCGCTGCGGACGGCGGGAACATCGTCTGGCAGATCCCCGCGGAACGGGTGCACCTCGCCCGCACGACCGGGGCGCCTCCGCTGCTGCGCTGCACGGTCTGCGCCACCCGGCTCCCCGGACCGCCGCTGGTGCTCGACGAGCTGGTCGGCGCCCCGTGTCAGCGGGACCGCTGCGCAGGCAGCTACGCCACCGAGCAGGCTGAGCACGACTACTACCGCGAGCTGTACCGCGCGGGCGAGGTGCGGCGCATCGTCGCGCGGGAGCACACGTCGCTGCTGCGCCCGAAGGAGCGCGTGGAGCTGGAGAACGTCTTCAAGACGTCGTCGCGGCCCGACGCGCCGAACGTGCTCACCTGCACCCCGACCCTCGAGCTCGGCATCGACATCGGTGACCTGTCCACGGTGGCGCTGACCTCGCTACCCCGCTCCACCGCCTCCTACCTACAACGGGTGGGCCGGGCGGGACGGCTCACCGGCAACGCGCTGGTGGTGTCGCTGCTCCCCGCCCGGCCGCTGGAGCTGCAGCGTCTGATGGACCCGCTCACCATGATCGCCGGGGACGTGGTGCCACCGGCCTGCTACCTCGACGCCACCGAGATCCTGCGCCGCCAGTACCTCGCGTCGCTCTTCGACCGGCACGCCCGGTCCCCGGACGCGACGCACACCCGGCGGGCGACGGATGTGTTCGGCGGCGGGTTGAGCGCCGCCTCGTGGCTGGGCCGCATCGTCGCCGACGGTCGCGCCAACGCCGCGACGTACGTGGACGAGTTCCTGCGAGGCTTCGGCGACGCGGTCACCAAGGACACCGCCGCCGAACTCCGGCTCTGGGCTGGCGACGATGACGCGGACGGCGAGCCGCCGGGCTTCGAGCGTGCCGTGGAAGCCTGCGTCGCCGCCTGGGTCGAGGAAGGCGAGGAGCTGACCGCGAGGTTCTCCGCCCTGGAGGCGGAGATCGCGCTCATGAAGGCGAAGCCCTCCCTCGATGACGCGGGCGAGCGTGACCTGAGGCGGCTGTTCGGCGAGCGCGGGGCGGCTCGCGCTGCTCGCGCCGAGCGGGACCAGTCGTACTGGATCTCGGCGCTGGAGGCCAAGGGCCTGCTGCCCAACTACGCGCTCCTCGACGACACCACCCGCCTCGATGTCGGCCTGTGGTGGACCGACGAGGAGACCGGGGCGCACGAGAGCAGCGACGAGCGCTACGTCCGGGGTAGCCGCATCGCGCTGTACGAGCTCGCCCCCGGAGCCACCTTCTACGTTCGGGGCACCTCGGTGGAGATCGACGGGATCGATCTCGGCACCAGCCGCAATCAGTCCACTGTGGTGCGCCGGTTCTGCCCCGCGTGCGGATGGTCGGGCCGGGTGACGCCGGACGCTTCCGTCATGGCCTGCCCGCGGTGCGGGTCGAGGGAGGCCGCCGACTCCGGCCAGGTG
>Ga0136618_10000752_pt1 | contig 11683 bp, 14 predicted proteins | sample AntDrymUQ3302106_2_FD_104805 | JGI IMG/M metagenome (GOLD analysis project Ga0136618, IMG submission 104805) | Polar desert sand microbial communities from Dry Valleys, Antarctica - metaG UQ330 (21.06) | ecosystem: Environmental > Terrestrial > Soil > Desert | place: Antarctica: Dry Valley... | reverse complement strand
CACTGCCCGATGGAGACGTGCCGCTGACCTTCCACTTCACCGGGCGGATCCTGTACGCGGGTCCCAACCGCCAGGTGCAGGTCGTCCATCTGCCGTGGAGCACGTCGTGTGAGTACAAGCTGCCGGTGGCGACGTGGAAGGCGATGATCAAGCATCACCACGGCGAATCGGGCTTCGCCCTGCTGCACAACGACACGCTCGATGGCCTGAAGAAGTACAAGCGGGCTCGCGGGCTGCACAGCTTCGACGCCTGCGTCGACGATCTCCTGCAGCGCGTTCCCGCCGAAGAGGAGGCAATCGGATGAGCTCCAGCTCCGTCGACCCGATCACACCCGAGAGCCCGTCCAACGTCAGCGCGACGTCGACGAAGTCCCATCTCGAGCGCCTCGTCGACTCGCTGCTGTTCGAGGGCTACGCGCTGTATCCCTACACGCCGGGCGCCACGAAAAACGCCACGCCGACGCCGTTTGGGATCGTCTACCCGCGCGACTACGCGCAGACCCAGACGCACGCCTTCGACCGCATGCAGATGCAGTTCATCGTCAGCAAGGACGCGGTCGTGACCGGCGAGGTGCGCTTCCTGCAGGCATCCGGCGAGAAGCACCGCGCCGTCGAGCGCCGCGTGCAGCTCGGCGTCGCGCCGGCGAAGGTGTCCTTCGACTTCGACGATCTCGAAGGGGTCGCGGAGATCGACACCGACATCCTGCCCGACGGCCGCGGCCGCGTCACGCTGAAGGTGGAGAACACCACGCCGCTGACCGACGAGGAGTCCACCGGCGATCGCAAGGACGCGCTGCTGAAGAGCATGCTCTCCACGCACCTGCTGGGGCGGACCGAGGGCGGCGCGACGATCGTCTCGCCGCTCGAGCGTGGCGACGACGGGGTCGCCGGCTGCTGTCAGGTCAACACCTGGCCGGTGCTCGCGGCACCCGACGACGACGCGATCCTCGCGCCGACGATCATGCTGCCCGACCACCCCGAGATCGCGCCGGAGTCCGTCAACGACTTCTTCGACGGCACCGAGATCGAGGAGGCGCTCGTCCTGCACATCCAGGCGCTGTCCGACCAGGAGCGCGAGGAGATCTCCGCGCAGGACCCGAAGGTGCGCGAGATGCTCGCGCGAGCGGATGCCACGACGCCGCAGCAGCTCATGGACCTGCACGGCCGCGTCCGCCTGGAGGATCCACCCGGCGAGCGCGAGGTGACCTTCGAGGGCGTCACCTACAAGCGCGGCGACAAGGTCATCCTGCACCCGCCGCTGGACGCCGACGTCTACGACAAGATGCTCGATGGCCGCACCGCCACGATCCACCGCCTGTTTTTGCGCGTCGACGATCGCCTGCACCTCGGTGTCACGATCGACGACGACCCGATGCAGGAGATCCTCGGCGAGAGCGGCCGGTTTCTGTTCTTCTTCTCCGAAGAGGTCGAGGTGGTGACATGACCGGCGAACGCGCACGCGAGACGACCGAGCCGCCGAAGGACACCTGGCGGCCACCGGCGGCGGACACCCCGCTGGTCACCCACGAGGTGGACGTCTCCCAGCGTCCCAAGCAGGTGCTGATCGCGGGCATCGGCAACACCTGGCAGCGAGACGACGGCTTCGGCAGCGAGGTCGCGCGCCGGCTGGAGGGACGCGACCTGCCCAAGGGCGTCGCGGTCATCGACTTTGGCACCGGCGGCCTGGATCTCGCCTATCAGGTGATGTACGGCTACGACGGCCTCGTCATGATCGACATCAGCCGCCAGGGCGGTTCGCCCGGCACGCTGTACGTGATGGAGATCGACGAGGAGGACGTCACCTCCGGCGTGGAGGACGGCGACGCGCTGAACCCGCATGCCATGGACCCCGAGACCGTCCTGCGCTTCATCAAGCTCACCGGCGGGTGGCCCGGCAAGGTCGTCATCGTCGCCTGTGAGCCGCTGACCGTCGAGGAGATGGGCGTCGGTCTGAGCCCCGTCGTCGAGGAGGCCGTCGACCGTGCCGTCGACCTCGTGCTCGAGACGGCCAAGGAGCTCTTGACCGACGAGGCGTACGTCTCGCTGGACGAGAAGCAGTAGGCGAGTTCTCGTGCACGAGTTCGATCTGTCGAGCGCGGTCGTCGCGACCGTCAACAAGCACGCCGCCGGCCGCCGGGTGCAGCACGTCACGCTGCGTATCGGACGCCTGCGCCAGGTCGTCCTGAAGACGCTGGAGTTCTACTTCGCGATCGTCGGCAAGGACACGGTCTGCGAGGGCGCTACGCTGGAGATCATCGACGTCCCCGCCGTGCTGCGCTGCAACACCTGCAAGAACGAATGGGAGATCGAGATCCCGGCGTTCATCTGCGGCACCTGCGGTCCAGGCGCGGTCGAGGTGGCGACGGGCGAAGAGTTCATGGTCGAATCGATCGAGGTCGAGGACGAGGAGAAGGCCGCATGCACCGCACCAAGGTGAGGGTCGTCGAGGACGCTCTTGACGCCAACAACACGATCGCTCAGGCCAACCGCGATGACTTCGATCGCGAGGACGTCACGGTCGTCAACCTGATGAGCGCCCCGGGCGCCGGCAAGACGACGCTGCTTGAGCGCGCGCTGGTCGGCCTGGATGAGGAAGGTCTGCGCGTCGGTGTGCTCGAAGGTGACGTCGCGGGCAGCTTTGACGCCGACCGCCTGTCGGTCCTGCATATCCCGGTCACGCAGCTGAACACCGACAACGGCTTCGGCGGCGAGTGCCATCTGGATGCCAACATGGTCCGCTCGGCACTGCCCAACGTGGCGCTGGGCGAGATGGACGTCCTGATCGTCGAGAACGTCGGCAACCTTGTCTGCCCCGCGGAGTTTCGCATCGGCGAGGACGCGCGGATCATGGTCTGCTCGGTCACCGAGGGCGAGGACAAGCCGCTGAAGTACCCGCTGATGTTCCGCGCCTGCGAGCTGGTCGTGATCAACAAGACCGACCTGCTCGAGCACCTGGACTTCGACGCCGACCGCCTGGAGTCAAACGTCAAGCAGGTCAACCCCAACGCCATGGTCATGCGCGTCAGCGCGAAGACCGGCGAGGGGATCGAGGCGTTCCGCGAGTGGCTGAAGGCGCTGCCGGAGCGGATGGGCGACGCGACCCACGATCACGATCACCAGCACGACCATGATCACGGGCACGATCACCACGACCACGAGCACGCCACGACCGCGTGAACCCGAAGCTCGCGTCTGGCGCCCAGCGCGTCGAGGCCCTGCTGCAGGATCGCAGCGAGGCCAACGCGCACTTCTTTCAGACTGAGGCGGAGCGCCTCGCGCGGCTGTGCCACAAGATGGCCGAGCGATTCGCGCGCGAGGGTCGCCTCGTGGCGTTCGGCGCCTCGCCGTCGGATCGCTCCGATGCGCGCCATGTCGCGGTGGAGTTCGTGCATCCGGTGATCGTCGGCAAGCGCGCGCTGCCGGCGCTCGGGCTTGCGGGCGAGGGCGGGCAGATCGCCCCGCAGGTCGCCCTCGAAGCCGAGGCGGCGGACATCGCGATGGCCTTCGGCGGCGAGCCCGACATCCTCGCCGCGCTGGCCGCCGCGCGCGAGCGCGGCTGCCTGACGGTCGCCTTCACGCGCGATTCCGGGGCCGAGTGGGAGTTCGACCTCGGCGTGATCGCCGACCCGCTGATTCGCCAGGAGATCGCCGAGACGCTCTACCACACGCTGTGGGAGCACGTGCACATCTTCCTCGACAACCGTGGCCTGCTCGAAGGCCGCGCGGCGCGGCCCGTCCACGACTCCGGGGCGTCGAGCTTCCTCTATCCGTTCCTCGGCCAGCAGGAGACCGACCTCGACGCGATCCTTGCCGACGTCAAGCAGTCGATCCTGCTCAAGGCCGACGAGATCTCCGCGCTGCGGACGCAGACCCTGAGCGAGTTCGCGGGCGAGCTGCTGGACGCCGGGCGGGTGCTGCGCGAGCGCCTGGATGCCGGAGGCCGGCTGATCGCGCTGGGTAACGGCGGCTCGGCGACCGACGCGATGGACGTCGTCGCGGACTTCCGCACGCCGATGTTCGGCGGTCCGCCGCGGCGCGCGCTGGACCTTACGGAGGACACCGGCATCATCACGGCCGTCGCCAACGACATCGGCACCGACGCGATCTTCCTGCGCCAGGTCATCGCCTACGGCCGCGAGGGCGACGTGCTGCTCGCACTGTCGACCAGCGGCAACTCGCTGAGCATCCTCGAGGCCCTGCGCGAAGGGCGCAGGCGCGGCATGGTCACGATGGCGTTCGTCGGCTATGACGGCGGCAACGTCGCCGCGAACAGCCTCGCCGACCACGTCTTCATCAGCCGCTCGGAGAACATCCCGCGCATCCAGGAGGCGCACGCCAGCGGCTATCACGTGCTGCGCGAGCTTGTCGAGCTGGCGGAGCCTCCAGCCGAGCCGTGAGCACGGCAGCGGAGGGCTCCCCGCCCTCGGCGACGCTGCGGCGTGTGCGCGTCCGCGTCGACGGAACCGTCCAAGGGGTGGGCTACCGGCCGTTCGTGTACCGCGTCGCGGCCGAGCTCGGGCTCGCCGGATGGGTGCTCAACGACGAGCGCGGCGTGCTCGTCGAGGCAGAGGGCGCAGCCGGCGCGATCGAGACGTTCATCGTGCGGCTGCGAGCTGACGCGCCCCCGCTCGCGGACGTCAGCGGCGTCGAGACAGAGGATATCCCCACATCGGGGGAACCCGGCTTTCAGATCGTCGCCAGCGAACGCGGCGGTGGCGCGACGGCCCCGGTGACAGCCGATTCGGCGACGTGCGAGGACTGCCTCGCCGAGCTCGCCGACCCCGCCGACCGCCGCCATCGCTATCCGTTTCTGAACTGCACGAACTGCGGCCCGCGCTTCACGATCGTGCGCGGGATCCCCTATGACCGGCCGGCGACGACGATGGCGGACTTCGTCATGTGCGACGCCTGCCAGGCGGAGTACGACGATCCGGGCGACCGCCGCTTCCACGCCCAGCCCAACGCGTGCCCGGCCTGCGGGCCGCGGGTACGGCTGCTGGAGCGCGACGGTGCCGAGGTCGAAGGCGACGACCCGCTGCGGACCGCGGCGCAGGACCTGCTCGACGGGCGGATCCTCGCGGTCAAGGGGCTCGGCGGCTATCACCTCGCCTGCCGTGCCGACGACGAGACCGCCGTCGCCGAGCTGCGCCGGCGCAAGCACCGCGAGGACCGGCCGTTCGCGCTGCTCGTCGCGGACGTCGAGGCGGCACGCGGCCTCGTGACGCTCGGCGAGCGCGAGGTGGAGCTGTTGGTCTCCCGCGCGCGGCCGATCGTGCTGGCGCGCCGCCTGCCTGAGGCACCCGTCGCAGAGTCCGTCGCGCCGCGGGCACCGGACCTCGGCGTGATGCTTCCGTACACGCCGCTGCACCAGCTGCTCGCCGCCGACACCGGGGTTGCGCTGGTCATGACCAGCGGCAACGTCTCCGACGAGCCGATCGCCTACGACGACGGCGACGCGCGCGAGCGCCTGGACCACATCGCCGACCGCTTCCTCGTCCACGACCGCCCGATCGCGACGCGCACCGACGACTCGGTCGTCCGGGTGGTGCGCGACCGGCCGCTGCTCATGCGCCGCTCGCGCGGCTATACGCCGGCGCCGCTGGAGCTGCCGATCGCCTCCCCGCGGCAGCTGCTCGGCGTCGGCGCCGAGCAGAAGAACGCCTTCTGCGTGGCCAAGGACGCCCGCGCGTGGCCGAGCCATCACATCGGCGACATCAAGAACTACGAGACGCTGACGTCCCTGCGCGACGGCGTCGCGCACTTCGAGGCGCTGTTCGAGGTCGCGCCCGAGGTCGTCGCGCACGACCTACATCCCGACTACCTATCGACGCGCTACGCCCAGGAGCGCGAGGGCGTCGAGCTCGTCGGCGTCCAGCATCATCACGCGCACCTCGCGGCAACGCTCGCCGAGCACGGCGAGACGGGCCCGGCGGTCGGCGCGATCTACGACGGCACGGGCCTCGGCAGCGACGGCACGATCTGGGGCGGGGAGATCCTCGTCGGGGGCCTCGCGGACTTCGAGCGCGCCGGGCGCCTGGCCGGCGTCTGGCTTCCCGGCGGCGAGGGTGCGATCCGCGAGCCCTGGCGAATGGCCTGCTCGTGGCTGACGCAGATGCGCGAGCCGCTTCCCGCCGCGTTCGAGCCGATCGCCCAGCAGCGCTGGAACATGGTCGCGCGGATGGTCATGACGGGCGTCGGCGCCACCTCGACGTCGAGCGCGGGCCGCCTGTTCGACGCGGTCGCGGCGATGTGCGGGGTGCGCCTGGAGGTCAGCTACGAGGGCCAGGCCGCGGTCGAGTTCGAGGCGCTCGCCGATCCCGGCGCCGCCGAGCCCTATCCCTTCGAGCTGCAGCCGATCGCGCCCGTGATCATGAATCCCCAGCCGGCGATCCGCGCGCTGCTCGCGGACCTGGCCGCGGGGGTGCCCGTCTCCGTGATCTCGGCGCGCTTTCATGCCGGTCTCGCGCGGGTGACGGTCGAGGCGTGCACGCTGGCAGCGCAGCGTGCCGGGACCGATCTCACGCTGCTCTCGGGCGGGGTCTTCCAGAACCGCCTGCTGCTCGAGCTGACGTCGGCCGGGTTGCAGGACGCCGGTCTGCGCGTGCTCGTGCCCGAGCGCCTGCCGCCCAACGACGGTCAGATCGCCCTCGGTCAGGTGGCCGTGGCGGCCGCGCGGCTGGCCGACGCATGAGCTCCATGGTCATCCGGCTCGCTACGCCTGTGGCGTGAGGCCGGGCTACCTGGAGGACCTCACGCGCAGGTTGCTTGCTGTGAGCTCGGTTTACGAGTCCAGGGGGTCCGGCGCTCCGACGTCGGTGTAGCCCGGTGCCTCGTAGGCCTGGCCGGGAACGCCGCCGATGGCGACGAGCCGGATGCCGTCGGACCCCGGGCGGATCCTGCGCTTGGACGCCGGCCCGACCCGCACCATCGTCTCGGGGTCCAGTTCGAACGACTCGCCGTCGATCTCCATGGTGCCGCTGCCGCGCAGCACGATGAAGACCTCCTCCTGGCCGGCGGCCTCGTGCTCGTGCTCGGGGTGGTCGTCGGTGCCACGCTCCAGGTCGACGACTGCCATGCCGAAGGATTGAACGCCCAGCTCGCCTCGCGCCCGACGGAAGAGGCCGCGGTAGAAGGTGTCCATGTCGTCGATGCTCTTGATGGTGTAATCGCTCACGGGACTCCTTGAAGAATGAAGTGGGTTACTATCCGGCTCCGTCGAGCCGGGAACCTAACAAGCCGTTCGCCGAGGATGTGCATGGTTGTCCGCTCAGGGGTGGGATGCGCGCCAGGTTCGGCGATGGTGACCGGTCGATCATGCCGCGACCCGCAACTCGCTCACCGACGATGCGATCGCGCTGCTGGCAGAGCTTGTCGTTGTGGCGACGACCGACCCCGACGGTACACGGCGTGTTGATCACCGGTGCCGGCGAGGCGATCTCGTGACCTTCGATTCGCCCACGCGACATCCAGCCGGGTTGGCCCTGGGAATCCGCCAGTATCGTCGCCGCGGAGGCGCAGGTGATCACCGGCCGCGGGCCGCGCGTATCCTCTGCCAAATGGACAGCTTCGCCCTCAGCGAACGCTGGAACGGCTGGTCGGATCTGGGCGTCATGGTCGAGGCGGCTCGCGCGGCCGTCGAGGCCGGGCCGCTGGATCCGCTGGTCTGCGAGGTCACGCTGGACTGGGACGACGACGACACGACGCTCGATGACCTCGCCGAGCTGCAAGCCCTGCTGCGAAGCGGCGCGCAGCCCGAGGGGCTGAAGATCCTCGTCGCGCACGTCGTGGAGTCCGAGGCGAGCCTGACGCTGGCCTACAACGGTCGCTGGCTGCAGATCAACGGCGCGGGCAGCGACTGGGAGCGGGCCAAGCAGGCCTATGACGCCGCCAGGGTCGAGCTGGCGCTCGCGTACGGGATCACGACGTTCAGGCTGCCCCAGCTTCCGGTCGACACCGTCGCCGACGTCCGCCGCAAGCGTGGTGTCAAGGACCAGGACCCCGGTCGCGTCGAGCGCGATGCCGGGCGCGGCGGATCGCGGGGGGAGCAGGGCTGACGCTTCAGTGCGGCGAGCTGCTCGGGCCGTCTGCCGGAAGCTCGTCCGGCCCGTTGCCGGGCTCGAACCATTCGGGGATCGTCAGCGGGGCGTCCGGCGAGGCGTCCAGGCCGTCCGGCGGCCAGCGCTGCGGGTAGGGCGGCTGCTTCCAGACCCACTGCTCCCCGGTATAGGCGTGGTGGAAGCGGATCGACTTCAGCAGCTTCTTGCGATGCTCCGGACAGGCATAGCGACGCGGCCCCAGCAGGCCGCCGGCGTGCCACACAAGCCAGTTTCCGGGCATCGCGTCGATCAGCTCGCCGAAGAGATCCTCGCGTGTGGATGCCCCGATGCTGCTGCGCGTGGCATCGTCAGGTATGCAGCCGCAGTGATCGCAGCGGAACCAGTAACGCACGGACATCGTTGAAGCGTAGGCCCGATCGGGCGCTAGCGCCAGTGGATCTCTCGTTGCGAGGGGTTCCACCCAGCCCGACCGGGCCGCGAGTCACGCGTGCTCGTGCTCGTGGACGTCCTCGACGCCCTCCTCGTGGACGTGCGCGTGGGCATGCGCCTCGCCGTCGTGCTCGTGCTCGTGGGCGTGCTCGACGTGCTCGTGGTCATGCCCGGTGTGGGCGTGGACGTGCGCCTCGCCGTCGTGCTCGTGCTCGTGGACGTGCGGTGCGTCGTGCGTGTGCTCGGTCATGCTCGCTCCTCTGTGGGGAATGGTCGGGTCGCCGACGCGCAGGTGCTCGATGTGGCGCAGGGCCTCGTCGAGCAGCATCGCCACGTGCGAGTCGTAAAGCCCGTAGATCACGTGGCGTCCCGCGCGGTTGCCCAGGACGAGTCCCAGGTCGCGCAGGATGCGCAGCTGATGGGACACCGCGGGCTGCTCCATCGCGATGGCGAGCGCGAGCTCGCCGACGGTGCAGGGCCCCTCGCGCAGGCGCCCGAGGATGCGTACGCGGCTGGGCGTCGCCAGCGCGCTCATGACGCGCGCGACATGCCGCGCGTCATCGGCGGTGACCGGCGTCGTCGGGTCGACGGTGTGTGCGAATCCCATCTGCGGCAATGCTTGCATGCACATGTGTGCATGTCAAAGGGGAACCGTCTGTCAGCGCGGCGGCGGCTTGCCCGCGCACGTCGGGCAGAGGCCGACGATCGGGAAGTGCGAGAAGCGCGCCTCGAAGCCCGACAGCTCGCGCACCGACGCGCGCACGTCGTCCAGCGCGGCGGGGTCGACGGACTCGATGACCCCGCAGGACTCGCAGGCGAGGTACTCGCGGTCCGCCCGGCTCTCGAGCACATAGCGGCCGGGGCCGTGACCGGCGTGGAAATGGCGCACGAGCCCCAGGCCGCCGAGCGTGTCGAGGTTGCGGTAGACCGAGGCGATGTCCGACTGGGTCATCGTCCCGCCGAGGCCGTCGGCGATCTCCTCGGCCGAGATCGGCCCACGGGCTGCGAGCAGCGCCTCGAGCACCAGGCGCCGCGCGGACGTGAGTCGCAGGCCGCTGCGCCGGACGGCCTCGATCGCCTCGTCGAGGTCCGCCACCACCACCGGCTGCCTGTCGGGTGAAACCGTCACATGCGCCTTTCGTCGAGTCCTTCCCTACGGCAAACGTAGTGCAGGAGTGGGACGACAGGCAACGGCGTGTGCGTCAGCCGGCGCGCGCCGGCCGCAGATCACGGTTGCGACCGCGACCCAGCGGACCGGTCGCCATGAAGACGACCGCGAACATCGTCGCCGCGACGAGCACGATCGTCGGGCCCGACTGCACGTCGAGGTGGTAGCTGAGGTTCATGCCGACGAAGCCGCAGCACGCCCCGATCGCCGAGGACATCCACAGCATGCGGCTGAAGGAGGTGGTGAGCATGCGTGCGACTGCCGGCGGGATCACGAGCGCGGCGGCGATCAGCGTGACGCCGAGAATCTTCATCGTGGCGAGGATCGAGCCCGCGAGCACGAGCATGAGCAGCGCGTCCATGCGTGCGGTGTTGACGCCCGAGACCTCGGCGACCTCGGGGTCGAAGGTCGTGAACAGCAGCGCGCGGTAGCGCAGGAAGACGAGCGTCGAGGCGAGCACGGACACGACGGCGATCGCGATCACGTCCTGCGTGCCGACCCCGAGGATGCTGCCGAACAGCGCAGCGTCGAAGCTTCCGCCTTCACCGTCGAAGAACGCGAACAGCGCCAGGCCGAGCGCGAAGGAGGCGGTCGTGATGACGCCGATCGCGGCATCCGAGCGAATCACGCGGCGCCGCGTGACGCCGTTGATCATCAGCGCCGATGCCACGCCCCAGGCGCCGGCGCCGAGCAGAAAGTTGATGCCCAGCAGGGTGCTCGCCGCGAAGCCGCCGAAGATCGCGTGCGACAGCCCGTGGCCGATGTAGCTCATGCCCTTGAGCACGACGTAGACGCCGACCAGCCCGCACAGGCGCCGGCCATCGTCGCGACGACCAGCCCGTTGCGAAAGAACTCGAACTCGAACGGGCGCAGCAGCTCCGCCGCGATCATGTGAGGCTCCGGTCGGGATGGTCGTGTGCGTGCTCGCGCGCTGGCGCATGGCGGTGGGAGAAGCTGTCCACGACCACCGGCATCCCGCCGTGCTCGAGCACCTGCATGCTCGCCCCATAGGTGCGTTCGAGGATGTCCGGCGTGAGCACGTCGGCCGGCCGCCCGGCGCCGAGCACGGTGCGGTTGAGGCACACGACGTGCGGCAGATGGGCGGCGATCCCGTTGAGGTCGTGCGTCGTCAGCAGGATCGCCAGCCCGCGCGCGTTGAGGTCGTCGAGCAGGTGCAGGATCTCGTGGCGCAGGCGCACGTCGACGCCGGACGTCGGCTCGTCGAGCAGCAGCAGGTCGGGCTCGCCGAGCATCGCGCGCGCGATGAACACCCGCTGCTGCTGGCCACCGGACAGCTCGCGGATGTGGCGGTCGTGCAGGTGCTCGATGTCCAGCCGGGCGAGGATCTCTGAGACCGCCGAGCGTTCGGCGGCGCTCGTCCACGGCCACAGCCGGTCGTGGACGCGGGCCATCAGCACGCACTGCGCCACGGTCACCGGGAAGCTCCAGTCGATCGTCTCGACCTGCGGGACGTAGGCGACGCGCAGCCCCGGCCGCCGCGTGACGCTGCCGCGCACCGGCCGCATGCTGCCCGCGACGGCCCGCAGCAGCGTCGTCTTGCCCGACCCCGACGGGCCGACCACGCCGACGAACTGTCCCTCCGCCACGGCGAGGTCGACGTCGGCGAGCACGTCCTCCGACGCGTAGCGGCAGGTGACGCCGCGCAGCGAGACGAGCGGGTCGGCGCTCACTGCGGGTACTCCGCGTCGTCGGGCGCGGTGTCACCGGGCGTGAACGCCTTCAGCGCCGTCGCGTCGCCGCCCATCGCCTCGGTCATGGTCACGTAGTCGAAGTGCATCAGGCCCATCCACGAGTGCTCGGGATCCCCCGGCTTGCCGGGCAGGTCGTCGTCGCGCAGGACGTCGACGTACGTCACGCCGGTCTCCTTGCCGATCTGCTCGAGCACGGGACTGGGGAAGACCTCCGAGCCGAAGACCGCCGGGACCTTCGTCGCCCTGACCTGGTCGATGAGCGAGGCGACCTCCTTCGGCGTTGGGTCCTCGAAGTCCGACACCTGGATCGCGCCGAT
>Ga0136618_10000751_pt1 | contig 11695 bp, 9 predicted proteins | sample AntDrymUQ3302106_2_FD_104805 | JGI IMG/M metagenome (GOLD analysis project Ga0136618, IMG submission 104805) | Polar desert sand microbial communities from Dry Valleys, Antarctica - metaG UQ330 (21.06) | ecosystem: Environmental > Terrestrial > Soil > Desert | place: Antarctica: Dry Valley... | reverse complement strand
GTGGCGGCGCCGTTGCAGGAGCCCGCCGACGGCGCCGACATCTACGTGCTCGAGATGGGCGAGCCGGTGCGGATCATCGACCTGGCACGGACGATGATCGAGCTGTCCGGACTCGATCCGGAGCGCGACATCGCGATCGAGGTCGTCGGACGGCGTGCCGGCGAGAAGCTGCACGAGGAGCTGTTCAACACCTACGAGCGCCCGCAGCCGACGCCGGCGGAGAAGATTCTGCGCGCCGAACGCGAGCGGCGCGAGCCCGAGTCCGTCGAGGACATGTTCGACCAGATCGGCCTGCTCGTGCTCGAGGGCGACGCGGCCGGGCTGGCGTCAAAGGTGTCGGAGCTGTCCGATCTGGCTGCGTCGGGACGTAATGCAACCGCCGACACGTCTAAGATCCTGCGGTCGTGAGCGCTGCGTTGATCGTCGCCAGCACGCTTGGCAACACCGTCGAGCAGATTGGCGCATACGGGGGGCTGGCCTCGATGATCGGGCTGGGCGTTCTTGCCCTGCTCTATTTCGCCCAGGCGCGCGAGGTCAAGCGCCTGCGCGAGTGGGCCGGCCGGGCGCCCGAGCGCGCATCCGAGGTCGAGCAGCGCGTTCAGATCGATGCCCAGCGGCGCGTCATCGCCCAGCCACAGACGGCCGCCGGCCAGGTTGCCGCGACACCGGCAGGCGCCGCGCCCGCGGCGCGCCTGCCGGCCGCCGGGCTCAGCGGTGAAGCCGCCACCAGGGCGGCGGCCGCCGCGATCGTCGCCGCGCGTGCAAGCCATCCGCCGGCGCCGGCGGGTGGCGCCCCCGGTCAGCTCGCCCGACCGTCGTCGCCCACCGGCACGCCGCCGCCGGCTGCGCAGCCCGGCGGCGCACCGGGCTCCGTCCCGCCCGCACCGGGGTCCGTTCCGCCCGCTCCCGGATCCGTTCCGCCCGCGAGGCCGGCGGCATCGCCCGCGGGGGCAGTGACCCCGGCGCCGGCGAAGCCCGACGCTCCGGCGCCGCCCGTTCCGGCGCCCGCCAACCAGGCCGCCTCGACGCCGACCACGCCTGCCGCGCTGACAGCCAATCGGCCGACGGCGACCGCGTCGTCGCCGCCCGCGGCGCCTGCCAAGGGGCGCGTCGTCGCCCACCCGCCGGCGGCCGCCAACGGCGGCGGCCAGGAGACGCGCGAGTCGGCCGCCGCCCGTCCGCTCCCGCCGCCGCCGCCCCCGCCGCCGGGCGGTCCCCCGACCAGCCCGCCGCGGGACGACGGCGCCGGCTCGCACCCCGGCCGGACGTTCGCGATCATCGGCGGCGCGCTCGGGCTGGTGCTTATCGTGGGTCTGATCGTCATGCTGATCGGCGGCGGCGACTCGTCGCCGAGCAAGCGCAACACGATCGGGGACCCCCCACCCCAGGCCGCGCCCGGCGACGCGTCCGCGGGTACGTCGGCACGGCCGAGCCGTGGCGACACCACGACCGCCGTGCTCAACGGAACGACCCAGGCGGGCCTCGCGCGCAGCGTCGCGGCGAAGCTCGAAAGGGCGGGCTTCAAGAAGGGCGAGGTCACCGACAACGTCGACCAGACGCTGGCGGAGACCGCGATCTACTACACCGACGGCAACGCACGAGCGGCCAAGGATGTGGCCAAGGTCGCCGGCGTCTCCAGCAGCGCTGTGCAGCCCGAAGATCGCAACGTCGCCGTGGCAACCTCTGGCGCCGACGTCGTGGTCACGGTCGGCGCGGACTTGACCGAATAGCGCCGCCCTGATCGTCAGCCCGAGGAAGGAGCTTGCCATGGCCGGCTCGAACGAGATCCTGCTCGTGCGCCACGGCGAGACCGACCACAACGCGGCTGACCGCTTCCAGGGCCGGCTGGACACGCACCTCAACGCGCGCGGCCGGGAGCAGTCGCGCACGCTCGCGCGCAGGCTCGCCGGCGAGCAGCTGCGCGCGCTGTACTCCAGCCCGCTCTCCCGGGCGCGGGAAACGGCAGAAATCGTCGCCGCTGCGCTGGGCCTCGAGCCGGTCTACGACGCGCGCTTCATGGAGGCCGACACGGGCGACTGGACCGGGCGCCCCTACGCCGACGTCATCGCGCAGGCGCCGGATCAGTTCGCGGCCTGGCGCAGCGTCGATCCGAAGTTTCGCTTCCCCGCTGGGGAGTCCGTCGCCGAGCAGGTGGTGCGGGTCGCTGCGGCGCTGGCCGACGTGCGCGCCGCAGGCGTGCTGCCGGCGCTGGTCGTCTGCCACGGCGGAGCGATTCGTGCGGTCCCCGCTGCGCATCGCGCAGACGACGACTTCGTCGGCAACTGCGCGCTGTACCGGCTCGCCGCCACGCCCGCGCCCGCGCCGTGACGCCGTTTGCGAAGATCGCCTTCGGCGCGCTCGTGTGCGCGACATTCGCAGCCTTCCTCGTCGCGCAGGCGCTCAAGAGCTCGCCGCCGCGCGTGCAGAACGTCAGCGTCTCGCGGCTGCTGTCGCCCAACGGCGACGGCGCCCGCGAGCGCATGTACGCTCGCTTCACGGTCGAGCGTCGCGACGACATCACGGTCAAGGTCGTCAAACGTGACGGCGACGAGGTGCGCACGCTGATCGACGACCGGCCGGTCGTGCCCCGGGTGCGCCAGCTCGTCACCTGGGATGGTCGCGACGACCGTGGCCGCGAGGTGCCCGACGGGGTCTACCGCATCCGCGTGAACCTCCGCCGCCAGGGTCGCGCCGTCACGTTGCCGCGCAACGTCGTCAAGGACACCCGCCCGCCACGGCCGCGCGTTCGCGACATCGGGCCACTGCCCGGGCGCGGCCCGGAGCTTCTGCCGCGCACCGATCACAAGCCCGCGCAGGTGCGCTTCATCGCACCTGGCACGCGCACCGAGGTGCTCGTGTACCGCACCGACGTGCGACCCGTCCAAGCGGTCTTCGAGAAGCCGCTGCGGCTTGCCGACGACGCGCGTAGCTGGGCCTGGGACGGCACAGCCGACGGCCGCCGCCGCGTCGCCCCCGGCACCTACGTCGTCATCGTGCGCTCACGCGACGCCGCCGGCAACGTCGGCTCGTCGACATCGGTGCCGCCGCGCCCGAGCGACCGCCGGCCTTTCCCCGGCCGCGGCGGCATCACCGTGCGCTACCTCACCGTGCAGGCGCCCGAGGGACCGGTCGCGGCGGGTAGCCGCACGGGAGTGGCAGTCGATTCACTGGACAAGAATTTCCGCTGGCAGGTGCGCCGCGTCGGCGCGGCGCGACCGCGCGACCGGGGCCGCGGGACGCAGTCGCGCGTCGTGCGCTTTCCCGCCCCGCGCGGCAAGTCCGGCCTGTACCTGTTCGAGGTGAGCACGCGCGACCGCCGTGCCTCGGCGCCGCTGCTCGTGCAGGCGCGCGAGCCGCGCCCCGTGCTCGTCGTGCTGCCGGCGACAACATGGCAGGGCGACAACCCGATCGACGACGATGGCGACGGGCGACCGGACACGCTCGCCGCCGGACCCGCGGTCCGCACCGCGCGCCCCTACGCCGGCAGCGGGCTGCCGCCACAGCTGCGCCGCGGCGAGGCCCTGTTGCTCAATTACCTCGATCGGCGCGGCCACCGCTATGACCTGACCACCGACGTCTCGCTGGCACTCGGCAAGGGCCCGCGCCTGGCCGGCCACCGCGGCGTCATTCTCGCCGGCGACACCCGCTGGCTGGACTCCGGCGTGGCGCGCGCGCTGCGCCGCTACGTGCGTGACGACGGACGCGTGCTGTCGGTCGGGACCGGCTCGCTGCGCCGTGGCGTTCGGATCGCGCAGGACGGGCGCGCGAGCGAGCCGACGCTGCCGACGACGCGCGATCTCTTCGGTTCGCGTCTGCTCGCGCTGCAGCGCAGTCCGCTGACGCTCGTCAACACCGTCGACGAGATCGGCCTGTTTGCGGGCACCGAGGGCCAGTTCCCCGGTATCTCGGTCTTCGAGCAGACGCAGAGCGTCGCCGGCGGGCGCGTCGTTGCCGCCGCCGCGGCCGACGACGGGCGCCGGCGCGTGATCGTCGCGACGCGACTGGGCAAGGGCGTTGTCATCCGCCCGGGGCTGCCGGACTTCTCGCTGCGACTGCGCAAGCCGGGCGAGATCGGCCGCTTCATGGAGGGCGTGTGGACGCAGCTGGCCCTGCGCTGACCGTCGCCGTGTCGACGTTCGGGGAAGCCGCTCAGGCCGTCGGCGTGGTCGCCGCCGCGCTGCTGGCGGCGCTCGTTCTGCTTGTGCGCTCAGCTCGTGCGCGGGCCTTCGCGATGCTCGGCGCGCTCGTCCTGACGCCGGTCCTGCTGATCGCGAACATCTGGTCGACGCCGCAGTTCGAAGCGCTGCGCGGGCGTCCTGCGCTGGCGCTCGGCGCCGCCGCCGCCGGGCTCGGCGCGCTAGTCATCGGCGCGCTGGTCTTTCGTCGCCGGCCGGAGCTGTTCGTCCTGTCGGCCGCCGCGGCGCTGCCGTTCCGGGTGCCGATCGAGTCCGGCGGCGAGACCGCCAACCTGCTGATCCCGCTGTACCTCGTGATCGCGGCCGGCGCTCTGTCCTACGCGCTCGTGCGCTTGCGCGGCGTCGGCTGGCGGGAGGATCCCGAGCCCGAGCGCGAGCCCGGCAGCCTCGAATGGCTGCTGGCGGCCTCGATCGTGCTGTTCGCCCTGCAGGCGTCGTACTCGAGCGATTTCGACAGCGCGCTGTCGCAGGAGATCTTCTTCTACGTTCCGTTCGCGTTGCTGTTCGCGCTGCTTGTGCGGATCGAGTGGACCACGCGGCTGGTGGGCCGCTGCCTGCTCGTGCTGCTCGCGCTGGCCGTCGTGTTCGTCGGCGTCGGCTTCGTCGAGTACGCGCGGCGCGAGCTGCTGCTCAACCCGAAGGTCATCTCCTCCAATCAGTTCGAGACCTACTTCCGCGTCAACTCGCTGTTCTTCGATCCAAACATCTACGGCCGCTTCCTGGCCACGGTGATGCTCGGGCTTGCGGCCGTGCTGCTGTGGAGCCGTCGCACGGACGTGATCGCCGCCTGCGCGCTGGCGCTGGCGCTGTTGCTGGCGGGCCTCGTGCTGACGTTGTCGCAGTCCTCGTTCACGGCGTTGCTGGCGGGCCTGGCCGTGCTCGGCGCGCTGCGCTGGGGCAGGGGCCGGGCGATGGCGGTGGCGGGAGCCTTCGCGCTCGCCGCGCTGATCGTCGTGCTCGCAGCGCCCGGAGCCGTCGGCTTGGACCAGTCGTTCGAAAAGGCGACGAGCGGCCGCTCGGAGCTCATCCGCGGCGGCGTCGAGCTGTTCGCCGATCGCCCGCTGACCGGCTACGGCGCGGGCGCCTTCAGGCGCGAGTACCGTGACAACGAGAAGGCCTCGAGCGAGCGAGCGGCGGCCGCATCGCACACGATCGCGATCACCATCGCCGCCGAGCAGGGGATCGTCGGGCTGGGGCTCTATCTGGCGCTGCTCGCCGTGGCGCTCGCCGGCCTGTTGCGCGGCGCGCGCAACGATGCCGCGCGCGCGGGGCTCGCCGCGGCGTTCGTCGCGCTCGTCATGCACACGCAGCTGTACGCGGCGTTTCTCGAGGACCCGCTGGCGTGGGTGTTGCTGGCAGCCGGGTCGGCGTTCGCAGCGCGCGCTGCGGCGGCGACGTCGGCGGCCGAGCGCGCCGCCGCCCGCTCCGCCGTCAGGCCGGCACCCAGCGTGCCGTGAGGCGCATCGAGCCGCGCACCACCGAGTGGTCGGCGCTCGCGCTGCTGGCGCTGATCGCGGTCGCCGGCTGGGCGCTCGTGCCCACCTATCCCGACTACGACGCCTACCACCATCTCGTCTGGGGCCGCGGCCTGTTCGATGGCGTGCGGCCGGGCTTCGAGGGCTTCGCGGCGCCGACCCAGCATCCGCTCTACCTCGCGCTCGCCGCGCTGCTGTCGCTGGCCGGCCCGCACGCCGACCGCCTGCTCGTGCTCGTGACGGTGCTCAGCCTCGTCGCGCTCACGGCGGGGACGTACGCGCTCGGACGCGCGCTGTTCGGCCGGTCGCCCGCGGCGGCGGCCGCGCTGTTCGTCGGATCGAGCTTCGCCTTCTTGCTGTACGCCGTGCGGGCGTTCGTCGACGTTCCGTTCCTGGCACTCGCCGTGTGGGCGTCGGCGCTCGAGGCGGCGCGCCCGCGCCGGGGGATGGCGCCGATGGTGCTGCTCGCACTCGCCGGGCTGCTGCGCCCCGAGGCATGGGTGCTCGCGGGCCTGTACTGGCTGTGGTGTCTGCCGGGCCGGCCGCTGCGCTCGCGTGTCGCGCTGGGCGTGCTCGTGATCGCCGCGCCGCTCTGCTGGGCGCTGATCGATCTGGCGGTCACGGGTGACCCGCTCTTCAGCCTGCACGCGACGAGCAAGCTGTCCGAAGCGCTCGGACGCGAGCGGGGCATCGAGAACGTCCCGTCGGCGTTCGTGCGCTTCCTCGCCGACGTCGCGCGGCCGCCGGTCGCGCTGGCCGGCGTGATCGGGGTCGCGCTCGCCGTGCGCCGTTACGGCGCGCGGCGGATGGCCGTGCCGCTGGCGCTGCTGGGCGCCGGCGCCCTGACATTCGTTGCGACCGGGCTCGCAGGGCTGTCGATCCTGCCGCGCTACCTGACGCTGCCGGCCGTCGCCCTGTGCCTGCTGGCCGGCTACACCGTCATGGGCTTCACGACGCTCGAGCCGGGCCGCGCTCGCGAACGCTGGCGCCTGGCCGCGATCGGGGCGTTCGTCGCCGGCGCCGCGTTCCTCGTGCTCAAGGCGTCGAGCTTCGAGCGCCTGCGCGCGGAGCTGCGCTTCATCGAGCGCACGCACGCGCAGGTCAGCGGGCTCGTCGCCGACCCGCGCGTGCGGCGCGGGATGCGCTGCGGCACGCTGACCTTCCCGACCTACCGCTTGGTGCCCGACGCGCGCTGGATCCTCGACGTCCGCGCCGGGCGCGTGCGCTCGCGCGCGCAGGACGCCAATCCCGGCGCGGTTGGCGTCTACATCGTGGGCGATGAGAAGTTCGAGCGGCGCTTCGGCCGCGCTGACGGCGTCAACCCCACGACGAACGAGCCGCCGCCGACCGCGCCAACGCTGCGCCGTGATCCGTTCAGCGTGTTCGTGCGCTGCGGTCGACCCCAGTAGTCGTTCGAGCACGCGCTCGCAGCGCCATCCGAAGCCCCGGCTAGGGTCGCGCCACGTCACGAAGCTGGGGGAAGGAAGCGATGACCGGCGTCGGATCGCAGGTGCTTGAGGTCGCGTTAGGGCTGCTCTTCATCTACCTGCTCTTCAGCCTGGTGTGCTCTGCGCTGCAGGAGCTGGTGTCGACTGTCATGGGCTGGCGCGCCGAGCACCTCGAGCGAGGACTGCGCCAGCTCCTGCACGGCGAGATGCCCGGTGGCGCGCCTGTCATAGAGGAGCTGCTGTCCCACCCGCGCATCGAAGAGCTGACGTCGTCGTCGAAGCTGCGCAAAAGCCGTCCACTGCCGTCCTACATCAGCGCGCGCACGTTCTCGCTGACCTTGCTGGACACGATCGCGCCGCCGGGCAGTGGCGAGCCCGGCCAGGATCTCGTCGCCCGTGCGCGCACCGAGGTCGCCAAGCTGCAGGACTCGCAGTTCAAGCGCAAGCTGGCGGGCATCATCGACGCCGCCGGCGACGACATCGGCAGAGTGCGGCTCGAGATCGAGCATTGGTACGACGACGCGATGAACCGCGTCTCTGGCTGGTACAAGCGCAAGTCACATGTCTGGCTGCTGGTCTTCGGTGTGCTTGTCGTGTCGGCCTGGAACGTCGACACGCTGCAGGTCGTCGACAAGCTGTGGAACGACCCGACAGCGCGTGCCGCGGTCCTGTCGCAGGCCGATCAGGCGCAGAACACGGATGAGCTCGAGAAGGTCGCCGCCAGCTATGAGGACATCAAGGCGCTACAGCTGCCGGTCGGCTGGACCGGGGGCGGCGAGGACAGCCCGCGCGCGTTCCCCGACAGCATCAACGTCATGAAGATCCTCGGGCTGCTGCTCACCGCGCTGGCCGTGTCGTTCGGCGCGCCGTTCTGGTTTGACGCGCTGAGCAAGCTCGGGCGGCTGCGGGCGACCGGCAAACCGGAGGGACGCCGCCCCGGCAGCGCCAATCCCTAGGCGACGCCCAACTCCCGCAACCGCTCCCACAGCGGCTCGTTGACCCGTGCCGCGGTCTGCTCGAGCGCCCATGCGCGCAGCTCGGCGTCGGGCCGCGCACGCGCACCCGCCTGCGAGCGCAGTGCCGCGACGAAGGCATCCGCGTCGGCAGCGGTCGTGACGGCCCGGTTCCACGTGTGCACGCCGGCAAGCTCCGGCGACACCGTGTGTCGGCCCAGGCGCGCGTACTTGAGGATCCGGTAGGGCAGCGCCGCGTCGTTGAACGGCTCGACACGGAACGGCAGCACCCCGACGTCCGCGCACAGGATGAGCCGCGCCGCCTCCTCGTCGTTGCGCCGTCCCAGCCAGACGAGGTTCGGCGCGCGGCGACACCACTCGAAGTCCGTATCGCCCTTGCACTCCTCCGGGTGCGCCTCGCCGACGAGCAGCAGCACGAGCTCGGGCATCCGCTCGGCGACCGCGCGCAGCAGCCCCCAGTCGGTGCGCCAGCCGAGGTGACCGAGCGAGACCGCGATCACGGCCGCGCCCGGATCGGGGGCGGGGAACGAGTCGGCAGCCAGGCCGACGAGCTGCGCCGCACGCCCGGCCTCGCGCTCGAGCTGGGCGAGCTTGCCCGAGACGACGAACGTCAGCGCCGACCGCGCCGCCGCCTGCTCGTGTAGCGACACAAGCAGCCGGCGCATCCGCGGCGACGCGTCGTAGGCGACCTCGTAGCGATCCCAGCGCCCGTACCACAGCTCGGCCTGCGGGCGCAGGGCGAGCAGCGCATCGGCGAGTGGCCACTGGACGGGGTGGAAGATCGCGATCGCACGCAGGTCGCCGCCGAGGTTGCGCAGCAGCCGCTGCGCGGTCCGGCGAGCCAGCCCGGCGCGTAGCGCTGAGGGCAGTCGTGCAACCACGCCGTAGGGCACGCGCGGCGGGTCGGCGGCGACGACCCCGTCGGCGCGCAGCAGGTCGCGCGCCTGGTCGGCGAGGATGAAGCCCTCCAGCGGGCGTGGCAGCAGGAGCAGGGCGCGCGGGTCCGGCACGTGCGGACAGTAGCGTGGCGCCCGTGCGCAGCCTCTTCACCCGGCTGCTGGCAGGGGGCGCGGCCTACCAGGCGTCGAGCGTGCTGTCGGCGACGCTGGCGCTCGTCACGCTGCCGCTCTACACGCGCGCGCTCAGCCGCAGCGACTTCGGCGTCGCCGAGACGCTGTTGACGTTCATCATCCTCGCCTCGATCCTGCTGCGTCTTGGCCTCGGCGAGGCGTTCGTGCGCCACTACTTCGCTCAGCAGGCCGACGCCGACCGCGACCGGCTGGCGCGCACGACGACAGGCGTGGTGCTGGCGGTCACCACGCTTGCGGCGTTGCTCGCAGCCGCGCTGGCGGGACCATTGAGCGAGCTCGTGCTCGGCTTCGAGGACGCGGGCCTGATGCGGATCGCCGTGCTCGGCATGTGGTCGTTCACGAACCTCGAGATCGCCTACGCGCTGCTGCGCGTCGAGGAGCGCCGGCGCGCGTACGTCGTGGCGTCGGTGACGAACGTCGCCCTGAGCGTGGTGCTGACGGTGACCCTGGTCGTGGTCCTCGACGAGGGCGCGCGTGGCTACCTGCTGGGCAACTACGCCGCCTCGACCGCGGTCCTGTTCGCGCTGTGGTGGGTCCTGCGCGGTCGCATCGGGCTGCGCGCGGAGGTCATGCTGCGCCCGCTGCTGGTCTTCGGGCTGCCGACGGTTCCCGCCGACGCGACGGTGTTCGCACTGAACGTCGTCGACCGCGCGTACCTGCTGCGCACGCAGAGCGCGGCCGCCGCGGGCCTGTTCGCGCTGTCGGTGAAGCTCGCGACGGCCGTCATCCTGACCGTGCGTGGATTCCAGCTCGCCTGGCCGCCGCTTGCGTACTCGATCGAGGATGACGCGCAGGCGCGGCGCTTCTACGCGACCGTGACGACGTGGTTCGTCGTCGTCACGGGGCTCGTCGTCGCTGGACTGACCCTGCTCGGCCGCTGGGTCGTGCGCCTGCTCGCCGCGCCGGAGTACTTCGAGGCCCACGAGGCGCTGCCGTGGGTCGCGCTGGGCTGGGCGATGTACGGCCTGTTTCTCGTCCTCGTCACGATCGGCGGGCGCGCGGGCGTGACGACTCGCAGCTTCCCGGCCGCCCTGCTGGGCGTCGCCGTCAACGTCGTCGCGCTTGTGCTGCTCGTCGAGCCGCTCGGCATCGCCGGAGCCGGAATCGCGCTCGTGCTCGCCTACGCCGCCATGCTCGTCGTGCTGCACCTGCTCACGCGGCGGCTGTTCACGGTCCCGTTCGAATGGGGGCGCGTGACGCACGCGGTCGCGCTGCTGGCGGGCGTCGCCGTCGCCGGCGAGCTGCTGCTGCCGACGTCGGGCGCGGGCGGCTTCGTCTCGCGTGCGCTGGCGCTGGCGGCGCTACCGCCCCTCTTCATCGCGACCGGCTTTGCGCGGCCCGGAGAGCTGGAGGCCGTGCGCAGCCTGCGCCGCCGCGCTCGCCCGCCGGCGTGAGGTCGGCGGTATGGCGGCTAGGTGACAGCAGCCATGTCGAGCAACGGCCGCTTCAGCGCGGCCGCTAACCGCACTCGAGCGACCATCTTGCACAGTGCGCGATCGCGCGTGGCGTCAGTCGATCAGCCAACGGCCATCTGACCAGCGCAGCGGAATTTCTGCTGGCCGGGTCTGCCGTGCGACCCCTCCGACCGTCGCTGTGGTGTGTGCCGTTGCGGTGGCGTGTTCTCCATCTATTCGCACGGCATCGACCTGCGTGTTGAGCATCTGCTCGCGAAACTGGGCGGAGCCCCCACGACCGGATATCGCCTCAGCGCAATCCTTGACCGGGGGCTCACCGGCCACCTTCATCCTCGTGTCCTGGTCACTGCGACCACGACACCGACGCTCCCAAGTCCCCCCACGACAGCTGCCCTTCAGTATTGGTCGCCCATGAGCGAGCGCCTTCGATCAGTCGTCGAGCAACTGGGCTTCCAGCCGAATGACCGGATCCTCGAGATCGGGTGTGGCCACGGCGTCGCCGCGACGTTCGTTTGTGAGCGCCTCGGGCGAGGCCATCTGACCGCCGTCGACCGCTCGCCCAAGATGATCGAAGCCGCAGGACGTCGAAATGCGGCGTACGTCGAAGACGAAAAGGCCGAGTTCCTCGTCGCAAACCTCGAGGACCTCGACCTGGAAGACCGACGCTTCGACAAGATCTTCGCCGTCCGCGTCGGGCTCTTTGCGTGTGAGCCCGAGCGCGCACGCAATCTCGTCCGGGGCTGGCTCGCCCCCCGCGGAAGCGTTTTCGTCTTCCTCGATCATCCGTGAGTGCGCCGACGTCAGTCGGAGTCCAGCGCCGCCGGTCGGCCTGCCAGGACCATCGCGGAGCCTGTGCCCAGCGCCCTACTGTCGCGGTGGCGGGTCAGCGCACCAGACCGTCAAGCTGTGCGGTATGAGCCCGCGGCCGGTCCGCCATCCGTTGTTCGCGCGTGCTTATCACCGGCTCGCCCGGGCGATGGAGCGCGATCTCGGCGACAGGCGTCGCGAGCTGCTGTCGGGGTTGTCGGGCCGCGTGCTCGAGCTCGGGGCCGGCAACGGGATGAACTTCGGCCACTACCCCGGCGCGGTCGAGGAG
>Ga0136618_10000750_pt1 | contig 11697 bp, 9 predicted proteins | sample AntDrymUQ3302106_2_FD_104805 | JGI IMG/M metagenome (GOLD analysis project Ga0136618, IMG submission 104805) | Polar desert sand microbial communities from Dry Valleys, Antarctica - metaG UQ330 (21.06) | ecosystem: Environmental > Terrestrial > Soil > Desert | place: Antarctica: Dry Valley... | reverse complement strand
AGGCGATGATGCGAGTCCCCGCCGTACAGGCGGTCGGTGACGGCGACGCCATCGGCCGAGTTCTCGGGAAGGTCGGTGTCGAGCAGGTAGAGCTCGATCTTGCCGACGTCGGCTCGCCACACCCGGGCCACGACCGGGTCGCCGGCGAGATCGACCGTGATGGTGACGCCGGTGTCGGTCAGTCCGAGCGACTCGGGATCCATGTTCTGGGTCTTCTCCTGCTGCCACCCCTCTGAGTCGAGCTCTTGGTGGAAGTAGCCCTCGGTGTACAGGAGGCCAACGCCGACGAGCGGCACGCCGAGGTCCGATGACGCTTTGAGGTGGTCGCCGGCCAGCACCCCGAGACCGCCCGAGTACTGCGGAAGCGCCTCGGTCAGGCCGAACTCGGGAGAGAAGTACGCGACCGTGCCGAGCGGGGTATCGGCGCGAGTCGCGAACCACGTCGGCCCGCTGATGGCGGCGTCGAGCCGGCCCTTCGCCGCCGCGATGTCGCGCACGATCGCCTGGTCGGCAGCAAGTGCTTCGAGCCGTTCGGACGACGTCGTGCGCACCATGTGGGCCGGATGTGCTTCATCGGCTGTCCAACCCGGCCAGATCCGCTCGAACAGGCGCACCAGTTCGCGGTCCCATGCCCAATGGATGTTGGTGGCCAGTGCCGGAAGGTCGGACAACGCCTCGGGGATCGAGGAGCGGACTTCGAATCGACGTACAGGGCGCATAGGCGCCGAAGCGTAATGGTGGAGCGCGCCGCGTGCCCGCGTGACGGACCGCTCATAATCTCATCGAAACGTGAGACGTTGCCGCGAGTCTCGGTGGCGGGCAGTGGGGAAGGGGACGGCCCGGTACTTCGGAACTTGAGCTGACGGTCAGAGGGGGATTTCTGTGCGGAGGTTGGCCAGGCTTTGCTGGCCGACCGGAGCGCCACGCCGGAGGGGGTCCAAGGGGGAGGGGCTTTGGCCCTCCCCCTTGCTGGTTCTCACTGCACGCTTACCAACATCTGATGTACTCGTGGTGTGAGACTGCTCGTGGCCGAGGACGACCGAGCTGTGCGGACGTCCCTGGTTCGCGCCCTGACGCTCGAGGGCTACGACGTTGACGAGGTGAAAGATGGCGCTGAGGCGCTGCAACGGCTGGCCGACGACCGGGTTGACGATCGGCCCGATCTCGTGCTCCTTGACGTGTCGATGCCAGCCATCGACGGGCTGACCGTGACGCGGGTGCTGCGATCGGAACGCAATCGCATTCCGATCCTCATGCTGACGGCACGGACCACCACCGGCGATCGGGTCGCCGGACTCGATGCCGGCGCCGACGACTACCTCCCGAAGCCGTTCGATCTCGACGAACTGCTGGCCCGAATCCGGGCCTTGCTCCGCCGTGCCCAACCCGAGCCGGACGCCACCGGTTCGCCGGCGACCCTGCAGCTTGCCGACCTGCGTGTCGACACCGGCGCTCGCCGTGTCTGGCGGGCCGACGCCGAGTTGGACGTGACGAAGACTGAATACGACTTGCTCGAACTGCTCGTGCGGAATGCCGGCATCGTGCTCGACCACTCCACGATCTACGAGCGGATCTGGAACTACGACTTCGGTCCCGACTCGAAGAATCTCGCGGTGTACATCGGCTACATCAGGCGCAAGACCGAAGTCGACGGGCGGACGCGGCTGATCCACACGGTCCGCGGGGTCGGTTATATCGCACGAGATGACCGATGAGCCTGCGGTGGAAGGTCGCGCTCGCCGTTGCGGCAGTCGCCGCCCTCACGACCCTTGCGGTCGGCGTCGCGAGTTACCGCTCGACGAGGGCCAGGCTGTACGACGAGATCGACCGCTCGCTGGTGGTCGACGCGCCGAGGCCGTTCGACGGGCCCAACATTCACGTCGACGGAGACGGTGGCCAGGTCGACGTCAACCTGGGCGGTCCGTTCTCGCCTGTCCAGCCACTCGTCGAGCAACAGTTTCTCGGGCTGGTCGGCGAGGTCTCCCGGTTCGGCGCCGCTGACCCGCTGCCGGTCACCCGGCGCGCCGAAGAGCTGATCGGGCGGCGGGGCGCCGACGTCGAGACGGTGAACGTCGACGGCACGCCCTATCGGGTGCGCACGATCGGGTTCGACGAGGGGGCATTGCAGGTCGCCAGATCGCTCGGCGAGACGAACCGGGTGTTGTCGACGTTGCGTGTCCGGACGATCGTGTTCGTGTTGGCGGCGACGGGGTTGGCCGCGCTGCTCGGGTCGCTCATCGCCGGTCGGGTCACCGCGTCGCTTCGCCGGCTCACGGCCGCCGCCGACACCGTGCGGACGACCGGCCAACTCGATGTGGCGGTGGCGACCGCAGGGCGCGACGAGGTCAGCCGGCTCGGCTCGTCGTTTGCGGCGATGCTCTCGTCGCTCGCCCGCTCGCAAACTGAACAGCAGCGGCTGGTGCAGGACGCCGGCCACGAGTTGAAGACGCCCCTCACCAGCATCAGGACGAATCTCGACGTGCTGCGCCGCCACCCCGATCTCGCCGACACCGCTCGTCACCAGGTCGTCGGTGACCTGCATTCAGAGGTCGAGGAGATGGTCGCGCTCGTGGAGGAGATCGTGGCGGTCGCCGGTGGCGTGGCGATCGACGAGCCGAGGACGGCGTTCTCGCTCGGCGATGCGGCCGCCGATGTTGTCGATCGTTACCAGCGCCGCACCGGACGGATGATTCGGCTCAATGCGGACGACTCACCGGTACTCGCCCAGCCGTCCGGCGTCCAGCGCGCGATCTCCAACGTGGTCGAGAACGCGATCAAGTTCGACCCCTCGGGCGGTCTGATCGAGGTCACGGTGCGACTCGGCCGGGTCGATGTGCTCGACCGCGGCCCTGGTATTGGCGACCGGGACGCGTCGCTCGTATTCGAGCGCTTCCATCGGGCGGACTCGGCGAGAACATTGCCGGGGTCTGGGCTGGGACTGTCGATCGTGCGTGACGTCGTGGCACGCAACGGCGGGACCGTGCACGCTGCGCCCCGAGCCGGCGGTGGAGCCGCCGTCGGATTCGTGCTGCCGATCACCCGGTAGTAGGAGTGCGGCGCCCGTGCGAGGTGCTTTCTCACCGTTCTCACACCTGTCACCAGCCCGGCTCTCACGCCCGCGGCGCAACGTGGTCACCAACGAAACACGCACGCCGATGTCCCACCCGGATCGGCGTCTCCCGAAAGGACCACTCACGCAATGAGACCACAGCGACGACACGTCATCGGCGGCGTCACCGCCACCCTCATCAGCGGCGGCGCGGCAGGGTTACTCCTGCTGGCGCCGTCGCTGGCCAATGCTGCCGACCCCGTGGCCGAGGCACTCACCCAGCAGGCGCCGCCGACCACCGAACCCGCGGATGACGGCGACATTGCTGCCGACGACGGCGCGCGCGGCGACCGGTTGCGAGCGCTGCTCCAGCCGCTCGTCGACGACGGCAGGCTCACCGCCGAGCAGGCTGACGCCGTCGTGGCCGAACTCGAGGCGGCCGGCCGCCCGGCCATCTGGGGAGAAGGCCCAATCGTCGTCCACGGCGGTCCCGGCGAGATGGCCTTCCCTGACATGGGCTTCCCCGGCGGACCTGGCTCTCCTGGCCAGAGCGGCGGCAGGCAGGAGGGCCCGGAGATGTCCGTCACGATCGGCGTCCCGTTCGGCCCGTCAACCGCCGATGCGGTGGCGAACACCATCGGCATCGATCTGTCCGAACTGATCACCCAGGTTCGGGACGGAAGTACCGTCGCCGAGGTCGCCACGGCCAACGGGGTCGACCCGCAAGCGGTGATCGATGCGCTCGTCACAGATCTGAGCGATCGGACAGCTGCTGCCGTCGACTCGGGGCGGCTGACGCAGGAAGAGGCTGACGCGTACCTCGCCGACGCCACCGAACGCATCACTGCCTGGGTGAACGGAGCGGCGCCCGAGGCGCCCGAATCTCCCGACACCGAACCGACCAACGACGACACTGGAACGGCGCCGACCGAGAGCGCCGTCGACGTCACGGAGACCACCACCTCCGCCTGACCCGGCCGTCGGCGTCTCGCACTCAATCCCCCCATGGCGACCCGATGGAAGCCAGCAGGCCTGACGGTCCGGCTGGCTTCCATCGGCCGTGACGCGCGACCAGGTCGGCGTTCAGGTTCCGGTGAGCGACGCCACGATCGGCGCGAAGTCGCGGACTTTCTCCCCGGGGATCACGATGTACGAGTACCCCCAGCGCTCGCGGCGCGCGTGGAGCGTTTCGGCGATGTCGCTCGCGCTGCCGAACAGTGCCATCGGCGCCTGGCGAAGGGACTCGCCGTCGGTACCGAACAATTCGGCGACAGCGTCGGCGAACGACGGGTCCTCGTTGACTTCGGCCACCGCGAGCCAGCAGTTGAGTTCGATCTCGTCGATCCGGTCGCCGGCACCTTCGCGCAACCATTCGAACTTCTGGTCGATGCGCTCGGCCAGGCCGTCCTCGGCCGCCGCATGATCGATCTCGCCCGAATGGATCGACGGATTGACGCCCACGATGTCCGCGGTGGCGCCCGCCCACTTGAGCAGTCGGGGCGCACCACCGCCGACCAGGATGGGCGGACCACCTTGTCGATAGGGCGTCGGCGTCCCGTCGAGGTCAGTGATCGTGTAGTGCTCGCCGCTGAAGTTGAACGGGCCGGATGACCACAGGCCCTTCAGCACCGCGGCGTGCTCGATCAAGCGGCTGACCCGCACGCCTGGACGCTCCATCGGTATCCCGGAACGCTCGTAGTCGACGGCCTTCCAACCGGCGCCGAGCCCGACTTCGAGCCGTCCCTCGGAGATCACGTCGATGGTGGCCAGCTCACGGGCAAGCACTGCTGGATGCCGGAAGTCGCAGTCGAACACCAGCGCACCCACGTTGAGCGTCGTCGTGACGGCGGCCGCCGCGGCCATGGCCGCGATCGGACCAGGGCCCTCGTCGAAGTGATCGGGAAAGAATGCGGTGGAGTATCCGAGGCCCTCGAGCTCCCGAATCGAATCGACCCAGGTCGAGCCCGGCAGCGGCTCGTGAAACTCGGTTGCGAAACGGAACGGTCGCGATTGGGGCATCTGCCCATCCTTGCGGGCCGGGACGACCGGTGGCCAACGGGGACTGAGCGATCGCTACTGGTTGGGCCACCAGCCCGGGGTCAGCGTCGAGTCGGTGTCGCCGGGTGTCGCCCCGGCGTAGATGCCGATCGTGGCACCGGCGATGGCCGCCCACGAGTATCGGGCGCCGAGTAGCGCGGCCCCGCGAGCGCGCATCTCGTCGGCGAGGGCGTGGTCGGAGAGCACCATCTCGATGCACGTCGCCAGTTCGTTCGCGTTGCCAGGCTCGAACAACATCCCGGCGCCGGTGCCCTCGATGAGCTCGGCCAGGCCACCCGTGCGGGCGGCGATGAGGGGAGCCCCGCCGGCCAGGGTCTCGAGGGCGACGATGCCGAACGGTTCATACAGCGATGGAATCACGACACATCCGGCTCGATGGATGGCGTCGCGCAGCTTCACGTCGGGCAGGAAACCCACCAGCCGAACGATGTCGCTGACCCCCTCGATGTCGATCTGTGACTGCAACTCCGGCGTGTAGCTCCCGCGGCCGGCGATGAGGCACTCGACCTTCGGCACCCGCGAGCGCAACGTGCTGATGGCCCTCGCCAGCACCTGGAAGCCTTTCTCGTACTGCACCCGGCCCCAGGTCAGCACGAGCGGTTGCCGCCCGTCCGGGTGCTCGCCGGCCGACCACCACGTGGGATCGATGCCATTCGGCACGCGATGCACACGTTCGGCGGGCACTTCGAAACCGTAGATCACCTCGCGCACCATGAACTTCGACGACGCGATCACGTATGCAGACGTGTGGGCGAGCCAGGACTCGACCGCGTGGATCGTGCTCGACTGGCCGGGCGGAATGCTGCCGCCGTGCTGACCCCTCATGGTCCTGTGAAACGTCGTCACGAGGGGAACGTCGTGGATGGCGGCGAGCGTGCTGCCGGCCCAGCCGGATTGCCAATCGTGAGCGTGCACGACATCGGGCGTCCAACTGCCGAACGACGTGGTCAGTTGCACGAGATGGTGGTTCGCCGATGCGGCGTGCGCCACCACGTCGTCGTCCGGAATCCAGGGCAGCTCGGCGTACGCACGCACCACTCGCACCGAACCAAGCGATGAATCAGAAATCGCACCCGGATGCCCTGGCGTCAGCACGACGACATCATGTCCAGCGCGACCGAGCGCCCGGCTCAATCCGTCGACGTGAGCCGCCGCACCGCCGACAGATCGGGGCGGAAATTCCCACGCAACCATCAGCACCCGCATTGCGTTCGACGTTACCCGGCGCCGGTTGCACGCCCCAGAATCGCGGGTATGAAACGCTGTCGTTGCGTGCCGAGACCACTGATCGACAACTCGACGACGTCGCCTGGTCGCAGATATGGCTTCGGATCGGGGAAGCCCAATGCAACTCCAGCCGGCGTGCCGGTATTGATGACGTCGCCCGGATACAGCGCCATGAACTGCGAGATGTAACGAACGAGCTCGCCGGTGCCGACCACCATGTCGGACGTCGATTCGGACTGTCGTACCTCGCCGTTGACGAGCGTGGTGAGGGCGAGGTCGCCCGGGTCGATTTCGTCGCCGGTGACGAGCAGTGGACCGAGCGGGTTGAACGTCTCGCAGTTCTTTCCCTTGTCCCACTGACCGCTGCGCAGCAACTGGAAGTCGCGTTCGGAGACATCGTTGGAGATGCAGTACCCGCCGATGTAGTCGACCGGGTCGTCGTTGGGTGTGAGGTACCGCGCGGTGCGTCCGATGACGACCGCCAGTTCGACCTCGTAGTCGGTGGCCGTGCTGCCCATCGGGATCGACACGTCGTCGTTGGGGCCGATCACGGTGTCAGGCGCCTTCATGAAGAGCACCGGCTCAGCGGGGATCTCGGCATCGGTCTCACGGGCGTGCTTGGCATAGTTCAGACCGACGCACACGATCTTGCCAATTCGGGTGATCGGTGGTCCGAAACGGACATCGTCAAGACTGATGCGTGGCAGCCCCGGCGACGCAATGGCGGCGCCGATCGCCTCGCCGTGGTCGAACACGTCCGGACCGATGTCGCCGATGATCGATGAGATATCAACCGCCTCGTTGTCCGAGACGACCGCAATGGGCCGTTCGTGCCCCCGGTTTCCGATCCGAGCCAACTTCATGGTGCGTCGAGAATGCCCGAAAGGTCGAAGCTTTGCAACAACGGGTGAACGTGCCTCCAGAAGGGCCGACGCTGGCGGCCCGCACAGTCGAACAGCCGACGAATGCGTCGGCGTCGTCTGACGTTGGTGTTGACCGAGATGGAGAACGCGCTGATACTGGCTCCTTCATGTTGGAAACGCTGCGATCAGTTCTCCAGTTCCGACGGTTTGAGATCAACTCGGTCAAACGCTCGCTCGCAACTGCGGCCAATGTCGGCGACCTGCGCCGCATCGCGAAACGCCGCGTCCCGCGCGGCGTGTTCGACTACATCGACGGGGCTGCGGAGGACGAGCGGACGATGGCCGCCAACGCCGATGCGTTTGCCGGCTACTCATTCCGACCGCGCATTCTTCGCGACGTCTCGAAGGTCGACCCGTCCACGATGCTGCTCGGAAAGCCGGCGCCGCTGCCACTCATCCTGGCGCCGACCGGATTTACACGCATCGCCGATCCCGACGGCGAACTCGCCGTTGCTCGCGCGGCAACCCGGGCCGGCCTGCCGTACACACTGTCGACGCTGGCGACCCGCTCGATCGAGGAAGTGGCGGCTGCCAGCGGCGCGGGACGGCGCTGGTTCCAGGTGTATTTGTGGAAGGACCGCGGCCTCGTTCGCAACATGGTCGAGCGCGCCGCGTCGACGGGCTACGACGCGTTGATGCTCACCGTCGACACGGCCGTGCTGGGTCGTCGCGAGCGAGACGTTCGACGAGGCTTCTCGCTGCCCCCGAAGGTTGGACTCGACACCGTCATCGACGGGGCGATCCACCCGGCGTGGACATGGAAATTCGTGCGCTCGGATCCGATCCGTTTCGCCAACCTGGTTGGGCACAGCACGGGGGTCGGCGACGGCACGAGCGCGGTGTCGCTTGCCGAATTTGCCAACGCCCAGTTCGACCAGTCCATGTCGTGGCCCGATGTCGAGTGGTTGCGGTCGATCTGGGACGGTCCGATCATCGTGAAGGGCATCCAGACCGTCGACGATGCACGAATCGCCGCCGACTCGGGTATCGAAGCCATCGCATTGTCGAACCACGGGGGCCGACAACTCGACGGCGCGCCGGCCACGCTCGACCTCGTCGCGCCGGTCGCAGATGCCGTGGGCGGCCGCTCCGAGATCATCTGCGACGGTGGCATCCGCCGAGGCAGCGACATTGTGAAAGCCGTTGCGCTCGGCGCCGACGCATGCATGGTCGGCCGGGCGTACCTCTACGCACTCGCCGCGGGGGGTGAGCGGGGCGTCGATCACGTGCTGGGCCTGTTCGACGCCGACGTCCGCCGCACGATGGCCCTGCTCGGCGTCAACCGCCTTGATGACCTGTCGCCTGACCTCGTCGCACGACGTGGGGCCGGTCAGACGTGAAGGGCCTCGCGTAGGGCGGCTACGTCACCCTCGCGCACGGTGCGCCCTGTTGAGGACCGCGAGTGGTCGGCGCTGGCCTTTGTGCAGCTTGCGCATACTCCCCGCCAATCCCTCGTACAGCTCGCGGTGCGCGGGGTCGGGACGGAACGACTTCTCCACCGAAACCCGATCGCGTAGATCGCCGGCGTCGAGCGCGCCGATCGCCACGGCGGCGTTGAGCGTTGCGCCGCGAAGTCCGGCATTGAGCGGATCCGCCGGACGCTCCAGAGTTCGGTCGAACGCGTCAGCGTGGATCTGGCACCACAGATCCGAGCGGGCGCCGCCGCCCACGATGCGGATCGGGTCGAGGCGTTGCCCTGCGAACTTCTCGACGACGCCGAGCAGCATCGCGTTTTGCACCGCGACTCCTTCGAGCACGGCGTGACTGAGTTCGGCCGCGCCCGTGCTGAGGCCGACGTTGTGGAATCCGGCGCGCGCCGATGCGTCCGAGATCGCCCCTTGCGAGCCGTTCAGCCAGGGCGTGAACACGACGCCGCGGCTGCCGGCCGGAACCGTTTCGGCCAGTGTGATCAGATCGCTGGCTTCGATCGGCTCGCTCCTGCTGGTTCCGTCGAGCGACACGATGCGGCGAAACCAGTCGAGGCACGCGCCGGCCGTGTCGATGTTGTTCAGCACGACGTACTCGCCCGGTGTGGCGCCCGACGCAGTGGTGATCTCGTTGAGAACGTTCGTCTTCTTCGCTGGCGCCGAACAGCTGATCCACGATGTCGTGCTGATCATCACATGGGCTCGGCCCGTGCCGACCGCACCGCTACCGGCTGGCGCGGTGGCGAAGTCGGGCAGTCCGGAGATGACGGGCACGTCGCGGCCGATGCCGAGATCGTCGGCGACCGCATCTCGGACGTGACCGACGACGGAACTCGGGCGGACGAGCGGGGCCAGCTTGCTCGCGTCGATCCCGGCCCACGTGACGAGATTTTCGTCGTACTCGAGCACGTCGAGTCGCCGGGTGTCGGTCAGCCAGGCCGCGGTCATCGACGCGTGGGTTGCCGAGGCCACCCCGGTGAACCGCATCGTGAGGTAGTCGACGGGCTCCAGATACCAGCGTGCCGTGCTCGCAATGTCGGGCCGGTCCCGGTTGAAATACAGGTGCTGGCCGGTCGGGCCTTTGCCGCTCGGTGCCGGAACGCCGCCCGTACGTCTGATCCAACGCGCGAGCGCGGTGGGCGAGTAGCCGCTCACCGGGCCGCCGAACCGCTCGGTGGCGTGACGGCGACCGCGAGTGTCGGTCCACATGATGCACGGTCCCACCGGCTCGCCGTCGGGGTCGACCGGCACCGTGCTGGCCCATTGACCGGTAACCCCCACGACCGCGATCTGGTCCGGCCGGGCGATGCCGGTTGCCATGCCGGCCCGAATCATGCGGCTGATGTTCGACCACCACACGTCGGCGTCTTGTTCCCGACCTCCACCCGGCAGCGATCGGGTCACGCACGGCGCGTCATCGCTCCAAACGACGTGGCCGGCGAAGGACACGAGCCCGACCTTGAGGCCGGTGGTGCCCAAGTCAATCGCGACCGCGAACTGGTCGTCGCCCGTCATTGGAGGATCATCTCGCACGTGCGAGCGACTGAGAGCGCCAGCGAAGGAGTGGCCAGGGGCTGCGCAGGCCGCAAGTGGCGTGACCGTGGAACGCACTCACGGAAGAGATTGCATGGTGTCGAGCATGTCGGACATGAAGAACTTGATGACGTCGCCGACCTCGTCGGTCATGCCGCCGGCAACGCCGCCATAGACGGCCCCGCTTGCGGCTGGTTCGCCGGCCGCACGCTTCTCGTTGGCGTAGTTGACCGCGTCGGCGAGGTCCGCCGCGAACGTGGCGGCCAGGCCGTCCTGGGTCTGCGGACGAGTGACCGCCATGTGGAGCGCGTTCGGGTACTGCTGGCCGTTGAGGCGCCAGCCTCGAGTGCGCATGAAGTCGTTCACGAGATAGATGTCGAAGACGTCACTCGTGAAGCTGAACAGGAACGTCGGATTACCCATCATGCGAAGCTCGGGAAGGCTGCGTACCGCAGCCTGCATCGCCGCCGACGTCTCGAAGATCTGCGTGGCGTAGCGCCGGTAGCCGTCCCGGCCGAGATGCACCATCGAGGCCCAGGCGGCTGCAAGCATGCCGGCAGAGCGAGATCCCTCCATGCCGGGCGACGCGTACTTGCCCCCGGTCCAACCTGGAAGCATGAAGTACTGGGCGTTGCGCAATGCCTTGTCGCGCACGCCGAGAAACGAGGTTCCCTTCAACGAGTAGCCGTACTTGTGGGTGTCGGCCGAGATGCTCGTGACGCCGGGGATCCGGAAGTCGAAGATCGGGACGTCGTAGCCGAGCTCCTGACCGAACGGCAGGATGAAACCGCCGAGGCAGCCGTCGACGTGCAGCCCGACGCCGCGGGACTGGGCCAGCTCGCCCAGTTCGGCGATCGGGTCGATGGTGCCGTAGCCGTAGTTGCACGCCGAGCCGAGGATGGCGATGGTCTGGTCGTCGATCTTGCGCTCGACATCTGGCACCGAGACCTGGGTGGTCACGGGGCTGATCTCGCATTGCCGCAATTCGATCCCGAACAGGTGGCACGCCTTGTTGAACGCCGGATGGCCCGTCTCCGGCATGACGAAGTTCGGGTTCGTGACCCCCCGGGTCTGGGCTGCGTACTCGCGATACGCCAACACCGCGTGCATGATGCTGCCGGTGCCGCCGGTGGTGACGAGGCCGCCCGGCTCGGAATCGGTGATCGCCTCGGCGTGGAAGAGATCGAGCCCCATGGCGATGATCTCACCCTCGAAGCGAGTCGAGCTCGGGCACATGTCCCGCTGTAGGGCGTTCATGTGGGCATAGAGCGAGAACGCTTCGTTGAGGTAGTCGTAATGGGCGTGGTCGCCGCAATACATCGTGCCCGAGCACTTGCCGGTCTCCCAGAACGCGTCCTCCTCCTTGGCCATCGTGCGCAGTTCCTCGAGCACCTCTTCACGCGGGCGCCCCTGCTCGGGAAGGGAGCGGTTGACTCCGTACCGCTCGGCGTACGGGAAGTTCTTGCTCATCGTGCGTCCT
>Ga0136618_10000748_pt1 | contig 11703 bp, 6 predicted proteins | sample AntDrymUQ3302106_2_FD_104805 | JGI IMG/M metagenome (GOLD analysis project Ga0136618, IMG submission 104805) | Polar desert sand microbial communities from Dry Valleys, Antarctica - metaG UQ330 (21.06) | ecosystem: Environmental > Terrestrial > Soil > Desert | place: Antarctica: Dry Valley... | reverse complement strand
CCGGGTCCGGCGCAACTCCTCGCGTAGGCGGCGCAGTCAATCGCCTCCCATCGTGTCGTGAAGTTGCGATTGAGGTTGATGCCGTTCGCATTGGTCCTGTGTTGGCGGCCGTGCCGTCCGGATTCGCTGAGAGGATGACCCACAGGTCGATGCCCGCAGGAATTGGGGTGCTGTCGCGCAGCCGTTGCGCGATCGTCTCGCCGGTCTGCTCGTGGCCGTGGATCGACCCGACGACGAGCACAACCCGACCACCAGGCGTTCCCAGCCGGTAGGCGACGATCGGCCGGCCCTGCACCGACGCCCCGATCGTGCGTCGCTCGAGGATGGGCGATGGGGCCGGTGCTGGCCCGCCGGCATCGACCTGGAGGACCTGGCCGGGAACAATGAGTGAATTGAGTCCGAGCCCGTTGCGCGCGAGCAACGTGTTGAGATCGGCGCCCGTCTTGCGGGAGATGCCGTACAACGTGTCGCCACGGACAACCGTGTATGTCGCGCCGGTTGGCGCCGGCCCAGGCGAGCCGGGACTGGGAGCGGGCGCGGCGCCACTGATGGTGAGCACTTGTCCGGGATGAATGACGGAATTGAGTCGTAACCCGTTCAGCGAGAGGAGCGCGTTGAGCGCGGTCCCCGTCTTACGCGAGATGCCAGACAGCGAATCGCCGCGAACCACGGTGTAGGTCGCCCCCGTCGGCGCCGGGGCCGGAGTGCCTGGGCTGGGGGTTCCGGTTCCGCTCAGCTGGAGTGCTTGCCCGGGATAGATGACCGACTTGCTCGACAGACCATTGAGACTGAGCAGCGTGTTGAACGCAGTGCCGGTCTTGCGGGAGATGCCGTACAGCGAGTCACCGGCAACGACGGTGTACGTGCCGGCGCCTGGGGTGGGTGCGCCCGGCGCTGGCGCAGGGGCCGACCCACCAACCTGAAGGACCTGGCCGGGCAGGATGAGGCTGTTCTGTTGGAGTCCGTTGAGGGCGAGCAGGGTGTTGAAATCCGTGCTCGTCTTGCGTGAGATGCCGTACAGCGAGTCGCCGGAGACGACGGTGTAGGTGCCGGCGCCTGGGGCCGCGGGAGCCGGGGCACCCACCGCCAGCGAGACGTCAGCGTCGGCACGATGAGGCGAGGCCCCACCCGATGCGACGAACGCGGCCACAGCGGCAGCAACAACGGCGACCGATGCGATGCGGGTGGAGCGCGCCGCTGTGGCACCCCGAGTCCCGACTGAGCGCCGATCGCGTCGTCGTTGGGTGGTCCACGATCGGCCCAAGACCCGACAAGGTAGACCGCGCGCAACGCCGGTCGCGGATGCTCGTGCTACTGGTCTGGCTCGACGAACGACGGCGCGGGGACGGCGTGGAAACGGTCGTGGACGGCGTCGGCCACAGGGTTCGGCAACCAACCAAACGCTCTCAGTTGCTCACGTGTCGCAGTCTTCACCTTGCCCACACCGCCGAGCTCGCGCACAAGGCGCTTGCGGCGAGTCTCGCCGAGACCGGGGATGTCTTCCAACGTGCTCTTCGTCATCCGCTTGCTGCGGCGTTCCGCGTGAAACGTGTTTGCGAAGCGGTGGGCCTCGTCGCGAATTCGCTGCAGCATGAACAGCGCCTCGCTCCCTCGCGGGATGTCGACCGGATACGGCTGACCCGGAACGAAGACCTGCTCGAACCGCTTCGCCAGGCCCGCTACCGGGATCTCGTCGGCAAGGCCGAGTTCCCGGACAACGCGCTCGGCGACGCCGAGTTGACCCTTGCCGCCGTCGACCAGCAGCAACTGGGGCGGGTAGCGGAATTTGGCCGGGCGCTGGCCTGGCTCAGGCGGCGGGTCGTTCCGCGACGCGAGATACGCAGTCAGCCGGCGCGTGAGCACCTCTTCCATCGCCGCATAGTCGTCATTGCCGGGTACGTGCACCTTGAAGCGGCGGTACTCACGCTTGTCCGGGACCCCGTCCTGCAGCACCACCATCGACCCGACGTAGTCGGTGCCCTGGAGGTGGGCCATGTCGTAGCACTCGATGCGAAGCGGCGCCTCCGGGAGATTGAGGTGTTTCTGCAACTCGTTCAGCGCTCGACTCCGCGAGTCGAGGTCGCCGGCCCGACGTAGGCGATGGCGAGTAAATTCCTCGCGGGCATTGTTCGTGACGGTCTCCAGTAACGAGCGACGCTCGCCGCGTTGGGGCACCCGAATCTTCACGTTCGAGCCGCGCTGCCCTTCTGACCGGAGATGCGTCAGCCACTCCTCGTAGAGCGCCTGATCCTCGGGTTCGACGGGAACGAGCACCTGCTTCGGAACGCCTTGCGGCGGATCGTCGCCGTAGAGGTGTTCGAGAATCCGGTCGACGAGCTTTCCCGGCGACAATTCCTCAACCTTGTCGAGCACGAATCCGTTTCGACCGACGACCCGGCCCTTGCGGATGTAGAAGACCTGGACGGACGCTTCGAGGTCGTCGTCAGCGACGCCGACGACGTCGACGTCCTCGTTCGTGTCGGCCACCATCTGCTGGCGCTCGATGGCGCGGCGCACGGTCGCCAACCGATCGCGAAGCCGGGCTGCCTTCTCGAACTCCAGCGTCGATGCCGCATCCTTCATCGCCGACTCGAGGCGGTTCACGATCGGTGCGGTCTCCCCGTCGAGGAAGTCGCATAGTTCGACGACGAGTTGACGGTACGGCACCTCCTCGATCTCGCCGACGCACGGGCCGCTGCATTTCTCGATGTGGTACAGCAGGCACGGGCGGCCGAGCCGCTCGTGCTGGTTGTACTTCGCCTGGCTGCAGGTCCGAATCGGGAACGAGCGCAGCAACTCGTCGAGCGTGTTGCGGATCGCGTACGCGTGCGCGTACGGGCCGAAGTATCGAGTTCCCTTGCGCTTGCGGCCGCGCATCACCATGGCTCTCGGGAACTTTTCGTCGATCGTCACCGCCAGGAACGGATAGCTCTTGTCGTCGCGTAGGCGCACGTTGAAACGCGGGTCGTGTTCCTTGATCAGCGAGTACTCGAGCATCAGCGCCTCGACCTCGTTGCGCACCGTCGTCCATTCGACTGACTCGGCGGTAGCGACCATCTGGGCCGTACGCGGATGGAGTGTGCGCGGGTCGGCGAAGTAGTTCGAAAGCCGGGACCGCAAGCTCGCCGCCTTGCCGACATAGATGATGCGGCCGTTCGCGTCCTTGAACTGGTACGACCCCGGCGCGTCGGGGATCGAGCCGGTGGCAGGACGTTTCACCATCAACGTTGAGGATACGGAGGGTCGCAACGGTGCCGCCAGAACTGGGGAGCCGTCCATCCGACGAGTGGTGTTCGACGGTACGGTTGCGGGTCATGGCTGGTCGATTCTCGCTCTCGCTTCCCGGACGCCGGGGACCGAGCGACCCCTGGTTCCGCATCGGCACGCTCGACATCACCACCACCGTGCTCGTGGTCCTGACGTGCGTCGCCAGCATGTTCGTCTGGGCAGCCGAAGGACGCGAGCACGAGGTACTGGGCAAGCTGGTGCTCGACCCGGACAAGGTGCTGGATGGCCAGATTTGGCGAGTGGTCACGTGGCCGATCCCCAACGAGCCGTCGATCTGGATCGTGTTCATGCTCGCCGTCCTGTGGTATTTCGGCACCGAGATCGAAGGCTTACTGGGCCGCACCCGCTTCGCGATCTTCCTGCTGGTCGTCACGATCGTGCCGGGCATCGTCGGCGCGTTGATCGACCTTCCCCAGGCCGGGGTGCGGGCGGTCGAGTTGTCTGTCTTCCTCGTGTTCGTCGCCGAGTACCCGTTCGCACGCTTCTTCTTCGGCCTGCCCGCATGGGTCCTCGCGGCAGTCATTGTGGGCATCGAATTCCTGCAGCTCCTGGGGAACCGGGACGAAAAGAGCATCCTGTTCCGACTGGTGTCGATTGCCGTCGCCGCAGTGACGGCACGATCCATGGGGTTGGCGTCGAGCCTGCCATGGATCCCGGCGCTGCCGATCGGCGGCAACCAATCTGGTCGTGGTCGGCGCCGCCGATCGAAACCGTCGCGCAGTCGGTCACGACGCGGCGGCGGTGACGTAGTCGCCGGGCCGTGGACGGCGTCGAGCCGAACGGGACCATCCGGCACGGTGTCGCTCCCCCAGCCGCCGGTGTCGTCCGCCGATGTCGCGGCCGACCAAGCGGAACTGGACTCGCTGCTCGACAAGATCTCCGACTCAGGCATGGACGGCCTGAGTACCGACGAGAAGCGTCGCCTCAACGAGCTGTCCAAGCGCATGCGCGGCAGGCGGTAGTTCCGCGGCCGGAGAGTGACTCGCTCAGGCCCAGCTTTCGTCGGCCGTCCCCTCGGCGGCGCCGCCGACATCTGCGGCGAGGTCGTCGGCGGTGTAGCTCGATTCTGCGTAGCTCGTGTCCTCGTACGTCGGCGACTCGACGGGTGCGATGTCGGCCGCGAGCGAAGCGGCGTCGTACGACGATGCCGCGAGGACGTCTGAGGACAGCGGGTTGCCCGCCGCGATGTCTTCCGCGCTGTCGGCAGATTCACTGCTCGACCATGGCGGCGCATCCGAGACGGCCCGTCGCTCGCCGAGTCGCTCCCGGGCGGCGTCGAGGTCGGTGGTGTCGTCCGGGGTGCTGTCCTGGCTGGTCGTCACCCCGCTATTGCGCAGTTGGATCTCGACGGCGTCACCGAGCCCGTCGTTGTCGCTGTCCGGGTTGTCGACCTTCGTGCCCTCGCCGCGCTCGACGTGGTCGCGCAGCCAGTCCTTGTCCTTGTCGGACCCCTCGGCGTCGAACTGCCTGCGCGCCCGCTCGCGCAGCTCCGTCCGCTCCGCGCCACCGTCGTTCCAGCGCAGCGGATCGCCAAAGGCGAGGTCCTCGCCGTCCAGCCAGCCGTCACCGTCGCTGTCGTTGTCTCGGGGCTTGGTGTCGAGCCACCACTCTGCGTAATCGTTGAGTCCGTCGCCATCGATGTCCTTCTCCTTGGGGTCGGATTTGAAGACGTTGGTCTCGAAGTCATCGGAAAGGCCGTCGCCGTCCGTGTCGGGGCCGGTGCCGACGTGGCGCCGGGCCGGCTCGTAGTTCTGGACGGGCTTGACGCCGCCCTTGTCGTCGTCATCAGCACCTGGCATCGTCGCCTCCTTTTGCGCGCGACGGTAAACCCTCGTAGCTCCGCAGTCACCCGGAATTCTCCCGGTTCTCGGTACCGACCGGCTCAGAGCATGTCGCGAAGGTAGCGGCCGGTGTGGCTACCTTCGACGGTGGCGACATGCTCTGGCGATCCCTCGGCCACCACCAAGCCGCCGCCGCTGCCGCCTTCGGGACCGAGGTCGATGATCCAGTCGGCGGTCTTGATGACGTCGAGATTGTGCTCGATGACGAGCACGGTGTTGCCCTGGTCGACGAGGCGCGAGAGCACGGTGAGCAACCGGCGCACATCATCGAAGTGCAGGCCGGTCGTGGGCTCATCGAGCAGGTAAATGGTGTGACCGGTTGATCGCTTGGCCAATTCGGTGGAGAGCTTGACCCGCTGGGCCTCGCCGCCTGACAACGTCGGTGCGGCCTGACCGAGGCGGACATAGCCGAGCCCGACGTCCATCAATGTCTGCATGTAGCGCGCGATCGAAGGCTGATTGCCGAAGAAGTCGACCGCCTCGGCCACGGGCATGTCGAGGACATCGGCGATGTTCTTGCCCTTGAACTCGATGTCGAGCGTGTCGCGGTTGTAGCGGGCGCCTTTGCAGACCTCGCAGGGCACGTACACGTCGGGCAGGAAGTGCATCTCGATCTTGATCGTGCCGTCACCCGAGCATGCCTCGCACCGGCCACCCTTGACGTTGAAGCTGAACCGTCCCGGCATGTACCCGCGGACCTTCGCCTCGTTCGTCGACGCGAAGAGTTTCCGGACATTGTCGAACACGCCGGTGTACGTCGCCGGGTTGGATCGCGGCGTTCGGCCGATCGGCGACTGGTCCATGTCGATGACCTTGTCGAGCTGCTCGATTCCGAGGATGCGGCGATGCTTGCCGGCCGGGGTCTTCGACGAGTAGATGCGCGACATCAGCACGGGCAGCAGGATGTCGCGTACGAGCGTCGACTTGCCTGAGCCCGACACACCCGTGATCGCCACGAAGTTGCCGAGCGGGATCGATACATCGAGGTCACGGAGGTTGTGCTCGCGGGCACCCTGGATCTCCAGCGTCTCACCGGTGAGCGGGCGGCGCACCTTCGGCACAGGCACCTTCTCCTTGCCGCTGAGATACCTGCCGGTGATCGACTCCTTGACCTTTGTGATGCCGGCAACGGGGCCGCTGTAGACGATGGCGCCGCCGTGTTCGCCGGCACCAGGGCCGATGTCGACGATCCAGTCGCTCTCCCGGATCGTCTCCTCGTCGTGCTCGACGACGATGACCGTGTTGCCGAGATCGCGGAGCCGGGTGAGCGTGTCGATCAGCCGCCGGTTGTCGCGCTGATGCAAGCCGATCGACGGCTCGTCGAGCACGTACAGCGTGCCGACCAGGCCAGAGCCGATCTGGCTGGCGAGACGAATGCGCTGAGCCTCGCCTCCGGCCAGCGTGCCGGCCGACCGCGACAGCGTGAGGTAGTCGAGCCCGACGTCGAGCAGGAACCCGAGCCGGGCATTGATCTCCTTCGTGACCCGCTCGGCGATCATGCGTTCACGCTCGGTCAGTTCGAGTCCGGCGAGGAACTTGGCGCTGTCGACGATGGCCAGGTCGCAGACGTCGGAGATGTGACGGTCGTTGATCGTGACGGCGAGCGAGGCGGGCTTGAGCCTGGCCCCGTTGCATGCGTGACACGCCACCAGTCGCATGTAGCCCTCGTACTGCTCGCGCGACCACTCGCTCTCGGAGCCTTCGTGGCGCCGCTTGATCCACGGGATGATGCCCTCGTAGTCGGTGGTGTATTGGCGCTCGCGGCCGTAGCGGTTCTTGTACTTGACCGTGAGTTTCCCCGAGGCCCCGTTGAGCAGCACCTTGTGCTGTTTCGCCGTGAGCTTCACCCACGACGTGTCGAGGTCGATGTCGTTGGACTGGGCGACCGCGTCGAGCATCCGCGAGAAGTACTGCGTGTGAGCACCCCGCCACGGCGCGATGGCCCCACCGTTGATCGACAGGTCGGTGTCGGGGATGACGAGCTCGGGGTCGATCTCGAACGTGGTGCCCAGGCCGTCGCACGTCTCGCATGCGCCGTAGGGCGAGTTGAACGAGAAGTTGCGGGGTGCCGGCTCGTCATAACTGCGCCCGCACGTGGGGCACGACAGGTGTTCAGAGAACGTGATGGCCTCGTTCTCCTCGCCCTCGGGCTTGATGATCTCGACTTCGGCGACACCCTCGGCGAGGCGCAGCGCGGTCTCCAACGAGTCGGTGAGGCGGCGGTCGATGCCCTCGCGCTGCACCAGGCGGTCGACGACGATCTCGATGGTGTGCTGCTCGTAGCGGGCGAGACGATCCTCGCGCTTGAGGAACTCGTCGATGACGACCACCTCGCCGTCGATGCGCGCTCGCACGAAACCTTGACCGGACAGGTCTTCGAGCAGCGTGTCGTACTCGCCCTTGCGGCCACGGACGACCGGCGCCAGAACCTGAAACCGCGTGCCCTCGGCGAGCAGCAGGATGCGATCGACGATCTGCGACGGTGTCTGGCGCTGCAGCCGGGTGCCGTCGATGGGGCAATGCTGCTGGCCGATGCGGGCGTAGAGCAGGCGGAGGTAGTCGTAGACCTCGGTGATGGTGCCGACGGTGGACCGCGGGTTGCGGCCGGCGGACTTCTGGTCAATCGAGATGGCTGGCGACAGGCCTTCGATGACGTCGACGTCGGGCTTGTCCATCTGCCCCAGGAACTGGCGGGCATACGACGACAGCGACTCGACGTATCGGCGCTGGCCCTCGGCGTAGATGGTGTCGAACGCGAGCGACGACTTCCCTGACCCGGACAGGCCGGTGAAGACGACCAACTTGTCGCGCGGCACATCGACGTTGACGTTGCGCAGGTTGTGCTCTCGAGCGCCGCGCACGATGATCTGCGGGGCGTCGGCCGCCGCCTGCTTCGTACTCGCTCTGGTCCGGGGGGCCATCAGCCGACCACGCTACCGACGAACATCACGGGTGTACTTTAGCACGCCAACCGAACACGTGTACGTAGTACTGAGTCGCCAGACCGGTGCCGTACCCCTCGATTACACTGGCACGCATGCGAACGGTGGTGCTCGGTACTCCACCAGTCGAACTCGAGCGGTTGATCGCTCTGCGTCGCGCCACGGGCGCCGATCTCTACGACGAAGTCTGGGATGGCGAGTATCACATGGCACCCGCAGCGCACGGCGCGCACGGCGATCTGGATGGACAACTCAGCGGGCTCCTGCGCACTCATGCGCGACGGATCGGGCTGGTGGAGTCGGGCCCGTTCAACCTCGGGGACGGACCCAACAATTTCCGCGTGCCCGATCGTGGGCTCCGCGAGCGCGCCAACAAGGTGTGGTTCGATACTGCGGCGCTCGTCGTTGAAATCGTGTCGCCCCATGATGAATCGTGGGAGAAGATGCCGTTCTACGCGGCCCACCAGGTCGGCGAGATCGTCGTTGTCGACCCACGCGATCGCAGCGTGGCGTGGTTGCGATTGAGTGACGGGGCGTACCAGCGCGTCGACCGCAGCCCGCTTCTCGACATCGACGTCGCGGACGTCGCCGCCCAGATCGATTGGCCGCCTGCGGGCGACGAGGACTGAATCGCTCGAGTCAGGTCCGGCGCTCACCCATCGGTCACGGCAAATTCGCTTCCGCACGGGCCGCAGCGATGTCACGATGCGGCTATGCGCGTGCTCGTCTCAACCACAGCCGGTGCCGGCCACTTCGGGCCCTTGGTGCCATTCGCGATGGCCTGCCTGGATGCCGGGCACGAGGTGCTGGTCACGGCGCCCGGATCGTTTGCCGGGACCGTCGCAGCAGCGGGACTCGATCACGCTCCATTCGCCGACGTGCCGCCGGACGTCATGGGCGCGGTCTTCAGCCGCCTGCCAGACATGACTCCCGAGGAGGCCAATGCGACCGTGATGCGTGAGGTGTTTGGACGTCTCGACGCTCAGGCGGCGTTGCCGGGCGTGACGGCGACGATCGACTCGTGGCGGCCGGACATCGTGTTGCGCGAGCCGTGCGAGTTCGGATCCTGGGCGGCAGCGGAGAAGGCAGGCGTGCCGCACGTCCTGTTATCGATCGGCGTGAGCGCGATCGGCGAGATGATTCTTCCGATGCTCATCGAGCCGCTCGCCGAACTACGGACGATGGCCGGACTCCCCGAACCGAACTTCGACGCAATCCGCGACCAACCGACGTTCACCTGCATGCCACCGACCTTCGACACACCGTTGCCCGCCGATGCCAGGAACGTCTGGCGGTTCGGCGAACGGTCCGACCGGGGCCGCGCCGGCAATCTGCCGGGCGAGTGGGGCGACGCCGACGCCGCCCTGGTGTACGCCACGTTCGGCTCGGTGACGGGAACGGTCGGACCATTTGCTGCCGTGTATCCGGGTGTGATCGCCGCGCTCGCCGACATCCCGGTTCGCGTACTGCTCACGACTGGAGAAGGCGTCGAGTCGTCTGCGCTTGGCGCGCTCCCCGACAACGTGCGGGTCGAACGATGGTGGCCGCAGGCCGACGTCATGCCAATGGCGGCGGCCGTCGTCGGCCACGGCGGGTACGGCACCACGATGACGACGCTCGCGGCGGGATTGCCGCAGGTCGTCATCCCGTTGTTCGCCATGGACCAGTTCGTGAACGGCGCCAGGGTCGCCGATGTCGGCGCCGGAATCTGCCTCGATGGCGGTGTTGACGGACTCCACGCCTTGCCGGACGCTCTGCAGCGCGTGCTGAACGAGCAGTCGTTTCGCAACACCGCAGCCGGTATCGCCGATGAAATGGCCGCCCTGCCCGACGTTGCCACCGCCGTACCGATCCTCGAGCAACTCGCCAACGCTTGAGACCGGCATCGTCGCCTGCGTCTCCGTCTTCCGTCGATGTGAATGGTCCTGGGAGACGCAAGCGCATCAGTCCGCTCAGCCGGCGTCTCGGATCTCGCGTCTCAGGTCGTTGATCTCGTCGCGGAGTCGGGCGGCGTATTCGAAGCGCAACTCGACGGAGGCCTCGTGCATCTCGGCTTCCAACGTCAGGATCAGTCGCTGCATCTCGTGCTGGGGCATGGTCTTCAGCTCGCGCTTCACCTTGTCCCGCTCCCGCGAGCGCCGACGATCCTTCATCGGCACCGCGCTCATGTCGTCGGGCCGCAGCAACGACAGGATGTCGCCGACGGCCTTGCGGATGGTTTGCGGGTTGATGCCGTGCTCGGCGTTGTAGGCGACCTGGCGTGCCCGGCGGAGCTGGGTGATGCCGATGGCCCGCTCCATCGAGTCGGTGATTCGGTCGGCATACATCACGACCTGGCCATCGACGTTGCGGGCGGCGCGCCCGATCGTCTGGATGAGTGACGTCTCGGAACGGAGGAAGCCCTCTTTGTCGGCGTCGAGAATCGCGACGAGCGACACCTCGGGCAGGTCGAGACCTTCGCGGAGCAGGTTGATGCCGACGAGTACATCGAACTCCCCCAGCCGCAACGCCCGCAGGATTTCGATGCGCTGGATCGTGTCGATGTTCGAGTGCAGGTAGCGAACCCGCAACCCCTGCTCGAGCAGGTACTCGGTGAGATCTTCGGCCATCTTCTTCGTGAGCGTGGTGACCAGCACTCGGTCACCCTTTTCGACGCGACCGTTAATGCTCTCGATGAGATCGTCGATCTGGCCTTTGGTTGGCTTGACGATCACCTCCGGGTCGACCAGGCCAGTCGGACGGACGATCTGCTCGACGACCTGCTCGGACACCCGTAGCTCGTACTTGCTCGGTGTGGCCGACATGAAGATCGACTGGTTGATCCGCTCGAGGACCTCGTCGAACGTCAGCGGGCGGTTGTCCCTCGCCGACGGGAGCCGGAAGCCGTGCTCGACGAGCTGGTCCTTGCGGCTGCGGTCGCCTTCGAACTGGCCGTGGAGCTGGGGGACGGCCACATGGCTCTCGTCAATGACGAGCAGGAAGTCGTCGGGGAAGTAGTCGAGGAGCGTGAACGGCGGCTCGCCGAACTGACGGCCGTCGATGTGCATCGAGTAATTCTCGATGCCGTTGCAGTAGCCGAGTTCGGCCATCATCTCGAGGTCGTACGACGTGCGCATCCGAAGGCGTTGCGCTTCGAGGAGCTTGCCCTCCTTCTCGAAGTACGCCAGCCGCTCCTGCAACTCGGTCTCGATCTGGCCCATCGCCCGCGCCATGCGCTCGGCGCCGGCGACGTAGTGCGTGGCCGGGAACACCTGGGTGCGCTTGAGCTCGCGCAGCGTCTCGCCGGTGAGCGGGTCGATGACCGTGAGCCGATCAACCGTGTCGCCGAACATCTCGATGCGCAACACCGACTCTTCGTACGACGGGTGGACCTCGATGGTGTCGCCACGCACCCGAAACTTGCCGCGGCCGAGCGTGAGGTCGTTACGGTCGAACTGCATGTCGACGAGACGGCGAAGGATGCTGCGCATGTCGTAGTCGACACCCACAGAGAGGTCGACCATCTGGCCGCGGTACTCAGCGGGGTTACCCATGCCGTAGATGCAGCTGACGCTCGCGACGACAATGGTGTCGCGCCGCGTGAGCAGCGCGGCGGTGGCCGAGTGCCGCAACCGGTCGATCTCGTCGTTGAT
>Ga0136618_10000746_pt1 | contig 11713 bp, 8 predicted proteins | sample AntDrymUQ3302106_2_FD_104805 | JGI IMG/M metagenome (GOLD analysis project Ga0136618, IMG submission 104805) | Polar desert sand microbial communities from Dry Valleys, Antarctica - metaG UQ330 (21.06) | ecosystem: Environmental > Terrestrial > Soil > Desert | place: Antarctica: Dry Valley... | reverse complement strand
TATCTCTCGATGCTGGAGGAGGCGACGGAGGCGCTTCGGGAAGGCGACACCGAGTCCGCACCCGAGGCGCAGGTGCGGATCGACGTGGACGTCTCCGCGTACGTGCCGACCGACTACGTGCCGTTCGAGGCGGCGAAGATCGAGCTGCACCGCCGGATCGCCGGTGCCCGTGAGACGGGCGAGCTTCGCGCGCTCCGCGAGGAGCTTCGCGACCGCTTTGGCCCGGTGCCCGAGCCGATCGAGGCCTTGTTGGAGCTTCAGCGCGCCCGCATCGAGGTCGGTCAGGCGGGCGGGCGCGTCGCCGAGGTCCGGGGCGGGCGTCTCTCGATCTCGCCGCTTGAGCTGGATTCGAGCCGCGTAGGCACGATTCGCGCCGAGATTCCGGAGGCGATGTACGAGACGGCTCGCCAGACCCTGTCGGTGCGTGTGCCCGACGAACCACGGCCGAGGCTCGAAGCGCTACTCGCCTTAGTGGGAACTTTGACCGCGCCTGCACCCGTCGCGGTGGAATCCCGCTAGGTTTTTGCGCCGATGAGGAGAATCTCGAAGAGAACAGCCGCGTTCCTGTTTGCCGCAGTCCTGGCAGTCCTGGTCGGGCTCGTCGCAGCGACGATGGGCATCGGCAAGGTCAGCCTCCCCGACGGTGCGATCGCGTTCGTGGACGAGGCCGAAAGCGGCGAGATCGACCAGGAGGCTCTAGACGCCGCGATCGCCCAGGCGGCTGCTCGCCAGGACGGAGGCGAAGCGCCCGAGCCGGGCACGCCCGAGTTCCAGGCGCAGATCGTTCCGGCGGTCTCCGATCTCCTGCTTGCACGCTGGGTCGCCGGCGAGGCTGACGAGCGCGGAATCAACATCGAGGATCGCGAGATCGAGGCAGAGCTCACGACGATCATCGACGAGCAGTTCGGCAGCGACAAGGAGTTCCAGAAGTTCCTCGACCAGTCCGGCTTCTCCGAAGACGACGCGCTCGACCGCGTCGAGCTTCAGCTTCTCACTCAGTGCATTCAGGACAAGGTCATTCCTCAAGACCCCAACGCCGAGCAGCCTGCCGTCCAGCGTCAGGGTTGCCAGGGGGACGAGGAGGTCGATATCTCCGAGGACGACATCCAAACCTTTTACGACGACAACATCGCGCAGTTCGAGACGCCCGAGACACGCGACGTCCGCACCCTTCTGAACCCCTCGGAGAACAAGGCGCAGGACGCGTTCGACCAACTTTCGGCCGATCCCACGGCCGAGACGTGGAAGGACGTGGCGAAGGAGCTCTCGACCGACGAGGCGACCAAGGACCTCGGCGGCCTGCGCCAGGGAGTCGCCCAGGGCCAGAACGAGCCGGCGCTAGACGAAGCGATCTTCAGCGCCGAGGTCGGCGAGGTCGTTGGCCCGATCGAGGGGGAGGCTGGGTTTTACGTGGTCGAGGTCGAGACGGTGAACGCGGCGGACACGCAGCCCCTCGACGCGGCGACGTCAGAACAGATCCGCACTCAGCTCGTGACCCAGGACCAGCAGCAGGCGGTCACCGATTTTCAGGACGGGTTCATCTCAAAGTGGCGCGCTCGCACCGTCTGCTCGGAAGATCTGCTGGCCAACGACGAGGACGGCACGATCGAGACCCAGCTCGCTGAGCGCTGCTCGAACTTCAGCGTCACTGACGACGGCTGCCTTGGCGACGACGAGAACGACGAATTGCCGCTCAACCCCGAGACGGGTGAGCAGGAGACCGAGTCCGCGGGCTGCGGCGCGTTCATCACCTCACGACCCGTAGTGCCGCCTCTTGCTCCGCCCGCGCCGGATCCCGCCGACCCTGCAGCGTTGGTGTCGGCCCCTCCGGGCGGTGCGCTGCCGCAAGGCCCCCAGGGCCCGGCCGAGGAGGCGCTGCCCGCGGGAGCTCTGCCGCTCGGCTTGGAGGGCGCGCCGGGTGGCGTGCCCCCCGGCGCGGTCCCGCCCGGGACAACCGCTCCTCCGACCGGTGCGCCTCCGACCGGAGCACCGCCCACCGGCGCGCCGCCCACGGGAGCGCCACCTACGGGAGCGCCACCTACCGGCGCACCCCCGGCATCGCCCTAGGGCTGTCTTGAGCGCCGACATGGCCGCGGCGCTCGCCCGGCTGGATGAGATCACCCGGCGCCTGCGGGTCGAATGCCCGTGGGACCGTGAGCAGGACGAGCGCTCGATCGTCCCTCATACCGTCGAAGAGGCCTACGAGCTCGCCGATGCGGCAAACCAGGGCGACGACGCGAAGCTCCTCGACGAGCTGGGCGACGTCCTCTTCCAGGTCTACTTCCTCGCCCTCCTCCTCGAGGAGCGCGGCGCGGGGTCGCTCGAGGCCGTCGCCGAGGGCATGAGTGCCAAGCTGATCCGCCGCCACCCGCACGTGTTTGCGCCAGAAGAGGGGTCGCGACAAGCGCCCGATGTGGGGTCAGACCCCTCCGGGTACGAAGCGCCGGATTCCGATTCGGTCACGGGGCCAGACCCCGCGCCTCGTCCTACCACCTCGCGCGAGGTTCTTGCCAACTGGGACAAGATCAAGCGTGAGGTCGAAGGACGCGGCCGCACCGATCCCTTCGCCGACGTTCCCGAGAACCTGCCGGGACTTCTCTACGCGCGGAAGATGCTCCGCCGAGCTGATCCGGACGCGGGCTCGCCGCCTCCCGCGGACGGCGCCGCCCGCGACCGCGCGGAGAACTGGCTCGGCGAAGTCCTGCTCGAGCTGGTGCGGATTTCGCGGCGGCTCGGAGTCGACCCCGAGCTGGCGGTGCGCGGCGCGGCACGGAGGGTGCGGGACGAGGCTCGGTAACTGCTCATCTAGAATCCCCACCTCTCCCCGCGCCGCTTTCCCGCGCCGCGGGGCGACTTTTCACATGGCCGAGATCGAACGCATCCACGCGCGGCAGATCCTCGACTCCAGGGGCAATCCCACGGTCGAGGTTGACGTGATCCTCACTTCGGGAGCTACCGGGCGCGCCGCGGTGCCCTCAGGAGCCTCGACGGGCGAGTTCGAAGCGACGGAGCTTCGCGACGGAGGCTCGGAATGGCTCGGGAAGGGCGTCTCCAAGGCAGTCTCCAATGCCAACGGCGAGATCGCGGAGGCGCTTCGCGGAGCCGACGCGTCCGATCAGGAGTCGCTCGACCGGGCGATGATCGACCTCGACGGAACGCCAAACAAGTCGCGACTCGGTGCCAACGCCATCCTGGGCGTTTCACTGGCTGCAGCTCGTGCCTCTGCCGCCGAGGCCGGCAAGCCGCTCTACGCCTACGTGGCGTCCATGGCCGGCTCCAGCGAACCGTCGGTGCTTCCCGTGCCGATGATGAACGTGCTGAACGGCGGCGCTCACGCCGACAACTCGGTCGACTTCCAGGAGTTCATGGTCGTTCCCTCGGGCGCATCGACTTTCGCCGAGGGGCTTCGCGTCGGCACCGAGGTCTTCCACTCGCTCAAGGGCATCCTCAAGAGCCGCGGCCTCAACACGGCGGTCGGCGACGAGGGCGGCTTCGCACCCGATCTCGAGTCGAACCGTGACGCGCTCGGCGCCCTCATCGACGGCATCGAGGCGGCCGGATACAAGCCCGGAGAGGACGTGCACATCGCGCTCGACCCCGCCACTTCGGAGATCTTCGACGCAGGCTCGTACGTCCTCGAGCACGAGGACCGCTCGCTCACGCCCTCCGACATGGCCGCCTACTGGGCCGACGCGATCGATTCGTTTCCGATCGTTTCGATCGAGGACGGAATGGACGAGGAGGACTGGGACGGCTGGAAGAAGCTGACCGATCTTCTAGGCGACCGCTGCCAGCTCGTCGGCGACGATCTCTTTGTGACCAACCCCGAGCGCCTCACCCGCGGCATCGAGGCGGGCGTGGGCAACTCGATCCTCGTCAAGGTGAACCAGATCGGAACCCTCACCGAGACCCTCGAGGCGATCCGCATAGCCCGCGAGGCCGGCTACTCCGCGGTCATGTCGCATCGCTCGGGTGAGACCGAGGACACGACCATCGCCGACCTCGCGGTGGCAACGGGCGTGGGACAGATCAAGACGGGCGCGCCCTCGCGCTCTGACCGGGTCGCGAAGTACAACCAGCTCCTGCGGATCGAAGAGGAACTGGGCGATAGCGCGACGTACCCGGGCATCGAAGCTTTCACTGGCAGGTAAGTCCATCTACGCGTTGAAGCGATGATGCGTGAGCACGCGCGCGTACCGGGTTGCACCCCGCCGGGCAGGCTCCAGGCGGCCTGCGACCAGGGTCGACTGGGAACGCCTCGGGCGGATCAGCCTGGTCCTGATCCTCTTCGTGATTCTCGTCCTCTACATCAACCCGGTCGTGAACTTCGTGGACGCATGGCGCGATTCCAAAGCCGAGAGCGCCCAGCTCGGAGACTTAAAGCAGGAGAACCAGGAACTTCGCTCGCGTGCCGCCACGCTCGAGCAGCCCGACGCGGCGGAGGTCGGCGCCCGGAAGCTCGGCATGGTCAGCCCGGACGAGCGCTCGGTCGTGATCTGCAGCCCGGACTCGGGCTGCGCCTCGCCCGGCAACTGACCCCCGGCCAGGCCCGCGAGGCGAGCCGATGATCGACAGCACCCTGACCGTGGGGGAATACCTGATCGGCGCCGCCGAGCTCGTCCTGATCATCGCCGCACTGGCATTCGCCGCCATCCGCATTCGCCGAGCCGCGTTGCCGGGCTTCAATGGCCCACCCGCCCTAGTCGCCGACATCATCGCCTGGCTGACCCTCACGATCGTCCTGGCGCAAGCGCTCGGCACATTCGGCGCTTTCACAGAGCTAGGGATGATCCTGGGCTCAATAGCCATCGCAGCGCTAGCCGCAGCAACGACGGGGAGGGGGGACGAGCTTCGGTCCAGCCGGTTGGCCCGGAGGGTTCTAGGAGGGACCGGAGATCGTCCCCCCTCACCGGGCCGAGGCACCGGAACTCGTCCTCCCTCACCGCCTGCGCAGGGAACCGGAATCCGTTCCCCCTCGCCGGCATCGCAGGTAGTCGAAGCGCCGCCCTCGCACCGCCTAGGCCTGCCAATCGCGGCGATCGTAGTAGCCGTGATCTTCGCGGGCTGGGCCATCCCGACGCTGAGCGGCATCACCAGCGGCATGGGGCGAGCGGACTCGCTCTGGTACCACATGCCGCTCTCGCTCCGGTTCGCGGACACCGGCTCCACCAGCGAGCTTTTCTTCTTCGACCCGATCTTCTTCGCGTCGTTCTATCCGGCGAACTCGGAGATCCTCCACGCGATTCCCATCCTCGCCTTCGAGCGCGACTTCCTCTCGCCGCTCCTCAACCTGGGCTTTCTTGCCCTCGGCCTCCTGTCCGGCTGGACGACCGGGCGGCCGTACGGCCTGGCGCCGCAGGCGCTGCTCGGCGCCGCCGTCGTGCTCGGGGCCGAGACGATGACCGATTTTCAGGCCGGCGAGGCGCTGAACGACGTCACCGGCGTGGTCTTGCTCCTTGCTTGCGTCGCCCTACTGGTCAATGGGCGGGCGGCTCGCCCGGAGGGGGACACGATCGGGACGGGGGCGCTCGCGTTCGCCGGTGCGGCCGCGGGACTCGCCGTGGGAACGAAGCTCTCGTTCCTGGCGCCGGTCGCGCTCCTCTTCCTCGCCGTACCGCTTGTTTCCCGCGGTACGCGTGTGCGCTCTACCGCGGCCTTCACCGTGCCGATGCTGCTCGCGGGCGCCTACTGGTACATCAGAAACCTCCTCGTCGTCGGCAACCCGATCCCCTACTCGGCCTTTGGTCCGCTCGGGCTTCCTGCCCCAGAGCGCGCTTTCGAGCTTCGTCCCGGCTTCTCTGTGGCCCACTACTGGGACCAGCCCGAGATCTGGTGGGACTGGTTCGCCCCAAAACTCTCTGAGGAACTGGGGCCGTTGTGGCCGCTCGTGCTCGCAGGCGTCATCGCCGTGGGCGTGCTCGCGATTCGCCGCGGCGCCGACCCGCTCCTCCGCGCGCTCGGCGGCGTCGCCCTCCTCACCGCGCTCGCCTACCTCGTCACTCCGCTCACCGCGGGCGGGGAGGAGGGCGAGCCAATCGCGTTCGAGTGGAACATCCGCTACCTGGCTCCCGCAGTGGCGATCGGGCTTGCGATTCTGCCCCTGCTGCCCGTCCTCAGCTCGACGCCTCGCCGCCGCTCCGTCTCATTGTTTGCCCTCGGGGCCCTGGCCCTGATCACCACCGTCTCGACTGTCCAGTGGGCGTCCGGGAGGCAGACGAATGGCGCGATCGCTACGGGCATCCTCGTGCTGGGACTATTCGGCGCCGGCATCTGGGCGCTCAAGCGCGGCTGGGTGGGTCCGCGCGCTGCTCACACGCGAATCATCGGCATCGGCGCGGCGACCGTCCTGGCCGCGGTAGTAGCCGGCTTCATAGTCCAGCGCCACTACCTGGAACGTCGCTACGAGGACCTGAGCCCGCAGCTCAAGATCGCCGAGCCGGTCCGTTGGGCGAACCAGGCGCAGGGTGAGAGGATCGCCATCTCCGGCGTGCGCGGGGTGTTCAACCAGTACGCGTTCTCGGGTGGCGATCTCTCGAACGAGGTCCAGTGGCTCGGGATCGAGGGCGACGACAAGGCGTTCCTGCGGATCCCGGACTGCGAGACCTGGCGCGAAGAGATCAACGAGGGCGAATACACCTACGTGGTCACGCTCTATGACCCCTATGACCCGATGGGCCTGACGGACACGAAGGAAGCGCTCTGGACGCGGGAGGACCCGGGCACCTCAGAGGTCGTCCGCGACGGTCCCGTCAGCGTCTTTAAGATCGACTCGGCCCTCGACCCAGGAGCCTGCGGTGATCTGCCTGACCTCTCAGAGGCCGAACTCGACGGCGATTCCGTGAACAACGAGCCGCTCGCAAACCAGCCGCCGCCCGGCTCTGGCAGCGGTAGCTCGGAGGGCGGGTACTGATGCTCGGCACCCTCCTCTCCGCGTTCCTCATCGTCGTCGCATCGGTCGTCATCGGCCGGACCCTGATGCTGGCGCTCGGATGGCGCCGGCCGGAGTGGGTCGCGGGCGCCGCCGGCTTCGCAGCCCTCATCGTGATCGCGCCCTTCGCGGTCCGGCTGCCCGGGCGTGGCCTCGCGGCAGCGATCATGCTTGCCCTCCTCACGATCGCATGCGTGGTTATCACTCGCCGAGCAGTACCCCGGCGCGATCCTGGCGACGAACCACCCGCGGGCGCACCGCGCGCTCAGCACCTCGTCGCGCTGGCGATCGTGCCGGCAATGCTCGCCGTCGCGAGTCTCCCGTTTCTCTTCAACGAGGGCACCGGCGTCCTCGGCGAGGGCATCTATACGAACGACCAGGCAGCGCAGCTCTACTGGGCAGACTGGCTGGCTGACGGCTTCGGGCCCCAGCCCAGCGCGGTCAGCGTCGGCTACCCGGTCGGCCCGCAGGCGCTTGTAGCCAGCGTCTCGGAGGGAACCGGCGTGAACCTGCTCGACGCCTTCAACGGGCTACTGATTGCGATCCCGGCATTGACTGCTCTGACCGCGCTATCGCTCCTCGCGCATTTGCCGCCGCTGCGGAGGGGCATTGCGGCCGGGCTGGTGGGGATGCCGTTCCTCGGCGCGTCGTTCCTCGCGCAGTCGGGCTTCAAAGAGACGGCGATGGCGATGTTCGTCCTCGCTCTCGGGGTCGTGCTCCATCTGGCGACGCGCCGGACTGGCGAGACCACCGAGCCGCCACCCGCTCGCGCGGTGATCGGCGTCGTCGCTGTGCTGGCTGCCGCTTCGGTCTTCACGTTCTCGATCCCCGGCGGCGTCTGGTTTGGCGTCGCGGTGCCCGTCTGGGCCATTCTCACCTGGGGCTTCGGCTCTGGACGAATCGACCTCACTCGGATTCGCAGCGATCTCGCCGCACACCGCGCGGTCCTTATCGGCGGCGCGGTCGCGCTTGTTGCGCTTGCGGCCGTTGCGATTGGCCCCGCGAGCGGCTTCATCGACCGGATAGACAACGTCCAGGACTCCATCGGCCGCCTTACCTCACCTGTCTTCCCCGGTGAGGCGCTGGGCATCTGGCCCGAGGGCGACTATCGGATTGTCCGTGGCGAGGTCTCGGGTTCGCTCCTCGCGACCGCCTTCGCCGGGCTCTGCGCGCTGGGCGGCACGATCGCGCTCATCTGCCGCAAGGAGTGGGGGATCCTCGCAGCGCTCGTGGCCGGGGCGTTCGTCTACGCGCTGACGCGGCCCTTCGCTCAGATCCATGTTGAGGCGAAGGCACTCGCCGTCCTCGCTCCCATGGTCATGCTCGTGAGCGTCCGCTGGCTCGTAGCTCCTGGGAGCGACCGCAAGGCGCTCGCCCGTCAGGCCGTCGGGGCGGTCTTCTGTGCGCTCGCGATCGCCTCGACCTTCGTCGCCCTGCGCGCGGCACCGGTGGGCTTCGACGATCGCGGCTCCGTGGACCTCAACGCGCTCGCGGATCGGATCGACGGCGAATCAGTCGTCTTCCTCGGCGTCGACCGCTTCGCGGGATACTGGCTCCGGGGAACCCTCGCCGAGAGCCCCGGCGGCTACGTGCCACAGGACGTCGACGCCCGCCCCGAGAAGACCTGGCAGCAGGGCCTCGCGATGGACTTCGACACGCTCAGCCCGTCGAAGCTCGACAACTACGACTATGCGATCACGACCGCCGCCGCCTACGCCTCCTTTCGCCCGCCCAGCTTCGAGGAGGTCGCGCGCGAGGGCGACTTCGTCCTGTGGGAGCGGACGAGGGAGACTCCGGGGAACCGCGTCCTTGAGGAAGGAGGGGATCCAGGAGCGATCCTCGATTGCGATGTTGACGAGACGAGGCGCAAGGGCGCGACAGTCCGAGTCGAACCGGTGACAGTGGATCAGGAGGATTGGAGTGAGGGGTTCGTCGCGTCCGCGCCCGCGACTTTTGAGGCGTCCGCCGAGCTGCCCGCCGGCGAGCTTTCGGCGTCGATTCAGTACCACAGCCAGGTGCCCTTGACGGTGAGCGTTGACGGGGAGGAGGTCGCCGAGCTTCCGCCCTCGCTCGAGGGCTTCTACCTCACGGGCGCAGGCAAGGGCGCTTATTGGCCTGCCGGCGAGCTTGACTCCGAGGGCGGGCCGGCCGAGATCGAGATCGAGGCCGCGGCGCCGAGCGGGCTCCAAGATGCGCTTGGCGTGGATCGCAAGGCCTGGATCGGCACACTTGCCTTCACCAAGGACACCCCGGTAAAGACGCTCGCCTTGAGTCGGGCCTGCGGCCGGTACGTCGACCACTACTTCCTGAACGTCTCCGTCAAGTGAGCGATCCCTCGCCCCTCATCTTCGTCGGCGGCACGGGCCGCAGCGGCACCCATATCGTCGCCGAGCTGCTCGGCCGGCACGAGAGCGCTCACGCGATTCCGATCGAATGCCGCTTTCACGCGAACCCGAAGGGCCTCTCGGAGGTGGTGACGGGCGCCGCGACGCCGGCCGACTTCACGCTAAAGCTTCGCGGCTACTGGTGGCACCGGGTGCGCGTGGGCGAGCGCGCGCTGGTCCGTGCCCGCTGGCGCTCGCGCGGCGAGGGCAAGGTGCGCGGCCTCCACAAGATCGTCGGCAAGGAGACGTTCGAAGCGGCCGCGCGGCGCTTCGAGGACGCCACCGCCGGCATTGCCGACGGCAGCCGCCCCGAGGTCGTTGCGGCCAGCCGAGAGCTCTTCTTCGACCTCCTCGGCCCGCAGCTCGACGGCAAGCCGGGCATGGTCGAGATGAGCTGCTTCACGATCGCCTCGGCCCATGGCCTCGAGCTGATCTTTCCCGAAGCCCTCTTCGTCCATTCGGTGCGCGACGGGCGAGATTCCGGCTCGTCGAAGGTCTCGAAGGCACAGAAGTCGCACCACCCTTCGAACGCCGCCACCGGCGTCGAGTGGTGGGAGGGACGGCTCGCGCTGGCTGAGCGCGGTTACCGCGGCCTTCAGGACCCATCGAAGCTCCACGCGGTCTGCCTCGACGAGCTTGTGTGGGGGGATCGCAAGCCCACCTACGCCGGCCTCGCGGACTTCACCGGTCTCGACGGCCCCGCGATGCGCACTTTCTTCGACGACGAGATGAACGCGGAGAACGCCCATCGCGAGCGCTGGCGGGAAGGGTTGACGGAAGCCGAGCAGTCGGCGGTTGTCGCCCGCTACGAGCAGGCCCTCGAACGGATCGAGGCCGAGGGCTACCACTGCGCGGAGATCCTCCGCGCCAACTACGAACGCGGCGCCTGATGGTGCCAGGCACCTCAGACAACGCTCACAGTTCGCGGCCCCTCGTCTTCGTCGGCGGCACCGGCCGCAGCGGTACCCACATCGTCGGGCGCTTGCTCGGCGAGCACGCCGCGTTCGCGGACGTTCCGATCGAGGCGCGCTTCCACTGCAACAAGCGGGGGATGCCGGACCTACTCGAGGGGCGTGTCTCGCTGGGCGGCTTCGTCGAGAAGCTCCGCAACTTCTGGTGGCACCGCACCCGCGTCGACGACCAGCCGCGCGGCCTCTATTCCCTGATGCTTCGTCGCGACTTCGACTCGGCGCTCGAGCGCTTCGAGTCCACCTACCGAGTCGATCCGATCGGGTCCTGCCGGATGCTCTACCTCGACCTCCTTTGGCCGCTCACCGCCGAGGAGGGAAAGCCCGGTCTGGTCGAGATGAGCTCTCATAACGTGAAGGAGGCGCAGATGCTCCGGCGCCTCTTCCCCGAGGCGAAGATGATCCACACGGTTCGCGACGGCCGCGACGCCGCGTCGTCGGTCACGACCAAGACCTGGGGCCCCGACGACGTGATTCACGGCATCGGGTGGTGGGCGGACCGCCTGCGATCGATCGATCGTGGCGTCTCCGGCTCAGAGGACGGCGCCCGCTACAGCCTGCCCGCGGACCGCTTCCACTTGATCGTCCTCGACGATCTCGTCGCCGGGCGCCGTGAGGAGACCCTCGAAGGGCTGTGCGAGTTCCTCGGTGTCCAGACCGACGAGGGGATGCGCTCCTTCTACGACGGTGAGATGAGCGCGTCCAACATGCACCGGGGGCGCTGGGCGGAGGGCGCGAGCATCGTGGGGCGCTCGCGTGTGATCAGGCGCTACGAGCGCACGCTCTCGAAGCTGGGCGATGAAGGCAACCACGTCGCTCGGCCCCTCCAGGATGCCCTCGAGCGGCTCGGATAGTGGACTCCACCGGCACATGCTGCCTTCGCACCTAAAGGCGCTCAGGAAATGACCAAGATCCTCTTTCTCTCCTCGAACGGAACCGGCCTCGGGCACCTCACTCGCTCGATGGCTATCGCGCGCCGCCTCGACCCCGCGATCGAGCCGCTCTTCTTCACCCTTTCCGGCGCGGCGCCGGTGGTCGCCCAGCAGGGCTTCGAGGTCGAGTTCGCGGCTTCGTACTCCACCCCGACCGCAGGCAGTGACTGGCGCTGGTCGCGCCGGCTTCGCGGCCGGCTTCGCGCCGCGATGCGCGACGCCGACCCAAGCGTCCTCGTCTTCGACGGCGCCCATCCCTACCAGGCCCTTCTCGACGCGATGCCCTCGGTGCCCGATGCCCACCGCGTGTGGTGCCGGCGCCCGATGTGGAAGCCCGGTTCCAACTTCGGCGCGCTCGAGCGGACGCGCTTCTTCGACCAGGTGCTCGAGCCGGGGGAGTACGCAGCCTCCGAGGACCGCGGGGCGACCGTGGCGCTCCAAGCAAGCGCACATCGCGTGGACCCAGTCGTCTTCTGCGAGGACTCCGAGCTCTTGGACCGC
>Ga0136618_10000744_pt1 | contig 11715 bp, 15 predicted proteins | sample AntDrymUQ3302106_2_FD_104805 | JGI IMG/M metagenome (GOLD analysis project Ga0136618, IMG submission 104805) | Polar desert sand microbial communities from Dry Valleys, Antarctica - metaG UQ330 (21.06) | ecosystem: Environmental > Terrestrial > Soil > Desert | place: Antarctica: Dry Valley... | reverse complement strand
ATAACTATCTGCCGCTCGGGACAGCGCTCGAGAGCGCTCAGTCGTCGGGGTCGAGGGACATGCGGGAGTTGGTGGGGTCGTCGATATCGAGGTCGATGTCGCCGAGGTCCAGGCCGTCGGCGTCGGCTTCGGCGACGATCTCGACCTTGGGGCGCTGGCCGTAGATGGCCTGGTCGAGGCCGAGCATGCCGGCCGCCAACGCCTGGCGTCCTGGGCCCATGCGGTCGCGGATCGAGGGGCGGGCGTCGAAGGCAGGATCGATGGTGATCCAGAAGCTGAACTGCTCGTCGTCCTCGCCGGCGGGCGTGCCGTCGGCGGCGACGATGCCACCGACGAGGAGGCCGGCGTCGCCCACCAGCTGCCGGAATCCCTCTTGGGTGTGCCAGTGGAGCCGCCAGTCGCGCTCCTCGCTCTGCACGACCCCATCCGACTCCACCTCGTAGAGGAGCCGGGTGGTCTGGAGGCGTGCCTCCTCGTCCCGCTCGTCGCCGAGCACCGTCACCCGCATGGTCACGCCGTCGTCGGTGACGTGGGTGCGGGGCACCCCTACCTGGTCGGCGGGCGTACGTCGGGGGATGAACAGGGGGATGAGCGCCGAGCCCTCCGGCTCGAGATGGGCCCGGATGCGGGCCAGGGCCCGCCAGGCCGTGTCGTCGTCGACCAACAGGTTGAAGGTGGAGCCGGCCAGGAAGATCGAGCGGTAGCGACGGGCCAGCTCCATGGCCTCGATGGGTGACTCGTGAAGGGTGACGACGAGGTTCCGCTCCGCGGCCGCTCCCCGGCAGCGGGCGAGCATGTCGGGCGACGAGTCCAACCCCTCGATGTCGAGGCCCCGAGCCCGCAGCTCGAGGAGCGGGTCGCCGTCGCCGCAGCCGAGCTCGAGGGCGGGCTGACCAGAGAGAGCGATGAAGCGGGCGTAGGGCTCGGGATCGGGCGTGAAGGCGCGGAGCGGGGCATAGGCCTGCGCCACCAGGCCGGTGTAGAAGAGGGCGGGGTCCTTCGGCGTCACCAGCTGGCGATGATGTCGTCGGCGAAGCGCTGGATGCCGTCCAGCTTGCCGGCAAGGTCGGTTTCAGCGCCGGCGTAGAAGTACCAGGGCATGGTGACCAGGTGGGTGACGCCGGCCTCGTGCACCCGGCGGTAGCCATCGAGGTCCCAGGCGTCCTTGCACGAGCCGAACATGGCGAACGGCAGGTGGGTGCGGTCGTACTCCTGGCGGTAGCCCTCGATGCGCTGGCGTATCTCGGCCAGCTCGGCGACGGTGTGGAGGTCGCTCACCCAGCCGTCGTGACGAGCGGCCCGGCGCAGGGCGGCCTCGGAGACGCCACCCACGTAGACGGGTACGGGCTCGCTCGGCGCCGGGAGCATCTCCAGCGGCGGCACGTCGAAGAACTCGCCGTGGTGCTCGATGACCTCACCCGTCCAGAGCTTGCGGAGCACCTCCAGCATCTCGTCGGCCCGCTTGCCCCGCTTGGGGAAGGGCGTGCCCATGGCGTCGAACTCCTCCTCCATCCAGCCCATGCCGATGCCCAGCCCCACCCGGTTGCCGGACAGCACCGCGGCAGTGCCCACCTGCTTGGCCACGTGCACGGGGGTGCGGGCGGGGAGGATGTAGACGGTGGTGAGGAAGCGCAGCCGCTCGGTGAGGGCGGCCAGGTGCCCGATCGTCACCCACGGGTCGGGCCAGTCGGTGCCCGCCTCCCACCGGCGCTCGCCGTCCTTGGTGTATGGGTACGTCGACCGGGTCTCGATCGGGTTGATGAGGTGGTCGGACACCGACATGGTGCCCCAGCCGCTGGCCTCGCCGGCCGCGGCCATGGCGGCGTAGTGATCGATCGGCGAGAAGGTGGCCGAGAAGCAGAACTCCATGAAGCGAGACTAGAACCTGTTCTAGTGGTGGGCTACTTGGGGGCGTCCGTCCAGAAGCGGACGATGGTGCTCTGGCTGGCGGAGGCCAGAAGCGTGCCGTCCTGGGCCCACAGGTGGACGACGCCGTGGCCGAAGCCGTTGGCGATGGCATCGACACGGATGTCGAGCAGCACCCACTCGGTGGGCACCAGCTTGGCGACCCGCAGGGTGTTGTCGAGGCTGTTGCCCCCGGCCTGGGCACCGAGGGCCTGGCCGATGCCGAAGGGCACGTAGTCGCCGAGGATGGCGAGGGTGGCCGCCGACATGTCGAGGACGTCGGGGATCTGGGCCCAGAGCGCGGAGCGGCCACCGGGCTGCGGCGGGCCGGGAAGCTCGTCGAAGGCGAGGGCGTCGGCCAGGCGGACGTCGATCCGCTCCATGATCGAATCGTTGCCAGGCATGCGGGGCATGCGCTTCTGGCACTCGTCCGGTTCCGGGACGGAGGGCATCTCCGCCCACTGGCCTCCGACATCGAGGGGCCGCGACCCGAGGGCCGCGTTCACGGTGAGGATCTCACGGTCACCCACGTGGCCGACGGCCCGGGCCTGGGTGACCTGCTTGCCGGCCACCGCGATGGTGACGTCGATGTCCATGATCGACGGTGGGTTGGCGTAGGAGAGGTACTGGGCGGTGGCCCAGACGATGGACCGGCCCGAGCTCCCCTCGAGCGCAGCGATGGCCGCCCCCAGGCCGCATCCGCCGAACAGGAACTGGTGGCCGGTGGAGATGCCGGGCGTGATGGGCAGCATCCAGCGCATCGGGTTGTGGGTGGGCTCGAGGCCGAGCCAGGCAGGGGCGTCCATCGGCGCCCGAACCTACCGGGCAGGAATCGAGGCGCCGCATGGGCAATGCTCCCGCCATGACCGACACACCCTGGCTCGGAGATGCCTGCTCTCTCGTCGACGCGTTCCGGGCCGGTGAGCGCTGCCCCGCCGAGGAGCTCGAGGCGGTCCTTGGCGCCATCGAGCGCAGTGAGCTCAACACGGTCGCCTTCCTCGACGCCGATGGCGCCCGCGCCGGCGTGGCCGCCGCCGACACGTCCAAGCCCTTCGGCGGAGTGCCAGTCGGGGTGAAGATGCTCGACCACGTCGAGGGCTGGCCGAGCACCGAAGCGTCGCTCGTGTTCAAGGACCGCATCGGCACCTACACCTCCACCAAGCTCATCCGCCTGGTGGACGATGGTGGCGGCGTGCTGGTCGGCCAGACCACCGCCAGCGAGTTTGGCGGCCTCAACGTCAGCACCAACCGACTCACCGGCACGACGCACAACCCGTGGCGCCACGGTCGCACGGCCGGCGGCTCCTCCGGTGGCTCGGCGGCGGCGGTGGCCGGCGGCATCTTCCCGCTGGCCACCGGCGGGGACGGTGGTGGATCGATCCGCATCCCGGCCGCCTTCAACGGCCTCGTCGGCATGAAGGGCACCGCCGGACGCATCCCACGCGGCCCGAAGACGATGATCGGGCCGCTGACCGTCGTCACCGGCTGCCTCACCCGCTCGGTGCGCGACGTCGCCCGCTTCTATGACGTATGCGCCGGCCACGACGCCCGGGACCCGTACAGCCTGCCCAAGGTGGAGGGCTGGGAACGCGACCTCGGCACCCATGACCTGCGCGGCAGGCGGGCCGTCATCGCCCCCACCCTCGGTGCCGCCATCGTGCGCCCGGAGGTGGAGGCCAACGTGCGGGCCGCGGCCGAGGCGCTGGCCAGGGACGCCGGCCTTGTGCTGGTCGACGTCCCGGTGCAGCTGCCTGGGCTCGGCCTGGAGTGGGCCCTCACCAACCTGGCCACCCTGCGGGCCGACCTGATCGACGAGTGGCCCGCCTGCTCGGAGCTGCTCTCCAAGCAGATGGCCTTCGGGCTCGACTTCGCCGATCGGATGATGAACCTCGAGGCCAAGGCGAGGGCCGAGCTGGCCCGGATCCACGCCAACGAGACGATGGCAACCGTGTTCGACGAGGTCGACTTCGTCATCTCCGCCACCAACCCGGATGTGGCCTATCCAGCCGAGGTGCAGATGAACACCCGGGTCGGCGAGGTGAAGGTGGAAGCCGGCAACAACGGTGCCCTCACCATACCGGCCAACATCTGCGGCAACCCCGCCATCTCCATCCCGATCGAGCCGGTCGATGGCCTCCCGGTCGGCATGCAGGTGATCGGCAAGCACCAGGAGGACGCCCTGCTGCTGGATCTGGCCCTCCTGGTGGAGCGCACCGCGCCCTGGCCGACCGTGGCCCCTGGCGCCCCGCTCTGATGGCGCCTTCCCTGGTCAGCCGATGTCTGTGACGCTTGTCTCGGCCCCAACCGGGAAGGGTTGTCACACCCCCTGAGTTGACTGGTGTGCATGGCACGACAGCTCACCCTCCTCGACACCCCGCCGGCCTGGCGGATCGACGAAGCCACCCGCGAGGCGGGTCGGCGAGGCATCGCCGAGGCGCGGGCGTCCCTACAGGCCGCCGTGGCCGCCCAGGCGCCTGAGGATCACCCCTCCCACGGCCGCTCCGCCGCCTAGCCGCAGCTCGCACCGCTAGCGTCCCGACCTCATGGGAATCCTTGCGTGGTGCGTCATGGGCCTGCTGGCCGGCGGTCTGGCCCGGCGGGCGGTGGGTGCCCCCAAGCGGGGCTGCTTGGGCACCGTCGCCATCGGCATCATCGGCGCCCTCCTGGCCGGAGGCGCATCCAAGCTGGCCACCGGCGACGAGCTGTCCACCTTCGACGAGCTCGACCTCGGCTCGATCTTCGTCGCCTTCATCGGCGCCGCCGCCCTGCTGCTGGTGCTGGAAGCGGCCACTGGTCGGCGTCGCTGACCGGCCGGTAGGTTGCGGCCATGTCCGATGTCGTGATCGTCGACGCCGTCCGCTCTCCCGTCGGGAAGCGGAACGGCGGGCTCTCCACCATCCACCCGGCCGACCTCCTGGCCGCCGTCCAGAAGGCGGTCGTGGAGCGCTCCGGCATCGAACCCGACGAGGTGGGCCAGGTCGTCACCGGTTGCGTGAGCCAGGTCGGCGAGCAGGCCTTCAACATCGGCCGCACCGCCTGGCTGGCCGCCGGTCTCCCCCTCACGGTGGCCAACACCACCGTCGACACCCAGTGCGGCTCCTCGCAGCAGGCCACCAACCTGGCCACCGCCTTGGTGGGCAGTGGCGCCGTCGACTCGGCCGTCGCCGGCGGCGTCGAGGTGATGAGCCGAGTGCCGATCGGCTCCAGCGGCCGCAAGGACATCGGCCTCGGCATCCCGATCCCGCGCTCCTACTTCCCGCAGTACGAGATGACCTCCCAGTTCGAGGGGGCCGAGCGCATCGCCGAGAAGTGGGGCATCTCCCGGGCCGACACCGATGCCTTCGGCCTCCGGTCCCAGCAGAACGCCGCCACCGCCTGGGCCGAGGATCGCTTCGGCACCCAGATCGTGCCCATCGAGGCGCCGGACCTCGATGACGATGGCAAGCCGACAGGGTCCACCCACACGGTGGCGCGCGACGAAGGGCTCCGGGAGACGAGCCTGGAGAAACTGGCCGAGCTCAAGCCGGTGGCCCGCCCCGACGGCGTGCACACCGCCGGCTCGTCGTCGCAGATCTCCGACGGTGCCGCCGCCGTGCTCCTCATGACGGCCGAGCGGGCCGAGGCCCTCGGGCTGCGGGCTCGGGCCCGGATCGTCGACACCTGCCTCGTCGGCGTCGACCCCGTGCTGATGCTCACCGGCCCGATCGACGCCACCCAGCGACTGTTCGAGCGCACCGGCCTGAGCACCGCCGACATCGACGTGGCCGAGATCAACGAGGCCTTCGCGTCGGTGGTGCTGGCCTGGCAGAAGGAGCTCGGGTTCACCCCGGAGCAGACCAACCCCAACGGGGGCGCCATCGCCCTCGGCCACCCCCTCGGCGGCACCGGCGCCGTCCTGCTCACCAAGGCACTCCACGAGCTCGAGCGCACCGGCGGTCGCTACGGCCTCGTGTCGATGTGCTGCGGCGGCGGCCTCGGCACGGGAACCATCATCGAGCGACTCTGACCCTCGCCGGCTCCGGCCGGCCATCCGGCGTCCTCAGCAAGAGGTCCGCTCATGCACAAGGCACTCAGGGCAATGGTCCTTGGCGTGGCGGTCGGCGGATGCACGTCCGGCGACAGCTCGGGCGACGCCGTCGGCGGCGTGGCCACGGTGGTGCGCAACGTCGACGGCGACACCGTGGTCGTCGAGATCGACGGTCAGGAGGAGCCCGTGCGCTTCATCGGCATCGACACGCCCGAGTCCGTGGCGCAGGACCGGCCCGTGGAGTGCTTCGGGCCGGAGGCCAAGGCCCGCACCGCCGTGCTCCTCCCCGTCGGCACCGTCGTGCGGCTGGAGCGCGACGTGGAAGCACGCGACCGCTACGACCGGCTGCTGGCCTACGTGATCCGAGAGGGCGACGGGGTGCTCGTCAACCTGCTCCTCGTGGAGGAGGGCTACGCGGAGTCGAGCCCGTTCCCTCCCAACACCGCCCGGCAAGCCGAGCTCGACCGGGCCGAGGCAGCCGCCCGGGCCGCCGACCTCGGCCTGTGGCCCGTCTGCGGGGACACGAGCACGCCGATCGGACCGGTAGCGTCACCGCCGTGACGTCCCTCGCCGAACGCCTTGGTCACGGCCCCGACGATCGCCTGCTCATCATCAACTGCGACGACCTCGGGTCGTGCCACGCCGCCAACGTGGGCACCTATGAGGCGCTGCGGGACGGCATCGCCACCAGCGCCACCCTGATGGTCCCATGCCCCTGGGCCCGCGATGCGGCGTCCCGGTACCGCGGTGAGGACGTGGGCGTGCACCTCACCCTGAACGCCGAGCACGAGCGCTACCGCTGGGGGCCCATCACGCAGTCACCGTCGCTCCTCGACGGCGACGGTGGGTTTCCCCGCACGGTCACGGACGTGTGGGACCACGCCGATCTCGACGAGGTGCGGCGCGAGCTGCGCGCCCAGGTGGAGCGGGCCATCCTGTGGGGCTTCGACGTCAGCCACCTCGACAGCCACATGGGCACCCTGCAGCTGCGCCCGGAGTTCTTCGACGTCTACCTCGACCTGGCCGTGGAGTTCGGCCTGCCGCTGCGGCTGTCGGGCGCGTCGAGCGAGCGGACCATCGGCTTCCCCTTCCGGCGCCTGGCCACAGAGGCGGGGGTGCTGTTCCCCGACCACTTCGTCCTGGTGCGCGGGGTCGGTTCCCGACGGACGATCGAGAAGGTCGTCCACGACCTCCGGCCGGGCGTCACCGAGGTCTACATCCACCCCGCCGTCGACGCCGCCGAGCTCCGTGCCCTGGCCGACGACTGGCCCGGACGGGTGGACGACCACGTCCTCGTCACCAGCGACCACAGCCTGCGCCAGATGCTCGACCGGGCCGGTGTGCGGCGCCTCGGGTTCCGCCCGCTGCGTGACCTGCAACGCACCGCCTGATGCGGGCGGTGCTGGTCCTCACCGTCGGCGCGCTGCTGGTGGCCTGCGGCGACGCTGAGCCGAGCTCACCCACGCCGGCGGACCTCCGAGCCATCGACGTCTCACCCGACCACACCATCACCGTCGACGAGGACGGCTACGAGCCCAGCACGCTGGAGATCGTCGCGGGTGACGTCGTCCTGCTGGTGAACGACGGTGACGAGGAGCACTCCTTCACCGCCGAGGAGCAGCGCTTCGACACCGGGCGGATGCAGCCGGGGGACGACACCACCCTCGTCCTCACGGAGCCGGGTGACGTGCCCTTCCACGACCTCGAGGACCCGGATCACGAGGGCACCCTCACCGTGAGGCCGCGCCCCTGAGGCTGTGAGGCGGATCAGTACTCGGTCTGGGCGCTGACTTCGGCGACCAGCGATCGATACTCGCCGCTCGTGGTGAGCGGCATCAGGTCCATGACCTTGCCCATGTCGCCGGTCACCTTCAACCGGCCCCGCATGAACGCGACGTCGGCGCCGACCTCCCCCCGCGCCACCTCGAGGGCAGCGGCGTAGGTCTGGAGGTAGGTGACGTCGGCGCCGGCGTCGTCACCCAGACCGACCTCGGACACCCTTCCGTCGACCAGGGACTGGAAGTACCGGACCTCACCGTCGGGGGTGCCCGTCACGACGTGCTGCACCCGAGCGGTGGCCCCGGACCGCTCGGGCAGGCCGACCGCGGCCGCCAGGTGGAGGTCGAGCCAGGCTTGGCTCAGAAAGCGGGCCATCGGACCGACCGGCCGTCAGGCCGTCACGTCAGCGCGGAGCCCGGCGAAGAGGTCGTCTTCCGGGGTGGGGACATCCACCAGGCTGGTGGCGCGGATGTAGTCGTCGAAGGGGTGGATGGCCGCGGAGACCTCACGGGGGAGGCCGAACCAGAACGGGGATGCGGGGTCGATCTGGGTGGCGTGGGCCAGCAGCGCCTCGAACCGCACCTCGGCGTAACCCTCGATGTCGACGGAGGTGGTGATCCGCTCGTCCTGCCACGGACGGTCGAACCAATCGTCGCTGTAGGGAGACTCGAGGTCCAGCTCCTGGTACTTGGCGTGGGTGAGCTCGGCCCGCTTCTTCGACCAGATGGAGTAGTACACCTTCGACACCTGCCACGCCTCCCCCGCCTCCGGGTGCCACCCGGGGTCGGCGGCGCGGTCCACGGCAGGGTGGGTGATGTCGTGCACGCGCAGGTGGTCTGGGTGCAGGTACCCGCCCTGCTCGTCGGCGTAGGTGATGACGACCTGGGGCCGAGTCCTCCTGATGATGGCCGCGAGGCGGCCCACCGCCTCGTCGAGGTCGGCCTGGGCGAAGCACTCGGGGTTGGCGTTGGCCTCGCTGTCGGGCATGCCCGAGTCGCGGTAGCCCAGCATCACCACCTCGTCGTAGCCGATGATGGCGGCGGCCCTGTCGAGCTCAGCCTTGCGAACGGCGCTGATGTCGGCCCTCACCTCGGGACGATCCATGGCCGGGTTGAGGATGTCGCCGACCTCCCCCCCGGTGCAGCAGACCAGGACGGTCCGCACCCCCTCGCCGTGGTACCTGGCGACCGTGCCCGCCCCCTTGGACGACTCGTCGTCGGGGTGGTCGTGGACGGACAGCAGGCAGAGCGGGTCGGGCGCCATCCGGGGGAGGATACTGAGGCGCCGCCGACTTCCGATCAGCCGTGGATGGGCGTGCGGTCGGTGGGCAGCCGACCGCCCCGGGCGTACCAGAGCCCGACCGCGATGCCCGCCGCCACGCCGGCCACCAGCCCGAGGGGCAGCGCCACCTTGAACAGACCCGTTCGGACCAGCGACCGGTCGAGGCCGGAGCCCGGCTCGGTGGAGGCCACGATGAACATCGGGATGGCCACGATGGAGAACGCGATGGCCATGGCCGCCACCCCCACCCCCAGACCGATGCCCACGCCGAGCAGGACGGACCGGGTCTTCGATCGGGCGGGCGGAGCCTCCTCGCCCGACACCGCCGCCTCGGCGCGCAACGGAGAGGTGCGGGGCGGGTGCGCCATCGGTGCGCAGCGTACCGGTGATTAGCGTCGACCCCCGTGCGCCGTGCCCTGCTGATCGTCCTGCTCCTCGGCGCGTGCGGCGGGGCCGACTCGGCCGCCGACACGAGGGCCGATCAGGTCCGCTCGGCCGCCGTGGAGTCGGGGCTGCCAGGCGAAGTCGTCGATGTTCTGGAGCTGGCGGCCCGTGGCGCCGAGGGCACCTTCCAGGTCACCTACGCCGGTGAGGAGGGCGCCTCGCTGGTGGTGTCCCAGGCCCCGCCGAACCGTCGCATCGACATCGTGGCCGGCACGGTCGTCACCGAGAGCCGAGTCTTCCGAGATGGCGTTGGCTACCGCTGCAGCCCGCCGGAGGACGAGCCCGGCGGCCCGCTGGAGTGCACCCGGGCGCAAGGGGCTCTGCAGTCGCCGGGCGCCTTCAGCGACGAGGCCCTCGACACCTTCAGCGCCGAGCTGGCCGACTCCCGGGACGACCTCGACCTGAGCGTCGAGACCCGCACCATCGCCGGCGCGGAGGCCACCTGCCTGGTGGCGATCCCCGAGGCCGGCCCGACCGATGGCACCGGGCCGGGGGTCGAGACCATCTGCCTGTCACCGGAGGGCGCCCAGCTGCTGCTCGACGCGGCCGGCGAGCGCCTGGTGGCGGAGGGCTACACCACCGACGTGCCCGACGGGACCTTCGCGATCTGAGCGCTCCGGTGTCGGTAGCCTGCCGGCATGGATGAACCCGAGGGTTGGCGGTGGATCTGGCTGGGCGCCGCAGTGGTCTTCGGGATCGGTGAGATGGCGACGCCGGGGGCGTTCTTCCTGGCTCCCTTCGCGGTGGGGGCGCTGGTGGCCTCGGCTCTCGCCTTCGCCGACGTGCCCCTGGTGGGCGAGTGGGCGGCCTTCGTGGGCATCTCCGTGGCCGCCTTCGTCGGCATGCGGCCCCTCGCCCGCCGCCTCGACCGCGACGACGCCGGCTCCGACGGCATCGGCTCGAAGCGGCTCATCGGCCGGAACGGCACCGTCCTCGAAGCCATCGAGCCTGGCCACCTCGGCCTGGTCCGCATCGATCGGGAGGAGTGGCGGGCCGAGTCGTCCGACCGGTCCCCCGTCCCGGCCGGCGCCGCCGTCCGGGTCACCCACGTGGAGGGCACCCGGGTCATCGTCACCCCCACCAAGGAGCACGCCCAACCATGAGCCCCGCCGTCATCCTGCTGGCCGTCATCGGCTTCTTCCTGTTCGTCTACGTCCTCTCCGGCGTCAAGATCGTGCGCCCGTACCAGCGAGGGGTCGTCGAGCAGCTCGGCAAGTTCAAGGCGACGGTCGACCCGGGCCTGCAGATCATCATCCCGTTCATCCAGACCGTGCGCCTGGTGGACATGCGGGAGCAGGTGATCGACGTCCCGCCGCAGGAGGTCATCACCAAGGACAACGTGGTGGTGTCGGTCGACGCCGTCATCTACTACGAGCCCACCGACCCGCAGCGGCTCATCTACAACATCGGCAACTTCATCCTGGCCATCACCAAGCTGGCCCAGACGAACCTGCGGAACCTGGTCGGTGAGATGCAGCTCGACGAAGCCCTCACCAGCCGCGACTCCATCAACCTGAACCTGCGGCAGATCCTCGACGACGCCACCGACAAGTGGGGCGTTCGGGTGGTGCGGGTGGAGCTCCAGCGGATCGACCCGCCGCCAGACGTCATGGCGTCCATGCACGAGCAGATGAAGGCCGAGCGCACCCGGCGCGCCGTCGTCACCGAGGCAGAGGGGCGCCAGACCGCGGCCATCACCACCGCCGAGGGACAGCGCCAGGGCGCCATCCTCGCCGCCGAGGGCATCAAGCAGCAGCAGATCCTCGAAGCCGAGGGTCAGGCCGGCGCCATCCGCTCCATCGCCGAGGCGGAACGGTTCCGCCAGGAGACCGTCGCCGAGGGCGAGGCGGCCGGCATCCGCATCGTCTACGCCGCCATCCACGAGGGCAACCCCGACGCCGGCCTCATCACCATCAAGTACCTCGAAGCCCTCCAGGTGATGGCCAACGGCAACGCCACCAAGATCATCCTGCCCACCGAGCTGGCCGGCATCGCCGGTGCCATCACCGGCATCACCGAGACGATCAGCATCAACGGCCACGGATCCGCGGCCGAGGACTGAGCCGGTGGCCGTCCTCCCAGCCCACGAGGCGGTCAACCAGTACTTCACCGAGGCGGCCACCGTCCTCGATCTCGACCCCGAGCTGCACGCCGTCCTCACCACGCCGTACCGCGAGATCTCCGTCCAGGTGCCCGTGCGCCTCGACGACGGCGAGCTCATCGTCGCCCGGGGGTACCGGGTGCAGCACAACGGCGCTCGCGGGCCCTACAAGGGAGGT
>Ga0136618_10000743_pt1 | contig 11720 bp, 13 predicted proteins | sample AntDrymUQ3302106_2_FD_104805 | JGI IMG/M metagenome (GOLD analysis project Ga0136618, IMG submission 104805) | Polar desert sand microbial communities from Dry Valleys, Antarctica - metaG UQ330 (21.06) | ecosystem: Environmental > Terrestrial > Soil > Desert | place: Antarctica: Dry Valley... | reverse complement strand
GCTAGAGGACGTAACCATGCAGCACGTCGAGCGCGACCCGGAGGGCGCCTCTTTCAGCGATATGAAGGACGATCCTGTCGAATTCGTGCGTGAGCAGATCGACCAGATCGTGGAGCGTGCGGCCGGCGGTGGGGATGAGCGGCGCGCGGCTCGGCCCGCGGCCCGGGAGACGCTGGACCGCGAGGAACGGGAGATCAAGGACAACGTGCTGCGCCTCGGGAGCCTGGTGGCGGACCAGATCCGTGCGGCCATCGCGGCACTCAAGGCGCACGACGCGGAATCGGCCACGGCGGTGATCGTCGGCGACGGCCGCATCAACGAAGCGCAGCGCGGCATCTCCTCCCTGATCGCGCGGACCATCGCCACGCAGCAGCCCGTGGCGCGTGACCTGCGCTTCCTCCTGGCGCTCGACCACGTGACATACGAGCTGGAACGCATGGGCGACCACGCCGCGTCCGTCGCCAAGCAGGCTCGCAAGCTTGCCCCAGAGCCACCGCTCGGTGGATATCTGGGACTGCCCGAGATGGGCGAGCTGTGTGCCCGACAGGTCCGGGACGTGCTGCGTGCGCTGGTGGATATCGACCAGGTCACCGCGCGCGAGGTGGCCGCCCGCGACGACGACGTCGACCACCTGTATCACAGCACCTTCGACGAGGTCCTCGCGCTGATGCGGACGGATCCTGCCAACGTGGACCGTGGCGCCCGGATCCTGTTCGCGGCGCACTACCTGGAGCGCATCGGCGATCGCGTCACCAACATCGCCGAGGATGTCGTGTTCCTGGCCACCGGCGACATCGAGGATCTGAACCCGTGAGCGATCAAGCGGCGCCCAGCGTGCAGCTCTACCTGCTGCGCCACGCACATGCCGGCGAACCCGCCGACTGGGAGGGCGACGACGACCAGCGGCCCTTGACGCGGAAGGGCCGCCGTCAGTCCAAGCGCCTGGGGACCTTCATGCGTGCCGTGGGCCTGAAGCCCGACGCGCTGGTGACGAGCCCCCTGGTGCGCGCCGCGGAGACGGCCGAGCTGGTGGCCAAGGCGCTGCACATCGACGTGCTGGTCGATCCGCGGCTGACGGGCGACCTGGGGATCGGCCGGCTCGATACGATCCTCGAGGAGCTGGACCGAGAGCGGCCCGTGCTGGTCGGCCACGACCCCGACTTCTCGGCGCTTGTGGCACTCCTGTGCGGGGCGTCTCGCATCCCGATGAAGAAGGGTGCCCTGGCCCGCATCGACATAGAGCGGCCGCTCCGACCCGGCGGCGGGGTCCTCCGCTGGTTGATCCCGCCCGACCTGCTCAGGACCGAGGACTGAACCCCGGCACGCTGCGGCTGGCCTTGCGGCGGTGCTCCAGAGAGCCGACCGGCTCGGGTGCCGGAGACTCGCGGCCCTCTGCGTAGGCCAGGTAGATCGCGCTGTTGATGATGCCCAGGTGGCTGAACGCCTGCGGGAAGTTTCCCAGGAATCCGCCGCTCGCAGGATCGATCTGCTCCGCGTAGAGGCCCAGATGGTTGGCGCGCGCGCACAAGCGATCGAAGAGGTCGCGCGCCTCCGAGACCCGGCCGCACAGGGCGAGCACGTCGATCAACCAACAGGTGCACAGGACGAACGCGCCCTCCGTGCCGGGCAGCCCGTCGTCTCTCCGATAGCGGTACACCAGGCCATCCTCGACCAGCTGCTCCAGCGTGCGGTCGATGGTGGAGATGACACGTGGGTCGTCGGCAGCGAGCAGCTCATGCAGGCAGATGAGGAGGCTCGAAGCATCCAGGTCAGCGGAGCCCACGGCCTGCACGAAGGCACCGATCCCCTCGTCGAACCCCGGTCCCAGGACGAGGGCGCGTACCTCCTTCCGTGAGCGCTGCCAGCGATCCATGTCGCCGCCGTCCAAGCCATAGCGCTCCGCGAGCTGGATGGCACGGTCGATGGCTACCCAGATCATGAGCTGCGAGTAGGTGTAGACGCGCTCGGGACCACGGACCTCCCAGATCGAGACGTCGGGCTGGCCCACCGCGGCGCACGCCTGGTCCGCCACTTCCAGGAGGAACGGCCCGACCTCATCGGCGACGTGGTGGCCCTCCCGGGCCAGCTCGTAAGCACCGTCAAGCAACTCCCCGAAGATGTCCAGCTGCTTCTGCTGGGCGGCTTCGTTGCCGATCCGGACGGGCCGTGAGCTGCGGTGCCCGGCGAGGTGCCGCAGCTCCTGCTCCGGCAGGTACCTCTCACCGCGGATGCCGTACAACACCTGGAGGCTGGCCGTGGCGCCCGCGCCCTGCTGCGCCACGCGCTCGGCCCAGTCGATGAACTCGATGGCCTCTCGCTCATGTCCTAGTGCGAGCATGGACTGCACGGTCAGCGATGCGTCGCGGATCCAGGTGTAGCGGTAGTGCCAATTCCGCTGACCGCCCAGCGCCTCGGGCAGCGATGTCGTGGGTGCCGCGACCAGCGCGCCGGTCTCACGGAAGGAGAGCAGCTTGAGCACCAGCTCGGAGCGCGTCACCAGGTCCTGATGCGGCGCGGCCCAGGCACGGTCACCGAAGGGCGCATCGCGGTTCACCCAAGCGCGCCAGGCAGCGGCGGTCCTTGCCAGCCAGTGGCGGGGATCGGCCTCGGCGCTCTCGGGCCGCGACTCGAGCCCGCACACCAGGCTGAGCTCACGGCCCGCATCCAACGTGAAGCGGGTCCGCAGGGTGGCAGAGCCATCATGTTCGTTCTCCACGACCGGCTGGGTGGGGAGCCCATACAGCGACAGGCGTTGGCCGTCGGACGTGGCCAGAGCACCTCCCGGAACGACCTCGATACGCGTCGGGCGGCGGGCGTAGTCCAGGCGGGGTGACCACTCCACCTCCACCTCGATGTCGCCGCCCTCGGCCCGCACCAGCCGCCGCAGCTCCGCGAGGATCGTGACGGATGTGCGGCGGCCCCCCAGGTCGCCGTCGATGGGCATGAAGTCCGTCACCACCAACCTGCCGTCCCGGGCTGGGAATGAGGTCTCCAAAACGTTGGTATCGGTGACATACCGCTGGTCGCCCAGATCCGCTCCGACCGGGGCCACTCGGAACCGCCCCCCCCGCCCGCTCGTCCAGGATGGAGGCGAAGCAGCTGGGGCTGTCGAATGCTGGCAGGCAGCACCAATCGATGGCGCCGTCGCGCCCGATCAGCGCGGCTGTGGCCAGGTTACCGATCACGCCATGATCCTCTATCGGCAAGGAGCCACCGGCAGTCACGTGGTCACGCCCTCCGGGACGCGCGCGCCCATCACGAGCCGGTCAGTGCGGGCAGGACGCGCTCACCGAATACCTCGATGAACCGCTTCTGATCCGGCCCGACCTCATGCAGGTAGATCCGGTCGTAGCCCATGGCCCGATCCGCCTGGAGCCACGCCACGTGACGCTCTGGGTCCGGCGAGATGCGCACGCTGCCTGACAGGTCCTCGAGCCGGATGTGGCTTGACGCAGCGTCGAACTGGGCCGGCTGACGCAGCTCAGCCAGCACCGTCGAGTCGAGGGCGCTGAACCGCCAGCGTGCCAAGGCCTGCTGCTGCGCCTCGGCCTCGTCCGTGGCTGAGGCCAGGTGCACCTGCAGGAAGATCGGCTTGTCGGCACCACCGCCGTCGCGGAACGCCTCGATGACCCGTCGCATCTGCGGCCGGGTGCCGGAGATCGTGATGAGCGCGTCGGCCCAGCCACCCATCCAGTGAGCCGTGGCTGGTGAGATCGCCGCTCCCACGACCATGGGTGGCTGAGCCGGGCGTGTGTGGAGCGTCGCCTCTTCCACGGTCACCAGGCCGCGATGCGTGACCGTCTCGCCGGCCCACAACGCACGCATGACCTCCACGCACTCCAGGAGCCGCGCGTTGCGCTGCGACTTGAGCGGCCACCCCTCCCCGGTGATGGTCTCGTTGAGTGCCTCGCCGCTACCGACCGCCAGCCAGAAACGGCCCGGGAACATGTAGCCCAGCGTCGCCGCGGCCTGGGCGATGATCGCCGGATGGTAGCGCTGACCAGGTGCGTTGACCGTACCGAACGAAAGGTCGGTGGCCTGCAGCGCGGCACCCAGCCACGACCAGGCGAAAGCACTGTGTCCCTGTCGCTGGCTCCAGGGATGGAAGTGGTCGGAGCACATCGCCGCCTCGAACCCGGCCCGCTCAGCGAGCTGGACGTAGCGCAGCAGGTCGGCCGGACCGTTCTCCTCGTGGCTGGCGTGGTAACCCATCAGCGTCATGTGGTCATCCTCGCCCTGAGCGGGGTCCTGAGGCGAAAGCAGCGATGCCGCAGAGTTTTCATCGGCATATCACCACCGACCACGGCCGGGGCCGCAGTCAGGGCCAAGCGATCCGGAGCTTCATGCGTGCCGGGAACCTGAAGTTAGAAGCGCCCCGGCCGGCAGGCGTGGCCGGCCGGGGCTTTTCGGAGCGCCGATGGTCAGGGCGCGTACATCAGCAGCAGCTGACCGCCTTCGACGAGCGTGGGATCGGCAAGCGGGTAGTGGGCCTGGACGTCGAGCACGAACCAGTCCTCGCCCAGCGCCTTGCTGGCGTCCACGATGCCCGACGACTCCTCGTCCACCGTGAAAGGCAGCAGCGGCGGCCGTCCCATGTCGTTGCCGAAGCGGTCGGAGTCGTGGCGCGCGATCACCTTGAGGCGCTCGGTCTGGGGATCATACTCCCAGATCCGGGCACTCCACGGCTGATTGCCTGGATCCTCCTGGATGAGCACGCGACCGTCGTAGGCGACGGTCAGGTTGTCGAACATCTGGTGTCGGTCGAGCCCCGTCCCGCCGTCGAGCAGTTCGGTGATGGTGCCGCCCAGCTCCGGCTGCGCGTGATCCTCGAAGTCGAGTCGCCACAGTCGACTTCGTCCTTCCTGGTCCGGCGGCTGATTCAGCGTCGGCGCCTGGCCGGGTCGCTTGACGGAGTTGAAGCGATCGGTGGTGACGAAGTAGAAGGCGTCAGGGTCAGTGGTGTCCCAGGCGCCGTCCTCCGGTCGGAGGAACTGGGTGACGCCAGCCGCCGTGCTGGCCGTTTCGAGCTCGGCTCCGGTCATGTCCGAGACATCGCCGAGGGGCGCCAGCTCGAACGGCTTGGACGCAGCGCCGATACCCGCCTCGCGGTCTTCCAGAACTGTGCCGTCGACCGCGATCCCGTAGAGGTCGCCGCCGTCCAGCCCGGCCCGCTCGACGGGATTCCCCGAGTCCCGCTTGTCACCGAGGTACACGTACACCTGGCCGGGCGTCGAGTCGTCCAGGCCGATGACCATGGTGCGCTCACTGGAGACAGGGTTAGCGACCGCGTTCTCCCAGCTGAACTTCCCCAGGTAGGGCAGCTCGTACGAGATGCCTTCGCCATCGCCCTTGGCCACGGTGCCGAAGGCGCGTCCCTCGTCACCGACCTCCTCGCCGTGCAGGAGGATACGTCCCTGGAAGCCCGATCCCGAGGCGCGCAGGTAGAACGCGGAGCGCCGGGCCAGGTCCGCTGAGCACAGCCGGCCGAGCAGCTCCCCATAGGCTGGCGCTCGATAGGAACCGGTCACTGAGTCATAGGTGGCCACGGCCTGGATGAGGTCGCGGCCCTCAAGGACCTTGAAGTCACTCCGTCGGACGGTCCAGCGCGAGACGAACGCCCCGCTGGGCGCGTGATCGCGGGGCCCACCGATCGCCTCGGGAAACTCGTGATTCATGAGGATCGTGAACGTGCCGTCTTCGCCGGGAAGCACACCGATGCCATCCGGGATCCCGGCCATGCGGTATCCGCCGACCGAATCGCCGACCGAGAGCAATGAGGTGACTCGAACGTCCTTCGCGATGGCCTGGAGGTACGGCGTCTGCGAGGAGCTGGGGCCCTCGCGCTCGTGCTGGGGCTCGGCGGCGTAAGCGACGCTGCCTGCAAGGAGCGTGGCACTGAGTGCCGCGATGACCGCCCGGGCGGCCCGCGATCGTCTAGCTGGTGTCTGAGGCACGACGGACTCCTGCGTTACGGTGATCAGTGGACGCATGCATCGTTCCGTCGCGACGTTTTCGCTTGACCTGCGGAGGGTTAACGTTCGTGCCGTGCCGCCGATCACCCTCGTTAGGTCGACACGCGCACGGGTAGGGCGAAGCTGAAGGTGGAGCCGCGTCCCTCTTCGCTCTCAGCCCAGATGCGGCCGCCGTGCGCTTCCACGATGTGCCGCGCGATGGCCAGCCCGAGCCCGGTGCCGCCGACGCCGCGTACACGCGCCTTATCGACCTTGTAGAAGCGCTCGAACACGCGGTCCAGGTCACCGCGCGGGATGCCGGCTCCCTGGTCGCTGACCATGACCAGGACCTCGCCGCTCTCCTCACGGGCAGTGACCACCACCCGTGTCCCATCCTCCGAGAACTTCACGGCGTTGTGCAGCAGGTTGATGAGCAGCTGCCCCAGGCGTTCCTCGTCGCCGATCACCCGCGGCAGATCCCCCTCGGGAAGGACGGCGGCGAGGGTCACGCGCTGGCGGTCGGCGAATGGCCTGATGCGTTCCAGCGCCGTGCGGATCACGCCGCCCAGCTCGACCTCGTCACGCAGCAGCTGTGGAGCGCCGCCCTCGATGCGCGAGAGATCCAGTAGCTCGTTGACCATCTGGACCAGGTGCCCGGTCTCCACGTCGATCTTCATGATGCGGTCACGGATGCGGCGCGGCACGTCCACCTTCTCCAGGTCGCGCGCCACGGTCTCGGTCAGGAGCCGAACGGTGGTCAGGGGCGTGCGCAACTCGTGGGAGAGGTTGTCGATGAACTCGGTGCGGATCCGCTGGAGGCGCCGCAGCTCGGTGACATCCTCCAGCACCAGCCAGATGCCGCCGGTCGTGGCCGGCCGGGCGCGCACGAGGACGACCCGGTCGCTCTCATCCATGGTGGCTAGCTCGCTGCTGGTGGCTCCGGTCCGCGCTGCCGTGCGCACCAGCGCCTCCATGCGGTGGTCCACGAACGCTTCCATGGCCGAGCGGCCGGCCAGCGAACCGGCACGCTGGCCCAGGAGCCAGTGCGCCGCCCGATTGGCGGAGGCGACACGCAGGTTCGCGTCGATGTGCACGACACCCGTTTCCAGCAGGTCCCCGATCTGGATCAGATCCTCCCGGGCGCGGATGGCGTCCTCGCGTGCCGCCACGGCCCCCTGCCGGAGGTCCCGCGCGGCGCGGGGCAGGTCAGCGTCCAGCGCTGCGCCCAGCTCCCCACGGACCGCGCCGAGATCGCGATCCGTGGCCGCCCTCGAACGAAGGCGAGCCAGCAGCACGGCCACCGCCACAGCCGCCATAGCGGCCACCAGGAGGAGCGGAAGGAGGGCCTCAGAAGGCACGGCGCGACCGGGACCGGCGGCGGCTCTGGCCGGCGTCGGAAGGGATCAGGAGCTCACGAACGGCGCCCGGCGCAGCCACGTGTCGTCAGTGGCCTGGCGCAACAGGAACTCCGCCAGGTCCGGCTGGCTGATCCGCGACCGGGGCCCCAGGCGCAGGTCCGTGCCCGCCTCATAACGACCGGTGCGCGGCCCGGGTACCACGCGTGGCGGTCGTGCCGCGATCCACTCGAGCCGGCTGCCCGAGATGACGTCGAGCTCCGCCTGCTTGGCCGCCACCACGTGGCGTACGAAGAGCCGCACGGCGGCTGACGCGACGCGGTCCCCCCACGCTTTCTTCTCACCCGGCACATCGACCGCGCCGCCGGAGAGGATCACCACGCGGGCCGGACCATTGGCCTCCATGGCCCGCACCAGGTGCTCCGCCCAGCGCCGGAAGAGCTCGACCTGGTCGGCGGCGTTGCGCGTGGGACCCAGCGCGCTGATGATCGCCTCGCTTCCGGCCACGACACCTGCCACGGACTCGTACCGGGCGACATCGCCTATCACGACACGCAGCCGATCGCCCGCCGCCGGATCGGCCAGCTTGCCAGGGTCACGCGTGAGTGCCGTGACGTCATGACCTGCGGCAAGCGCTTGCTCCAGCACGAATCGACCGATGTCACCGGTGGCTCCGAACAGAGCGAGTCGCATGGTCCCGATGGTACGTCCTGTCGCGCGACGATGGACCCCTGGACCGCGCGCGCTGGCGCCACCAGGCTGGGCCGATGCGCACATCGCACCTCACTCGCTCCATCGCCGTGGCAGCCGGCCTGTTGCTGGCCGCCACGTCAGCCCCGCCGACCCTGGCGGTCGCCTTGCCGCAGGCGCCGAACTGCCAGGTCCTGCCGCCCAGCAACGTCTGGAACCGACGCGTGGACCGGCTGCCGGTGCGTGCCGACAGCGACGTGCTCACCGCGAGCATCGGGGTGGATCGCCCGCTTCATCCGGACTTCAGCTCCATCGATGGCGGCGGCTACGGCATCCCCTACAACGTCGTCGGGCGCAACGCGGCCACGCACACCGTGAAGTTCACCTGGCCGGCCGAGTCGGACGCGGGGCCCTACCCCATCCCCGCCGAGCCCACAGTCGCGGGTGGTGCTCCGTGCCCTGAAGCGTTACGGCATGATCCTGGCTGACAACGGGTCACCGTGGTACGTGACGGGAGCCCCCGACCCAGGCTGGGACGACGACGACCTGCACGGCCTGGAGGCCATCACCGGCGCCGACTTCGAGGCGGTGGACACGCGTACGCTGCGGAACGGGACGCCCTGAGCCGAAGGGATCCAGGAGCCGGGCCGCCAGCCGTCGGGCACGTCGCGATGCAGTGAGCGGTCCCAGTCGCTTCACGGCTCCCCCAAGAGCGTGATCCACGGTCCGTCGGCTCGCCGTCCCGACAGCTCCAGCCATCGATGGGCATAGGCGACATCCGTGGCACTGCGGCGCAACAGGCCCTCCGGGCTTGGCGGCACGGTCCCGGTGGGATCCATGTGGAAGTGCTCGCGGGCGTAGATCCGGGCCAGCGACTCGTGTGAACGGATGGGGCACAGGTGCGCCCGCACCAGGTCGACCTGACGGCCGAAGCCCGGAGCGCGCCAGCGCAGCGGGTAGCGATCGGGACGGGCGAGGAGCTGTGACAAGATCTCGGCGTGCGCCGACAGTGCCGAGCTCATCGTCGAAGGGGCCGCGCCCGGGATCGCGCCGCCGCTGGCTTCGCTAGGGGCGGTGGACCGGCTGACCGATGGAAGCATGGCTGCACCGTAGGCGTGGTCAGTCAACGGAACGTTTCCGGAAGGTGAACGTTCCCCTAGTCAGTCCTCCACGCGGCGGAAGACATAGCCCACGCCCCGGACAGTCTGGAGGTGGCGAGGCTGACCCGGGTCCTCCTCGACCTGCTGACGAAGCCAGTGGATGTGCACGTCTACGGTGCGGGTCTCCCCTGCGTACTCGTAGCCCCACACTCGGTCGAGCAGTTGCTCCCTACCGAAGACCTGTCCGGGATGTCGGATCAGGAAGGCCAGAAGCTCGAATGCCTTGGGCTTGACGGGCAGCGGCTGCCCGTCACGAAGCAGTCGGTGGCCCGCCAGGTCGACCTTCACCGACCCCAGGTCGATCGTCTGGGACGCCGTGCCGGCCGCACCAGGGGCCGACTCCATGCGGCGGAGGAGAGCACGGATGCGGGCCTGGAGCTCGCGCAGACTGAAGGGCTTGGTCACGTAGTCGTCCGCGCCCAGCTCCAGGCCGACCACCTTGTCGAGCTCGCTGTCCCGCGCCGTGAGCATGAGGATGGCCACCGACGACTCCTGGCGGATGATGCGGCAGACCTCGATGCCGGACAGGCCGGGCAGCATCAGGTCAAGGAGGATGAGGTCTGGTCGCTCCGATCGGAACCGCTCCAGCGCCTCGCGCCCGTCGGCGGCCGTGACCACACGCAGGCCATCCTGCTCCAACGCCTCTGCCAGGGTCTCGCGGAGGGTCGGCTCATCATCGACGATCAGGACGGTGCGGAGCATCTGTCCTCCTGGCGCAACATCGCTGCCAGTGTATTGCGAGGCGGCCGGCGTCACCATGACGGACGGGCGGCGACGAGCGGGGGAGACGCGGCTCAGCCCGTCGATCCCTCACGATCAGTGAACAACATCGACATCGGACCATCATCGGCTTGTTTCGTCGGTCGGGGCGCCCATCGCCCTTCCGGTGGCGAGGCGGGACCGCCGGGCAGGTCTCTCAGAGCGTAGGGGCGGTCGCCGGCGTCGTCGCGGCCACAGTCCGCCGGACCCTAACCTGTCCGCCGAGCCGCTATCGTTCGTTCATCGTGACGATCTGGACCTTTAGGGTGGCCAGCTTCCTAGAGCCACACCGCCTCCACCCGACTCGGCGACAGGTGGATCGCCTGTACTCGGATCACGAGGAGTGCGCCGGTCGTGGATGATCCGGATGACGGAGGACCACTTCGATGAACGAACCGATCGGCGGCGTCGAGACGGGGATACGGACTGCCATCCCCTATCTCATCGTGAAGGGTGCGACCGAGGCCATCGATTGGTATCGCGACGTATTCGGGGCGATCCCGGTGCTGCGCATGGCTGGCGCCGATGGCCGCATCGGCCATGCGGAGATCATCATCGGGGCGTCGACGCTGTACATAGCGGACGAGCGACCCGAGATGGAGGGGATCGTGGGTCCACGTACGCTGGGCGGATCGTCGGTCATGATCGACCTGGAGGTGGACGACGTGGAGACCCTGTTCCAGGCCGCTCTGGTCGCCGGCGCGACGGCCATCCGACAGGTCGACCATCCGACAGCTGGCGTCCAGTCGGCCAAGGTGGTCGATCCATTCGGACACATCTGGCTGATGACGAGGGTCATCGAGGACGCTCGCGACACGACCTCCTGAGCGAGTCGGCCGCTGCGGTCGTCACTCTCGACGGCTGATCAGTCTTCCGAGGCCTCGCCAGGTCCCTCCATTTGAGGTCGCTCCCGATCCCGTCGCGCGAACTCTCGATCGCGGATCCACCATTCAGTGAAGAGCGTGCAGCGGCCGTCCCGGTCGAACTGACAGCGGTAGATGTTCCAGTACTCGTCCTGGAGCTCGCCGCGCTCGTCGAACTCCCGCGACCAGCCCATTGCCACGTGCTCCTGGCCGTCGATCGCCAGGACCTCGTACCGGCCGTCATAGCGGCTAGGCTCGTCCTGCTCCCCCAGCCAATCCTCGACGATGGCCTCTCGGCCGCGGACCGGCTCGTCCTCCGGATGGTGCCGGTATTCCGCGTCCTCGCTCCAGAGCTCGGCGATGGCATCGCGGTCGTAACTCTTCCACGCCGCGACGTAGCGGTCGAGCCAGTCCTGGAACCCTTGGCGATCCATTCCTTCTCCTGTCGCTGATCGAACGTTCTGCACCGACGGATCGTCTGGAACCATACCGCGGAGAAGCGGACGACAAAGAGTGAGGACAGGATGGCCGACGAGGGGGTCATGGTGCGAGAGAAGGTCCCCGACCGGGTGACCAGCTTCGAGCGACTCGGCGAGGGCCAGCTCGTGGCGAGCTATCGGCTGGCGTCCGTCCTGTTGCGCGACCGGATCGAGGCCGAGGACGCCGTGCAGGACGCGCTCCTTCGAGCGTGGCATGGCTGGCCGCGTCTGCGTGACCCGGCCCGCTTCGAGGCCTGGTTCCAGCGGATCCTGGTCAACGGCTGTCATGACCGGCTGCGACAGCGGAAGCACTGGGCACGGGTGGCGCAGCTTCCGGAGCGGCCTGGTCCGGATGAGCACGGTCGCAGCGACGAGCGAGCGGCGTTGCGCCAAGCCCTCGACGCGCTCACCGTCGACCAGCGCGTGGTGGTGGTGCTGCGCTACTTCGGCGACCTGACCCTCG
>Ga0136618_10000742_pt1 | contig 11722 bp, 14 predicted proteins | sample AntDrymUQ3302106_2_FD_104805 | JGI IMG/M metagenome (GOLD analysis project Ga0136618, IMG submission 104805) | Polar desert sand microbial communities from Dry Valleys, Antarctica - metaG UQ330 (21.06) | ecosystem: Environmental > Terrestrial > Soil > Desert | place: Antarctica: Dry Valley... | reverse complement strand
GTGGGCGACATAAGCCGGCAGGTCGGAGAGGTCCACCCCGAGGCCGACCATCGCGGCCTGGTGGCAGATGCCCGTCGCACCGCTGACCGCGCGCTTCGCTGTTGCTGCGTCGCGCAGATCGCCCTCGAGCCACTCCGCGGCGGGGTCGAGATAGTCGGGACGCGCGCGGTGCGCGGTCGGCAGCAGAGCATCGACGACCCGCACCCGGTGCCCCTGTTCGAGCAGCAGGTCGACGACGTGCGAGCCGATGAAGCCCGCCCCGCCAGTGACGAGGATCGTGTCATCCATTCGCCCCGCAGCCTAGGGGGCTGTAATCCGATCGTAGTCTCGAAGGCGTAGAGATCGGGGATGGCCGACGTTGTCCTCCCGGTGCTCGACGAGCGCGAAGCGCTCCCGTGGGTGCTCGCGCGCATGCCCGCCGGCTATTCCCCGATCGTTGTCGACAACGGGTCGGCCGACGGCTCCGGCGAGCTGGCCGAGCAGCTCGGCGCCCTGGTCGTGCGCGAGCATCGGCGCGGCTTCGGCGCCGCCTGCTGGGCGGGCCTCTCGGCCGCCACGGAAGAGGTCGTCTGCTTCATGGACTGCGACGGCTCGTTCGACCCGCGCGAGCTGCCGCGAGTCGCCGAGCCCGTGAGCGCCGGCCGCTACGACCTCGTGCTCGGCGCCCGCGCTCCGGAGGCAGGCGCCTGGCCGGTGCATGCGCGCGCCGCGAACTCGGTGCTCGCCTGGGAGCTGCGCCGCCGCGCGGGCATCCCGTTGCGCGACCTCGGCCCGATGCGGGCGGCGCGGCGCGAGGCGCTGCTCACGCTCGGCATCGTGGACCGGCGCTTCGGCTGGCCGCTGGAGATGGTGTTGCGGGCGGCCCGGGCCGGCTGGCGGATCGAGGAGGTGACGGTCGGCTACCGGCCGCGTCAGGGACGCTCGAAGGTGACCGGCACCGTGCGGGGAACGCTGCGCGCGGTGCGCGACATGGCGGCGGTGCTCGGATGAGCGCTCGGCCGGCACTCGTCGTGATCGCCAAGGCGCCCGTCGCCGGGCGCGTGAAGACGCGGCTCTGCCCGCCGTGCACGCACGTCCAGGCGGCACGCTTGGCGGGCGCGGCGCTGCAGGACACGCTCGCCGCCTGTGACGCGGCGACCGACGGGCGGCGCGTGCTCGCGCTCGAGGGCGAGCCGGACGGGTTGCTCCCGCCCGGCTGGGACGTCGTCGCCCAGCGTGGAGACGGGCTCGCCGAGCGGCTTGCGAATGCGTTCGCGGACGTCGGCGGACCCGCCTTCCTCGTCGGCATGGACACGCCGCAGGTGACGCCGGAGCTGCTTCGCGCGGGACTTGCGGGGCTGGCGCGGGCAGGAGCGGTCTTCGGCGCCGCGCACGACGGCGGCTTCTGGGCGATCGGCCTGCGCGAGCCTGACGCCGCGGTGTTCGCAGGGGTTCCGATGAGCCGCGAGGACACCGGCGCCGTCCAGCGCGCGCGGCTCGACGCGCTCGGCCTGCGCACGGTCGACCTGCCGCCGCTGCTCGACGTCGACGACATCACGGCCGCGCGCGCGGTGGCCGCGCAGGCGCCGGCGGGCAGCTTCGCGGCCGCGTTGTCCGCCATCGATGCGGCACTGGTGCCGGCATGACCGCGGTCGCAGGGGCGCTTGCCCCAGCGGGTCGCGGCGCGGCGCCCGGATTGCACCGCATCGAGCCCGCGGAGCTGCTCTATGGCCGCCTGCTGGCTTCAGCCGCCGCCGGCGGCGAGCCATTCGACGCGAGCTTCAGGCTCGCCGACGGAGACAAGCAGCGGTTGCCGGTGCACACGTGGCTGGCGCCGGTCGACGCCGCCGACCGGGCGCTGCTCGCGCATGCCACTGCGCCGGTGCTCGACATCGGCTGCGGGCCTGGTCGCCACCTCGCCGCGCTCGCGGCGGCCGGGCACGACGGGTTGGGCCTGGATCTCTCCCCGGTCGCGGTACGACTCGCGCGGCGCCGAGGCGATCCTGCGCTCGGTCTTCGCCGACGTGCCGCGCGCGGGCGAGTGGGCGACGGCACTGCTGCTGGACGGCAACATCGGCATCGGCGGCGCGCCGGACGCGCTGCTCGCCCGCGCCTGCGCGCTGATCGTGCCGGGCGGCACCGTGCTGGTCGAGACCGGGCCGCCGTCGGCGCCGACCCGCCGCCTGCGCGTGCGGCTCGAGTCGCACGCCGCGATCAGCCCGTGGTTCGGCTGGGCGACGGTAGGCGCGCGCGGGATCGAGTCGCTCGCGCGTGCCGCCGGGCTCGAGCCGCGGGCGACGATAGAGGCCGAAGGTCGCTGGTTCGCCGAGCTCGAGCGTCCGCGATGAGAGCGCCGCCGGGCCCGTTCCAGCCGCGCTTCTGGAAGTCGCCGCTGCGCGGGCCCTGGCTGACCGCGGTGCTGGGTTCGATCCTGCTGGTGCTCGTCGGCATCGTCGCGCTGACCGGCTTCCTATCGCACCTCGCCTACCAGCCCGACCTCGGCCGCAACGCACTGGTCGACCGCGACGTGCCGTTCACGACGTTCTTCGACTGGCCGACCGGTCCGTCGTGGCTGTACGCGCTCAACCAGGGGCTGCACGTCAACGTCGGGCTGATCGCGCTGCCGGTGCTGCTGGCGAAACTCTGGTCGGTGATCCCGCGGCTGTTCCAGTTCCCGCCCGTGCGCACGCCCGCCGAGGGGATCGAGCGTGTCTCGATCAGCCTGCTGGTCGCGAGCACCGGCTTTCTGTTCGCGACCGGCCTCGTGAACATGCAGTACTGGTACGTCTTCCAGTTCGACTTCGTCAGCGCTCACTACTACGCCGCGGTCGTGTTCGTCGCCGCACTCGCCGTGCACCTGGTCGTGAAGATCCCGGTCGCGCTGCGCGCGTACCGCTCGCGCGGTGTGCTCGCGCCGCTGCGCCAATCGCTCGCCGAGACCGTGCCCGAGCCCGACGGCGACACGCTCGCCGTCGAGCCCGATCCTCCGACGGTCAGCCGCCGCGGCCTGCTCGCGGCGGTCGGCGCCGGCTCGCTGGTGCTGGTGACGGCGAACGCCGGGCAGTCGATCGGCGGCCCGCTGCGCAGCATCGCGTTCCTCGCGCCGCGCCGCGAGGGCGGCTTCCCGGTCAACAAGACCGCGGCCGGCGCGAAGGTCACCGACGCGCTGGTCGGAGCGGACTACCGGCTCGTGCTCCGCGGCGGGCCCTCCGAGCTGATGCTGACGCTCGATGACCTGCGGGAGCTGCCGCAGGCGACCCACACGCTGACGCTCGGCTGCGTCGAGGGCTGGTCGACGCGCCAGGTCTGGACCGGCGTGCCGCTGTCCGAGCTGGCGCGACTGGCCGGGGTCGACGACGCCTCCGAGCTGTCCGTCGGATCGCTGCAGCCGGCGGGAGTCCTGCGCCAGGCGACGCTGGCGCGCAACCAGGTCGCCGACTCGCGCTCGCTGCTGGCGCTGTCGGTCGCCGGCGAGGAGCTCTCGCGCGACCACGGCTACCCGGCGCGGATCATCGTCCCCGGGCTGCCCGGGGTGCACAACACGAAGTGGGTCGGGAGCATGGAGTTCCGCGCATGAGAACGCGCTACGGCTCCTCCCCCCTGCACCTGCTCGCGCACCTCGCGGCGCTGGCGCTGGCCGCGTGGGCGCTGCTGCAGGCGCTGCAGCTCGCCGGCTGGGAGCGGATCGTGCTCTGGCTGGTGGGCGCGATCGTGCTGCACGACCTGGTGCTCTGGCCGGCCTACACCACGCTCGACCGGCTCGCGCGCCGCGGCCGCCCCGCCGGCTGGTCGAACTACGTGCGCGTGCCGGTGGGACTGTCGGCGCTGCTGTTGCTGGCGTTCTTCCCGGTCATCTGCGGCAAGGGCGAAGCCACCTACATGCGGGTGAGCGGGCAGTCGTGGGAGGGCTACGCGGGCCGTTGGCTGATCGTCAGCGCGGTGCTGTTCGCCGCCGCGGGCGCGCTCTACCTCGTCCGCTCGCGGCCCGGGTCGAGCAGCTGAAGCACGCCGTCGACCTTGCCGGTGACGAAGACGCGCCCGCTGGACTCGTCGACGGCGACCGTGTTGGGCTGCTGCGCCGTCGCGTAGCGCCGCACAAGGCTCGGACGGCCGCCGACGATCAGCTCCGTCAGCTGATTGAGCGCGGTCTGGGAGATGTACATGCGCTGGCGGCGGATGTCGATCGCGATCCCGTACGGCGAGCCGGGCAGCGGGTAGCGGCGGATCAGCTCGAGCTCCGGGCGCAGGTGGTAGACGAGCAGCGCGCCGCCGGTCGTATCGGTCACGAACAGGTAGTTGCCCCCGTTCGACACGGCGTGCGTCGGCCCGACGCCGGCGGGAGCGCGGCCGGTGCGCTTCCCGGAGGCGACGTCGAAGGTCTCCACGACCCGCTCGCGCACCGAGACCACTGCGACCTGGCGGCCGTAGTCGAGCGGCGTGACGCCGCCGGGCTGCAGCGCGGTCTTGATCGTCGTCACCGGCTTGCCGTCCTCGAGCACCGTCAGCCGGTGGGCGAACTCGTCGGCGACGAATACGCGCTCGCCGGCCGCGGCGGCGTCGTGCGGCTCGCGCCCGGTCCGGGTCCGCGTGACGGCGCCACCGGGGAGCGCGACCTGCAACAGCGCATCGGCGTCCTCGGCCGGCACCAGCACAGGTCCGCCCGCGCCTGCGATGCCGAGATGCCGCGGCGCTGCGTCCAGCGGCACGCGTCGCTCGACCTTGCCGGTCGTGCCGTTCACGAGCGCCAGCTCGTCCGGGCTGCGCAGCCCGACGGCGACCAGCCCGGTCCGCGGATCCGCGACGGCTCCCTCGGGCTTGAATCCGACCGGTACCAGCCGGCCGTCGGGTGTCGCCGTGAGCGGTGGCGAGGAGGCCGGTTCCGCGGCGGGCGGCAGCTCCTCGCGCGGCGCCGAGCCGCAGCCCGCGAGCAAAGCGAGCAGGACGAGCAGCAGCGGGGCGGCGGCGCGCGGCACGATCCCGCGAGGATGGCAGGCCGGCCATGACGGCGCGCATGCGTCTCCTGCCCGCGGCCGTGTTCGCGGGCATGGCCGCGACGGTCGCGGCTGGGCTCTGGCTCGCGCGCCACGAAGGCCGCGAGCTCGGCATCTCCTACCCGCCGTTCGTCGGGCGCTGGGCCCCCGACGCGACCCTCTGGGCGCTGCTCGCCGCAGCGCTGCTGGCGCTCGCGATCTGGGCCGCGCCGCGTCTGCTCGCGCCCGCCGTGCGGCCCGCCGCGTTCGCAGCCTCCGTGTTCGGGTTGACGCTGGCGCTGCGGCTCGCGCTCGGCGCGGCCAGCGTCGGCACCGCCGGCTGGGCGCGCGCCTTCGATCTCGACCGGTTCGAGGGCCCGAACGAGTACGTGCCCGCACTGACGGCGCTGCGCTACGGGGCGGGCTTCTTCCTGGACCGCTTCGCCGAGCTCGTGCCCGCATTGCCGGTGCACGCGGCGGGCCATCCGCCCGGGTTGCTGCTCGTCATGGATGCTTTCGCGATCGACACGCCGGAACGGCTCGCGGCCGTGTGCATCGCCGGCGGCGCGCTGATCGCGCCGCTCGCGTACGCGCTCGGGCGGAAGCTGCTCGAAGAGCGCCGCGCGCGAATCGCGGCCCTGCTGTGCGCGACCGCACCGTCGGTGCTGCTGTTCGGCGCCACCTCCGCGGACGCGCTCTACGCGGTGCTGGGCCTCCTGGCTGCGATTCCGCTCGCCTCACGCCGGCTGCCGGTGCGGATCGCCGGCGCGCTGGCGCTCGCGGCGGCCTCGCTGTTCGCCTGGTCGCTGCTCGCCGTCGGCGCCTGGGCAGCGCTCCTGGCATGGCGCCGCGACGGCCTCAAGGACATGCTCGCGCTCGGCCTGCTGTGCGGTGCGGTCCTGGTCGCCTTCCACGCCGCCTTCGCCGCGCTGACCGGCTTTGACCCGATCGGCACGTTGCGGGCGACCGAGGACGTCTACCGCTTCGGGATCGCCTCCGAGCGCCCGTACTGGTTCTGGCTCCCCGGCTCCCCGACGGCGTTCCTGGTGATGCTCGGCCTGCCCGTCGCCTGGCTCGCGCTGCGCGCGCTGGGAGCTGGAGACGACGCTGCGGTCGCGATCTTCACGGTGATCGCGATCGCCGCCGTGGCCGGCTTCACCAAGGCCGAGGTGGAGCGGATCTGGCTGTTCCTCGTGCCCTTCATCTGCGTCGCGGCCGCGAGCGCATTGCAGGAGCGCCACCTGCGCGCCGTGCTCGGCCTGCTGGCGGTCCACGCGCTCGCCTGGGAGCTCGTCTGGGCCACGGTCTGGTGATCAGCGCGGCAGCACACGCGTGGCCGCGGCCTTGAACGACGCGACCGCACGGCCGCCGGGCGCGAGCCCGAGCTCCCGAACCGAGGTCGCAGACAGCTCCGCGATCAGGGGCTGCGGCGCGGCGAGGCCGACGCGGACACGCGGCCCGACTGTCGTTACCGAGACGACCTCGACGTCGAGGTGGTTGCGCGCCGAGTCGTGCATCGACTCGCCGGGCCGCGCGAGCGCGATCTCCCAGGGGTAGACGCTGACCGCGACGGCGCCCGGAGCGCCGTCCAGCGCCGTCAGCTCGCCGCCGCCGTCGAGCGCCACCATGATCACCCCCTCCTCGCCGCGCCGGGCTTCTCCCGTCAGCACGACCGCACCGCTGAAATCGGCCACGAACGCCGAGGCCGGCTCGGCCGCCAGCGCGGAGGCGGTGCCCTGCTGGACCACGCTGCCCTGATCCATGACCGCGATCCGGTCGGCCAGCAGCGCCGCCTCGGCGAAGTCGTGCGTCACCAGCAGCACCGGCACGGCCGCGTCGCGGATCACCGCACCCAGCTCACGTGATGCAGCCGCGCGGGTACGCGCATCCAGCGCCGAGAGCGGCTCGTCGAGCAGCAGCGCGGCAGGCCGGCGCGCGAGCGCACGGGCGAGCGCGACCCGCTGGCGCTCGCCGCCCGAGAGCGTCGCCGGGCGAGCGTCCGCGCGGTCGCCCAGCGCGAAGCTCTCCAGCAGGGCACGCGCGCGCGGCTCGCGTGCCGCCCGCGGCGACTCGTGCAGCGCGTAGGCGACGTTGCGCCAGGCGCTCAGGTGCCCGAACAGCGCGTACTCCTGGAACAGATAACCGCAACGCCTCCGCTCCGCGGGCAGCGTCACGCCGCGGGCCGTGTCGAGCCAGACCTCCTGGCCGCAGGTGATGCGGCCGCGGACGGGCGCGAGCAGACCGGCGACTGCCCGCAGGACGCTGGTCTTGCCGGCACCGGACGGGCCGGCCAGCGCCAAGCACTCACCGGGCGCCACGTCGAGCGCCACGTCGAGCTCGACCTCGCCGAGCTGCGTCCGCACGTCCATGCTCAGGCCCCCCGGACTCATCGCGCGACGGCGTCCGGGCCGCGCACGAGCTTGACGGACAGGAGGATCGCCGCCGACACGGCGACGAGCACGGCCGAGAGCGCGAGCGCGGCGGTGAAGTCGGTCGCGAAGCGGTCATAGATCGCGAGCGGCACCGTCTGCGTGACGCCCTGGAAGGAGCCGGCGAACATCAGCGTGGCCCCGAACTCCCCCAGCGCGCGCCCTAGCGCCAGCGCCGTGCCGGCGACCAGCCCTGGCAGCGCGGTCGGGATCGCGACACGCCAGAACGTCCGCGCCGGGGCAGCGCCGAGCGTGCGTGAGGCGTCGAGCAGGGTCGGGTCGATCGCCTCGAACGAGGCGATCGCCTGGCGCAGGTAGAACGGCGCCGCGACGAAGGTGAGCGCCACGACCACCCCTGCCGTGGCGAGCGTCAGCTGCAGGCCCGCATCCTGCGCTGCGCGACCGAGCAGCGTCGCGGGACCGACGGCGGCCAGCAGCGCGATGCCCGCGACCGCGGGAGGCAGCACGAGCGGCAGCTCTACGAGGGTGATCAACAGCGCGCGCCCGCGAAAGCGCCGCAGCGCGATCCCGTAGGCGGCGGGCGTGCCGACGAGCAGGATCAGCACGAGCGCCGCGGCGGTCGTGCGCAGCGAGAGCCAGAGCGCGTCGAGCGCTCCCTCCTCCCCCAGCGCCGAGATCAACTCGCCGGGCGGCTGCTGGGCGAAGATCGCGACGATCGGCAGGGTCAGGAACGTGAGCGCCGCGGCGAGCGCGACCGTCAGCAGGACGGCGAACCAGCCGCCCGCGGCCGTTCTCACGGGTCGCCGAAGCCCGCCGCCAGGAGCGCGTCGTGACAGCCGCCTGCGAGCAGGTCGTCGACGAACGCCTCCGCGGCATCGGGCCGCTTGGCCGCCTCGACAACGCCGGCGCCGTAGGTCGCCGTCGGCTCGAGCACGGCGGGAAGCTCGATCGCACGCAGCTCGCCGCTCGCCGCCTTGACGTCGGAGGCGTAGACGAAGCCGGCATCGGCGGCGCCCTGGGCGAGCTTGCCGACGATGCCCTTGACGTCGGGCTCGTTGGAGCGCACGTTCGCGAGCACCGCCTTGCTCTTGCGAGGACCGAGTCGCTCGAGCACCGCGCGCGTGTAGTCGCCGACCGGCACGCCCTCCGCGCCGACGACGAGCGTGACGCCGGGCCTCTCGAGCGCGTCGAGTGAGCCGACCTTCGCGCCGTCGGCGGGCACCGCGAGCACAAGCTCGTTGCTGGCGAAGACCACGGGTTGCTTCAACTTCCCCTCCTGCGCCAGAACGTCGGGCAGCTTGGTGTTCGCCCCCGCGAAGACATCGACGGGCACGCCCTGACGGATCTGCGCAGCGAGCTCGTCCGAACCCGCGAACTGCAGCCGCAACGTGGCGTCGGGATAGTCCTTCGCACAGGCGGTGAGCGCCTCCTTCAACGACGAGGCGGCCGATACGACCAGCTCGGGCTTGTCTGCGTCGCCGCCGCCCGAGATGGCGCCGTCGTCGCCACAACCCACGAGCGCGAGCAGACCTGCCAGCGCGAGCGCACGCGTCATCCGCGCTCCACCATCACTGAAGTGGCCTTGACGGCCGCGGTCGCCGCCATGCCGGGAGCCAGCCCGAGCTCTTCGACCGCATCGCGCGTCAAGGCTGCCGTCACGCGGAACGGGCCGGCCTCGATCTCGACCAGCGCCATCACGCCGTCGACCTCGACGGAGGTCACGGTGCCCGGGAAGCGGTTGCGCGCAGACAGCGAGTCGCCGGCGGCATGGCGCTGCGGGCGGCTGCTCAGCCGTGTGACCTCGGACGCCGGCACGCGCCGGCGGTTGCGGTCGTCGCGCACCGTGCGCAGCTTTCCGGCGCGGTCCCAGCGGCGCAGCGTGTCGGCGCTCACGCCGATCGCCCGCGCTGCCTCGTCCAGCTTCAAGTCGTCGCTCATTGCCCAAGCATTGCATAGGCAACGATCAAACCGGCGGGAGCGTTCCCTCCACGCGCTTGCGCCCGGCGTCCGAGACCTCGACCTTCCAGATCGGCGCTTCCGCCTTGACGCGGTCGATCACCGCGCGCGCACCCGAGAAGGCCGCGCCGCGATGCGGCGCGCTGGCGGCCACGATGACGCTCGGCTCTCCCAGCCCGACCCTGCCGGTGCGGTGCTCGACGGCCACTGCGCAGAGCCCGTGGCGCTCCGCCTCCTGCGCTGCGATCGCGGCCAGCAGCGGCTCGGCCATCTCCGCGTAAGCCTCGTAGTCGAGCTCAGGCACCGTGCGCGTGATGCCCTCGAACAGCACGACGGCGCCGGCGCGCGAATCACGCACCACGGCGGACAGCGCAGCCACGTCCAGCGCCTCGCCGGTGACGCGCACGCGCCGCACGGTGCCTTCACCCCCGCTCACGGGCGGCACGAGCGCGACCTCGTCACCAGGCGCGAGCTCGGCTCCCGGGGCGGCGTACTCCAGGTTGATCGCGGCGACGCAGGAGCGCGGTGCCAGCTCCATCGCCGCCATCAGGTCGGCGACCGTCGCACGCTCGGGCAGCTCGACGTTCACGCGCGCTGCGCCCGCGCGCTCGCGCAGGCCGGCGAAGAGACGCACTGAGACGACCATGGGCGCAGGGTACGCTGTGCGGACATGGACGCGGAGCTGACCCACCTGGACGCAGTCGGTTCCGCGCGCATGGTCGACGTGAGCGCGAAGCGGGCCACGGAGCGCTACGCGCGCGCCCGCGCGGTCGTGCGCATGTCGCCCGAGGCCGCCGGCCGGGTCGCGCGCGGCGACAACCCCAAGGGCGACGTCGTCGCGGTCGCGCGGATCGCCGCGATCCAGGCGGCCAAGCGCACCGACGAGCTGATCCCGCTCGCGCACTCGCTGCCGCTCACGCACGTCGATCCCGAAATCGAGATCGACGCCGGCGCCGGCACGGTCACGATCGTCGCCGTCGCGCGCTGCGCCGACCGCACCGGCGTCGAGATGGAGGCGATGGTCGCCTGCAGCGTCGGCGCCCTGACCGTCTACGACATGGTCAAGGGGATCGAGCCCGGTGTCGTGATCGAGCGCGTCGAGCTGCTCGACAAGACCGGCGGGAAGTCGGACTTCCACCGCCTATGAGAGAGCCACTCCAAGACGGCCACGGGCGATCGATCGGCGATGTGCGGATCTCGGTCACCGACCGCTGCAACTTCCGCTGCCAGTACTGCATGCCTGCCGAGGGCCTGCCCTGGCTGGACCGCGAGGCGCTGCTCTCCTACGAGGAGATCGCCCGGCTGGTGGGGATCCTCAGCGAGATGGGCGTGCACGACGTGCGCCTGACCGGCGGCGAGCCGCTGGTGCGCAAGCAGCTGTGGCGGCTGGTGGAGGCGATCGACGCGATCCCGGGCGTGCAGGACCTGTCGCTGACGACGAACGGCTACCTGCTCGAGGCGCAGGTCGCCGACCTCGTCCGCGCCGGGCTGCGCCGCGTCAACGTCTCGCTCGACTCGCTCGCGGCCGACCGCTTCTTCCAGCTCACCCGCCGCGACTCGCTGCACCGCGTGATGGCGGGGCTCGAGGCCGCCCAGGCGCATCCTGAGCTGCGCCCGATCAAGGTCAACGCCGTCGCGCTGCGCGGCTTCACCGAGGACGAGGTGCTGCGCTTCGCGCGGTTTGCCCGCGAGAAGCCGTTCGAGGTGCGCTTCATCGAGTTCATGCCGCTCGACGCCGACCAGACCTGGACGAGCGACAAGGTGCTCCCCAATGCCGAGATCCTCGCGATCCTCGAGACGGAGTACGAGATGGTCCCGCTCGGGCGCCAGCGGCATGGCACGGCGCGCCGCTATGCGTTCGCCGACGGCCGCGGCGAGATCGGCTTCATCTCGCCCGTGAGCGAGCCGTTCTGCGGCGACTGCAACCGCATCCGCTTGACGGCGGAGGGAACGCTGCGCACGTGTCTCTTCTCGTTGCACGAGACCGACCTGCGCGAACCGCTGCGCTCCGGTGCGAGCGACGACGAGATCGAGGCGATCGTGCGCGACGCAGTCTGGCGCAAGGAGCTCAAGCACCACGTCGGCGAGCCGGGCTTCCGCCAGCCGCCGCGCTCGATGTCGCGCATCGGCGGCTAGCCCTGCTCGAGGTCGGCGAGGCGTGGGAGCGGGTGGCGGCATCCTGCCCGGAGCCGTTGCCCGCCGAGACCGTTGCGCTGGACGCGGCACTCGGGCGGGTCGCCGCCAAGGACGCGTGCAGCGCTGCCGACCTGCCGCCGTTCGACCGGTCCGCGATGGACGGCTACGCGGTGCGCGCGACCGACACCGCGCCGCCGCGTGCCTTGGTGCTGACGGGTGAGCTGGCCGCGGGTGATGTGGCCGCGGACGCGCTCGCGCCCGGGACGGCGCTCGGCATCACGACGGGCGCTG
>Ga0136618_10000738_pt1 | contig 11728 bp, 12 predicted proteins | sample AntDrymUQ3302106_2_FD_104805 | JGI IMG/M metagenome (GOLD analysis project Ga0136618, IMG submission 104805) | Polar desert sand microbial communities from Dry Valleys, Antarctica - metaG UQ330 (21.06) | ecosystem: Environmental > Terrestrial > Soil > Desert | place: Antarctica: Dry Valley... | reverse complement strand
GCCCGCCGCCGACGGCGCGCCTGCGGCCGACGGCGCACCCGCCGGCGACGGCGCACCCGCGGCCGAAAGTGCACCCGCCGGCGAAGCGCCCGTGGCCGACGGCGCACCCGCCCCCGACAGCGCATCCGCCGGCGAAGCGCCCGCCGCCGCGGCTCCCGCGCGCCAGCAGCGCCAGGGCTCACGCCCGCCCGGCGACAGGAAGCGGCCCGAGCGGCGGCGGCGCCCGAGCCCGGCGCAGCGGCACCGCAACGCCTTCTACGCCAAGCTCTCAGAGCTCCGGCGCCAGGACGAGGCCGAGCAGCACGGGCGGCTCGACGAGCCGACCGCCGAGGACGCCCAGGCGGCGCCGGTCGAGGGCGACGCGCCCGCCAGCGAGGCGCCGGTCGAGGGCGACGCGCCTGCCAGCGAGGCGCCGGCAGCCGCCCCTCCGGAGCCACAGCCGCAGCCCGCGCAGCCCGTCCATCCGGCCGGGCGCGTTCCGCTCCCGGGGCGGGCACAGGCGCGCGTGCGCGCTGCCGTCGAGCGGGTCGGCGGGGACGAGACCATCCGCGAGGCGCTTGCGCCGAAGCAGCGCTCCGACGGCCAGACGATGAAGTGGTCCGCCGTCTGCTGCGACGCGGCGCAGGGACACGCGGCCGGCGACCCGATCTTCACGGCGTGGGCGCGGCTCGCAGTCACACCGGTGCGCGAGATCAAGGGCCTCGTCGATCCGCGCGACCGCGACAGCCGCGGCGGTGGTCGTGGCGGCGGGCGCGGCGGCCCTCGGCGCAGCGGCGGCGGCGGCGGTGGCGGCGGCGGCGATCGCCCCTGGCGCGACCGCGGTCAGGGCGGCGGCGGCGGCGGCGCGGAGGACATGCGCCAGCATGGCCGCGACGGCTCGTTCAAGTCGCGCATCCGGATCGTCGACATGAGCAAAGGCCGCGACGATGCGGGCGCCGACGAGGGCGAGGCGAAGAAACGCGAGGCCGCCGAGCGCCTCGACCGGCTCGGCTACTGAGACACGGCGCTCGCGACGGCGCGATTCACCTGCGCGCCTCCCGAGCCTGCGCTGGGAGCAGCCGCAGTGGGCGCTATCGTCAGCGCACGTGACCGGCGGCCCGCAGGTGCACGCGGACCGCGTGGTGTTCCGGCTCGAGGATCACGGCTACGCCTCCGTGCGCCTCCTGCAGGAGCTCGAGCGTCCGCGCAGCGGCCCGGCATTCGCCCGCACCGACCCCGGACATTGGGAGCTCGGGTATCGCCGCCATCAGGTCGACCGCATGGAGTACCGCCTCGAGGCCGACGGCGAGGCGTTCTGCGACCCGCACAACCCGCTGCGAGCGCCGGGAGCGTTCGGCGACAAGTCCGTCGTCGAGTTCCCGGGCTACCGCGCACCGGCCTGGCTCGAGGCGCCTGACCCGGAGCCGTCCACCCCGATCGCTGAGCGCGTCGCGCTCTGGTCGGCGCCGGGCACGAATCCGCGCATGCCGCTCCCCCTGCTCATCGCGCACGACGGCGGTGAGTACGAGCGCCTCGCCGGCCTCACGAAGCTGATCAACCACGCCGTCGCGACCGGCCGGTTGCCTCCGTGCCGGGTCGCGCTGCTCGACCCCGACGACCGCAACGACCTCTACTCCGCCTCGGCACGCTACGCCCGCACGCTCGCAGCGCTGCTGCCGCAGCTCGCGCCCGCGACCCGGATCGCCGGCATCGGCGCGAGCCTCGGGGCGCTCGCGCTGCTGCACACGCGCTGGCAGCATCCAGGGGCCTTCGGGGCGCTGATGCTGCAGTCCGGCTCGTTCTTCCGCCTGCGCTGGGATCGCCAGGAGTCGAGCTTCCCGCGCTTCCAGCGGATCTCGCGCTTCGTCGGCCAGGTGCTCTACGGCGGCACGGCGGCGACGCCGATCGCGATCACCCTCACCTGCGGCACGGCCGAGGAGAACCTCGCGAACAATCGCGCCGTCGCGAGCGCGCTGCGGCGCCAGGGGCACGCCGTCGCGCTGCACGTCAACCGCGACGCGCACAACTACATCGGCTGGCGCGACACGCTCGACCCGCACCTCGTGCAGCTGCTCGCGCGCGCCTGGGAATAGAGTCGCGGCCGATGACCGCCACCCACCTGGTCGGACTACTCCTCGGCACCGAGGAGGATTGGTCCGGCGCCTTCGAGACGATGCTGGGCCGGCTGGGTCCCGCGATCGAGCACGGCGGGAAGCGCCACGAGTTCGCGACAGAGCGCGTCACGATCGAGCCGTTCGACCTGCGCATGCGGCCCCGCCACGCACTCGTGATCGACCGCCTGGCGCACTGGTACTACGTGCCGCGCGAGTGGATCAAGAAGATCGCGCTGATGGACGGCGTCTACCTCATGAACAACCCGTTCACCTTCCAGTCGATGGAGAAGCACTCGGCCTACTGCGCGATGATCCGGCTCGGGCTGAAGGTGCCCGAGACCTGGCTGGTGCCCTACAAGCAACCACCGGCCGACGAGCGCTTCGCCTACACGTCGGAGCGCTACAACAGCCCGTTCGACCTGACCGGGATCGCGGAGCAGGTCGGCTACCCGCTGTTCATGAAGCCGTTCGACGGCGGGGCCTGGGTCGGCGTCAGCCAGGTCAGCGACGCGCGCGAGCTGATCGAGCGTTACGACGAGTCCGGCCAGCGCCTGATGCACCTGCAGCGTGCAGTCGACGGCTTCGACGTGTTCGCCCGCTCGCTCTCGATCGGCGCCGAGACGATGGTCATGCACTTCGAGCCCGAGCGCCCGCTGCACGATCGCTACGAGGTCGACCACGACTTCCTCGACGCCGCCACGGGCCGCGAGGTGATCACGATCGGGCGCACTGTCAACGCGTTCTTCCGCTGGGAGTTCAACTCCTGCGAGACGCTGATCAAGGGCGCCGAGGTGCACCCGATCGACTACGCCAACGCATGCCCCGACGTGTCACTGATCTCGCTGCACTACTACTTCCCCTGGGCGATCAAGGCGCTGCTGCGCTGGACGGTCTACTGCTGCGTCACCGGGCGGCGGATGCGCGTCGCGATGGACCCGGAGGAATGGTTCGCGGTGGGTGACTCCGAGCGGGGCTACGACGAGAAGCTCGAGGCCTACCGCCGCCTCGCGGACGACTACTTCGAGGTCGAGGCATACGAGGAGTTCTGCGACCGCCACCTCGGCCACGTCGACGAGGCAATGGCCGACTACGTCGAGTCACCGCGGTTCGACGCGCTGCTGGTCGAGACGGTCACACGCGCGTTTCCGGCCGCCGAGCACGAGCAGTTCGTCGCGCACTACCGCGGCCTGCTCGCCGCCTGGGTCGCCGACCAGCGCTAGCCGAGCTCGAGCTGCAGCGGCTCGGCCCGGTCGGGTGCCGTCAGCAGCTCAGGGCCTTCGACGCCGGCCTTGTTCACGGCCGGATTCGCCGGCGCAGCCGCGGTGCGCGCGGCTGCGAGGACATCGAGCAGCTCGAGCGCAGCGGCGGCGTCGACGTCCGGCGACAGCCAAGCCGCCTCCGCCTCGGGCGAATCGAGCACGCACGGCATGCGATCGTGGACGGGCGCACAGACTGCGTTGGCGGCGGTCGTCAGAACGGTCACGGAAGCGAGCCGCTCGCCGTCGACCCGGTGCTCGTCCCAGAGCCCGGCGAAGGCGAACGGGACCCCGCCGTCGACCGTATAGCGGAACGGCACGCGCTGCCCGCGCGGGCGCTCGGGCCGCAGCCACTCGTACCAGCCGTCGGCGAGCACGAGGCAGCGGCGGTCGGCGCGCGCGAGCAGCGGCGCGAAGAGGCGCTTCTCGAGCAGCGTCTCGGACCGCGCGTTGATCGGCTCAGGCCCGGTGCGCAACGCGCGCGCCCAGGGCGGCACGAGCCCCCAGCGCAGATCGCGCGCCCGGCGCTGCATCCCGTCCTGGGTGCAGATCGCCAGCACCTGCTCGGTCGGGCAGACGTTGAAGCGTCCCAGCGTCGCCGCGGGAATCGCCGACTCCAGGGGCGTGCCAAAGCGCGCGGCGATCAGCTGTGGCTCGACGAACGTGGCGGTGAAGCGGCCGCACATCCCCCCGATCCTACGACCAGCGCCGCAGGGGGTGTGGACAGCCGCACCCCCGCCCTTCGGGATACCGTCCCTGCCGGAGACTCGCGTTCCGCGAAGATGCCCGGGCAGTCTCCTCCTCCCCAAGGAGCTCCCCACATGCAAGACCCCATCGCCAGGACGTACCTGTCCCTCGGCGCCTTCTATGCGTCCGACCCCGCCCGTCGCGCCTCGCGCGAGCGCGACGTCGGCCTCTTCTGGCGTGCCCGCAACGGCTCCAGCTTCCGCGCCGCCTGGGTGCGCGACACCGGCGAGCTGTACCTGTTCCAGCACGCTCTCGGATCCCGCGGCGGCGGCAGCGTGCACCTGCTGGCGCCGCCGATGGACGAGCGGGAGATGGAGCGCCGGCTGGTCGGCTGGCAGGACGTCTGCGGCCGCGACGGCTCGCTCGAGTGGCTGCTCGCGCGCGTGCAGGACCTCCCGCCCGACGGCGCGCCCGTCCCGCCCACGCGGCGCTCGCGCCGCGGCCGCCTCGTCCCGCTGCGCCTGGGCCCCGCCGGCGCTGCCGCGTAGCCGACCCTATTGGGCGAAGGCGGCAGGCAGGCGCGCGGCGTCGGGCGGGATGACGTCGCGCGGCTCCAGCGCCGTGCCGGTCCAGCGGAAGCGTACGCGCGCGTCGCCGCCCTTCGGGCAGCACTCGCGATCGCCCTCCTCGAAGAGCGCGTAGACCAGCGTCACCTCGCGCTCGCGGCTGCGGCCCGCGCGCAACTCGAGGCTGGGCGAGAGCGCATCCGGGCCGATGAACTCCTCGCCGGCGAAGAAGAACGCCCGCAGGCCCACCGGGGTCGTCCCGACCGGCTTGCCGATCAGCACCCGCAACGTGTCGTCGGGCCGGTAGTCGGCCAGCTGCACCGGCGTGTACCCCTGGCGCCGGACCTGGTCGACCGCCCGGCGGCGCTGCGCGCGCTGGCGCGCCGTCAGTCGCGGCTCGCGTCGCTCGGCCTGCTCGGGCGCCGGCTCTGGCGTCGCTGTCGCGGTGCGAGCCGGCGCGTCGGCCTTGCCGTCGTCGTCGGGCAGCACCATCGTCACCGTCACGACGCCGAGTCCCAGCACCACCGCGGTGCCGGCCGCGGCGAGCACGCGCCGCGTCCAGCGCGCGGCGGTCGAGCTCGGATGGCGCACGCGGTCGCGGCGCGGCATCTCAGCCGGCTCCGGCGACGAACGCCTTGGCCTCGTCGGCGAGCGCGGTCCACGCGAGCACGGCGTCTTCGCCGTCGGGCTCCGGGATCTTCACCCAGCCGCCCATCTTGCGCCCCATCGGCTCGAAGTCATGGCCGCCCTGGCGCTTGAGCTCGGCAATGCGCTCGGGCGGGAGCTTGGCCAGCAGCTCGCCGTCGTGCTCGCAGGCGAAGACCTTGCCGCCGATCTTCAGGCAGGGATGGCCGAACAGCGTGCCCGCGGAGACCGCCGGGTCGGCGAGCAACTCATGGGCGACCGCTTCGTAGCTCGTCGGCTCCGCTGCTGCCATGCCGCGATCGTCGCGCAAGCGCCCCCGCTATTCAATGGGTCAGCCGGCCGGCGGGCACGAGCAGCGCGAGCAGCGCGACCGTCACCGCGCAGAGCGCGACCGAGGCGCCCGCTGCGACCTCCAGATGGAAGGAGAGCACCAGTCCGGCCGTCCCGGCGACCGCGGCCAGCAGGACCGACAACGCGAGCATCACCGGCAGCCGGCGTGCGAGGCTGCGCGCCGCCGTCGCGGGCGCGAGCACCAGCGCCACGAGCAGCAGGTTTCCGAGCCCTTGCACGGCTGCGACCGTCGTCACGGCCAGGATCACGAGCAGCACGAGCTCCCAGCGCAGCGGCTGAACTCCGAGCGACGGCGCGGAACCGCGATCGAACCCGGCCAGCGCCAGACTGCGGTGACCTGCGAGCAGCGCGAGAGCAACCCCGCCGGCCAGCGCACCCGCGACCGCCAGGTCGCCGCCGCTGACGCCGAGCAGGTCACCGAACAGCAGCTCCCCGAGCCGCGGCGGTGACTCGGGCGAGAGCGCGAGCAGCCCGCCGAGCCCGAGCAGCGTCGAGACGCAGACCGCGACACCGAGGTCCGCGCCGAGCCGCTGGTCGCGCGCCACGAGTGCGATGCCGGCGGCGGCGACCAGCACCCCGCCGACCGCGCCCAGCAGCAGCGGGGCTCCCGCGAGCGCCGCGAGCACGAGCCCCGGAAGCATCCCGTGGCTGATCGACTCGGCGGCGTAGGCGTCGCGGTAGAGCAGCACCCAGACGCCCAGCGGGCCACATGCGAGCGAGAGGATCAGCAGCTCGAGCAGCGCCCGCCCGACGATCGGCGATGCGAAGGGATCGGTCAGCCAACCGAGCATCAGTGCGCATGCCCGTGATGACCAACGCCGACCGCGCGGCCGCCGCCCTCGAGCACGATCAACTCGGCCCCGTAGGTCTCGCGCAGGGTCTCCGGGCTCAGCACCGCCGCGGGGCGCCCGAAGTCGACCTGGCGTCCGTGCAGGCACAGCACGCGGTCCCACTCCCCCGCCTGGCGCACGTCATGGGTGGCGACGAGCAGCGTCCGCCCCTCCGCGCGCAGCTCGGCGAACAGGGACTCGATCCGTGCTGCGCTGACGGAGTCGACGCCGGAGAGCGGCTCGTCGAGCAGCAGCACCGGCGCGTCCTGCAACAGCGCGCGGGCGATCAGCACGCGCTGTCGCTGCCCGCCGGACAACACGCCGAAGCTCATGTCCGCCACGTCGGCGAGTCCCGTGCGCTCCAGCGTCCTGCGCGCAGCGGCGCGGTCGCCCGCGGCCACGCGCCGGAACCAGGGCGTGCGCGCGTAGGCGCCCATCAGCACGACGTCGAAGGCGCTGACCGGGAAGTCGAGCCGCGCGCCCTCGGTCTGGGGCACGTAGGCCGGTGGGCCGGGCAGCTCGACCTCGCCGCGGCGGACCGGGAGCTCGCCGAGCAGGGCCCGGAAGAGGGTCGTCTTGCCGCCGCCGTTGGGACCGAGCACGCCGACGATCTGACCCGGGTCGGCCGTGAAGGAGACGTCGCGCAGCGCGTCGCGGCCGGGTGTGTAGCCGCCGGAGAGCCCGCGCACCACCACGCCGGCGGAGTTCATGATGCCGGCACCGCCCGCGCGCGCAGCGCCGTCGCTCCGGCCACGATCGCGAACACGCCGCCGCCGAGCACCGCGAGCGCGGACCCGGCGCCCACGTTGAGCGCGTCGGCGAGCCAGACCGCCGCGAGCCCCTCGACCGCGGCCAGCGCGACCGCGGCCAGCTGCAGCGTCGCCAGCCGGTCGGTGAGCAACCGGGCCGTCGCCGCCGGGACGACCAGCACGACCGTCACCAGCAGGGCTCCGACGGCACCGAGCGCGACGACCGCGGTGGCGGCGATCCCGGCGAGCAGCAGCCGCTCGGCCAGCACCGGGCGCAGGCCGAGCGCGCGTGCGCCGGCGGGCTCGAACCCGGTTCCGAGCCAATGCCGGCGCAGCGCGGCGTCGAGCACGACCGTCGCCCCCGCGACGAGTGCCGTCAGCCACACGTCGGTCGCGCTCAGGCCGAGCAGCGAGCCGAAGAGCAGCGTGTCGACCTCGGTCCCGGACTCGAACACGTCGGATGCGAGCACGACCCCGGCGGCGAGCGCACCGACGAGCAGCAGCGCCGTGGCCGCGTCGGCGCCGATCCGCTGCACCCGCCCGAGCCGCTCTTGCGCGACGCCGAAGCCGAGCGCCGCGGCGAGTGCTGCGAGCTGCGGTGCTATCCCCCAGGCGCTGGCGAGCACCAGCGCCGGAAAGCTCACGCTCCCCACCGCGTGCGCGAAGAACGCGAGCCGCCGCAGCACGATCCAGCCCCCGAGCACGCCGGCCGGCACCGCGAGCAGCAGCATCTCGAGCAGTGCGCGCTGGACGTAGGGCGCCGACAGGTCGAGCATCAGGCCTCCGGCCGGCAGGCGGTGGCACCCCCGCTGAGCCCCTCGACGAGCGCGGCGGTGTTGGCGGTGATCGAGTCGACGTAGGTCGCGCCGTCTGAGCCCTGAGGCCCGAGTGCGTCGGCCCACAGCGGCCTTCCGACCCGGGCCCCGGACTCGCGCGCGATCGCCTCCTCGACGTCGGGACTGAGCGAGCGCTCGGGGAAGATCGCGCGTACGCGCTCGCGCCGGATCGTCTGGACGAGCGCCGCGATCTCGCCGGCCGAAGGCTGGCCGGCGGTCGAGCGCGACGGGATCACGGTGCCGACGATGCGGATGCCGTAGCGGCGCGCGTATGAGCCGAGCGCGTCGTGGGTCGTCACGAGCGTGCGCTCGGCGTTCGGGAGCCTGGCGATGCAGCGCTCGACCGCCTCGTCCAAGCGCTCGAGGCGGCCGACGTATCGCGCCGCGGCGCGGCGGTAGGCGCCGGCACCGGACCGATCGGCAGCGGCGAGCGCGTCGCCCAGCGCGGTGACTGCCGCAATGACGTTACGCGGGTCCTGCCACCAGTGCGGGTCGTCGTCTGAGACCGTGTCCGCGAGTGTGAGCACCGGCGCGTCGCCGCCCGAGCTGTCGATCGCCCCCTCGAGCCAGTCGTCCAGCTCGCCGCCGGAGCGCACGACCAGGTCGGCGTCGCCGAGCGCTGAGACGTCGTTCGGGCGGATCTCAAATGCGTGCGGGTCGGCGTTGGGAGCGAGCAGCGCCGTCACGCGCACGCGCTCGGCGCCCACGACGCGGGCGAAGTCAGCGGCCTGCCCGGTCGTGGCCACCACGTTGAGAGTCCCGCCCCCGCCGGCGGTCTCGGTCCCGCAGGCGGCTGTCGGCACGCAGAGCGCCAGCGTGACGGCCGGGATCCAGAGTCGCACGCCGGCAGCTTACTGCAAACCATTCTCGTTTGCAGCTACCGCGCTACGATCTCGCCGGTGAGCGAGACGCACGAGCATCCGGCGGTCGGCTGGGGCGCCCATGCGCGCAGCGAGCTGGCACGCACCGGCCACCGGGCAGGCGGCGCGCGCGAGCAGGTGCTCTCACTGCTCGAGCTCCAGCACTGCTGCCTGAGCGCCCAGGAGATCCACGATCGCCTGCGCGCCGACACCGGTCGCACGCCGGGGCTCGCGAGCGTCTATCGAGCGCTGGAGGTGCTCACCTCGCTGCGCCTCGTCCACCGGCTCGATGTCGACGGCAGCGCCTGCTTCGAGCCCGCCGACCCCAGCGGGGAGCATCACCATCACGCGATCTGCGAGCGCTGCGGCAAGCGCGACGCCTTCGAGGATCCCGATCTGGAGCGCCGGATCGACGGCGTCGCCGCGCGCCTCGGATACGACATCGGAGGGCACGACGTCGTGCTGCGTGGTCTCTGCCCCGCATGTAGGTAGCGCGACACGGCCGAGCAAACCTTTCGGCGAAGCCTCGTGTTCCGATCACCGTGCCTCGTTTGACACGCCGCCAGGCGATGGAGCTCGGCGCCGGCGCTGCGGCGCTCGCAGCGCTGCGTCCCGGGAGCGCGGTCGCCATGCCGCGCGCGGAGTCCTTCGCGCTCGACCTCCCCTCCCCGCTCGGCGCCGTTGCGTCTGGCGCGGGCTGGCAGACGACACGCGTGTTCCAGGCTCCGCGCCGGTTCGACCTGATCGGCCTGGGCTGGCGGCCCGGTGACCGCGTACAGGCGCAGGTCAGGGCGCGCAGGGGCGGCGGCGACTGGACGCGCTGGGCCAACCTGCACGACGCGGGCGACCACGGGCCCGACGCCGGCGGCGGCGCGGCCGGCACGGACCCGGCCTGGACCGGTGCGGCCGACGAGTTCCAGCTGCGGCTGAACGGCCGGCCGCGCGAGCTGCGCGCCCGTTTCGTGCGTTCCGCACCCGCCGCCCGCGCGGCTCGCCGCCGCAGCATGCTCGTGCGCGCCGCGCGCAGCCGGCAGCTCGGCGGGCCGCCGATCATCGCGCGTGCCGCCTGGGGCGGCGACGGCGTGACGCCGCGCGCCGGCCCGGCATACGGCCAGGTTCAGCTGGCGTTCGTGCACCACACCGTGAACGCGAACGACTATGGGCCGGAGGACTCCGCGGCGATCGTGCTCGGCATCGCGCGCTATCACCGCGACCACAACGGCTGGAACGACATCGGCTACAACTTCCTCGTCGACCAGTACGGCCAGGTCTTCGAGGGTCGCGCCGGCGGTATCGAGCTCGCGATCGTCGGCGCGCAGACGCAGGGCTTCAACAGCGTCTCCACCGGCATCGCCTGCATCGGCACGTTCACCGCGCTCGCGCCGCCCGCGGCCGCGCTCGACGCGCTCGCGCAATTGATCGGATGGAAGCTCACGCTGCACGGCGTGCCCGTGCAGGGCAAGGCCACGGTGACGTCGACGAGCGGCGCGCCGGCCAGGTTCCAATGCGTCTCGGGCCATCGCGACGGCAACGCCACCGCATGCCCCGGCGACGTGCTCTACGGCCTGCTCGGAGATCTGCGGATCCGCGCGGCGCAGTACGCCGGGCCGCCGGCCGGCATCTCCGTCCGCGCCGCCGCGACCACGCTGCGCGGGGTCACCTCCGCGCTCTTGAGCGGTGCGCTGCGGTTCGCGGACGGGAGCCCGGCCGCGGGGGCGCCGGTCGAGATCCTCTACGCCCCGTCCGGCTCGGCGTTGACGGTGATCGCGAGCGCTCGCTGCGCCGCAGACGGGCAATGGAGCACGACGGTCGACCTGCCGCGGACCGGAACGATCCGGGCGCGCTTCCCGGGCGACGCCACGCGCGGGCCGCTGGAGTCCGGTCCCCTGGCGATCACGATCGTGCCGCGGCTCGCGCTGGCCGTCTCCTCGAGCCGGATCCGCCGCCGCCGGCGACTCGCCGTGGGCGGCGTCGTGACGCCTGCCACCGAGCGCGACGTCGTCGTGTCGATCGAGCGCAAGGTGCGAAGCGGCTTCCGCAGCGTGCGCCGCCGCCGCGCGCGGCTGCGCAACGGACGCTACCTCAGCACCTTCCGGCTGCGGCGGCGCGGCCTGTACCGCGTGACGGTGAGCCTGCCCGGCGCCTCGGCGCAGCGCATCGTGCGCGTGACGCGCTGAGAGTGCGAACCCGCCGAACGTCCGCAGGTCGAGCCATCACCGGTACTCCCGGACGTTCGCCGCCCGGAGAGACGCGGCGACGCAGTTCGGGCGCGCGCTCAACGGTGTGTGATGTCGAGCAGGTCGTCGCCGGCCTCGTGCTCGACCTGCAGCGTGGTGTGCTCGAGCCCGAAGCGATCGGCCAGCAGCCGCTCGAGCTCCGCGCGCCGGCCATGGCAGTCCTCGCCCGCCGGCACGAGCACGTGCGCAGAGAGCGCCGAGAAACCCGAGGTGACCTCCCAGACGTGCAGGTCGTGCACCTCACTCACCCCCGGATGCGCCGCGAGCGCGTGCCCGACCGCAGCGGGGTCGATCCCGCGCGGCGCCGCCTCGAGCAGCACCCGGGTCGCCTGTCCCAGCAGGCCGAAGCCCGAGTGGACCATCAGCGCGGCGACCAGCAGCGCGACGACGACGTCGGCCTGCTGCAGCCCCGCCGTCAGCACGAGCAGGCCGGCGAGCGCCGCGCCAAGCGATGCGTAGAGGTCGGCGAGCACGTGCGCACGGGCGCCCTCGACATTGAGCGAGCGCCGCTCGGCGCGCGAGAGCGCCTGCGCCGCGCCGACGTTCACGCAGGCGCCCGCGAGCCCCACGATCAGCACGACCAGCCCGTCGACCTGCGGCGGGTCGCCCAACCGCCCT
>Ga0136618_10000737_pt1 | contig 11730 bp, 2 predicted proteins | sample AntDrymUQ3302106_2_FD_104805 | JGI IMG/M metagenome (GOLD analysis project Ga0136618, IMG submission 104805) | Polar desert sand microbial communities from Dry Valleys, Antarctica - metaG UQ330 (21.06) | ecosystem: Environmental > Terrestrial > Soil > Desert | place: Antarctica: Dry Valley... | reverse complement strand
TCCCACGGGCAGTCCTGGTCGTACGCCTCCGGCGGCAGCACCGGGAGCTGCTTGAAGAGGAAGTACTTCAATGAGGTGCCGACGATCTTCTGACGCGCCGTGAAGTCGAGCACGAACGAGTCGAAGTTCGCCTGCAGGAGCGCAGCGTTGGTAGGCGCCAGTGCGAGCAGAAACTTGTCGCCCACTGCAGCGCGGGGGATGGCGCCGGTAATGACGGTGCGGACGTCGGAGCTGCGGCAGATGTCGCGCCAGCCGAGCAGCCAACCCCGTTCCCAGTGTCTCCGGGCGAGCCGGGCGTCGACCTCGCGCTCGGTCACCCAGTACCGCGGCATCGGCGTGTAGCTCGAGTCGGCCTTCTGCTGCGGCGTGGAGCGTGGGAGCGTGCCCTTGTTCAGCTGGGCCTGGGTGGCGTTCTCGTAGGTGCTGAAGCGATGGTCGAAGTGATGGACCATCTTCGCCTCGTACAGCGGCAACATGCGGTCGTTGCCTCGCATGAACACGTTGCCGTCGAGGGTCCAGCCGTCGGCCTCCAGCTCCTCCTCGCTGTGGAATAGGCCCGAGTCGTTCGCCATGTGCAGCATCGCCTGGAACGACAGCTTCCACGGGTTGCTCTCCGGCACATCACGCCAGAGCACCGGAACCCGGCGGTGAATCCCGAGAGTGATCTCGGCGTTGCGATTGTAGTCGAACACCGGGCAGGTCCGGGTGTTCGGGTTGAGCAGCGTGATGTCCTCGGGCGTGAGAGTGAACCGCCGCTGGTCGATGTGGGCCACTAACCGGAGCCGGAAAGCCAGGTCGATCCGGTCTTGCGGTGCGGCCCGCCCCGTCGCGGTCCACAGGCAGAACCGGAACTGGTTGTGCACTGCGCGGAAGACCTTGTCCTCGTTCTCGAAGTCGTAGAGCGAGGCGAGTGTGCGGGTGGTGACGAGGTCGGTGAAGAAGTACTGCGTGGTGGCGTCGGTGGCGATGCCGGTGGGAAGCACCATGCCCACCCTGCCGCGGGACGCCACGATCGTCCGGCCGGTCTCGGCGAACACCGAGTAGGTGTTGATGTCGCCGCGGCCGGTCAGCGGGTAACGGCCGCTGTGGCGTAGTAACTGGCTCCAGCCGTCAGCGTGCCGCAGCGCTGCACGGTAATCCTCGCTCAACCGCTGGTCGACCGGGTCGTCGCTCAACGCAAGCGCCACGATCATCTTCTGCCGGATGGCGGCGGTGCGAGCCCCGGCGATATCCGGGCGGCGGGTCGCGAAGAACTCCTGATCCTGCAGCTTCACCCGCTCCCACGGAGGGTTGCCGACGACGCAGTCGAAGCCGCCACGCCAGCCCGTCGCCTCCTCGACGTCGCCGTTCTCGGGCACCGCGAAGATGTGCGGAAACTCGACCTGCCAGTGGAAGAAGCGGTAGTCACGGGCCAGGCGCTCCACACGATCTGCGACCCACTGCTCGGAAAGACTGGTCGGGCCGGTGGCGATCCACTGCAGCGCGCGTTCCGTGATCGCAGTGAGCACCGTGTCCGAGGCCTTCTCCTGCACCAACGCACCACACCAGGCGTCGGCCACCCGCCGCACGCGGGACCGTTCGGTGTCGATCCCCCGCAGCCGCCGCCGCGCCACCACGACGTCACCGAGGCGGTCAGGCAGGGAGTGCATCACCTCGCGGGTCCGGATCGCCAACGAGTCGTTGGTCAGGTCCAGCCCGCTGGCGGAGAAGAGGTCGAGCTGGCCGGCGCGCTCCTTGGCGTTCTGTTCCCGGATGGTCCTGGCGGCGGCGCGGTCGTCACCCTCGATCGGCGCGAAGGCGTCATCCGGGATACCGGCCGCGATCAGCGCCGGGGTGGTGCCGAGCAGCGAGTTGCCGACGCGGATGTTGGCGTCCAGGAACGCCAGCGGCTTGCCGGGCTCGACGGACTCCAGCCACAGCGACACCTTCGCCAGCTCGGCGGCCATCTCGTTGACGTCCACCCCGTGGATGCAGCGGCTGACGACCTCCCGCATCGCCGCGCGCACCAGGTCCGGCGACGGCTCGCTCTCCTCGCTGCGCAGCTGGGCGACCCGGCGGGCGATACGCCGCGCAGCCGCGACCAGGAAGTGGCCCGAGCCGCAGGCCGGGTCGCAGACCGTTACGTCCAGCAGCGCCGCGACCCTCGCCTCGGCGTCCCCGGCGACGCTCGCGGCCTCGGTCAGCACCGGGTCCAGCGCGCTGGTCAGCAGCGCCTCGACCAGCGGGCTCGGCGTGTAGTACGAGCCGGTCTCCTTGCGCTCGTTGCCCGCCGCGGCGACCAGCGCGAACGTCCGTTGCTGCGGGTCGTGCTCCGGGTGCAGCTCGAGCAGCGACTCGTAGACGCTGCCGAGCTCCTCCGAGTCGAGGTTGCGGAAGTCGACCGGGCGGCGCTGGTCACCGGAGTCGATGACCGCGAGATGTCGCACGGCGGTGAGCAGCGCCTCGTTGGTGAGCGCCACACCCTCCAACGGCTCGTCCAGTACGTCGGGCCGGGACGGCTCGCCGTCGACGCCGATCCGCTCGAACAGACCCCCGATCCCAGGCAGCGCCAGTTCGGGCCGCCCCTGCTCGGCGCCCAGGCCGGTGAACACCAGCCGGACGGTCTCCCACAGGTCACCGTGGTGGTCGGCGCCACCGCGGCGGGCGCGCTCCCGCAGCCGCGCCGCGGAGAAGAAGCGGCCGTAGCGCTCCCGCGCCGCCGCGGGCGCGTCGGGGTCGAGGAGCACATCCCGGTCCTCGGCGACGAACCAGAACAGCAGCCGGTACACCAGTCGCAGCACGGCCCGCTTGTAGTCGTCCCGGCCGAGCGTGCCGTCGGCGAGCCGCGCGCGCAGCTCCGCGTTGGCCGGGTGACGCAGGAATCCCGTACCGAGCGCGGTGATCGCCTGCTTCGCGCCCCGCTCCAGCCGCTCCCGGGCCCGCTCACCCTGCTCGACGGCCGTGGCGCGCCACGTCTCCAGCCAGCACGCTGTCACCGCCTCGCCGGCCGGCACGGCGAAGCGCGAAGCGTGCACCAGCCGGAACAGCAGCAGGAAGTCGGGGAACAACTGCCCGTCGAAGATCAGCTCGAGGTCGAGCTCGACGTAGGCCGATCCGGCGAGCGACCGGGAGTCGCGCAGCAGCCGCAGCTTCTGCCCGTTGGAGACGAGCGCCCACAAGTGCGCGTCGGAGCGGTTGAGCAGCTCCTGAACGATCGACTGGGGGGCGCCGGTGGCCGCACCGATGACACCCTTGGTGCGGCGATCGAGATCCGTGCCCCAACCGAGCAGGTGGATCGGCACGTGCTCCCACGCGTGGCTGACCGGGAAGGCCTTGTCGTCCACCGTGAGCCCACCCGCGGGGGTGGTGGGCAGGATGCCGAAGTCCAGCGCGCGGAACAGGGTCAGCAGCCAGCGCTCCCTGGTGAGCCCGGTCAGCGGCCGGCACTCGGCCTCGGCGTTCTCCCGCTCGCGAGCGAAGGCCCGCCATGCGCCGCGCAGGTAGTCGAAGGCACGCGATGCGGCCTCGCGGACGGTCTCGTGCGGCGCGAGCCCGTAGGCCGCCGGCTCCCGGCCGGGCAGCGCCGCGTCGTGGAGGACGCGGGCGAACAGGTCGCCGGGCAGCAGGCCACCGGCGGCGCGCAGCGAGGGGAACGCCGACCGGCTCACGCAGCGACCACCGGCAGGTAGACGTACACGCCGAGGATGTCCGCCGGGGTGTGTGCCTCGACGGTGATCTTGCTGGCGCCTGCCTGCCTGCTCGCCTGCCGGACCCGCACGTGCGATTCGCGCAGCCGTTCGGCCATCGCCGCCGCCTCGGCGTCCACGTGCGGCTGCACCAAGCCGAGCTGCTCGATGGCGCGCTCCAGGTCGTCGCGGGCCAGCTCCGGGGCGAGGTTTCCGCTCGGCTCGGCGGCCAGCAGCGCCTCCACCTCCTCCGGCGGCAGCCACTCCGGCGTGGCGGCGCGACCGCGGTGCGCGAGCACTCGCGCCTCCTCGGCCACCAGCGGCCGGGGCCCGTCGCGGCCGGGCAGGGTCAGGTGCAGCCGGAACCGGACGAGCAGCAACGTCGTGCGCCGCGCCACCGCGGCCGTGCGCATCGCGCCGCACCGCCGGGCCGGGCGCGGGCCCGGCGTCAGCGGGTCCAGCGCGCTCTCCAGGACGTAGCGGGCGACGGCGGCGACGGCGGGATCGGTGCGGTCCAGGTGCGCGTGCCGCCGCGGGGCGGGCAGGTTCCGGTGGAACGGCAACGGCTGGGCGTGCCCCCGCGGCAGCGCGTCACGCAGACCGGCGGGCAGGGTCGCGGTGACCGCGTCGAAGCCGTGCGGTCGCGGCGAGAGTGACGACCCGAGGGCGTCGAGCGCCTCGCGTGCGAAGGTCTCGATCTGGCCGCCGGTGCCCAGACTGGCACGGATCTCGGCCAGCTCGCGGGCCACCTCGTCCGACTTGATCCCCACCTGGGCGAACTTGGTGAGCGCCGCGTTCTCCCGTGCAGCCGCGCTGTCCCACTCCTGGTGCAGCTCGGCCCGGCGCGGCAGCGCCAGCTCCAGCGTCTGCTGCTCCGCGCGCGGTGTGGCGATCAGCAGCTCCTCCAGCACCGCCTCGACGACGTGGTTGGCCGAGTCAGGCACCGGCACGCTGATGCCGAGCTGCTTGCGGATCTCGTCGTGCTTGCGGAGCAGCACCCGCATCACGATCTCGTCGATCTGGTTGTCCGCGCCGATCACGGTGACCGCGCGGACCGGGTCGCGGCGCTGCCCGAAGCGATCGACGCGCCCCTCGCGCTGCTCGTGGCGGGTGGGGTTCCAGGCCAGGTCGTAGTGCACGACGGCCTGGAAGTGCTCCTGGAGGTTCACGCCCTCGGACAGGCAGTCGGTGGCGACCAGGACGTGGCGACCCTCGGTGTCGGTGAGCTCCCCGATGCGGGACTCCCGGTCGGCCGGGGGCAACGAGCCGGTGACGCACCCGACCGTCGCCGCCCGGCCCAGCGACGTCCGCAGGTGCGCTGCGACGTACTCGGCGGTGTCGATGAAGCGGCAGAAGATCACCGGGTCGTAGCCGTCGGCGAGCAGCCCCTGCACGGCCTCGTCCACCGCGGCCAGCTTGGCATCGCTGCCGCCCGCCACCGCGTCGGCGCGACGGGCGAAGGCCAACAGCCGGCTGCGTTCGGAGCCCTCCTCCTCGGTGTCGTCAGCGCCGGGTGCGACGTCCAGCGACTCGGCGGCTTCGTCGTCGGCGAGGTCGAGCACGGTGGCGCGGCCCAGCTCGTCGGCCTCGTCGACGGTCCGCGCCTGGACGGTGCTCGCCCGGGTTCGCAGTGTCGCGGCGGCGGCCTTCGGGGAGGACGCGAGCGCCCGCAGCAAGGCGAGCGCCGACCAGTACCGCACCCGGTGCCGCAGCTGCCCGCCCGAGGGATCGCGCACCGTCTCCCGCGCGTAGTCCAGCACCGACGAGAAGAGCTTCCGGTACTCCGCGCTGAGGTAGTAGGTCTGCTCGCGGGTCAGCCGGTCGGACGGAAACGGGGTGTCCTCCAGGAACCGTCGCAGGTGAGCCCGGCGCCGCTGCACCATGTGCCGCGCCAGGCGCTCACGGTCCTGCGCGGTCGTGAGGTCGAGCGTCGCCAGTGCGGGATCGAGCAGCCCGATGAGGTTGCGGAATCCCTCGTCCTTGCCGCTGTGCGGGGTAGCGGTCACCAGCAGCAGGTGCCGCTGCGGGTCCGCGGCGAGCCGGCGCACGAGGTCGTAGCGCAACGTCCGCCCTCCCGTGCTGCCGCCATCCGCGACGCAGGTGTGGGCCTCGTCGACGATCACCAGGTCCGGGCAGGCACGGATGAAGTCGTCCCGGTGCTTCGGCGACTTGATGAAGTCGGTCGACACGACCGTGTACGGATACCGGTCGAAGATCCACTGGTCGTCGAACAGGCCCCGCTCCAGCCGCTTCACCGTGCTCGGCAACACCAGTTCGGCGTCGATGCGGAACTTGCTCGCCAGCTCGGCCTGCCACTGCTCGGCCAGCGCCGGACTGCACAGCACCGTCAGCCGGCGCGCGCTGCCCTGCGCCAGCAACTCCGCCGCGATCAGACCCGTCTCGATGGTCTTACCGACGCCCACGTCGTCGGCGACGAGCAGCCGCACCACGTCCTGGCGCAGCGCCATCAGCAACGGCACCAGCTGATAGGGCCGAGGCTCGACGGCGAGGCCGGCGAGCGAGCGGAACGGACCGCCGGTGCCGCGGAAGCCCACCTGCAACGCCGTGCGCAGCAGCCCGGCGCTCACCGCGTTGCCCGCGTCCTCCGGCAGTGGCGGCGGGAAGCTGGCCTGGCTGACCTCCTCGAGATTGGTAAGGATCCCGGCGATCTCGTCGTCCCCGCCGCCGAGCGGACGCACGAGCAGCACCTCAGGATCCGGGTCGGGCAGCACGACCCATTCGCGGCCTCGTGCCCGAACCAGCGACCCCGCGGCGAACCCGCTCACCTGCTCTCCCTCCGGCTGGTGCCGAACACGCTCGGATACCTCTCGACGATCTCCGGGTACGTCGCTGCGGACGGCACCCGTATCACGCCCCACCCGGCGTCACGGAGATCGTCGGCGGCGTCCTCGTCGCGTCCTGGACCGCCGGCTCCATCATCGACGAAGACTCCGACCGGGCCGGTCGGGGTACGGTAGACCAGGTCGGGTTGTGCCGCGCCGAGGTCGACGCCGGCCTCGTCGGGGCAGCGGTACTCGCGCTCCTCCAGCCAGCGGACGAATGCCAGCGGGCCTTTCGTGGTTCGCAGCGCCCGCTCCACCGCATCCCAGGCGTCCTCCGCATCGGTGCCGGTGCCGGCCCGGCTGATCCCCGCGGCGGCGAGGGCGAGGAGTACGTCACGAGCCGCGTGCCGGTCGATGAGCAGGTGAGAACCCTGGTTGGTGTAGGAGAGCAGGCAGTCGTAGCAGCCCCGGCCGCAGCGCTCACCGGTGCGGTCGACGACACCGCCGAGGTCCGCACCGGTCGCGGGGTCGAAGTGGCAGATCTCCAGTGCGCGGCGGGCCGCGCGGGCCAGCGCACCGTCCTCCTCCACCAGGCGGCGCAGCACCCCGGCGCCGCCCTCCGCGCTCTCCACGAACAGCGCCCGGCCACGCTCCCCGTCGTCGGGAAGCAGCTCGCTGCCGAGCTCACCGTCCTCGAGCTGGAACTCGGCCTCGATACCGCGCTCCAGCGCGTACATCACGCTCAGCGCCGCGCCGGTGTCGATAAGGGCGGCGCAGCGGGTGACGAGGATGTTGCGGCGGTCCTCCACGTAGGGGATCACCTTCTGCTTGCGGGCCACCGTGCCGGCGTCGTCGAGACCGGCCGCGTCCGGTGTGGCGTCGAGCGCCTGGCGTTCCGAGAGCCACCGGCCCGTCTGCACATCGATCCAGTAGCCGTCGCCGTCGCCGCTGTCCCGACGTCGCAGCCTGCCCAGGTTGGTGACGCGCACGGTCGCCGCGTCCCCGTAGCGCAGCTCCAGCACCGGCTCCCCACCGACCGCGCGGGCTGTCGCGGCGATCCGGCCGGGCCGCGCGCCGTGGTCGTCGAACCGGTAGGACGTGACGAGGTCGAAGCCGGCGCGGCGGCGTTCCTCCTCGTCGGACGAGATGCGGTCCCGACGGGCGGCTTTCACCGTCTGCAGCCGCAGCAACCGGTGCATGGTGCGGCCGAGCGTCCCGCCGCAGGACTCGCAGACGTCCACGCCGACGTCCTGGCCGTGCAGGTACCCACAGGCGCCGCAGCGGCGCGCGGCCTTGGTGCCCAGCCCGCTGGCGCCCTGCTCGTCGGGGGACAGCTGGACCTGGTTCACCTGGTAGCGCAGCCCCTCGTGGTAGATCAGTGCCCCCGGCCCGAACTCCCGGATCGCGATGAACCGTGGTCGGTGGATGAACTCCGCATCGCCGCGCACCCCGCGCCGGCCGGGAACATAGGCCCGTAGCGGCAGGCGGGGGAACGAGTACCCGGGCAGGAAGCCCTCGGAGGCGAGGTAGCGGTAGGAGTAGAAGTCGGTCTGCGCGTCGTCGGTGTCCTCGTTGCGCAGCAGCCGGAGCTGGTTCTCCGCCTCGCGCCGTCGCGCCACGGCGATGTCACGGGTCTGTCGGCTCCCCGAGTGGTCGAGGATGATCCGGTTCTGCTCCGCCTGCTCGAACAGCGCCGCCCGGTAGAGCTCGCGCCAGCGATCCAGCGCCTCGTCGAACTGCCGGGGGGCGTCCTCCACCACCCGGTGCACCCACTCGTCGTGCCACCACGCGGTGTCCGCAAGCTCCGCGGCTTGCCCGGCGAGGACGAGCCGAGCGCGGTGCGCCGCCCGATCGCGGGCGGCGGCGTCCCCGGTCCGGCTGCGGACGCCGGCGTTAAGCGGGTACCCGTCGGCGGACACGTCGAGGATCCGCGCTACCGACCGGTCCAGCGCCAGACCGGTTTCCGCCAGCCAGATGGCGTGCACATGCGAGCGGAGCAGGTCCTCGTTGACGAGGTCCAGTCGCGGTGGCGCCACGGAACCCGCGACCATCTGGTCGCGGTAGCGGAAGTAGTACTGGTCGTGTGCGTTGCCGGTGGCGCAGTAGGTCACGACCAGCGCCGGCTGTCCCGACCGACCCGCCCGTCCAGCCCGCTGGGCGTAGTTGGCAGGCGTCGGCGGGACATTGCGCAGCGCCACGGCGTTGAGGTCGGCGATGTCGATGCCCAGCTCCATCGTCGGCGAGCAGTACAGCACCGGCAGGTCGCCCTCGCGGAACTCGGTCTCGCGGCGGATCCGGTCCTGCCCGGACACCTGCGCGGTGTGCTCGCGGGCGTGCAGCCCCGCCAGGGTCGCAGCCAGGTCGGCGTAGAGGCGCCGGAAGAACGGGTTGATCCGTGGGCCGAGCTCGGCGGTGACCTGCTTGCGCAGCGGGTCCTCGGTGCCGACCTTCCCCTCGCCGGGGCGCCACAGGATCGCCGACGCCTTGAGCTGGTAGCCGGCCGCGCCCCCCACCCCCGCGGGCTGCGCGATGGTCAGCAAGCCACAGGTCTCCAGGACGCGCAGCACGTCGCTGATGATCTTCTGGCTGTCGTCGCGGGTCAAGACGCCCGCCGTGCGGGGGAACTGTCCCTCGCGCAGCAGGTACCGGCCGTACGCGCCATACCCGCTGAGGTACAGGTGCTCCCGCGCGCTGCCCTTGCCGCCCGAGCGGGCGAACGCCATGCCGGTGCGGGGGCGCTGTTCACGCTCGGACAGCGCCCACGGGTCTCGCAGGTGCTGGCTGCTGAGCTTCTGCAGCTGCTCGAAGCCGATCTCGGTGAAGCAGTCGACATCGATGGCGAGAACGCGGCGCAGCTCGTCCAGGAGCACCCGCATCAGTTCCTGCCGGTGTTCGGGCACGTCATCCCGGAGCGCGAAGTGCCTGCCCTCCCACAGCGACTCGTCCGCGGCGATCTCTCCGACGTCGACGTAGTCGACCGTGAGCAGACCAGTCTGCTCGAGGTTCGGCATCGTGATGCGCCAGCCGCGCTCGAGATCGAGGTAGAGCCGGTAGCCGACGACGGTGCGCAGCGCCTGCCATGCCTTGCGCTCGACGCTGAACCGCGCGTCCGGGTGCTGCGCGAAGTCGGCCAAGGTCACACCGAGCGCGTCGGTGACCCGCTGCTCGATCAGCTCGTGACTCACCCCGTCGGGCGCGGCGCGGATCGCCCGGTACAGCGCGCCGCGCAGCTGGGTGACCTGGATGAAGTCGTTGAAGTGCCCGGCCTGCAGGCTGGCGTCCTGCCGGTTGTCGGCGAAGACCAGCAGCTTGCGAGCCTGCGCGGCAAGGCCGGGCTGCTCGCGGAGGCTGCGCACGACGCTCGCGCTCACCACGGAGGTGGCGGAGCTGCGGCCCTCGGCGGCCAGCGAGGCCAGCTTCGCGAAGTCGTTGCCACGCAACTGCTGATAGGACACCCGGCAGCGCAGGCAGAACGCGAACGGGCTGGGGACGTAGGCAGCCCTGGTTCCCGCCGGTGGGTCGACCTCGTGGCCGTCGACGTCGACGTGCACGACCTCCGGCAGCTTCTGCAGCCATCGGGCCGCGACCGACACGCTCCCGTCATCGCCCGTCGTCAGCCACGTGTCGGGTAGCCGCTGCTCGCTGATCGCGATGTCCACCGAGTCGGGCCACGGAACCTCGGAGCTCACGAACAGATAGCCGCTCACCGCGTCGCCGCCGCTCGCATCGGCGTCCTGCCGCGCGACGTAGCGTCGCGCGCCGGCGATGTCCCCGCGACTGACGGCGAGGTAGTCCTGCCCGCACTCCCGGCAGAAAACGGCGGGCAGCAGGATACGGCGGCCGTCATCATCCGGGACCACCGTCTGGTAGCGGCTCGTGATGTGCCGCTGGGTCTCCGGCTCGAGGCTGAGGTGGACGTTGTCGCCCTTGGACAGGAACTGGTGCAGCCGGAAGGCGAACGCCGGCCGTCGCGTCCGCGGGTCGGTGAGCCGGGATCCGAGCTGCAGGGTGCGCTGGATCGCCCGCTCGCAGGAGCCGGCTGGTTCGCCGGTGAGATTGGCGAGGTTCGACGCCGCGTGCGGGACCGTACTCGGTCTGGGCGGCCGGACCAGCCGGTTTCGCGCCGGGTCGTGCACCACACCGAACTGCGTCTCCACCCAGGCGGCGAGCGGATCGGCTGCGAACGCGGCGTAGTCGGCAGGGGTGGCTCCCGTGCGGATGCGCTCGGTGAGCACACCCACGTCTCCGGGGTCTCCCGTCGTGGCCCGCTGCAACGTCTCGCCGATGACGTGGGCACGGGAGACCGGAACACCGAACAGCCTGCCTGCGACCTCCGCGACCGCGCGGCGGCGCTCGGCGTCGCTGCCCTCGGTGGTCATCGTGGCCGAGGTGCCGACGCACTGCAGCTGATCCGCGGCGCACGCATCGCGCAGGCGGCGCACCAGCATGGCCACGTCGGCACCCTGGCGGCCGCGGTAGGTGTGCAGCTCGTCGAGGACGAGGAACCGCAGCCCCTGGGCCGCCGTGATCAGGCGTTCCCGCTCGTCGGGCCGGGTCAGGACGAGCTCGGCCATCACGTAGTTGGTGAGCAGGATGTCGGGCGGGTCGGCGAGGATCTCTGCCCGATCGGCCTCCCGGTCCTGCCCTGTGTAGCGCCGGAACGTGACCCGCTCGCCCCCATCGGGGTAGCCGTGCTTTAGGAACTTCGTGAGCTCGAGCTGCTGGCTGTTGGCCAGCGCGTTCATCGGGTAGACGAGGATTGCCTTGACCCCGGCTTCGTAGGTTCCCTGGGTGTGCTGCCGCAGCACCTCGTCGACGATCGGCACGAGGTACCCCAGGCTCTTACCGGAGCCGGTCCCGGTGGTGAGTACATAACTCGCACCGCCGCGGGCGATCTCGACGGCCTCCCGTTGGTGCTGGTGCAGGTCGAGGACGTGGCCCGCTGCGCACTGCGGTTCGTCCTTGCCCACCCGGAAGATCCGCTCGCACTCCGGGTGCAGCCAGCCTTCCCGGACCAGGTCCTCGATCGAGCCACCCGAGGCGAAGTTGGGGTTCAGCGAGAGGTAGGCGTCCGGCCACTGGTCACCATTGGCGAGGCGCTGGTCGACGTGTTCGCGGATACGCCGGTCGTGGATCTCGGCGAAGCCGGAGGTGAAGGCCTCATAGTCGGCGAGCAGCTGGCGGTGGACCTCGAACACGTCCATGATCAGCTGCCCCTGTCCCTCGAGTCTGGCTTGGAGGCTACTTCCCGGATGCTCGATGGATCACGCTCGGGAGAGTCC
>Ga0136618_10000736_pt1 | contig 11731 bp, 9 predicted proteins | sample AntDrymUQ3302106_2_FD_104805 | JGI IMG/M metagenome (GOLD analysis project Ga0136618, IMG submission 104805) | Polar desert sand microbial communities from Dry Valleys, Antarctica - metaG UQ330 (21.06) | ecosystem: Environmental > Terrestrial > Soil > Desert | place: Antarctica: Dry Valley... | reverse complement strand
GGGCTGCGGAGCGTACACAGCGCACCGTGCTCGGCCACTTGAACCGAGCGACGCACGCGACGTCGATGTCAACGAGGCGCACCTCTCGACGGCGTAATCGTCGGCGAATGGAACTACACCATCAACCAATCAGACCTGGCGTGAGCCCTCATACGGTTGCACGACGTGTTGACCCGCCTCGAGGCCGGAGCCGATGATCTCACCCAGCTCGCGCTCGAGACCGGTTTCAGCGATCACAGCCACATGACCCGGACTCTTGTCGCCTACCTCGACACAACCCCATCGGCCCTGCGATCGCAGTTCCGCCATGCGGCCGAGTGACGCGCCCCGACCAGCCAGACTTGATCAATACATCGTCCCGAAACAAGGGCGCGTTCCTGCCGAAACACGCCGGGCGTACGATCCGGACAGTTCCCAACGGGCGGATCGACGGCGGGACACCTGAGCCGGGCGATGCGTGATACCCCCATCGCGCATCGCCTGGCTCGAACTCGAGGATCCAGTTGAGTGCGGGGTGGAGCTATCTCCCGCCGGCCCACGACCAGGGGTACTCGGGGTCGCTCACGTCGAGTGCCGCTTCGGACACACCAAGGGGGGCGAACGTGTCGAGCATCACGGCGAGCTCGCCCGTGCGGTCGACGCCTTCGCTGCGCTCGCGGCTGCCCGGCTGCGGGCCATGGATGAACCCGGCCGGGTGAAGGCTGATCGACCCGATGCCGATCCCCGATCCGGCCCGGCTCATGAAGTCACCGTCCGAGTAGAACAGCACCTCGTCGGAGTCGACGTTGGCGTGGTGGTACGGCACCTTCACCGCGTCGGGGTCGAAGTCGAAGAGTCGCGGCACGAAGGAGCAGATCACGAACCCGACGCCCGCGAACGTCTGGTGTACCGGAGGCGGCTGGTGGATACGCCCGACGATCGGTTCGAAGTCGTGGATGCTGAGTGCCCACGGGTAGACGCACCCATCCCATCCGACGACGTCGAACGGATGGTCGCGATGAATGTGGCGGCTATACCCGTCCCGGGTCTGCACGAGCACCTCGACGTCGCTGCCGTCGATCAGCAGCGGCTCGGGTTCGGGGCCGCGCAGGTCGCGCTCGGAGAACGGTGCGCCCTCGGCGAGTTGGCCGGTTGGCGTGAGGTACTTCCGCGGAATCTGGATGTGGCTGCGGGATTCGAACACCAGCAGCTGGGCGCGGGCGGGGGCACCGACGACCCAGCGATGGGTGACTCCCGTGGGCACCACGACGTAGTCGCCGGGGCCAACCGCCAGCCGACCGAACACACTCTCCAGCACCGCGTCACCGGACTGCACATAGACCAACTCGTCGCCGACCGCGTTGCGGTAGAGCGGGCTGGTGCCGGTGGCGGTGACGTAGCTGAGTTGGATGTCGCTGTTGCCGAGCAGGCCAATCCGCGACGTGACGGCGTCGCCGGCTCCCGACGGAAGCTTCGTCGTGCGGAAGTGGTGCGGACTCACGGGCTGATTGGGCGTGTAGGTCGCCGGCGTGACATCGGCCTGCTCGATGCTCACAATCGCGCTCGGCGACGTGCGGTGGTAGAGCAGGCTCGATGGCCCGGAGAATCCCTCCTCGCCGACCAACTCCTCGGCCATGACGGTGCCGCCGATGTCGTGCCGAGTGTGACGCTTGCGCGGGATGTCCCCAACGCGTCGGTAGTACGTCACTCCAGCCTCCCCTTCATTGCGTTCCCCGGCCACGCAGGCCGGAGATTGCCGTTCCTCGGCTGGCGCCTCGTCACTCGCATCGGGCAACACCTTTCCATCAGTCGGTTTCCCGTTCGGGAACGGGCTCGATCGTGCCGGTTGCCTCTCCGAAACCGATGCGCGGGCCGTCGTGGCCGCCGCACCAGCCCCGCAGCGTCACGGTGTCGCCGTCCTCGAGGAACGTCCGCGTCGTCCCGTCGGGCAACTCGAGCGGTTCTGCACCACGCCACGTCAGTTCCACGAGGCTGCCCCGCTCGGCCTTCGTCGGCCCGCTCACGGTGCCGGAGCCGAACAGGTCGCCAGCCCCGCTGACGGCTCCGTTCACCGTCATGTGGGCGAGCTGCTGGGCGAACGTCCAGTACATGTGCGAGAAGTTCGTGCCGGCGATGACCTGCCCGTTGAGTTCGACGGTGAGGTTGAGATCGAGCCCCCACGGCAGCGCGGCGCGGAGGTACGGATCGGGCTGCGGGTCCTGCTCGGGCGGCTCGACCAGGTACGGGCGCAACGCGTCGAGCGTGACCACCCACGGCGAGATCGTCGTCGCGAAGCTCTTGGCGAGATGCGGACCGAGCGGTTGGTACTCGAAGCCCTGAATGTCGCGGGCCGACCAATCGTTGAGCAGCACGACGCCGAAGATGTGTCGATCGGCGTGATCGGGTTCGATTCGCGCCGTCGGGGGTCCGCCGACCAGGAAGCCGACTTCCAATTCGATGTCGAGCGCACGGGTGGCGGTGAGTCGCGGGACTCCGTCGGCCGGGTCAGGCACGAGTCCCTCAGGACGGAATACAGGCGTGCCGCTCGGGACGACGGTGCGCGACCGCCCGTGGTAGGCGACGGGTAGGTGGCGCCAGTTCGGCAGCAGCGGATCGGAGTCGGGGCGCAGAATGCGACCGAGGTTTGTGGCGTGATGGATCGACGAGTAGAAGTCGATGTAGTCGACGACGTCGACGGGCATCAGCACGTGAACGTCGTCGATCGGGTGCAGGAACTCGGGGCGCTCGACGTCGACGAGGAACTCACCGACGCGATCGCGGAGCACGCCTCCTCGCCCGCTCGCCATCAACGCATTGAGTGAGGGACGGGCAGTCAGGTCGGGTTCGAGGCCGGCGGCGACGAGGTCGACAACGTGATCGCCGATGCGCACGCCGACTCGCGGTTCGTCGTCACGCATCCGGAACACACCGAAGGGCAGGTTCTCGATCGGGAACTCGGAGCCATCGGGAACCGGAGCCCAGGTCATCGCAGTGTTCCCTGACACCTGTTCACCGACGCCCCCACAGAACCCATCCGAGTGTTTCGTGCTAAGCGAGTGTTTCGAGCGGGGCGTGTCGGCAGCTGACACTCCGATAGCAGCAAACACTCGGATGGATGGGGGTCAGCGGTCATGACGTTCCGGCAATCGAGTCGAGCTGGGCGGCGTGCTCTTCGTAGTGGCCGACGTGGAAGTGGGTGAGCTGGGCGTCGAGGTCCATGACGCCGAGTGTCTCATGCCGGCCGGTACGCGCCCAGTCCTCATCCGTCATGCCGGCCAGGAGCGCGCCGAGGCGGTCAGCCGATCGCTCGACCGTGTCGAGATGATGCGCGGGATCCTGGTGACGGCCTGCGTCGATGGCCGCGATCCGACCGGAGTCTCGGCGGGTGCGTCCGAACGGAACCGGATCGGCGGACGACTCGATGGCGAGGATCACTCCGACCTGATCGAGCCAAAAGTCACCGAACTCGGCGACGTGCGCCCACACCTGGCTGGCGTCCCACGTTTCTTCCTCGCCTGGAACCGGCGCGGTGCGCCCGGGGTGAGGCACGTCGAGATGGGCGCGGAGCCGCTGCATCGCCGCGTCGAGGCGATCGAGCCACTGCGCCGCGTTGTCGGCGCGCTCGCCGGTTGCGGAGGCCCAGCCATCAAACAAGTCGGGGGCGTCGCCAGTCTCTGACGACCACGGGTACTCGGAGCGGACGAGCCGGGAACCATCGCCGGGGACATCGTCGAGCGCCGCAATGAAACGATCGTTCTCGTCTGGCGTGCCGACGGTGACGCGGACGCCGCCGCTCAACGGACGGGTGACCACGCCACGCCGTTCGAGTTCGGTCGCGAGCGCTACGGAGTGCGTCCCAGCCGGCAGCCACCAGAAGTTGGCTTGGCTGTCGGGAACGCCAAGGCCGCGGCGGCGCAATTCCTGGGCCACTCGAGAACGCTCGGACGTGATCACGGCGCAGCGACACATCACTTCGTCGCCTTGCTCGAATGCCGCGAGGGCAGCGGCCTGCCCCGCCATGTTCACACCGAACGGGATTGCGCACGCGTTCACGGCGTCGACCACGGCCGGATCGGCCACCATGAAACCGATGCGAAGTCCCGCCAGCCCATAGGCCTTCGACAACGTCCGGAGCACGGCCACATTGGGCCGGTCGACGAACTCGGCGATGGCGTCCGGCACGTCGGCACCCGTGACGAACTCGCGATAGGCCTCGTCGATCACGACGAGGCAAGTCTCAGGCACGGCGTCGACGACTCGGCGCAAGTCGGCCGTCCGGAGCGCGGTCGACGTGGGATTGTTCGGATTCGCGATCAACACCATCCGCGTCCGCTCGTCGATGGCGTCGACGAGTGCATCGACATCGAACGCGTTTCGAACGAGCGGTGTCGTGTGCTCAGCGCCTGCCGCCAGCCGGGTGAACTGCGGGTATGCGATAAAGCTCGGCCACGGGTAGACCACGGGGTCGCCCGGCTCGACGAACGCGAGCGCGAGCTGCTCGAGCAGTCCCCCCGAGCCAGGTCCGACCGCCACGCGGTCCCGCGTCACGCCGACCCGTTCGGCGAACCGCTCGGCCACTTCGCCGGCCGTGTGGTCGGCGTAACGGTTGATGCCGGCGAGGGCTGCGGTCACCGCCTCGGTGACTCCCGGCAGCGGACCGAATGGCGACTCGTTCGACGCCAACTTGATCGCCGACGCGAGTCCGTGCTCGGCCATCGCGGCCTCGGACGATCGCCCCGGCTGATAGCGCGGCAACTCAGCCACCCGCGCGCTGGGTTGGGGAGCTGGCATGCCTTACAGATTGCCGCGAGCGGCTTGGTCGCGCTCGATCGCTTCGAACAGCGCCTTGAAGTTGCCTTCCCCGAAGCCCTTGGCGCCGTGGCGTTCGATGATCTCGATGAAGACGGCCGGGCGGTCGGTGATGGTTTCGGTGAAGATCTGCAGCAGGTAACCGTCGTGGTCCTTGTCGGCGAGGATGTTGAGGCGTTGCAGTTCGGCCCACGGCAAGTCGAAGTCGGCGAGGCGCTCCTTGGCGTCGTCGTAGTAGGTGTCGGGCACGGTCATGAAGCGCACGCCGCGGTCGCGGAGGGCTTGCACCGCGTTCACGATGTCGTTCGTGCGGAGCGCGATGTGTTGGACACCGGGACCGTCGTAGTGCTCGATGTACTCCTGGATCTGACTCTTCTTCTTGCCGTCGGCCGGCTCGTTGAGGGGCATCACGATCTTCGATCCGTCCCACACCACCGTCGACATGAGCGCCGAGTACTCGGTGCGGATCTGGTCGTCGTCGAAATGCATGAGTTGGGCGAAACCCATCACGTCGGCGTAAAAGTCGACCCACGTGTCGAGTTCGCCCTGCTCGACGTTGCCGACGACGTGGTCGATGGCGACGAGGCCGACGTCTGGGCCGACGGTGGGGTTGGGGAGCTTCTGGTCGGTGTAGCCAGGTTCCAGATTCGTGCCGCGGTACCGGAGGCGATTCACGAATGTGTGGACGGTGTCGCCGTAGGCGCCGACCTGGGCCAATTCGAGGTCGCCATCGTCGTCGTGCTCCACCCAGGGCGCCTTGGCGCTGCGGGCACCTCGGGCGAGGGCCATCTCGTAGGTGGCTGCGGCGTCGTCGACGAGCCACGCCAGGTCGTGAACGCCGTCGCCGTGCTTGCGCACATGTTCGGCGATGGGCGAGTCGGCCTGCAGCGCGCCGGACACGACGAAGCGAATATCGCCCTGTTCGAGCACGTAGCTCGCCTTGTCACGACGACCGGTCTCCGGCCCGGCGTAGCCGGTGCAATGGAACCCGAACGCCGACATCAGAAAGCCGGCGGTCGTGCGAGCGTTGCCCACCCAGAACTCGATGCAATCCCAGCCGAGGAGATGTCGGGCTGGCGAGGAAACGGCGAGATCGGTCGTTTTGGTGGCGTCCATGGTCCTACCCAACCGCACCGGCGGACTGTGGTCAACCTGACCGCGATGTGGTGCGCACTTTGCTTCACAACGAGCCACGACGATGAACAACTTGTAGTGTTCTGGGGTGCCACTCGACTCGGTACCGCTCTTCGCTGCGCTCGCTGATCTCACTCGGCCGAACATGCTGGAGCTGTCGAGGCGACTCGGCGTTGCCCGCAACACCGTGCAGGCCAGGCTCGACCGGCTACAGGAAAGCGGCGTCATCGCCGGCTATGGCCCTGTCGTCGACTTGAAGTCGCTCGGTTATCACGTTCTCGGGTTCATGACGTTGGAGGTCGCCCAGGGCCAGGAAGCAACCGCGCTCACGGTGCTGGCCGACATCCCCGAGGTGCTGGAGATCCACAAGATCACGGGGCCCGGCGATTTGATCTGCCGAGTGGTGGCCCGCAACAACGAACATCTCCACGCCGTCGTCGAAGCCGTGCTCGCTGCGCCCGGCGTGGTGCGCACCACGACGACGCTGGTGCTGAACTCTCCTGTCCTCCGCGTCCACGCCGACACCATCGCCGTCGGCCACCTGCCGTGACGCCGAGACCCATGCATCGGGACACGATTGTCCGGATGTATGGCTGTCGGGCTGGGCGGATCGGCCTCGCATGACCGACGATGTGCGAGGGAGCCCAGCCGATCGGGTCGCCAAGGCGTGTGCGCGCTGGGGCGATGACGAGGTGGTATGCCGCTTGGCGGCGCTGCTCCGTCACCGGCCGGGCGATCCCGTCACCCGCGATCTCCTCGACCTCGCGATAGTGCTCGGCGGACTGACCGATCGCGATTGGCTCGCCGGTGGGAAGCCGCCCGGCCACTCGTACTGGGCGCGGGTGTGGGCAGCGCGGGCGCTGCGGTACGTGTGGGCCGAAAGCGCGAGCTCGACGGTCATTCATGGACTGGACGACGAGCACTGGCGGGTCCGGGAGATGTCTGCCAACGTCGTGAGGGATCATGAGATCCCTGATGCGGCCGAACGACTGGTATCGCTGACCGGCGACGAGGTGCCTCGCGTTCGCAAGGCGGCCGCCCTCGCTCTGGGGGTCGTCGGTGAGGGCGAGCACGCCGATGCGATCCGCGAGCTTGTCGACGATCCCGAGCCAGCCGTCGCCGGCGCCGCGGCCAACGCGCTCGCCGCGATGTCCCGGCGGCTCGACCGGACGTTCTGACCTCAGGCCCAGATGAGCAGGCTGAAGGCGGTACTGACGCGTCCACGAAGGTGGTCGGGGGTAACCGCGAGCTGGTAGCTGAGGGCGGCGATCCAGATGCAGGGCATCGAGATCGCGAGACGGCGAGAACGGCGGCGAGCAGGACGATGTTCGACGTGATCGCCAGGTTTGACTTCGGTGCCCTGGCGGAAGTCGGCACGGACCATCGACAGGCAGTCACCGAGGCGACTTGTGAGTGAGCGCTCACTCAGTTACGATCGCCGTCGTGAATTCGGGAAGCACCGTCAAACGGGGCCGGGCCGCGCCGATGGCGCCGGAGGACCGTCGGCGGGCGATCATCCACGCGTTCGTCCCGCTGCTCAATCAGCACGGCCATAGCGTCACGACCAAGCAGATCGCGGAAGCCGCCGGGATCGCCGAAGGGACCATCTTCCGGGTGTTCCCCGACAAGCAGGCACTGCTCCTCGCGACAGCGGAGGAAATGATCAACCCACCAGGGGGACGCGAGCGCATGGCGGCGATGCTGGCGCCGATCCCAGATCTCCACGGCAAGATCGTCGCCACCGTCGAGCACATCGTGGCGCGGATGGAGCAGGTGATGATCGTGATGATGGCGCTGCGCGCCGCCTTCATGGCCGACGGCTCGCGACTACGAGCAGCCGAACCCCCGGGCCCGCCGCCGTTCGTGGCCAAGGCCAATGACGCGCTGATCGCGAACCTGATCGACCTGTTGTTCAAGCCGCACCGTGCTGACTTGCGGGTGCCGCCTGCGAAGGCGGCCGTGGTGTTGCGCAGCCTCGTGTTCGGGGCGTGGCACCCAGGCGTGGATCCCAAGCACCGCTTGACCGTGAACGAGATCGCCGACGCGCTTCTCTCTGGCGTCACGAAGCGAGACCGCTGATGCTGTTGCGCCTCCTCAGGCAATACCTCGAGCCGTACGGCCGTTGGCTCGCCATCGTCGTCGGCCTGCAATTCGTGGGGACCATCGCCGCCCTGTTCCTGCCGAGCCTCAACGCCGACATCATCGACAACGGCGTCTCAACCGGCGACACCCGCTTCATCGTGAAGACCGGCGCCATCATGCTCGGCGTCGCCGTGGTGCAGATCACGTGCAGCGTCGTCGCGGTCTACTTCGGCTCCCGCACGGCGATGGGCTACGGCCGCGATCTGCGTGGCGCAATCTTTCATCGCGTGGGTTCGTTCTCGAGCCGCGAGGTGACGCAGTTCGGCGCGCCGTCGTTGATCACACGAACGACGAACGACGTGCAGCAAGTGCAGATGCTCGTGATGATGTCGTGCACGATGATGGTCAGTGCACCGATCTCGATGGTCGGCGGAGTCGTGATGGCAATGCGCGAGGACCTCGGTCTGTCGTGGATCCTGACAGTGTCGGTGCCAGCGCTCGTGATCGTCGTCGGCTTTGTCATCAGCCGCATGGTGCCCGGCTTCCGGCTGATGCAGGAACGCATCGACTCGGTGAACCGGATCCTGCGCGAGCAGATCACCGGCATCCGGGTGGTGCGGTCCTTCGTCCGAGAGCCACAGGAAACCGAGCGTTTCGAAGAAGCCAACAGCGACCTGACGGCCGTCTCGACGTCGACCGGACGCTGGATGGCGACGATGTTCCCGAGTGTGATGCTCATCCTCAACGTGTCGCTGGTCGGGCTGCTGTGGTTCGGCGGGCACCGCGTTGACGACGGGTCGATGCAGATCGGCGCACTCATCGCCTATACGAGCTACCTCACGCAGATTTTGATGTCGGTCATGATGGCCACGTTCATGCTCATCATGGTTCCACGAGCGGCGGTGTGCGCCGACCGCATCGCCGAGGTGCTCGACACGGCGACCTCGGTGGTGTCGCCGGCCCGGCCGGTCACGACGCTCGCCCGACACGGGCAGCTCGCCCTCGACCGCGTCGAGTTCTCCTACCCAGGCGCCGCCGATCCGGTGTTGCGCGACGTGTCGTTCGAAGCGCGGCCCGGTGAGACCACCGCGGTGGTCGGATCGACCGGGGCCGGCAAGAGCACGCTCGTCAACTTGATCCCGCGGCTCTTCGATGCCACGGGGGGTACGGTCAGCGTCGACGGGGTCAACGTACGCGACCTCGAACCTGACGTGCTCTGGGGCACGATCGGCTTGGTGCCTCAGAAGGCCTACCTCTTCTCGGGCACGGTGCGATCGAATCTGCAGTACGGGAAGCCGACCGCAACGGATGCGGAGATGTGGGCCGCGCTCGAGGTCGCCCAAGCCCGCGATTTCGTCCAGGCGATGAGCGGCGGACTCGACGCGGGTGTCGCCCAGGGCGGCACCAACCTGTCAGGCGGTCAGCGCCAGCGCATCGCCATCGCGAGGGCGCTCGTGAAACAACCGGAGATCTTCCTGTTCGACGACTCGTTCTCGGCCCTCGACGTGGCCACTGACGCCAGGCTCCGGCGAGCGCTGAAGGCAATCACCGGCGACGCGACGGTGCTGATCGTCGCGCAACGGGTGTCGACGATCCTCGACGCCGATCAGATCATCGTGCTCGAGGACGGTGTCGTCGTTGGCTCCGGCACACACGATTCGTTGCTGGCGGCCTGCGCTACGTATCGGGAGATCGTCGCCTCGCAGCTGACGGTGGAGGAAGTGGCATGAGCGAGCGCAGCGAGCCGCACCCAGTTCCTCGCCGTCCAGCGAGCGCCAGCGAGTGGACGGGTGATGGGGTCCGGGGGCGCAGCCCCCGAGCAGAAGAGGAAGTGGCATGAGCGATCGCAGCGAGACAACGAACGATCCCGCCGGCACGATGCCTGCCGGCACGATGCCTGCCAGCACGATGAAGGAAACCGAGCGGGTCGTCCAGGGCCCTGGCCCGGGACGCGGACCGTTCGGTGGTGGGATGGTCGGTCAGAAGTCGATGACGTTCGGACCGTCGGCCAAGCGGCTCATCCGCCGGATGCGGCCCGAACGCACGAGGGCGATGAGCGTCCTCGGCCTCGCCGTCGTGTCGGTCGGCTTGACGGTCGTCGGCCCGAAAGTCCTCGCCAGGGCGACCGACCTGATCTTCGCCGGCCTGCTCGGGCGTGGTTTGGAACGCGGTGTCAGCAAGGCCGAAGCGATCGAACAATTGCGCACCAGCGGTCGGGGCCAGGTTGCCGATCTGCTCAACGGTACGGACGTCGTGCCAGGGCGGGGCGTCGACTTCTCCGCCGTTGCCGGCGTGCTCGGCATCGTGCTGGCCATCTACGTTGCCGCAGCGATGCTCTCGTGGCTCCAGGGCTACGTGCTCAACGATGTCGTGCAGACCACCGTCCGCACGATGCGTGCCGACGTGGAGAACAAGATCAACCGCCTGCCGCTGCGCTACTTCGACCGCCAGCCGCGCGGTGAACTGCTGTCACGGGTGACGAACGACATCGACAACGTCAGCCAGACCCTGCAGCAGACGATGAGCCAGCTCGTCACGTCGTTGCTCACGGTTGTGGGTGTGCTGGCGATGATGTTCTGGATCTCGTGGTCGCTCGCCCTCGTCGCGCTGGCCGCCGTCGTCGTGACGATGTTCGTGACGAGCACGATCATGAAGCGCTCGCAGGGCATGTTCATCCAGCAGTGGCGCCGTACGGGCAAGCTCAACGCGCACATCGAGGAGGCCTTCAGCGGTCACGCCCTGGTGAAGGTGTTCGGCCGGCAGCGCGAGGTCGAGCAGGCATTCGACGAGCAGAATGACGAGCTGTTCAAGGCCTCGTTCGGCGCCCAGTTCGTGTCGAGCCTGATCATGCCGATGCTGTTCTTCATCGGCAACCTCAACTATGTGGTGATCGCGGTGCTCGGGGGCCTCCGAGTCGCGAACGGCTCGATGTCGCTCGGCGACGTGCAAGCGTTCATCCAGTACTCCAACCGGTTCACCCAGCCGCTCACGCAGGTCGCGTCGATGATGAACCTGCTCCAGTCCGGCGTCGCTTCCGCCGAGCGAGTGTTCGAGCTGCTCGATGCCGAGGAAGAGTCGGTGGAACCGGCCGCCTCGCCGGTGCCGGTCAACCAAAAGGGCACCGTCGTTTTTGACCACGTGTCGTTCCGCTACGACGCTGACCGCCCGCTGATCGAGGACCTTTCGCTCGTTGTCGATGCCGGCCAGACCGTCGCGATCGTGGGACCGACGGGCGCCGGCAAGACGACCCTCGTCAACCTGATCATGCGGTTCTACGAGATCGATTCCGGGCGCATCACGCTGGACGGCGTCGACATCGCGGCAATGAGACGGGGCGACCTGCGCGACCGCATCGGCATGGTGCTGCAGGACACCTGGCTGTTCGAAGGAACGATTCGTGACAACATCGCCTACGGCCGCCCAGATGCGTCGGGGGACGAGATCCTCGCCGCGGCACAGGCCACGTTCGTCGACCGTTTCGTGCATTCACTCCCGCACGGCTACGACACGGTCATCAACGAGGAGGGCTCGAACGTTTCAGCCGGTGAGCGCCAGCTCATCACGATTGCGAGGGCGTTCCTGTCCGACCCGTCACTGTTGATCCTTGATGAAGCGACCTCGTCGGTGGACACCCGCACCGAACTGTTGGTGCAGCAAGCGATGGCATCGTTGCGAACCGACCGGACGTCGTTCGTCATCGCCCACCGCCTGTCCACGATCCGCGACG
>Ga0136618_10000735_pt1 | contig 11748 bp, 14 predicted proteins | sample AntDrymUQ3302106_2_FD_104805 | JGI IMG/M metagenome (GOLD analysis project Ga0136618, IMG submission 104805) | Polar desert sand microbial communities from Dry Valleys, Antarctica - metaG UQ330 (21.06) | ecosystem: Environmental > Terrestrial > Soil > Desert | place: Antarctica: Dry Valley... | reverse complement strand
TTCGCGGCTCAAGCTGCTCAACAGTTCTCCGACTCCCGTACTAAGGGGAAACTATCGAATGTCGAAGCCTTCGCCCGACAGCCGCTCTATGTCGTTCGAGAGGCCGATGATGAAGAGCACGGCGACAAGGAGGATCCCGATCACGCTTGCCTTCTCCATGACGCTGAACGCGACGGGTTTCCCCCGCACCTTCTCCACGAGCGACCAGAAGATGTGGCCGCCGTCGAGGGGGAGGAACGGGAAGAGGTTGATGATCGCCAGCGAGAGCGAGATCACGCCGAGTAGGAAGAGCGCTTGAATCGCCGAGAACTCGATCGCCTGGCGCGTTACCTCGTATGAGCCGACCACGGACGAGATCTGCTCGCGCTGCTCAGCGTCGAAGATCCGGACGAGGACGCCGACCGTCCCCGACGTGATGCGCCACATGTCGTCGACGGCGGCCCCGGCGCCTTCGAGAATCGAAACGTCGATGGGCGCGAGGGCGGGCACGTAGCCCAGGAGCGGCCTGCCTTGGTCCGCGGAGTAGACGGGCGTGACCTCCTCGGTGACCTCGCTGCCGTCGCGAGCGATCGTCAGCACGGCGGGGGTCGCGGCCTCGCAGCCGTCCTCTTCGGAGCTGCCCTCGCACTCGTGGGTCGCGATCTGCTCGCGAATGTCGGAGAATGTGCCGGTGACGCCATCGACCGCGAGGATCTGGTCGCCCGGCTCGAGCACGCTGGCCGCGGCGCCGTCCTCGGCCACCGACTCGACACCGTTCGTCGGCTCCTCCGAGACTGAGAGCTCGAGCGCGAACAGGATCACGAACGCGATGATGATGTTGACCAGCGGGCCCGCTGCGATGACGACGATGCGCTTCCAGACCGGGGACGCGTAGTAGGTGCGATGCGCGTCCTCGGGCGGAACCTCTTCGTCGGGATTCATCCCGGTGATCTTCACGAAGCCGCCGAGGGGGATCAGCCCGATTCCGTACTCGGTTTCGCCGCGCTTGATGGAGAACGCCTTCGGAGGGAAGAAGAGGTAGAACTTCTCGACCTTCATGCCTACGGCCTTGGCCGCGGCGAAGTGGCCGGCCTCGTGGAGGACGACCAGGGCTGCGAACCCGGCGAAAGCGAGGAGCCAGCTCATGCAGGCTCGGCTTGGACGGCCTCGTGCGCGCGCTTTCGCGCCTCGGAATCCGTCGCGATGAGGTCGTCGAAGTGGGTCGGGGCAGCCGCCGGCATCTCCTCAAGCGTACGAGCGACGACGCGCGGGATCGCTGTGAAGGGGATCTCGCCATCGAGGAACGCCCCAACCGCGATCTCGTCCGCGGCGTTCAGGACGCAGGGCGCCGTCCCCCCCGCCTCGCCGGCTTCCCGCGCGAGCCTGAGGCACGGGAAACGGTCGAGGTCGGGCTCTTCGAAGGTGAGTTGGGCGAGTTGCGCGAGGTCGAGGGAGGGCAACGCAACGTCGGCGCGGTCGGGGTAGTGGAGCGCAAAGGAGATGGGCACGCGCATGTCCGGGTAGCCCATGTGCGCGAGAGAAGCGCCGTCGTTCAGGTGAACGAGCGAGTGGATGATCGACTGCGGATGTACGACAACGTCGATCTGGGCGTAGGGCACCGCGAAGAGGTGGTGCGCCTCGATCAGCTCGAGCCCTTTGTTGAAGAGCGTCGCCGAGTCGATCGTGATGCGCCCGCCCATGTCCCAGGTGGGATGCGCCAGGGCCTCTTCGATTGTCACTTCGCTCAGGTCCGTGCGCTCACGGAACGGGCCGCCCGAGGCCGTTAGGACGAGCTTCTCGACGGTCCCGGGGGCCTGTTCGGCGTTGATGAGCTGGTAGAGCGCCGAGTGCTCGGAGTCGACGGGAATGATCTTGGTCTGCGTGGCTTCGGCAAGCGCGGTGATCAGCTCGCCGCCGATTACGAGACTCTCCTTGTTCGCGAGTGCGAGATCGATGCCCTCGGTGAGGGCGACGATCGTCGGGCCGAGGCCTGCGGAGCCCGTGATCGCGTTCAAGACGAGGTCGGCCTCCGATGTCGCGACCAGCTCGCGCACGCCCTCGGGCCCGGCGAGGACGCCAGATCGCTCGGTCGCGCACCGCTCGGCCACGGCGGGGTCAGCGATAGCGATGCGATCGACGCCGTGCTTTTTGGCCTGAGCGATCGCGGTTTCCCAGCTCGTTTGAGCTGAAATCCCGACTAGCTCGAGGTCCTCCCCAGCCGCCTCGATCACTTCGAGCGCCTGCACGCCGATCGAGCCGGTGGAGCCGAGGACGACCACACGCTTCATGCGTCGAGGGTATCCAGGGCAGCGTGGCGCTACGACCCGCGCCCATAGTGTCGCCATCGGTGTCCACCCCTCGGACGAAAAAGGCGACAGTTCGGAGGCTTCGCGCCGGCCGTTCAGTAAACGAACGCGATGGACAGGTAGTAACCCGCCGTGATCGTGAAGAGCACAGCGTCTAGGCGGTCGAGGAGGCCTCCGTGGGGTCCGACTGCCGTGCCTGAGTCCTTGACGCCCAGGTCGCGCTTGACGGTCGATTCGAAGAGGTCGCCGATTGGCGCGACCAACGCGATGATCGCCCCGATCGCCAGGGCCTCGGCACCGGGCAGCCAGTCCTGGTAGAGGCCGGCGAACCAGAACGCGGCTGTGCCGCCGGCGACGCCGAACGCGAGCCCCTCGACCGTCTTCGATGGCGAGATGGCCTCGGCCAAGCGGTGGCGGCCGAACGCCCGCCCGCCCCCGTACGCGGCCGTGTCGGCGACGATCGTGGCGACGAGGACATCGACGAGAAGGGCCCGCCCGTGGTCCGGCAGCTCGATCAGGAGCACGGCATGGGCGAAGGGCAACCCGATCCAGATGACGCCAAGCACCGTCACGGCCACGGCACCGGTGGCACCGGTGACTCGACCGCGCAGGACAACGAAGATGAACAGCGCCGGGAACATCGCCATCAGCACGAGGACCATCTGGAACTGGTCGCCGAAATAGGCGGCGGCAACGAGGCCAGCGGTCGCCAGCATCGCGACCGCTGGGAACGGGCGCGCGACGCGGGCCATGCCGAATAGCTCGGCGATGCAGATCGCTGCGATGACGAAAATCGCGCCGGCGAAGATGCCTCCCCCGGCGATGATGATCGTGAGCGCGAAGGCGGCCCAAGGGAGCGCCCACAGCAGGCGATTGATGGTCTCCGAGCGGCGCCGAAGCGCGGCGGGGTCGACGTCGGGGCCGGGCGACTCAGGCGGCGGCGACGGACGCCGGCGGCGCGGCTCGACGTCAGCGGGTGGCCGGGAGCGCGGTGAACGGAGTCGCCGGGGACGTTGGGGCGGGGTGCTCATGGAGAGCGCGAACCTACCGCGACCTAACGCCCGCCGAAGCGCCGGCGCCGCTCGGCAAACTCGGCGAGCGACGCCTCGAACGCGTCGCGTGTGAAGTCGGGCCAGAGCTCTTCGCGGAAAACGAACTCCGAGTAGGCGCACTGCCACAGGAGGTAGTTGGAGATTCGCTGCTCACCGCTCGTGCGGATGAGGAGATCTGGGTCGTGCATGTCTGGCGCGTAGAGCTGCGCGCGGAACTCGTCCTCCGTCTCGCCGGTGAACGCACGCGCCGCGTCCACGATCTCTGCGCGCCCGCCGTAGTTGAACGCGACGAAGAGCGTGATCCGCTCGTTGGAAGCAGTCGTCTCCTCGGCCCAGTCCATGAGCTCGATCAACTCATCGGAGACTCCATCGCGCCTGCCTACGAAGCGCATCCGGACACCCTCCTCATCGAGTTCAGGAGTCTCGGAGCGGATTCGATTGCCGAACATCGCCATGAGGCCGGAGACCTCATCCGGGGAGCGGTTCCAGTTCTCGGTCGAGAACGAAAAGACGGTCAGCTCCTCGATGCCAAGCCGGGCAGCGTCCCGCAGCCGCTCCTTCACCACGTCGGCGCCGGCACGATGCCCGTCGAGCGTTGGCACGCCTTCGCGCTCCGCCCAGCGCCCGTTGCCGTCGGTAATGATCGCGACGTAGCGCGGGACCGCCCCGCTCACACTAGCCGCCTCCTCGGCGGGGCTCCGCTTCGCCCTGCGGGCTCCGCGATCACACTAGCCGCCTCCTCGGCGGGGCTCGGCTTCGTCCTTCGGACTCCGCCTCACACTTCCATGATCTCTTGCTCTTTGGCCTTGAGAGCTGAGTCGATGGACTTCACGCTGTCATCGGTCAGGCGCTGTAGCTCAGACTCCGCGCGCCGCTCGTCGTCTTCGCCGATATCGCCGTCCTTTTTCATCTCTCTCAAGTCGTGCATAACGTCGCGGCGGACGTTCCGGATCGACACTTTGCCGCTCTCGCCCACGCCGTGGACGACCTTCACCATCTCGCGCCGGCGATCTTCGGTCAGATCCGGAATCTGGAGACGGATCACGTTGCCGTCGTTCGAAGGCGTGAGACCGAGGTCTGACTCCTGGATCGCCTTCTCGATCAAGCCGATCGAGTTCTTGTCGAAGGGGGTGAGCGTGAGGAGGCGCGCGTCGGTCGCGGCGACGTTTGCGAGCTGCTTCAGCGGCGTCTCCGCGCCGTAGTAGTCGACGACGATCCGGTCGAGGAGGTGTGGACTGGCGCGCCCCGTACGCACGGTCGCCAGCTCTGACCGGCACGACTCGACGGACTTGTTCATCCGGTCCTCGGCCTCGTCGAGGAGGACGTCCGACATTGCTTCTTCGTCAGCCACGGCGCGATCCTATTCGGAGCCGCCGACGATCGTCCCCACGCGCTCGCCGTGGACGATCCGCTGGATGTTCCGCTCGTCGGCGAGGTTGAAGACGTGGATGGGCAGGTCGTTGTCCATGCAGAGCGAGAGGGCGGTCGAATCCATGACCCGGATGCCCTGCTCGATCGCCTGCATGTGGGTGAGCTCGGGCAGAAAGGTCGCGTCGGGATTCTCTGATGGGTCCGAGTCGTAGACGCCCTCGACGCCGTGCTTGGCCATGAGGATCGCGTCGGCATGGATCTCGAGTGCGCGGAGGGCGGCGGCGGTGTCCGTGGTGAAGAACGGGTTGCCGGTGCCCGCCGCGAAGATCACGATGCGGCCCTTCTCGAGATGGCGCATGGCGCGGCGGCGGATGTATGGCTCGGCGACCTCGGTCACCTGGATCGCAGACATGACCCGTGTGTAGGAGCCCTGCCTTTCGAGCGCGTCCTGAAGCGTCAGCGCGTTCAGGACCGTGGCGAGCATGCCCATGTAGTCGGCGGTCGCTCGGTCCATCCCCGCCGCGGCGCCTTGGAGCCCTCGGTAGATGTTCCCGGCGCCGACGACGACGGCTACCTCCACCCCGCTCTTGGCGATGTCCGAAACCTGACGGGCAATGCCCTCGACGCGCTCGGCATCGGTGCCGTACTCGAGCGAGCCCATGAGGGCTTCGCCGGAGAGCTTGAGAAGGATCCGCTGGAAGACAGGGTCGGCCACGCGGGGCGCAACCCTATCTAGAGCCCGGCTAAACCTCTTCGCCGACCTGGAAGCGGGCGAAGCGGGAGACGACGATGTTCTCGCCGGTCTTCGCTGCCAGCTCCTCGCGGAGCTTCTCGATCGTCTTGCCCTCGTAGCGGTCCGTGCGGATGTGCTCCTGTTCGAGCAGAGCGACTTCCTTCGACCACTTGGCGAGCTGGCCGTCGATGATCTTCTCGACGATGTGCTCGGGCTTGCCCTCTTCGGCGGCTTTGGCCGCGAAGACTCGGCGCTCGGCTTCACGAGCGTCGTCGGAGATCTCGTCAGCCGAGACGTAATGCGGCACCGATGGAGCGCCTGCGATGTGGAGTGCCACCTCGCGGGCGAAATCCTGGAAGTCGTCGTTGCGGGCGACGAAGTCCGTCTCGCACTGGATCTCGACCATCACTCCGACCTTGCCGTTCGCGTGGATGTACGTGGCGACGGTTCCTTCAGACGTCGAGCGGCCGCTGCGCTTTGCAGCCGATGCCTGACCCTTGACGCGAAGGATCTCGACGGCCTTGTCCATGTCCCCGCCGGCCTCGACGAGCGCCGACTTCGAGTCCATCATGGCCGCGCCGGTGCGCTCGCGAAGCACCTTGACGTCGGCGGCTGAGATCTTGGTCTCGCTCACTTGCCGGTTCCTCCTTGCGGGGTCGCGGGTGTCTGGGGCGCCTGCGGCTGGGCGGGCGCCTGCTGGGCCGGTGCCGCGGTCTGACCCGGTGCTCCGCCTTGCTGCGCCTGCTGCGCCTGCTGCTGGGCTGCTTGAGCCTTGGCGGCCTGCGAGGCGGCCATCTCGGCCTCTTGCGCCTCGCGGCGAGCCTTGTCCTCGGCCTCACGCGCGGCACGCTCATCGGCCTCGCGCTGGCGCTTGGCCTCCTCGTCGGCGCGGCGCTTTTCCTCCTCGGCGCGGAAGTTGCCCGCGGCGGACTCGACGGCTTCGCCGATCGTGCCGATCACCATCGAGCACGAGCGGATCGCGTCGTCGTTGCCGGGAATCGGAAAGTCGACGGGAACGGGGTCGACGTTCGAGTCCACCAGGGCGATGATCGGCAGGCGAAGGCGCTTGGCTTCTGCGATCGCGATCGCCTCGCGGTTGAGATCGACGACGAAGACGGCGTCTGGGAGTTTTTTCATGTCGCGGACGCCGCCGAGATTGAACTCGAGCTTGGTCAGCTCAGCCTCGCGTGTCATCCGCTCCTTGGTCGGGAGAAGGTCGAGCTGGCCACCGTCCGCGAGAGTGCGGAGGTCGTGAAGCCGCTCGATCCGCTTCGACATCGTCTGAAAGTTGGTGAGAAGCCCACCCAGCCAGCGCTGGTTCACATACGGCATGCCGCAGCGGTCGGCCCATTCCTTGACTGAGTCGGCTGCCTGCTTCTTCGTGCCCACGAACAGCACAGAGCCGCCCTTCCCGGCGATTTCGCCCGCGAAGCGACGTGCCTCAGCGAGGAGATGCTCGGTCTGGAGCAGGTCGATGATGTGGATGCCGTCGTGCTCCCCATGGATGTAGGGGCGCATGCGCGGGTTCCAGCGGCGCGTCTGGTGGCCGAAATGCAGACCGGCCTGAAGGAGTTCTCTGACTCCGGGCTCTGACACTTGGATGTTCCCTTCGGTTGGTGTGAATGAATCCCGCGGCGCTTTCGGGACCCGGTCTTCGGCTGCGAATGATGCGGCCGGGCCGGGCAGGGCCCTTCAGCGTGGCTCCACGGGGTAGTGGGCTTGACCTTGCGCTTTCAAGCTTAGCCTTAGGCTTGCGCCGCAATGCCCTTCCGCCGCGAAAGCTCGGAAACCCGCCGCAGCTTGCCGCGCACGGTCGCGAAGCTGGTGCTCGACCACCGTGGATACCGCAAAGCCTGGCCGCGCGAGCGGTTCTTCCTCGGCGCCAAGCGCCACACGCCGGTGGTCGCAGTGGACGCCGGTGGCGCCCGTTACTTCGTCTCGACCGCCGACGAGGCCGTAGGCCTTGGCATCTTCGCCCACGGCTCGCACGAGCGCGAGCAGCTTGACGCGGTCTCGGCCGTCCTCGCCGATTGGTCGGGCGCCGCAGACCCGCTCCGCGGCAAGTGCGTCGTTGACATCGGAGCGAACATCGGCACTTCGATCATCGAGGCAATGGTCTCGCTCGGGTGCGCCGGCGGCTGGGCGCTCGAGCCTCACCCAGGCAACTTCAAGCTCTTGCGACACAACCTGCTCGAGAACGGCTTCGACGAAGTGGTTACGACGCTCGAGATGGCCGTGAGCGACTCGGATGGAACGGCGGTGCTGGAGGTGGCGCGCGTGAACATGGGCGACCACCGGGTCCGGGTCGGCGACGGCGCGGGCTCAGGCAGCATGGCCGAGGGGCAGCGCGAGACGATCGAGGTGCCGATGCGCTCGCTCGACTCACTCGTCGGCGACGGGACGGTGGCGCTCGACAATGTCGCGCTCGCCTGGGTGGATACGCAAGGCCACGAGGCGCACGTGCTGGAGGGTGCGACGTGCCTGGCGGAGGCCCGAGTGCCCGCATATGTCGAGTACTGGCCGTACGCGCTCGAGCGGGCGGACGGTTTGGGCAGGCTCAACGACATCATCCAGGGGGCGTGGGCCGAGGTGGCGGACATCGGTTTCGGGCGCGAGGTTGCGAAGCGCCGGCCCGCGAGCGAGATCGGGGCGATCGCGGCGGCATACGACCCAGCGGACCCCCACGCGGCCACGAACCTCCTCCTACTGCCCTAGCAAAGGGTCGCCTGCGCCCGGGCCAACCGCCGAGGTCGCGATTCACCCGGTGGGGCTAGGGCCATCCCGCCCTCGAATCGCAGTCGAAATCGAGGTCGCGATTCACCCGGTGGGGCCGGGACCATCCCGACCTCGGCGGTGGAGGGGGTTGCGCGTTGCCGCGGTCGCCCCGGGGTTTGATTGGTCGCGGATCGACCCCTCTATTGCCGCCGTTCTACCTGCGCTCTCGCTGCTTCGAGTGTTTCCGCCAGGTCGGGCGGTAGCGCGCTTCGGAACCGCAGCGCCTCCCCGCTCGCGGGGTGCTCGAACCCCAGCTCCGCGCTGTGAAGGAACTGGCGCTTGAGCCCGAACTGCGGCCTGCCGCCGTAGCGCGCGTCACTCACCAATGGATTCCCAATCGCCGCGAAGTGGGCGCGGATCTGGTGGGTCCGGCCCGTCTCGAGTCGCACGCGGACAAGCGACACCGGTCCAAGCTTTTCGGCGACCTCGAAGTGGGTGCGCGCGTCACGCGCACCACGACCGCCGACCGCGCGGCGTTCGGGTGCCTTGAAGTCGCGGCCGAGCGGGGCGTCGATGGTGCCCGAGCGCGAACGCGGGCTGCCGTTCAAGAGCGCGAGGTACTGGCGCTCGACGCGGCGCTCCTTGATTGCAAGCGAAAGCGCGCGATGAGCCTCATCGGTGCGGGCGACGAGCATCAAGCCCGACGTGTCCTTGTCGAGGCGGTGGACGATGCCCGGGCGCTCCGGGTCGTCGCCGCCCCCGAGGAGCTCGCCGAGCACGCTGACGAGCGTGTCGCCGTGATGTCCCTTGGCCTCATGAACGACAAGCCCCGAAGGCTTGTCGACGACCGCGAGGCGGTCGTCCTGATGGACGATCTCGACGCGAGGGGCCTGATCCCGCTCCGCCGCCGGGTCCGACCCCTCCTCTGGTTCAGCCGGCGTCATGTGGGGTGCTCGCGGGCTTCGGACGCTCGGGTTCGGAGGCAGTCAGGGCGATGAGGGCAAGCGTCAACGCTCCGAGCGTGATCGCGATATCGGCGACGTTGAATGACGGCCAAGCGGGGAAATCGATGAAGTCGACCACGCCGTCGCGGGCGAGGCGGTCGATCAGGTTGCCGAGCGCGCCGCCCGCCAGCAGCCCAACGGCCAGCCACGCGTGCGGCCTGGCGCGATTCGACGCGAACCAGCCGATCACGAGCGCCAGGGCCGCGACCGTTACCGCGAGGACGACGACGCGGCTCGAGCCACCCAAGAAACCGAATGCGACACCCTCGTTGAGGACGTAGACGAGGTCGAGGAAGGTCAGGACCTCGCGCCTCTCGCCCCTCTCGATCGAATCGACTACGAGCGCCTTCGTCGCCTGGTCGAGTCCGACGACCAGCGCAGCGCAGAGCAGCATGCGCCCCCAGAGCCGCGAGGCCGGACGCTCAATCACCCTGCGATGGCGTTGACGATCGGGCCCTGGACGAGGATCAGGAGGATGATCCCGATCATCGGGCTCAGGTCGATGCCCATGCCCCCGCCACCAATAGGCGGGATCCAGCGCCGGAACACGTTGAGGTAGGGGTCGACGCTCTCTTCCACGAATCCGATAGTCGCCCGCAGCGGCACGATGTAGGGGATTGGCCGGAACATCTGCACCCAGCCGAGGATCACCCGGATGATGATCAGGATCAAGAAGACGTCGAAGAGCGCGTCGACGTAGTTCGCGAGGTCGATGCGGTCGAGAGCCGCCGCGAGCATCAGCGAAACCTCGCCAGCGACGCTTCGACGGCGCCGGCGATCGCCTCGGAGAACCCGCCCTCGGCGAGCGCTTCGAGGCCGGCTTCCGTGGCCCCTCCAGGGGGCGCGACGGCCTTCCGGATCGTCTCCGGGTCGCGCTCTCGAAGAAGCTCGGCCGTGCCCTCAAGCGTCCCGGCCACCAGCTCCAGCGACAGCGCGGGCTCCAGGCCGTCGCGAGCGCCGGCGTCGGCGAGCGCCTCGGCGAACAGCGCCACGTACGCGGGCGCGCACGACATGACGGCCATGGCGGCCTCCATCGACTCCTCCGGCAGCTCGATCACGCTGCCGAGCCCCGGCAGCAGATCGACGAGCGCCTCTGCGCCTTCCTGCGCGGGCGCATGGACGATCACGCCGCGGCCCACCTCGGCTGGCTGATTTGGCATCACGCGCAGCGCCGGAACCCCGGGAAACGCGCCGTTGAGGCGCTCGAGTGGAGTCGCGGCCATGACGGAAAGGATCGGCGGAATCTCAGCTCCAAGCTCAGCGGCGACGTCGTTGAGACCTGCCGGCTTCACGGCGAGGAGAAGCGCGTCAGAGTCCGCGGCTAGCGAAGGCAGATCCGAACGGGTCTCTCCGCCGACCTCGTTTGCGAGGCGCTCGGCCCGCTCGGCGTCGAGGTCGCAGAAAAGCATCTCGGGTCCCGAGCCCGAGCGCGCCCAGCCGCGCGCCATGGCGGCAGCCATGTTTCCTGCGCCGACGAACCCGATCTTCACGGCCCGGATTCTAGGCCAGCCCCCAACCGGGAGGCCGGGCTACGACTGGTTGAAGAAGCCCTTCTCTACGAGCTGTGCAGTCTGCTCGGCCGAGACCTCGACGTTGCGGGGCGTGAGCATGAAGGTCTTGTCTGCGACCTTTTGCATGCCGCCGTCAAGCGCGTAGGTGAGGCCAGAGGCGAAGTCGATCAAGCGCTTTGCCAGCTCGGAATCTGTCGTCTGGAGGTTCAAGATGACCGGGGTCGAGTGCTTGAAGCGGTCAGCGACCTCTTGGGCGTCGTTGAAGCTCGTCGGGTTGACGAGGTGGACACGCACGTCGGCCCCGCCTCCGTTACCCACTGGGCGAAGGTTCCGGGTCCGCGGCGCGGGATCGTCGGAGAAGATGTCGTCGATCTCGTCCTGGCCGCGGCGGCGGTCGCCGAGGCGAGAGACGGTCGCGCGCGGCGCGCGCGCCGAGTCATAGCCCACGCTCCGGTGCGTGCCCGTCTCGGGCTCGTACAGGTCGGTCTCGTGGTAGTCGGGGTCCTCGGCGAGGCCGAAATAGACGAGCGAGCGGTGCCATGTGTCTCTAAGTGCCATTGGATGAGCCTGTTCGCGCCTGTGAACGCGATTCCTCTAGGAGATTATGAAGCTTCACGCTTGCAGCAGCGCCGATCCGAGCCTGATGATCGTCGCTCCTTCTTCCACCGCGACGCGCCAGTCCTGGCTTGTGCCCATCGAGAGCTCGGCCAAGCCGTGCTCCGATGCGAAGTCCGCGAGGCGGGCAAAGTGCGGGCGCGAGGCCTCCGGATCGTCCGCGAACGGGGGCATGGTCGCGAGGCCGGCGACCTCGACCTCGCTCTTCGCGATGAAGTCGCCGAGAGCGTCAGGCGGGATCCCCTCCTTCGCATCGTCGTCCGCGACGTTCACCTGGAACAGGATCCGGGTGCCGGCCACCGCCCGCTTGTTCACCTGCTCCAGCGCGGACTCGCTCGAGACGGAATGGATGAGCGAGACGAGTGGCAGGACGCCCTTAACCTTGCGGCTCTGAAGGCCGCCGATGAAGTGCCACTCGAACAACTCGCCGAATCGTTCGTGCTTTCGCTCGAGCTCATCCAG
>Ga0136618_10000732_pt1 | contig 11772 bp, 8 predicted proteins | sample AntDrymUQ3302106_2_FD_104805 | JGI IMG/M metagenome (GOLD analysis project Ga0136618, IMG submission 104805) | Polar desert sand microbial communities from Dry Valleys, Antarctica - metaG UQ330 (21.06) | ecosystem: Environmental > Terrestrial > Soil > Desert | place: Antarctica: Dry Valley... | reverse complement strand
TTCCAGCGCCGCGACCCCGAACGACAGACCAAACGCCTCGTCGCACAACTCCAGCGCCTCGGACACACGGTCACCCTCCAGACCGCCAACGCCGCATAGGGCCAACCGGGGTTTTCCTCCTAGATCACACATGTGGAGAAGACACCTGTATCGGCTCGAGGCAGTCGGCCTAGGAGCGCTCGCGATCGGCGGGGGCGGCGGCGGTGGGCTTCGGCGTGGGGGTGGTGCTCGATGGGCTCGGAAAGAACTCGAGCCAGAGCGCGATTGCCGGGCCGCCACGGCTCACCACGATCGCGGAGGTGCCCGATCGGGTCCGCTGGGGCTCCGACGGGCGACCAGCGGGCTCAGAGACTGACCGTCGCGCGCCAGCGACGCGCGACTGCCGCGACTGCCGCTCGCAAGCGACGCGCGCGGATCGAGCGCAACCGTCGCCTGCGGCCAGGAAAGCTTCGGCCTCGCGCCGGCGCGCGCGGCGGGTAGTCAAGTCCCGGGACGTGGTGGTGTAGGAGTTCTGCCGTCATCTCGTCGGTGACTGCGGTTGGTGCTCACGCTGCGGCGAGCTCGGCGACCTCCTCTTCAGATTCGAGGGAGAGAGATCGATCGGACCGCCGGTCACGTTCGACGACTCGGGCTGATCCGCGCACTCCGGCGGGTATGGGGCTGAGTCGCAGGGGACGGCGATGACTCAGCTCAGCTCAGAGGCACGCATGAACACGCGACGCCTGGGTGAGGCCGATCGGCGGAGTGTGCGCGGCTTCTCGCTCAGGCGACCTGCGGAACCAGCAGATCCTCGTGCGCACCCTCTTCACCCTCGCGTCGCAGGTCGCGAGCCACGAACACCACGAGACACCGCTCGGAACCGAGCCGCGCAATGCGGTCGTGGTGGGCGAGTCGCAGGGCTACTATCGGCGATCTGCAGGGGGCATCGCCGTGGGGGCCCACGGCACGGTAGGCGAGTCGCGAGGGCAAGAACCGAAACTACGACGAGGTCGGCATTCACGGCCGCCCGCGGTCGAGCGATCTTCGCGCCGCCCCCTCGACCGGCGCCAGCGCCGTTCGCATGCGCCGCACGACAGGCGACGCCTTGATACTGAAGCGCGAGACTGAGTCCTCGCGGTAGATTCCGATGCGCGGCCAGTCCAGCGCGTCGCGTGGGCCCATGAGCGCTGGCAGCGACCCGGCGGCCGTGTAGCCGGCAGCGGCCGTCGCTCGCTTGACACGGTCGTCGACGTTGCCGTAGGGGTAGGCGATCGATGTGACCGGGTGGCCGAGTGCCTGCTCGCAGGCTGCGCGCGACCCGTACAGCTGGCGCGCGAGGGCATTGTCGCCGAGCGTCGTCAGGCGCGGATGCGTGAGCGTGTGCGAGGCGACCTCCCACCCCGCCTGCTCGAGCCGCTGTAGCTCGGGCCACGACATCCCACGGAGCTCGGCGTCGTGCTCGCCGCCGACCCAGCGGTCGATGCCGCTCCACGACAGCGGTCGATGCGAGTCCGCGAAGTCGGTCACGACGAAGACCGTGCCCGGGAAGCCAAGTTCCGCCATCACAGGCGCCGCCTGCTCAAGCACCGACTTGAATGCATCATCGAACGTGATCGCCACCGTCGAGTACGAGGGTTGCGACGTCAAGGCCTCGGAAAAGGTGACGCCCCGGTAGCCGTGCGCAAACAGCCACTCGAGCTGTTCGCGGAGTTGTACGAGCGTGACCGCCAGTGCCGCAGGCCAGTTCGTGCTGATCGCGTGGTAGCAGAGGACGAGCGTGTCCGCTCTACGACGCGTCGGTTGGCCGGTCACCGGCCGAGCATAGTGGCCCGACGCGAGCGTCGGGCGGAGCGATGCCGGCGCACGGATAGCATGGCGGGACCTTGGAGTGATTGTGCTGAATGCCGTGTTGCGTCTCACGCGGCGATGCCGACTGGTATGACGTAGGCGTGCACAATGAGTCCGAGCAGGCTGAACTTGTGGTGGGGGGCTCGCCTCGGAAACCGCACGGTCCGATCTGGTCCGAGGAAGCGCGCGTGAGGGTCCTGGTGCTCATCGACACGTTCATCGGTGGTGGCGGGGGTGCGGAGCGCCTTGCGGGTGCGATCGCGGTGCATCTGCCTCCCGAACGCTATGAGGTAGACGTCTGCACGACCCCCACGCCGCCGGACGACACCCTCGCGACCGCACTGCGGCGCTCGAGGGTCGTTCACGTCGACATCGCGCGCTCGGGGCGCTTCGACCTGCTCGCCTTCCGGCGCCTGATCAGGATCCTGCGCCGTGAGCGGATCGACGTCCTGCACGCCCACATGTTCGGCTCCAATCTCTGGGGCACGCTCTTCGGGCGGCTGTGCCGCGTTCCGATCGTCGTCGCGCATGGGCACAGCTGGTCGTATGTCGGCCATCCCGTGCGCCGAGTGCTCCATAGGGGCGTGATCCCCGTTACGCCGATACCTTCGTCGCCGTCTCGAGCGCCGGCCGCGATCGCATGATCGCGATAGAGCGTGTACGGCCCTCGAACATCACTGTGATCCCGACGGCCTACGGATCGATCCGATCCACAGCGCGTGCATGCGGTCAAAACGGCCATGCAGCGCCTCACGCAGCGCCGGCAGCTTGGAGCGCAGCCGGCCGCGGGCGAGATCGGCCAGCACCGTGGGGTCCGTGGTGCCCGATCATCGACGTCGCCGCAGGGGTAGGCGATCGACGCGACTGGGTGCCCGAGGGCGCGCTCGCACGCCGCCCGCGACTCGCGCAGCTCGTGCGCGAGCGCGTCGTCGCCGAGCTTCGTCAGGTGCGGATGCGTGAGCGAGTGCGAGCCGACCTCCCAGCCCACCTGCTCCAGCGACCGCAGCTGCGGCCAGGTCATCCCGCGCAGCTCGGCGCGGTGCTCGCCGGCGGCCCAGTGGTCGATCCCAGGCCATTCGAGCGGCCGGCCGGAATCGCCGAAGTCGGTCACGACGAAGACCGTGCCGGGCAGCCCGAGCGATGCCATGACCGGGAACGCCTGGTCGAGCACCGACGAAAACGCGTCGTCGAACGTGATCGCCACCGCCGGCCAGGAGCGCTGCGACGTGACCGCCTCGGAGAACGTGACGCCGCGGTACCCCCGCGCGAGCAGCCACTCGAGCTGCTCGCGCAGCTGCGCGAGCGTGATCGCCAGGGCGGCAGGCCAGCGGCCGCTGATCGCGTGGTAGCAGAGGATGAGCGTGTCCCCCTCACGGCGCGCGGCCGGGTTCACGGGCTGAGCTTATTGCGCCGGCGGACGCCCTAGCGGAGGAAAAGTCGGCAGGTGCCGTGCCGTGCGGCACCGAATGCCGCTAAGCTCATTCGACCGGGCTACGACGGGGGCGGCGACACGTGCAACGGACGCTCAGCGTACTGGCGATCATCGATCATCTCGCGCTCGGGGGAGCGGAGGTCATGCTGGGTCGCTTCGCCGCGGCGGCCCCGGAGGCCGGCATCCGGTTGTCCGTCGCGTGCCTCAACGAGCGCGATGGAAACCCGTCGGCGGAGGGCCTGCGCGCCGTCGGCATCGAGCCGGTGTCGCTGTCGATCCAGCGGCTGCAGCTGCCCGAGTTGCGCATCGTCAGACGCCACATCGGACACGCTCGACCCGACATCGTGCACACCCACCTCGGAGGATCCGACGTGCTGGGCCCTGTCGCGGCGCGCTCGCTGGGCATCCCCGCGATCTCGACGGTCCACGCGATGGCCTGGGCCGGGGGTCTGCGTGCACGAGCGAAGGCCGAGCTCGCGGCGCGCACGAGACGTCACGCGGCCGCGCGGATCATCGCGGTCTCCGACAGCGCCAGGCACGCCTACCTCGCGCGGGGATGGGCGCCCGTCGACCACGTCGTGACGATCCGCAACGGCCTCGACCTCGTCGCCGTCCCGGGCGAGGGCGCGATCGTGCGGCGCGAGCTCGGCTTCGCGCCCGATGACCTCGTCGTCGGGATGGTCTCCGCGCTGCGTCCGGAGAAGGCGCACGACGTCGCGATCGCCGCGGTCGCGCGGCTGCGCGCGGACTTCCCGAAGCTGCGCCTGCTGATCGCCGGCCAGGGCGCGAGCCATGACGAGATCGTGCGGCTCGCGGCGCCGCACGGCGACCGAGTCGTCGTGGCGGGGTTGCGCACCGACGTGATGCGCCTCTTCGACGCGCTCGACGTCTGCCTGCACCCGTCGCGCGCCGACGCCCTGCCGACGACGCTGATCGAGGCGATGGCCGCCTCGGTCCCTGTCGTGGCGACGGACGTCGGCGGCATTCCCGAGCTCGTCGACGACGGCAGGACCGGGCTGCTCGTCGTTGCTCCGCCGACCGTCGACGCCGTCGCCGCGGCGCTCGGACGGCTGCTCGGTGACGCGCCGCTGCGGCGTGAACTCGGCGCCGCGGGGCGTCATGACTACGAACAGGGCTTCCGGGCTGGGCCGTGGATCCAGCGAATCCGCAGTCTGTACGACGAGGAGCTCGTCGAAGCCGGTGCCAGATCGGTCATGCGGACGGCGACGCTCGGCCGCCGTCGCGATCCCCGTGCCGCGGGGCGGTCAGGCTCGTGACCAGAAAACATCGCACGTGAGCTTCGATGTGGGACCAAGAGCTGCATCGTCCCCACTGAAGGATCAGTCGCTGGGACCGGTCCTGCGGGCGCTCAGCCGTCACTGGCTGCTCGTGCTCGTCGTCGTCTCCGTGTCCACCGGCATCGCGGTCTCGACCGTGATGCGCAAGGGATCGACGTACGAGGCGACGGCGTCGGTGCTCGTCAAGCCGCTTCCCGACGACAACGCCGGCTTCATCAGCATCGGCGTCCTCGTCGACAGCGGCGACGCGACGCGCACGATCCAGACCGCTGCGGTCCTGATCAGGACGCCGGCGGCCGCCGCGTCCGCGGCGCGCGAGATGGGAGCGGGTTGGAGGCAAGCTCGGGTGCAGAACGCCGTGCGCGTCGAGCCACGCGGAGAGAGCTACGTGGTCGACATCATCGCCACGGCTCCGACTGCCGCAAGCGCGGCGCGGCTGGCAAATGCCTATGTGAAGGCTGCGGTGGATGAGCGCGCGAGGATCGTGCAGCGCAACCTCAAGGCGAACATCAAGTCGTTGCGTGCGCGGCTGATCAAGCTGCCGCGTCTGCAGTCCGATCCGAGCCAGCTCAACATCCTTACCGCACGGCTCGAGGATCTGCGGGCGCTCGAGGCGCTCGGCACCGACCCGTCGCTGCAGCTCTCCGAACGGGCCCAGCGCCCCGCAGGGCCGACGGGGATCTCGCGCCCGATCCTGCTGGCGTTCGCGCTGATCGGGGGCCTGATCCTGGGCACGATCGCGGCGCTCTCGCTCGAGTACTTCACGCTCCGCATACGCGACGAGGACGAGCTCACGCACCTGTACCCGATCCCTGTGCTGGCGGGAATCCCGATGATCCGCGGGCTGCGCAAGGGACACGGCGTCGACGCGCGGGCGCTGCCGCCGGGCGTGATCGAGCAGGTTCGACTGCTGCGAGCGCAGCTGCCCAGCGGCGACCCCCCGGTGTCGCTCATGATTACCAGCGCCAACAGCGGGGACGGCAAGACGACGACGGCGACGGCGCTGGCGACCGTCATCGCGCTCAGCGATCAGGACGTCGTCCTGCTGGACCTCGACCCGTTCAAGGCGGATCCGAAGAGCATGTTCGAGATCCATCGCCCGCACCACGCGCCGGAGTCTGACGTGACGCCGCTGGACCGCATGCTCCACCCGGTTTTCGGCCTGCCCCACCTGCGCGTCCTGCCGGCTCCGCTCGGCGACGGGCTGAACCTCGGGCTCTTCCTGCGCCAGCTGCCAGAGCTGCTCGCCGAGGCCAAGGGCCTCGCGGACTGCGTCATCGTCGACGCGCCACCCGTCGGCGAGATCGGTGACGCCCTGCGGATCGCGACGGCGTGCGATCACACCGTGTTCGTCGTTCGCCCGCGCCAGACGAACCGCGCGCGCTTCATCCTCACGCGCGACATGCTGTCGCGCGCAGGCGTCACCCCGATCGGGATCGTGATCGTCGGCCAGCGGCTCGCCGGCGTGTCCAGCCGCTACGGCTACTACGAGGCCAACACGCGCTTCAACCCGCGACAGGACCCCTCGCTGAGGGCCGACGAGAACACGGTCCGTGTGTTCCCGGGCGAACGTCTGAAGAGGTGACGGCCCAGGCGCGATCGGCTCCGGCTGTCCCGGCGCCGGCCATCATCACCATTGCGGTGCTGGCGGCCCTCGTGACCGGAAGGCTGTTTGCCGAGGGCCACGTTCCGCTCGCGCTGGCGATCGTCGTGGCCGCCGCGTACCTGCCGCTCGTCTTCCTCGACTTCCAGGCGGCGCTCGCCGTCTGGGCCGGCATCCTGTTCGTCGCGCACCTGTCTGCGCTCACCGTGGCGCCGCGAGCGATCGCGATGCTGCTCGTCGTCGGCTGGCTGATGGGCATCGTCCTCGTCCGCGTCAGCGACCGCTTGCCGGTGCTCAGGCAGTATCGCGGGCTGACGTCGGGCCTCGTCCTGTTCGTGACCTGGCTCGGGCTGACGCGGATCTGGTCGCTGGATCCCGGCCTGAGCGAGGTCGAGCTCACCTACTGGGCCGGTCCGCTGACGCTTGTCATCATCGCGATGACCTTCAACTCGCTGCACGGCGTGCGGCTGATCGTGATCGCGATGCTGGCGGGGGCGGCCGTGTCGGTGCTCGTCGGCCTGATGGATGGCTCGGGGCCCGCCGGCGGGGACGCGGCGTCGCTGGAGCGCTTCACGGCCAGCGGCGGCGATCCCAACACCCAGGCCGCGGGATACCTCGTCGCGATCTGTCTCGCCGCCGGCCTCTTGGGCGTCGTGCGCCGGCCGGGCGCGCGGATCGCGCTGATCGCGACGGCGGTGCTCGTCACGTTCGGGTTCTTCGCGACCCAATCGCGCGGCGGCCTCGTCGGCTTGGGGGCCGCTGCGCTCCTCGCGCTGATCGTCACGCCGCGCTACCGCGTGCGCATCCTTGTGCTGATCGCCGTCGTCGGCGTCGGGCTTGCCGTGTTCCTGTCGAGCAACGAGGCCGCGCTGCAGCGCCTGACCGATGCCGAGGGTGCAGGCAACGAGCGCGAGGACATCTGGACCGTCGCGTGGCAGATCTTCCTCGATCATCCGGTGCTCGGCAGCGGCCTGCAGAGCTTCCAGACCGTCTCGCCGCGCTACGTCCTGGACTCGGGGCCACTCGCGAACGTCAGGCTGATCGCCGAGTCCCCGCACCTCGTCCACAACATCTACCTCGAGTTGCTTGCAGAGACCGGGATCGTCGGCTTGGCGCTGTTCGTCTTCGTCGTCGTCGCCTGCCTACGTGCGAGCTGGCTGGCGGCCCGGCGCTTCGACGCGGTTGGCCGCAGCGACTGCGCGAACCTCGCACGCGCTGTGATGGTCGCGACGGTCGGCATCCTCGTCGCGGGGTTCTTCCTCTCGAACATCAACGACTTCCGCATGTGGATCCTGCTGGGCCTCGGGCCTGTGCTGTTGACGCTCGCCAGACAGGGACGGGCCGAAGCCAGGCCGCACGTTGTCGCTTGAGACCGGAGACACCCCGCCGGAAGCTCCGGCGGGCGACGAGCCGGAGCAGCCTCGCCGGGACATGACCCAACGCACCGTCGCCGGCATGGCCTGGGTGTACAGTTCGTACGTCGCAAGCAGGGCGATGGTGCTGCTCATCACGGCGATCCTGGCGCGGCTGCTGACGCCGGAGGACTTCGGGCTCGTCGCGATCGCGCTGAGCTTCATGGTCTTCCTCGACGTTGCCCGCTACATCGGCCCGACGGAGTGGCTGGTCATCGTCGAAGAGGACAAGGTCCACGAGTGGGCCGAGACGGTCTGGACGGTCAACGTCGCCGTCGGCCTGACGCTGTCCGCCATCACGGCGGCGCTCGGCCCGGCCGCCGCGAGCTTCTTCGACGAACCCGAGCTCGTGACGATCATGCCTGTCCTCGGCTTGAACTTCCTGCTCGGATCGCTGGCCTACACGCACGACGCGCTGGCGCAGCGGCGGATGAACTTCAAGGCCCGCACCGCGGCCGAGCTGATGCAGGTCGCCGCCCGCGGAGTCGTCGGCATCAGCCTGGCGCTGTCGGGCGCCGGCGTCTGGAGCCTCGTCCTCGGGTACCTCGTGGGGACGTCGGCCAAGACGATCACGCTGTGGACCCTCGTCTCATGGCGGCCGCACTTCGAGCCGCGTCGCGAGCACCTGCCGCGGCTGTGGAAGTTCGGCGGCGCGCTCGCCGGGGTGAGCCTGATCGCCGCGAGCCTGTCGCAGGTCGACAGGATCGTCGTCGGCCGCGTGCTCGGGACCGCCGAGCTGGGCTTCTACGTCCTCGCGACGCGCCTGCCCGAGGTACTGATCATCAGCCTGTCGGTGGTCGCGGGGCAGGTCCTGTTCCCCGTCTTCGCGAGGTTTAAGGAGGCCGAGCTGGGCAGGCCGTTTCTGACGGCGCTGCACTACTCGCTCGTCGTCGCGCTGCCGGCGGCCGCGTTCGTGGCCGTGCTTGCCTCGCCGCTGGTCAGGATCGCGTTCGGCCCGCAGTGGCAGCCGGCGGTGGGCGCGATGCAGGTGCTGGCGCTGTGGGCGATGGCCTCGCCGCTCGCGCAGGTGTGCGGCACGGTCTACAAGGCGCTCGGCCGGGCCGACATCCTCTTCAAGCTCGGGCTGCTGCAGATCGCCTTGTGGATACCGCCGGTGCTGCTGCTGGCGCCGCGTGGCATCGTCGCCGTGGCCGCAGCGCAGGCCGTCGTCTCGGGGTTGATGGCGATCCTGTCGCTGACGATCCAGGGACGGCGGCTCAACGTGACGCGCCGCCAGGTGTTCGGCGTCGTCTGGCCGCCGGTCCTGGCGGCCGCGGTGCTGGCGTTCGCGTTGTGGTGCGTGACGCGCGTCGTAGCCGCCGGCGGGGCGCAGATCGTTTGCGGTGCGGCCGTCGGCGCGGTCATCTACATCGGGCTGCTGTGGCTCTGGTCGCGGCCCACAATAACTCGTATCGCGGGTGCGATCCGCCCGCGCCTGCAAGCGGGTCGCTGACCTTCTCGGACGCATCGAGGCGGTGCCTCGGACGTCGGATCCGCCATCCGGTCCAGGCCCGCATTAGCTGTCATGGGGTAGACTGCGCCCCGCACCGGGAAATCAGTCCAAACGCGCCCGATCTGGGCGATCGAAGGGTGAGCATCCAGTGTGTGGCGGGGAATTCACGTCTGTTGCGAGCATGCTCGGAATGTCACGAACGCCCGCATGCCCGTTGTCGTCGTCTGAGCGCATGCCACCCATCATGCGCTCTCCCTGAAAGGTCACATGCCACCCGCCCACCGTTCACCCCATGGTGTAAGTCCGCGTCATCGAACTCGAGCGATCGGCGGCAGCACGCTGCTCGCGGCGCTGGCGTTCCTCGCCGTCTGGTCGCTTCCCACGGCGTCCGCCTCGATCGTCTGGAAGGCCGATGCTGAGTCGACGATGGCGTCGGAGTGGGCGTCGAACTCGTCTGAGCCGGTGGCGGCGTCGCCGCCCAACCCCGACCTGAAGCGCATCGCCCAGAGGACCTTCAAGGCCCAGGGTCTTCGCTCCTACCACTTCGAGATGCGCAACGGCGACGACTCCTTCGGTGAGCGCGCGGAGCTTGCGCAGGGCATGCCGGCCTTGTCGAGCTACGCGAACCGGCTGTTCCTCGCCAACGAGGAGCGCTGGATCGCGTTGCAGTACTACATCCCCTCGACCTGGCCCAACGACGACACGTGGATGACGATCCTGCAGATGAAGCCGACGACGCCGGGCGGCGGCGGTCCGACGATCGGCCTCGACGCAGGCTTCGGCCGATCGCTGAAGTTCTACGGCAACAGCAACCTCTGGGGGTCGTCCTCCGGAAGGTTCTTCGACGGTGATGGGCTGCTGCCGGGTCGCGGTTACCCGGTGCCCCGGGGCAAGTGGATGAAGCTCACGTACCACGTGAAGTTCTCGGCCAACCCGCTGGTCGGTTTCGTCGAGGTGTTCGGCGACCTGGGGGACGGTCTGGGGATGCGGACGCTCGTGCCGCGCCGCGTGCGGGCGACGATGAAGTACCTCAACGGCGCCATGGATCCGGTGCACATGCGCGTTGGGATCTACCGCGATCCCAGGATGACGGCGACGCAGACGCTGCACGTCGACGGTCTCACCGTCGCCACGACGCGCGCCGAGGCCGAGGCCAACGCGTACGGCACGGCGTCGGTGGCCCCGCCTCCTCCTCCGCCTCCGCCTCCGCCTCCGCCTCCGCCTCCGCCTCCTCCGCCTCCTCCCGACCCCGACGACAGTCCGGGAGAGCTGTGGAGGGCGGATGCCGAGCTGGCGATGGGGGAGGAGTGGGCGTCGAGTGCCGCTTTGGGGCTCTTCGCGTCACCGCCGAACCCTGATCCCAGCCGCATAGCGCAGAGCAGCTTCAGGGCGCAGGGGCTGCGGTCCTACCGCTTCGAGGTCCGTGACGGCGACGACGCCGAGGGTGAGCGCAGCGAGCTCGCATTGGGGCTGCCGGCGCTCGAACGCTACGAGGACCGCTGGTTCTACGCCGACGAGGAGCACTGGATCGCGTTGCAGTACTACCTGCCCCTCGAGTGGCCCGACGACTACACGTGGCAGACGATCCTGCAGATCCAGCCGACCTCGCCCGGCGGCGGCGGTCCGATCATCGGCCTCGACGCCGGCTACGACAACCATCTGAAGTTCTATGGCAACACGAACGAGTGGGGCTCCAGCGCGGGCAAGGTCTTCGACGGCGCGGGCCCGCTGGCAGCCGGCAGCTATCCCGTGCCCCAGGGGAAATGGATCAAGCTGACGTACCACATCAGGTTCTCGGCGAACCCGACGTTCGGCTTCGTCGAGGTCTTCGGCGACCTGAGAGACGGCAGGGGCATGCGGACCCTCGTTCCACGCCGCACGCGGGCGACGATGAAGTACGACGGCGCCATCACGGACCCGGTGCACCTGCGCGTCGGGATCTACCGCGACCCCCGCATGACGCGGCCGCAGAGCCTGTACGTCGACGGCGTCACCGTCGCGGCGACGCGCGCCGCAGCCGAGCTCAACGCGTACCGCGGCCCGACGTAGCGCCTGGGCCTGGACGGGGCGGCGGCGGCCGGGGGAACGGCCGCCGCTTCACCGATTTGCAACAGTCCTCCACCGTTGTTGCAAAGGGCTCGTGTGGTGCGCTCCAACAGTGGTCCACGGAATGAGCACCGCGCGACTGCCGGGCAGGGCCGTCGCCCGACACAGGGGGCATGCCCTCCACCAGAAGCGCCTCTTCACCTCTTCGACATCGCGCTGAGAGGGCGACAGGCGCCGGACTCCGCGGCGCCGCGGTGCTGGCCGCGCTCGCCTTCGCAGCGCCCGCAGCGCACGCCGCCGAACATCGCTACCAGCCGGTCCAGGTCAAGAACGGCAGCGCGACGTTCGCGCTCGATGATCTTTCTGGCCCGATCGTCTCGGCGCGCTTGATATCCAGGAGCGGCAAGAGTCGCAACGTTGCCATCGCCAGCGTCCGCCGCGCCACCAAGGCCCGCAGCAAGCGCAGTCGCCTGCTGCGCGTGTCGGTGTCGCGCAAATGGCAGGTCAAGAGCCGCGGCGCGGTCAAGTTGAGCGCGCAGACGAGCCTGCGCGCCAGGAAGCCGACGCCCCCGCCGCCCCCGCCGCCCCCGCCCCCGCCCCCCCCGCCGGCGAGCGATCCGACGCTTGGGACGCTGATGTGGAAGGCCGATGCCGAGGCGACGATGGCTGAGGAGTGGGCTTCGAGCTCGTCGATCCCGGGA
>Ga0136618_10000730_pt1 | contig 11788 bp, 10 predicted proteins | sample AntDrymUQ3302106_2_FD_104805 | JGI IMG/M metagenome (GOLD analysis project Ga0136618, IMG submission 104805) | Polar desert sand microbial communities from Dry Valleys, Antarctica - metaG UQ330 (21.06) | ecosystem: Environmental > Terrestrial > Soil > Desert | place: Antarctica: Dry Valley... | reverse complement strand
CGGCGCGGCGTGCTCACAATCGGACCACTGTTGGCCGTGCGCAGCGACGTGCTCGGGCTCGCCCGATCGGTCAGCAGCGTCGCCGGGGTCGACGAGATCCTCGTCGCGCCACGCGCGTTCGAGTTGAACATGCCCGAACTCGGCGACGGTGTCCTCGGCCGGCACCTGCTCGCCCAGTCGGTTCGACTCGGGCCGGGCGAGTTCCACAGCCTGCGTGAGTACGTGCCCGGTGACGAGCCACGAACGATCCACTGGCGAGCCTCGGCCCGCTCTGACGAGCTCAAGGTGAAGCAGCATTCGGCCGAGGGTTTGCGGCGTTGCACGGTCGTGCTCGACCAGCAGGTTCGAACCGGGCCCAAACACGACGAGGCGTTCGAGCGGGCGGTCGTGGCCGCGGCCAGTCTCGTGCACAGCGCCGACCAGGCCGGCCTCGAGACCCGGTTCGCCACCACGGCCGGTGTCGACTTGCGCGGACCGACCGTGTCGGTCCACACGATGCACCACCTCGCCAGAGTGATGCCGGACCCGCACCAACCCCAGCCGATCGAACGCGATCCTGGCGAGGGGCTCGGCCTGGTGTTCGTCATCACACCCAGCCCGGCGTCCGACGCGTTCGTCACGCTCGGGGAGATGCGGGACCCCTCGCTCACCCTGCTGGGCGTGTTCACCGAGGCGCCGGGGACGGGTGACCGAGCACGGCACAAGTTGTTCGTCGATGGCCGGTCGGAGAGCGCCTTCCTCGACAGCTGGGTCGGGCTCGTCGGGCGCGGCCGCCGACCAAGCTTCCTCAAGGTCAACCCCCTCGCAGGCAAGCAAACGCCGTTCGACGATCCCACCAGTGCGATGACGGGACTGTCGGCATGATGACGACGACGCCGGCCCTCGACCGGGATTCGCGGACGCCGAACCCGGCGCCGATCACGGCGAGCGGGCGCGATGACGCGAGCCAGCAGGAAGCTACGGACCGACCGATCGGCCTCGACCTCGTCGCCACCCTCGGGTTGATCGCCTACTCCATCACCGTTGGCATCGGTTTCAGCCGGGTGTTCTTCGAGTGGGACTTCCTCCGCGATCTCGTGCTCATCGCCGTGGTCGGGCACGGCTTGTCCTATGTGCTCCGGCTGCTGCGAGTCCCGTCGTTGGTGGCCATCCCACTGGTGCTGTTCGTGCTCACATGGCTGGTCGCCTGGATCTACTACCCCGACACGTTCTCGTTCATATTTCCGCTCGGCGACACCTGGAACTCCGTTCGCGTCGACTACCGCATGGTCCAGGATGAGTTCCAAAGCACCACCCCGCCAGTGGTATACGAGGGCGGATGGGCATTCTTGGCCGGGTCCACCACCGCAGCCACGGTGTGGCTGTCGGACACATTCGCGTTTCGAGCCCAGGCGCGCGGCGAGGCGCTCGTGCCGGGTGCTGTGCTGTTCGTGTTCATCGCCGCGCTCGGCATCGACGAGAACCGGGCCGCATGCAGCCTGGCGGTCATCGGTGCCGGATTCTGTGCGCTGGCCTTGCTGCGGTTGCGCCTGGAGCGGCGGCCCCGCACCGTGCTCGGACGCCCCCGCCACCCGCTCACCGGGGCGGCGCCCGGTGTCGTGTGCGCAGCCGCTCTCGTCATGGCGGGCGCGTGGGCCGTGGCGCCGCATCTTCCGGGGGCTCAAGGCGAGCCGTTGTTCGACACTCACAACGGGCGCGGCGGAGTCACCGAGATCGTCAGCCCACTCGTCGACATCCGGTCCCGACTCGTGAACCAGGCCGAGAACGAAATGTTCACGGTGGCCGCCAGCGCGCCGTCGTACTGGCGCGTTTCAGCGCTTCCCCAGTTCGATGGCGACAAGTGGGATTTGCCCGATTCCGAACTCGACGATGTTGACGACAGACTCGGGGCCGCGCTCGCCGGGTCCGAGGCGAACATCCAGATCATCACGATCTCGGCGCTCAACGGCGCGCTGGTGCCGGCCGCGGCCGACCCGGTCTCGGCGACGGGTCCGGAGCTTGGCTTCAACGCGCTGTCCGCAACGCTCGTGAAGACCAAGTCCGACCTCGACGAGGGCGACGCGTTCACGATCGAGTCGCAGATGCCGCGATTTTCGCCCGAGCAATTGAGGGCAGCCACGTCGGACGATCCGCCCGACGACATGTTCTACGACTTGCCAGGCGATCTGCCGCCAGAGATCGCGCAGATGGCCGCCGAGGTGACGTCCGGCGCGCCAACTGGTTTCGACTCGATGGTGGTGCTCCAGGACTGGTTCCGATCCAACTTCCAGTACTCGACCAGCATCCCCGACGGCCACGACACGGCGGCGATCGTCGCGTTCCTGCGTAACCGGGTCGGCTACTGCGAGCAGTTCGCCGGCACGTTTGCCGCGATGGCGAGGGCGCTCGGCATGCCAGCACGCGTGGCAGTGGGGTTCACCCAGGGCGAACTCACCGAGGACGGCGTCTACAGCGTGCTCGGGCGCAACGCCCACGCATGGCCCGAAGTGTGGTTCGACGGGTACGGCTGGGTGCCGTTCGAACCGACACCCGGCCGCGGGATGCCTGGCGCCGAGGCGTACACCGGCATCGAGCCGCAACAGGACGCCGGCGAGGACACTCCACCGCCGACCACCACCACGACCACCCTGCCGCCCCCAACGACGACGATCGCCGGGCAGGCCCCGCCTCCGCCGGACCAGAATCAAACACCCACCACGGCACCGGAACCGACGCCGCCGCTCGACCTCGAGCACGGTTTCTCACCCGGCGTTCCGTGGATGCTCGTGCTGCTTGGGTTCGTGGTCGTCGGCGCCCTGGTGGCGCTGCCTGAGGTGGTCCGTCGGTGGCGGCGCCGGCGGCGCGGGCCGATCACCGATCCGGTGCATGCGCTCCTCGACCTGTGGGACCGAGCACTCAGGGCGCTCGCCGCCCTGGGATTCCGTGGTGATCCGGCCCAGACCCCCCTGGAATTGTCCGACCGGGCCGCGTCGGCGTTCCCGGTCGTGGCCGACCCCCTCCGACGGCTGGCCATCGTCGCCACCGCCGCATCATTCGCGCCACAAACCGACGTGGTGGAAATCGCCGAAGCCGACCGTCACGCAACGGACCACAACGGCCCGCACGATTGGTGCGCCACCATCGAAGACGTCGTCGAGGACTCGCTCGGCCTGCGCGACCGCATCCGCCGATATTTCACCGTCTGGCACTAGAACCTCAAAGGGAGGGGCAAGCCCCTCCCCTTGGACCCCACCCCACGTTGCGCTCCGATTGGGCCGCAAAGCCGACCCAGTCTCCGCACGAGATCCTCTGCCTCGGGCAGTTTGCTCACCGGCTGTTGAGGAGGAAGGTCGGACTCCCCACTGCCCCGCCTCTCGGAGCGGGACTGCCATCGCGAAGGGCTAGTCGACTTCTTCGGATGCTGACGGGCCGGTCGTGCCGGAGCCGCCGGTGCGGCGTCGGTTGGCGGCGCCGAGCCAGGCGCTCAGGGGCAGCGCGGAGAGCCGCTCCCGCGCGACGACGCGGACTTCGCGTTCGAGCAGAACCGCAATCGCGAGTGAGCCGAGGAAGCCGGCGAGCGACAACCACACGGTGACGCCGAGCAGCAAGACGGTGAGCGCCAACGCCCCGGCCAGAGCCAGTGAAAGCCCAACCACACGGCGCCGAGGGACCCGATAGCCGCGAGTGGAGAACGTGGGGTCGCGTTCGAGTTGTTGCTCGATCTGGCGGAGGATCCGCTGTTCGTTCTCAGAGAGTGGCATGGTCGCCTTCACCTCAGGATATGGCACCGCTTCGTTGTCTGCCGTTGGTCTCATTCTCACACGTTCGGGGCGCCACCTCAATCCGGGGTCACTGGTTCTTGGTCGAATCCGGAGTACCCGGTTTGCGACTGTCGGAATCATTCGTACCCCATTGCTGCTGCCCGCGGCGCACAATTCTCAACCCGTCACTGGACAAGGCGCTCGCCGGCCCGATCGCCGCGCTGCCGAAGCGGCCGCGAACGTGATCGATGGCGTCGCTGGCATCGCTCCGTGTGGCCTGCTCGCCACTGGGATCGCCGGACAGACCGTCGAATTGCAGCTGTTGGCTGGGCGTCGCGAACTTCGAAGCCGACACACCGAGCAGGCGCACTCCGCCGGTGACGTCGAGACGCTCCATCATCGGCACCACCACGTCGGCAATGGCGGCGGCGGTGTCGACGGCGCGCGGCAGCGTGCGTGCCCGTGTAATCGTGTCGAACGTTCCGTCACGCACCTTGAGCGAGATCGTGCGGGCGCCCAGGCCGCTCGCCCGAAGGCGGGACGCCACGCCGTCGGACAGCCGGACGAGCTGCGTGCGGATATCGGCCTGGTCGTGAAGATCGAACGCGAACGTCTCCTCGTGGCTGACCGACTTGACCGGTCGTTCCGACTCGACAGGACGGTCATCGACACCCATCGACAGTTCGAGCAGGCGGACGCTGCTCGCCCGACCAATGCTGCCCTGCAGGGCCACCGGTGACGCGGCCGCCAGGTCGCCGATGGTGGCGATGCCGAGCCGACTCAGGCGCTCGTACGTGGACGGGCCGACGCCCCAAAGCCGGCGCACCGGGAGCGGGTGCAGGTAGGCGACCTCCTCACCCACCTTCACCTCGAAGACACCCGGGCCCGGCTCGACGCCATTCGGGCGGGCGCGGGGCTTCGCCTCGACGGACGCCATCTTGGCCAGGAACTTGTTCGGGGCGATGCCCACAGAGCACGTGAGCGACAGCTGATCGGCCACGTCGTCACGGACGAGGTTGCCGATAGCGACCCCAGCGCCGAACAAGCCGATCGAACCGGTGACGTCGAGGAACGCCTCGTCGAGCGAGATCGGTTCGACGCGCGGCGTGTAGGACTGGAAGATCTCATTGACCCTGCTGCTCGCGGACGAATACGCCTCGTAGTCGCCGGGCAGGAACACGGCCGACGGGCACAGCTGGCGAGCACGCACCGATGACATCGCCGAGAACACGCCGTACCGGCGCGCCTCGTACGACGCGGCCGCCACCACACCGCGCCGGCCGGTACCGCCCACCACCACCGGCCGGCCCACCAACTCGGGACGACGCAGCAATTCGACGGACACGAAGAACGCATCCATGTCGACATGCAAAATCACGCGACGGCGCACCCCACCAGCATGGCAGCACGGTGTCGCACTCAAAGGGGAGGATGCCCACACCGGGTTGCGCCACACGGGGCAGTGGGGAGCCCGACATGCGACACGAGATGCCACCACCCACCGACGAGGCGGGGCAGAGGGGAGCCCGACCTTCCTCCTCAGCAGACGTAGAGCAAACCGATCGAGGCAGACGATTTCGGTGCGGAGCATCGGTCGGCTCTGCGGCCGGTGCGGAGCCCCGAAGATGGGGGGTTCAAAGGGGGGAAGGTCTCCTTCCCCCCTTTGAGGCTTCAGCCGCTGAGCCGTCGCCGGCGGCGGCGGTCGGTGCGGTCGGTGAGCCACAACCGCCAGACCAGGACAAACGCTTCGCGGACGATGCCGCGGGACAGCTTCGAGTTGCCGGCCCGCCGGTCGCGGAACTCGATCGGGAACTCCACGATCTTGCCGCCGGCGCGCACCATCCGGTGGGTCATCTCGATCTGGAAGCCGTAACCCTCGGCGTTGACGGTCTCGTAGTCCATCCACTTGAGGGCGCCGGTTCGATACGCGCGGTAGCCCGCTGTGGCGTCGTTCACGGCCAGTCCCAGCACGCCGGCCGCGTAACGGTTGCCCCAACGGGACAGCCAGAGACGGCCCCACGGCCAGTTCTCGGTCTTCCCGCCAGGCACGTAGCGGCTGCCGATGGCGAGATCGGCGCCATGCGAGATGTTCGACAGAAGGGCGGGCAAATCGGCCGGATCGTGCGACAGATCGGCGTCGATCTGGATGCACACGTCGGCGCCACCGGCGATGGCCTTGGTAAACCCGTCGCGATACGCGGAACCAAGCCCGGACTTCGTCGGCCGGTCGATGACGTCGACGTTCTCGAACTCGGAGGCCAGACGATGAGCGAGCGCCGACGTGCCATCGGTGCTGCCGTCGTCGACCACGAGCACGCCGAGCGATGGATCGACATCGAGGATGGCGCGAACCAACTGCTCCAGGTTGTCCACCTCGTTGTACGTCGGAACGACGGCCACCGCCAGCACGGCGTCCGACAATAGAACGTCTGGCCCCCTCACGGTTACGTCACGTAACTGCCGGCATAGCATCAACCGGTGTGCCGAACCCCGGAGAGCAGGAACCACTGTCCGCACTCCCGCCTCCGGCGGCCCGAGTCGCCGCCTTCGCAGCCATCTGCCTCGGCGGCTTGGCGGGGGCGTTGATCGGCTACAGCCTGGTGAAGCTTCAATGCGACGGCGACTGTGCGGTACCGCTCGGCCTCGGGATCTTCTTCGGAGCGATCGTCGCCGCCGGCGGCATGAGCATCGTGGCCGTCCTGGTCCTACGGGCCGTCGGTGAGTGGCGAGACATCCAGGATCGTCAGCGCCCGACATGAGCGACGCCGGCAACCATGACCTCCACGACGGGCTGCTCGCGCTTGCCTGTCGTCTGGCCGTCGAGGCCGGGACGCTCGCAGCCGAGGGTCGCCAGATCGATATCGAGGCTGGCGCGAGCCGAGTCGCCATGACGGCGGCCACCAAGTCGAGCCTCACCGACGTCGTCACCCGTCACGACCGGGCTGCCGAGGCCACCATCGTCGACGGGCTCCACGCGGCGCGGCCCGACGACGCCATCATCGGCGAGGAGGGCACCGACCGCACCGGTACATCCGGCGTGTCGTGGTTCATCGACCCGATCGACGGAACGACGAATTTCCTCTACGACCTCCCGCTGTGGTGCACGTCGGTCGGCGCGGTCGACTCCGACGGCACCATCGTGGGCGCCGTGTTCATTCCGGCAACGAACGACCTGTTTGCCGCGGCGAGGGGCCGGGGCGCCAGCCGGAACGGCCGGGCGATCGTCGCAAGTGGAGAAACCGAGCTGTCGCTTGCCCTGGTGGCCACCGGGTTCGGCTACGAACCCGAGCGTCGACGGGCACAGGCGACGAGGCTGAGCGGGATTGCCCCGCTGATCCGCGACATCCGCCGCACCGGTTCCGCCGCCATCGACCTGTGCTTCGCCGCCGCCGGCATCGTCGACGCGTACTTCGAGGAGAACCTCCAGCGTTGGGACATGACCGCCGGCGAGCTCATCGCCCGCGAAGCCGGCTGTCGAACCGGCGACTTTCACGATGGCGCCGCGTCGCCGGAGGAGTTGCTCGCCGCCACCCCAGCCGTCTTCGATCAACTCGCCGCCCTGCTCCGCTGACCCCGCCTGCGTCTCCACCCTCCGTCAACGTGAGCGGCTGAGGGAGACTCAAGCGATCAGCGACGCCATCCGGCATCGTGAAGCCGAACCGTGAGCGTCTGCTCGACGTAGCCGGGCCGCTCCTTGACGTCGGCCCACGTGTACTCGTACACCTTGCGTCCGAGGTCCTGGAGCTCGTTGCGACGTTGCGCATCCCGGGCGCGCTCGGCGTCGGACGTGTGACCGAGTCGTCCCGAGACCTCGATGACCACGCCGAACGGATCGAAGAGGAAGTCCACCCGAGCGACATGCTTACCGTCCTTGCGGTGGATCACCTGCGTCCGCGGCCGCGGGAGTCCGGCCAGGCGGACCAGTTCCAGGAAACGCCGCTCGAGCATCGTATGGCCGCCGGTGTCAGGCAGCAGTTGGTCGATCCGACGGACCCCCCACCGTCCCGGTCCTCGCAGGCTGGCGAGGCGCTCGCTGAGCGCGGTTGGTGACGACAGGCCGCGCCGAATCGCAGAGTCGATCGCGGCCTCCAGGCGGATCGTCGGGACCCGCCCGAGCGCGAGATCGAGGACGTTGCGACTCGCCGCCGTGCACGGGAAACCGTCGACGTTGACGACGTCGATCGGCGGCATCGTCACGGTTGTGTGCACTCGGTACGGACACGCCTTCGCCCGGTTCCGGAGCTCACGCAGGACGGTGAAGTCGACCGGTTCGCGCAATGCCCGGTCGAACCGATGGAGCGCGGCGGCCGCCTCGAAACTCACCCATGCCTGATCGCCGAGGCTCAGCAGCCCGACCGACAAGCGTTGGTGCCACGTCGGCTCCGAACCGTTGACCACGTACACCCCGGCCGCCGTCCGGCGCAGAACGTCCCGATCGACCAGATTGTCGATCCATCGCCGCGTGACGCCCGCCTCGATGACCTGGCGAACGGCTACTGCTCCGTGCTGTGCGCCGGCGAGGCGGGCGATGATGTCTGTCGAATCTGCTCCCATAACCTCCCTGAGCGCGTCGAGTTGGCCAAAGCGGAAGCAGGAATCGCCTGTGTCTCCGTCAGCCGCTCACTCCGACGGAGGGTGGAGACGCAAGCGGGTCTGGACGGGGTCGGTCGCGTCGGGCCTGTCGCCTGACACAATGGGTCACTATGGGAACACGCATCCTGGCGGTCGAGGACGACGAGCGCATCCGTGAGGCAGTCACGTTGGCGCTCGAGGACGAGGGCTGGACGGTCGAAGGTGCGGCGTCCGGCGAAGCCGCCGTCGAGGCGTTCGAACGCCATCCGGCCGACGTCGTGCTCATCGACATCATGCTCCCTGGAATCGACGGGTTCGAGCTGTGCCGCACGATCCGCCGGACCAGCGACGTGCCCATCGTCATGGTCACCGCCCGCAACGACACCCACGACATCGTCGCCGGACTGGAGGCCGGTGCCGACGATTACCTCACGAAGCCGTTCCAGTCGAAAGAGCTGTCGGCCCGCATCCGCGCGCTGCTGCGCCGCATCCGTCCTGCTCAGCTCGGTCACGAGCGACTAATTTTTGGCGACCTCGAACTCATCCCCGAAGAGGGCAAAGTCCTCCAGGCCGGCGAAGAAGTGCACCTCACGAAGACCGAGTTCCGCCTGCTCTGCGAGCTGGCCCTCAACCGCGGCAAGGTGTTCAGTCGCGAGGAACTGCTCGACCGGGTTTGGGAATACGACTACTTCGGCGACGGCCGCCTCGTCGATGTCCACATCCGTCGCCTCCGTACGAAGGTCGAAGCCGACCCGGCGAACCCGCGCCACGTCGTCACCGTGCGCGGGCTCGGCTATCGCCTCCAGGCGTGAGTGACATCTCGACGACGTGAGCGCATCGGCCGTTGACGCCCAGGACCCTGTCACCGTGGGGCCGCCGACCCCGACGGTCGAGTCGACGGAGCGGGCATCCGGCGGTAGCCCGGTCGTGCCGGCGGCCGAATCCAAACGCTGGCTGTGGATCTTTCCGCACCGGCCCGGCCCACTGGGGCTGCGTCGACGCATCCTGCTCATCTTCACGCTCGGCGCGCTCGGGTTGGCCACGTTCTTGGCGTTCACCACCTACGGGCTGGTGCGCTCGAACCTCACGTCGCAGCGCGACTCGACCAGCCTCAACGCGGCCTATCGCAACGCCAATCAAGTCAGGCAGGAGCTCAGCGCCACCAACGTCACGACCGCCCAACCAGCGGTCGAAGCCTTGGAACGGAACGGGACCGACGACTACGCGTTGCGTTACCGCGGCCAGTTCACGACCGCAACCGGCGACTACGGCGAACGATCGATCCCGGCGAGCCTGTTCACCCGCGTCGTCGCCGAGGAGACCGACGCCCGCATGATCGCCGACGTCAACGGCGAGACGGTCGTCATCGTCGGCATCAGTCTCCCGCAGGAGCAGGCGTTCTACTTCGAGTTCTTCACGCTCGACGAAGACAACAAGACGTTGTCAAACGTCGCCCTCTCGCTGCTGCTGGCGGCCACCATCACCACTGGCCTCGGCGTGCTGGTCGGCGTCCTTGCCGCCCGCCGCGCCGTCCGTCCCGTGGCCGACGCTTCCGAAGCGGCCAAGGCCATCGCCGGCGGTCGCCTGGATACCAGGCTCACGCCGACCGACGACCCCGACCTCGGCGTGCTGGCCAGCTCGTTCAACGACATGGCAGCGGCATTGCAGCTGCGGGTCGAACGCGACGCCCGTTTCGCCTCCGACGTGAGCCACGAGCTGCGCTCGCCTTTGATGACGCTGTCGGCGTCGGTCGACGTCATGGAAGCCCGACGAGACGAGATGCCGGAACGAGCCCAGGCCGCGCTCGACCTGCTCGTCAGCGATGTGGCCCGCTTCCGCGGCCTCGTCGAGGACCTGCTCGAGATCAGCCGATTCGACGCCGGCGCGATCCGCCTGCATCTCGAAGACCTGCAGGCCAGCCAGTTCGTTCGCAATGCGGTCGCCGTGTCGTCGGCGCCCGGTCTCGCCGTCAGCTGCACGCCACGGGCCGAGCGGGCAATCATCAGCGGCGACCGCCGTCGGCTGGCCCGGGTGATCGCCAACCTCATCGACAACGCGCTGGCCTACGGCGCCGGCGAGCCGGAGCTCCAGATCGAGGACGGCAACGCACCCGAGGAAACGATGACCCACGTCAAGTTCGCCGTGGAAGACCACGGGCCCGGCGTTCCGGTCGAGGAGCGGGCGCTGATCTTCGAGCGCTTCGCCAGGGGCGCCAGCGCCGGTCGCCGAAGCGGCAGCGAGGGCGCCGGACTCGGCCTCGCCCTCGTCGACGAACACATCCGCCTCCACGACGGCCGGGTGTGGGTGGAAGATCGAAGCGACGGCGAGCAGGGCGCCCGATTCGTCATCGAACTGCCCTCCCGTGAACCGATCGACTTCGTCGACGGTCCCGCCGGGCACGACGAGGACGTGCCATGAACCCTCGTCATGCGTTGCTGACGCTCGCCTGTGCCGCCGTCGCGGGCACACTGGGCGGCTGCGCGATCCAAGCAGACAGCGGCCCGCGCGATGTGGCCGAGGAGCACCCCGCCCGCGGCGCCATCGACGCTGACGTCGAGGGTGGCGAGGCGACCGGAGAAGGGCGCATCTACCTGGTCGCGCCCGACGGCAGCGTCCAACCGCTGCGCACCGTACTCCGCAATTCCAAAGACCTCGTCCAGCGACTGATGCTCGGTCCCAATCAACAGGAACTGGACGCCGGGCTCAGCACGGAGTTGCCGCCTGCGCTCGTGGTCAATGAAATCAGCTACGACGGCGGCGTCGTCATCGTCGACATGAGCGACGACATCAACGAACTCACCGGTGCCAGTCTGCGGCTGGCGGTCGCCCAGATCGTGTTCACGGCGAGCGAGATACCTGGCACCGAATCGGTCGACATCCGCGTCAACGACGAGGCCCAGTCGTGGCCGAACGGAGCGGACGTTCAAGTTTCCGGCCCGCTCACGGTGTACGACTACGTCGGCTTCGCCGAGTCCTCGCAACCGCCGTTTCCCGTCACACCACAGAATCCGTCGGGTACGACAGCTGAAACCACCACGACAGCTGGCGCGGCCACCACCGTGCCGCAGACCGTGGCGGGCGAGTCGACGACGCTGCCGCCAGCTGAAACCACCACGACTGTGCCCACCGGTTAGGCAAAAAACACTTCCGCCACGTCGTGGTAGAGCGACATATCGAGCGGCCGCGTCTTGCCCACGGCAAGTTCGAGCGGCGCGGGAACGATCTCGGTACCGCGCACCACCACCATCTGGCCCCATCCGCCCTCGTGCACGAGGTCGATCGCCGCCACGCCGTAGCGGGTGGACAGGACGCGGTCGAACGCATTGGGCGTGCCGCCCCGCTGCACGTGGCCGAGCATCACCACCCTGGTCTCGAAGCCGGTGCGCATCCCCAGCGCCCTGGCAACCACATCGGCGACGCCGCCGAGCCGGACGTGGCCGAACCGATCGAGCACCTGCGCACCAACCGTCAGCGTG
>Ga0136618_10000728_pt1 | contig 11810 bp, 10 predicted proteins | sample AntDrymUQ3302106_2_FD_104805 | JGI IMG/M metagenome (GOLD analysis project Ga0136618, IMG submission 104805) | Polar desert sand microbial communities from Dry Valleys, Antarctica - metaG UQ330 (21.06) | ecosystem: Environmental > Terrestrial > Soil > Desert | place: Antarctica: Dry Valley... | reverse complement strand
GCACCACGATGGCGCCGATGTACACCAGCACCTGGGTGGCGGCCACGAACTCGGCGGCCAGCAGGATGTACTGGGCGGCGACGGCCGCCAGCACGACGACGAGGTGCAGGGCGGCGTGCACCACGTTGGGCGAGGTGACCACCCGCAAGCCGCTGTAGACGATGGCGGCGGCGATGACGAAGAAGAAGATGTTCTGGGCGACCATCAGCGTGGGACCTTGCGGACCTTGACGTCGGAGCCGGCCTCGTAGGCCTCGAAGTCCGGCACCGTCTCCATCCACTCGTTGAGGCGGGCCTCGTCGTGGAGGAGGTCGGCCAGGCGGGGCTCGGAGTACTCGTACTCCGGGCTCCAGAAGATGGCGTCGAACGGGCAGACCTCGACGCAGATCCCGCAGTACATGCAGAGGGCGTAGTCGATGTCGAAGCGGTCGAGGGCGCTGATGGTGCGCTCCTTGCCACCGGGGCGACGCGGCGGCGCCTTGGTCTTGTGGCCCTCGATGTAGATGCACCAGTCGGGGCAGCTGCGAACGCACAGCATGCAGACGGTGCAGTTCTCCGACTTCAGCGCGATGACGCCGCGAGCCCGGGGGGCGGGCGACTCGTTCTCGTGGGGGTACTGCACCGTGACCGCCCCCCGGCTGGGCGACGGGATGAGCGTCTTGATGCCCCGCTTCGGGAACAGCGTCTTGATGAGCTCGCCGAAGGTGATGCGCATGCCGGTGAAGAGACCGGGGATCTTCGGCTTGGCCATCAGAAGGCCACCTTGAAGACCATGGTGGCCATGATGTTGACCAGCGAGATGGGGATGAGGAACTTCCAGGCGAAGGCCTGGAGCTGGTCCTCGCGGAAGCGGGGGAAGGTGAACCGCACCCAGAAGATCAGGAACCCGACCAGCATCATCTTGGCGAAGAGCACGAGCGGCCCGGCCACGTTCATGATGTCGTCGTCGAGGTCGACGAAGGGCACCGCCCAGCCACCCAGGAAGAGGGTGGCGGCGATGGCGGCGAAGGCGCCGGCGGTGGCGAACTCGCCGATGAAGAACAGCAGGAACCGCAGGCCGGAGTACTCGGTGATGTAGCCGGTGACGATCTCGGACTCGGCCACCGGCATGTCGAAGGGCGGCTGGGTGAGCTCGGCCTGGGTGGCGATCAGGAAGATCACGAACCCGACCAGCTGGGTGATGAGGAACGGGTTGCCGATCCCGCCGAAGCCGAAGATCTCGCCCTGGTGCTGGGCGGCCACGATCCCCTGCAGGTTGAGGGTGCCGGCCTGGATCACCACCCCGACCACCGCCAGCACCAACGGCAGCTCGTAGGCGATGAGCTGGCCGGCCGCCCGCAGGCCACCGATGAGCGAGTACTTGTTGGCGGAGGCCCAACCGGCGATGAGGACGCCGATCACCGACACGGATGACAGGCCGAGGGCCAGGAAGATGCCGGTGTCGAGGTTGGCGAAGTAGGCGTCGGGCCCGAAGGGCATCACGACGAGAAGCAGAAAGGTGGACGCCAGCACGATGTACGGCGCCAGGAAGAACAGCCGGCGGTCGGCGCGGGCGGGGACGATGTCCTCCTTCTGGAGGAACTTGCCCACCTCGGCGAGGAGCTGGGCGGAGCCGTAGGGCCCGGCTTCCATCGGGCCGAGGCGGCTCTGCATGAAGCTCATCATCTTGAACAGGAACACGTAGACGAAGCCGCCGGCCGGGAGGATCACCGCCGCCAGGACGCCGAGCACGCGCAGGACCGAGGCCTGCCAGTACGACAGCTCGACCGCTTCCAGCAGGGCGTTCATCGGTCGATGTCGCCGAGGATGAAGTAGAGGCTGGCGAGGATGGTGATGATGTCGGGCACGTAGACGCCTCGCAGGAGCCACGAGGCGACGGAGATGTTGTTGAAGCTGGCCGACCGGATCTTCACCCGGAAGGGGCCGGTATCGCCTTTGGACACGACGTAGTAGCCCATGGCGCCCAGCGGGTTCTCGGTGGCTACGTAGGCCTCGCCCTCGGGCACCTTGATGATGCGGGGCACCTTGGCCATGATCCCGCCGCCGGGCAGGCCGTCGCAGAGCTGGTCGACGATCTTGGTGGCCTCGCGCACCTCTTGGAGGCGCACCCAGCAGCGGCTGTAGCTGTCGCCGTCGGGGTGGGTCCACACCTTCCAGTCGAGCTGGTCGTAGGCCAGGCCGACGTTGGCGTCGCGCCGCAGGTCCCAGTCCACGCCCGAGCCCCGCAGGTTGGCGCCCGACAGTCCGTAGGACTGGGCCACCTTCGCCGGGATGATGCCCACGCCCCGAGTGCGGGTCTGGAAGATCTCGTTGCCGTAGACGAGGCCTTCCATCTCGTCGCAGAACGCCCGCAGCCGGACCATGGCCGCCTTGGTCTCGGCGATCCAGCCCTTCGGCAGGTCGTCCTTGAGCCCGCCGATGCGGTCGAAGTTCGGGTGAAACCGCCCGCCGGTGACCGACTCGATCTGGTTCAGCACGAACTCGCGATCGCGGAAGGCGTAGAAGGCCGGCGTCTGGGCGCCGAGCTGGAGGGCGAGGTCGCCGATGAAGAGGCTGACGTTGGCGATGCGGGACAGCTCGAAGAGGATGGTGCGGATCCACATGGCCCGGGGCGGGGCCTCCACCTCCATGAGCTGCTCGGCGGCGAGGATGAAGGGCACTTCGTTGGCAAAGCTGCCGAGCCAGTCGATGCGGTTCACCAAGGTGGTGACCTGCGGGTAGGAGCGGACCTCGCAGAGCTTCTCGTAGCCGCGGTGCATGTAGCCGCACATGACGTCGGCCGAGGTGACCTGCTCGCCGTCGAGGCGGGCCACCAGGCGCAGGGTGCCGTGGGTGGCGGGGTGCTGCGGGCCCATGTTGAGGACCATGCCGTCATCGGTCTCGAGCTCGACGTTGATCCGCCCATCGGCGGCCTGGGCGTTGATGTAGCCGAGCTGCTGGGCCTCCGTGAGGGTCATGTCTCGCTCGCCTCGGCAACGGTGGCGTCGTCGTCCTCGGGATCCTCGCCCGGCATGGGTTCGACGTCCACGATCCCCGGCCACGGCTTCACGACGCGCGCCAGGAGCGGGAACTCCTTGCGCAGCGGGTGTCCCTCGAACTCAGACGGCAGGTAGATGTGGCGCAGGTCGGCGTTGCCGTCGAAGCCGATGCCGAACATCTCGTGCGTCTCGCGCTCGTGCCAGGCCGCCCCGGAGTAGGCCCGGATCCACGTGGGGACGCGGGGGTCGTCGTCGGGGACGTCGACCTTGAGCAGCACCCGCAGGTCCGTGCCCGGACGGGCCACCGAGGCGAGGACCTGCAGGCGACTGTCACCACCGGCGTAGCCGGACACCGCGGAGGAGCGCTCGGGCATCGGCGGCGGGAAGGGGACGTCGACCGAGCTGTCCTCGTAGCGCCCGTACGGCGACGGGAGCCAGTCGATGGCGGACAGGAAGTCGAACCACTCGAGGCCGGCCTCGTTGCGCGCCACGAGGGCGGCCTCGCCCCAGGCGGCGGTGGCCACGCGGATCCAGAGGGCCTGGCCGACCTTGAGGTGCGAGTCGAGGACGGCATCTCCCAGGTGCTCCGAGAACACCGCGAGGAGGGCCTCGCGACGGTCGTCGGAGGCCACCTCGGGCGTGTCGGCGGCGGCGGTGGCGGCGGTGTCGTCAGCCAACGACGATCGGCTCCGGACGGTCCTGGTCTCCGGCCCACCGCTCGGTCATGTCCTCGTTCTGGATGCGCTCCTGGAGCAGGACGATGCCCTCGAGCAGTGCTTCGGGTCGAGGCGGGCAGCCCGGCACGTAGACGTCCACCGGCACGATCTGGTCGACGCCCTTGGTGACGGAGTAGCTGTCCCAGTACGGCCCGCCGCAGTTGGTGCAGCTGCCCATGGAGATGACGTACTTCGGGTCGGGCATCTGCTCGTAGAGCCGCTTGATGGCCGGGACGATCTTGTCGGTGACGGTGCCGGAGATGACCACGAGGTCGGCCTGGCGGGGGCTGGCCGGAAAGGGGATCACCCCGAGGCGCATGACGTCATAGCGCGGCGAGGCGAAGGCGGCGCCCATCTCGATGGCACAGCACGCCAGGCCCCACTGGTAGGCCCAGATGGAGTACTTGCGGCTGAGGTTCAGCAGCTTGGTGAGCGGCTTGGGCATCTTGCCGCTCTCGACGAGGCCCATCAGCCGCCCACGCTCGGGATCAGACCCATCGCAGGACCTTCTTCTTCCAGGCGTAGAGGAGGCCGAGGGCGAGGATGACGATGAAGATCGTCATCTCGACGAGCCCGAACCAGGAGTAGGCGTCCACCCGGGTGGCAAACGGGAAGATGAACACCGCCTCCACGTCGAACATCACGAACAGCAGGGCGAAGATGTAGTAGCGGACCTGGCTCTGGCCCCAACCCGAGCCGACGGGGTCGACGCCGGACTCGTAGCTGATGTACTTCTCCGGCTGCGGGCGGGTGGGGCGCAGCAGGCTGCCGAGTCCCAGGAGCAGGCCCACGAGGGCCGCTCCGGTGAGGCCGAAGATGCCCACCGTGAGGTAGTCGCGCAGGAGATCGCTGAAGGACCCGGACACGACGCGGGAGCCTAGTGAAGCCCCGCGCGAGGGTCCAAGATGACCGCCATCCCGGGCCGATGGGGGCGCGGGCCGCCGATCAGGCGGCCTCGAACACCAGTGATCGGGCCGACACCGAGGTCCCGTCGGCCCCCATGAAGGCCACCGTCAGGGTGTGCGCTCCGGCCTCGAGGCCTCTGGTGGGCAGGTAGGAGCAGCGCTGCCCGGGGAGCTCCTCGAGCAGGACCAGCTCGGTTCCCTCGGCGTCACCGCAGACCACGGGCGCCTCGTCATCGAGTCGGAGAACAGGTGCCTCAACCCCCTCCGGGACCACCACCACCAGCTCCTCGCCGCTGGCCACGGGGGCGGGCTGAGGGTCGGCGGAGGACCTCACCGGGACGACCACCTCGGGCTCACCGGCGGAGGCATACGGCTCGAGGTGGGCCACACCATCCACCAGGCGCACGGGCAGGACGTCGGCCGCCGTCGTGCCCTCGCCATCCACCATGACCGTGCCGACGAGGGTGACCACCACGATGGTGCCCTCCTCGCCGGCCCGCAACGGAGTGACGAAGACCTGCTCAGGCTGGCTTGACCAGCCTCCGTGCTCGTCGGCCACCGAAGCCAGCTCTGCCTCGAAGCCAGCCAGTGAGCCGAAGTGGGCTTGCGACCCGGCGCCCATGGCTTCCCAGGCATCTTCCGCCCGCCCGGTGCGGAGGTCATCGATCCACGCGAGGACCGCCGTCGAGGAGGCGTCCTCGTCCTCGCCGGACAGTGGGCTCGACGCCGCGTCCAGCTCGGGGCGGGGGACGAGGACGTTGAGATCTGCAGCGCCGTCGGCCTGGCCGTCGGCGGTCACCTGCCTCGTCCCGTCGCGCCCGTCGAGCAGCGCGCGGCCGGCCAGTGCCACCACCACGACGGCGGTGGCCGCCACCGCCAGCAGCACCACGTTCGAGGTGCGCCGAAAGGCGCTCGGCACCAGCGCCCGGGCCGGGGCGGGAGACGGCACGACCGACGACGGGATCGGCGCCGATGGCTCGACGAAGACCGTTCGGGCCGCGGGCGCGATGGGGTGAGGGGCGCCGTCCCCGGCGTCGAGGCTCGCGTCCAGCCGCGCCCAGAAGTCCTCGGCGTGCGCCGGGACGGGCAGCCGCTGCAGAGCGGTGCGGATCATGCCGTCCGGGGGCGCGTCGAGGCTCACTGCACCTCCTCCCCGAGGATGCGGCGCAGCGCGGTGCGCGCCCGGTGCAGCCGGGAGGCCACCGTCCCGGGGGCGACGTCGAGGATCTTGGCTGCTTCCCGGTGATCGAAGCCCTCACCGTCGACGAGCACCACCGCGATCCGTTGGCCGACCGGCAGGTCGGCCAGGGCGCTGCGCACCGTCTCGGCCGCGCTGACCACCCGCTCAGGACCGGGGTGCCCGGACACGGGGTCGACCGGATCCTCGGTGGACAGCGGCGATCGCTGGCGCTGGCGCAGCTCGTCGATGCAGGCGTTGTAGGTGATGCGGTACAGCCAGGCGCCGAAGTCGCCTCCGGCCCGAAACCTCGGCAGGGCCCGGAAGGCCTTGAGGTAGGCCTCCTGCAGGGCATCGTCCATCCGATCCCGGTCGGCCATGAGCCGGTAGGCGAGCCCACGCAAGCGGCGGTCGTGTCGGCGGACGAGCTCGTCGAACGCGGGTCGCTCGCCGGCCCGGGCCAGCTCGACCAGCTCGACGTCAGGGAGCGTGGTGGAAGAGGAGAGCATGATGGAGGTCGGCGGACAGGCGGCCACCCGTCAAAGGACACGCCCGCCGGACGAGCCCTCGTCGAGACCGATGGTAGAGGCCGGCCACAGGTGTCGCACGTCCAGGTGGAGTGGCCGGGGGGTCCTGAAGCCGCGTCCGAGCTCGCCGCTACGGACTGGGCGGCTACGGGACTGCGACGGCGGTGGGATCAACCGGGGGTTCGTCGGACGGTTCCAGGACGAGGGCGGGGGTGGCGTCGGTGGCCGGGCGGGCCAGGGTGTCGGGGAAGAGGCCGGCGCCGAGGGTGACGATGGCGCACAGGGCCAGGGCCAGGCCGGCGGCGAAGGGCACCCGGATGCGGCGGGGCTCCGCAGCATCCTCCGCGGACATGAACATGGAGACGATGATGCGCAGGTAGAGGTACGCCGCGACGACGGCGGTGAGCATGGCGATGACGGCCAGCCAGGTGGAGCCGGCATCGACGGCGGCGGTGATCACGTAGAACTTGGCGAAGAAACCGGACGTGAGCGGCACGCCGGCCTGGGCGAAGAGGAAGAGGGCGAAGGCGAAGGCGAGCACCGGTCGGTCGCGCGACAGGCCTCGGTAGTCGTCGAGGCCGTGGCCGATGTCGCCCCGGCGTCCCACGACGGTGACGATGCCGAAGCTCCCGGCCACCATGAAGGTGTAGGCGGCGAGGTAGAAGAGGGCAGCTTCGACGCCCTGAGGGCTGGCGGCCTGGACGGCGACGAGCACGAACCCGGCGTGGTTGATCGAGGAGTAGGCGAGCATGCGCTTCACGTCGGTCTGGACCACCGCGAGGACCGAACCGACCACCATGGTGATGGCGGCGACGGCGTAGACGATCGGCTGCCAGTCACCGCTGTAGGTGCCGAAGGCCAGGTAGAAGACCCGTAGGAGCCCGGCGAACCCGGCCACCTTCACACCCGAGGCCATCCACGCGACGCTCGGGCTGGGTGCCCCCTGGTACACGTCGGGGGTCCAGAAGTGGAAGGGCACCGCCGCCACCTTGAAGGCGAAGCCGACCAGCAGCAGGGCCAGGCCGGCCAGCACCAGGCCGGTGTCGGTGAGCACGGTGGTGGACAGGAAGGCGGCGATCTCGACCAGGTTCGTCGTGCCCGTGCCGCCGTAGGTGAGGGCGATGCCGTAGAGGAAGAAGGCGGAGGAGAAGGCACCGAGCACGAAGTACTTCACCCCCGCCTCCTGGGAGGTGACCTTGCGCAGGTGCATGGCGGCCAGCACGTAGACGGCGATGGAGAGGATCTCCAGGCCGAGGAACATGACGATGAGGTCGTTGGCCGACGCCATCATCACGCCGCCCGACGCCGACAGCAGCATGAGGACATAGGGCTCGGAACCCTCCATCCCCTCCCGGCGCAACCAGTCATCGAGCAGCAACGCCCCGAGGATGACCGCGGCGCAGATCGTGAAGGTCGCGAAGAGGGAGAACCCGTCGACGCCGATGGCGGTGGCGAGGGTGGAGAACGGTCCCCGGTCGGGGTCCTGGACCCGGTTCCACAGGGGCACCGCGAACCCGATGGCAACGCCGGCGGTGAGGGTGGTCCACAGGGCATAGACGCCCTTGGGCATCGAACGGGCGGTGAGCGAGTCGGCCGCCAGCAGCAGCAGGGCCCCGCCCACCAGGGCCAGGATCGGGGCCGCGGCCGCCCACGACACCACGACCCCGTCGATGGGGAGCGGCGCATCGTCGATGGGCTGGGACAGGAGCGACAGCAGCATCAGGGCGCCGCCTCGTCCTCGCCGGCACCGGCCGTCGCCACCTCGGGCTCGACGAAGTCCGAGTGCTCCTCGATGTGGCCGACGAGCTGCTCGACCGCTGGTTCGATCCGATCGAGCATCGGCTTCGGGTAGACCCCGAGGAACACGATGAGGCCGAGCAGCGGCGCCATGACCAGGCCCTCGCGCCAGGTCATGTCGGGCATGTCGGCGTTGTCCTCGTCCGGCTCGCCGTGGAAGACGCGCTGGTAGGCCCAGAGCAGGTACACGGCCGCCAGGATCACGCCGAGCGCCGCCACCACCGTGAACCACCGGCGGGTGAGGAACGACCCGGTGAGGATCAGGAACTCGCCGGCGAACCCGTTCAGCCCGGGTAGCCCGATCGAGCTCAACATCACGACGGTGAAGACTCCGGCCATGATCGGCGCCGACGTCTGCAGGCCCTTGAGGGCAGAGATCTCTCGGGTGTGACGGCGGTCGTAGATCATGCCGACCAGGAGGAACAGCGCCCCGGTGGAGATCCCGTGGTTGACCATCTGCATCACGCCGCCCTCGATGCCCTGGGTGGTGAGGGCGAAGGTGCCGAGGACGATGAAGCCGAGGTGGGCGACCGAGGAGTAGGCGACCAGCCGCTTGAGGTCGCGCTGCATCGTGGCCACCACGGCCCCGTAGATGATGCCGATCACGCCGAGGGTGACGAGGGCGGGGGCGAAGTAGGCCGACGCCTCCGGGAACAGGTAGAGGCCGAAGCGCACGAACCCGTAGGTGCCCAGCTTGAGCATGACGCCGGCCAGGATGACCGACCCGGCGGTGGGCGCCTGGGTGTGGGCATCGGGCAGCCAGGTGTGGAGGGGGAACAGCGGGACCTTCACGGCGAAGGCGGCGGCGAAGGCCAGGAAGATCCAGCGCACCGCCGACCAGTCGAACGGGCTGGCGCCCGTGGAGGTGTCGGCGAGGTGCTGTGACTCGGCGATCTCCACCAGGTCGAAGTCGGGCCCGGGGTTGCGCAGCTCGTCGACGCGGGCGAGGTCCTCGTCGAGGGCAGCCTGGGTGTCGACGTCGATGCCACCGGTGGCGGCTGCCTCCTGCTGCGTCTCGAACACGAGGCTCTCGATGGCGGCGGCTTCGGCCTCGTTCTCCTGCGCCACGCCGTCGCGGTGGAGGAAGGCGAGGCTCACGATGCCCACCAGCATCAGGGCCGAGCCCAGCATCGTGAAGATGAAGAACTTGAGGGCGGCGTAGACGCGCTCGGCGTAGCCCCACCCGCCGATGAGGAAGTACATCGGCACGAGCACGATCTCGAACATCACGAAGAACAGGAAGAGGTCGAGGGCGCAGAACACGCCGATGCACCCACCCTGGAGCACCAGCAGCCAGGCGTAGTACGGCTTCGGATCATGGTGGGGGGTGACGGCGATGATGGCCAGCGGGAACAGCAACCCGGATAGGACGACCAGGAACAGCGAGATGCCGTCGATCCCGAGGTGCCACGAGATCCCGAAGTCGGAGACCCAGGTGCGGTCCACCTCGAGCTGGAAGCCGGCGTCGCTCGTCTCGAAGGCGGCCAACAACCAGAGGGTGACGGCGCCGGTGCCGACCGCGAACAGGAGGGCGACGAGCCGATGGAGCTCCGTCCGTGCCTTGGGGATGAGCGACACGACCACTGCCCCGATGAACGGCAGGACGACTGCAGCAGTGAGCGGCGAAGTGGCGACGGTCTCCGAGGCGATGAGCATCCCCGTCACGCGATGGCCCTTGCGGTGCGGCGGGGGGCGTGGGGGGCAGAGGCTCCGCCGGAGCCCCACACCCGCGAACGGCCGGCTCCGCCGGACGTGAGCAGCAGGCGGTACAGCGCGGCCGTAGGCCGCCCCTCACAGCTCCGAGGAGCTCGCCGAAGGCGAGCGACGAGGATCACGAGACCCTCGTGAGGAAGTAGGCCAGCAGGCCCACCACACCGACGGCCACGCCGAGGGCGTAGCTGCGGACGAAGCCGCTCTGGAGCACGCGCATCCCCTTGCCGCCGCCTCGCACGGCGCCGGCCACGCCGTTGACGGCGCCGTCGACGACCGTGCGGTCGAAGGTGGCCACGCCCTCGAAGCCCTGCCGACCCGGGCCGCCGACGAAGGCCGAGATGCTGCTGTCGACCCGCCACCCCTCGGCCAGGATCTGGGGCTCGATCGGCGCCCGACGCTTCTGGAGGTAGACGGCGGCCGCCAGTGCGATGCCGCCGAGGCCGGCGAGGGTGGCGATGACGGCCAGCCCGACCTTGGTACCGGTGGCCACGTCGACATGCGCCTCGTTGCCGTCCAGCACCGGCTCGAGCCAGTGCCCGAGGAAGTGGAGGTCGCCCGTGAAGGGCAGGTTGAGCCCACCGCCAACCAGCGCCAGGCCCGCCAGCACCACGAGGGGGAGGGTCATGAGCCAGGGCGACTCGTGAGGCTGGACGACCTCGGGGTCTCCCTCCGAGTCCCGCCAGCGCTCGTCCCCGAAGAAGACCATGAAGACCTGGCGGCTCATGTAGAAGGCGGTGAGCACGGCCGTCACCAGGCCGACGAACCAGAGGGCCGGGTTGGCGTCGTAGGCGTACAGGAGGATCTCGTCCTTGGACCAGAACCCGGAGAACGGCGGCACCCCGGAGATGGCCAGCCAGCCGACGATGAAGGTGCCGGCGGTGATGGGCATGAGCTTGCGGAGCCCGCCCATGCGCCGCATGTCCTGCTCGTCGTGCATGCCGTGGATGACCGAGCCGGAGCCGAGGAACATCAGGGCCTTGAAGAAGGCGTGGGTGACCATGTGGAAGATGGCGGCCACGTAGGCACCGGTGCCGACGGCCAGGAACATGTAGCCGAGCTGGCTCACCGTCGAGTACGCAAGCACCTTCTTGATGTCGGTCTGGGCGACGGCGATGGTGGCCGCGAACAGGGCGGTGAGGACGCCGATCCAGGCGATGATGTCAGGGCCCCAGTCGTAGCCCTGGGCGAGGATCGGGTTGACGCGGGTCATCAGGTAGACCCCGGAGGTGACCATGGTGGCGGCGTGGATGAGAGCTGAGACCGGCGTGGGGCCGGCCATGGCGTCGGGCAGCCAGATGAACAGCGGGATCTGGGCTGACTTGCCCACCGCGCCCACGAACAGCAGCAGCGCGATGGCGGTGGCGGTGACCGGAGCGATCTCTGGGGCCCGCTCCAGCACCACGCTGTAGTCGAGCGAGCCGACGGTGGCGAAGGCGAGGAACATCGCCGTCATGAAGCCCCAGTCACCGATGCGGTTGGTGACGAAGGCCTTCTTGCCCGCCGACGCGTTGGCCTCCTTGGAGAACCAGAACGAGATGAGGAAGTACGAGCAGGCGCCCACACCCTCCCAGCCCAGGAAGGTGATGAGCATGTTGCTGCCCAGCACCAGCATCAGCATCGAGAAGACGAACAGGTTCAGGTACACGAAGAACTTGGAGAACTTCGGGTCCCCGTGCATGTACCCGATCGAGTACAGGTGGATGAGGGTTCCGATGCCGGTGATGAACAGCGCCATCGTGACCGACAGCGGGTCGGCGAGGAATCCGACCTTGACGTCGAAGCCGCCGACGACGAGCCAGTCGAAGAGGTCGTAGACGTGGCTGCGGTGATGGTCGTCTTCGCCGACCAGGGCGACGAACACCACGACGGTGGCGATGAACGACGCCCCGCACATGGCGGTGGCCAGCCAGCCGGCGGCGGGCTCGCCGAGGCGGCGGCCGAGCACCAGCAAGGTCAAGAAGCCGGCCAGGGGCAGGGCCGGGACGAGCCAGACGAGGT
>Ga0136618_10000727_pt1 | contig 11814 bp, 11 predicted proteins | sample AntDrymUQ3302106_2_FD_104805 | JGI IMG/M metagenome (GOLD analysis project Ga0136618, IMG submission 104805) | Polar desert sand microbial communities from Dry Valleys, Antarctica - metaG UQ330 (21.06) | ecosystem: Environmental > Terrestrial > Soil > Desert | place: Antarctica: Dry Valley... | reverse complement strand
CTCCACCGTGCGACGTTGGGCGCTGACAGCCCGTGCGGCTCTGGGTGCCGCCGCCGCCGAGATCGATGCACTCAACGTCTTCCCCGTACCTGACGGTGACACCGGTACGAATCTGCATCTGACCCTGCGCTCCGCTGTCGACGCGCTGGACGGGGGTGATCAACAGGCTGCGTTGGGTCCCACGCTGGACCTCCTGGCCCGCGGCGCACTGCTGGGCGCCCGCGGAAATTCCGGAGTCATCGTCTCGCAACTACTGCGGGGGATAGCCGACCGCCTCGGCAGAGACGGGCCGGCAGACGGTCCGGCGTTGGCAGCTGCATTGACGCATGCCTCGGATCTGGCGTACGCGGCGGTGGCCGAGCCCGTTGAGGGCACGATCCTGACCGTCGCCCGGGAAGCAGCCGCGGCGGCATCCGTGTTCGCCCGGGCACCTGACGGGGCACCCCTGGAGGATGTTGCGCGGTCCGCGGCCTCCGGGGCGGCGCTGGCGCTTGAGCGGACCACCGCGCAGCTGGCTGCGCTGGCCAGGGCGGGAGTCGTGGATGCGGGTGGGCGGGGGCTTTGCGTGATCCTGGACGCACTGGTGACGGCTCTCACCGGGAGCGAGCTACCGGTGGTGGCCTCGGGTGTGCAGCCGACTGGCTCTTCCGACGTCAGCCCGCTGGAGGCCGCGCGCGACGGCAATCCCACGGGGTTCGGGTACGAGGTGCAGTTCCTGTTGGCGGAGTCCGACCAATCAGCGGTCGACGTCCTGCGCGGCGAACTGGCCGCACTCGGTGACTCGCTGGTCATCGTGGGGACTCGGGCCACCGCGCAGGAGGGAGCGGTGTGGAACGTCCACGTGCATGTCGACGATGTCGGTGCCGCGATCGAGGCGGGTGTCCGCGCCGGTCGTCCGCACTCGATCACTGTCGTCCGGTTCGAAGATCGACCAGGCGAGGCCGGAGCCCGGTCCTGTCGCCCGGAGCCCTCTCGGACGGGGCAAGCGACCGGAGCGTGGTCGGGTCGGGGACTCGTGGCCGTGGCGCCCGGCACGGGACTGGCTGGGCTGTTCGCCGGCGAGGGCGTCGTAGTCGTCGAGGGCGGACCGACCCGGCACCCGTCCACTGCCGAAGTCCTGGCCGCCATCCGTCATACGGGCGCAGCCGAAGTCGTCGTCCTGCCCAACCATGCCAGCATGACGGCGATCGCCGATGAGGCAGCGTCGCAGGCGCGGGAGGGAGGTCAGGATGTCGCTGTGGTGCCGACCAAGTCTGCGGTGCAGGGACTGGCCGCCATCGCTGTGGCTGATCCGGCCCGTCGCTTCGCCGACGTCGTGATCGCCTTGGCCGAGGCCGCGGCGGCAACCCGTTGGGCCGAGATCACTGTTGCCCAGCGTGAAGCCATGACCTCGGCGGGGCGTTGCGCGGCCGGCGACGTGCTCGGACTGGCCGAAGGTGATGTCGTGCTCATCGGCGATGATCAAGTAAGGGTCACCTGTGACCTACTCGACCGGCTGCTGTCCGCCGGCGGTGAGCTGGTCACTCTGATTCTCGGGACCGATGCCGTCGATGGGTTCATCGACGAGGTTCGCGCGCACCTGCGGCGCGCTCATCCCGGCGTGGACGTCATGGACTACCGAGGTGATCAACCCCACCTTCCGATCCTCATCGGGGTGGAGTGAGGGTGCCGGTCACCAGGGACAGTCCGCTGCGCGCCCTCTTGGGCGGCAAGACCGCGACCGTGCTCGCCGAACAACTCGGCATCAGCACCGTCGATGATCTGCTCGCTCACTACCCCCGCAGGTACGCCGAACGTGGTGAACTCACCGACCTCGCATCGCTGCGGGTAGGTGACGAGGTCACGATCGTCGCCCAGGTTCGTTCGGTGAACCAGCGCCGCATGCGCAACCGGCGCGGGACCCTCACCGACGTCGTGGTCGGGGACGGACACCGATCTCTGTCCCTGGTCTTCTTCAATCAGCCCTGGCGGGCAAAGCAACTGGCTGTCGGCGTCAGTGGATTGTTCGCCGGCAAGATCGGGATCCGCGTCAACCAGGTTCAGCTCACCCACCCGGAATGCGAGATCTTCGGGGCTTCGGACACCGGCGTCGACCCCGATAGCGACCCGGCTGCGCTGGTCGACGGGTACGAGCGCGCCATGACCTACGCCTCGCAGATCATCCCGGTCTACCCGGCCAGCAGCGGCATCCAGTCCTGGACGATTGCCCGTTGCCTACGACTGATTCTCGATCAGGTCGACGCAGTTGAGGACCCGCTACCAGAGGAGATGCGGGAGCGCCGAGGCCTGATCGGCCTCCTGCAGGCTTGGCGCAAGATTCATCAGCCGCAGTCGTTGGCCGACGTCGAACTCGCCCGCTTGAGGCTGAAGTGGGACGAGGCGCTGACCGTCCAGGTGACGCTCGCCCAGCGTCGCGTCGCGCAGGCGGTCAACCCGGCCTACCCGCGTCCTGTACGCGAAGGAGGCCTTCTGGACGCCTTTGATGCCCGGCTGCCGTTCGTGTTGACCGCCGGGCAGCAGATCGTGGGGGCCGAGATCAGCCACGAGTTGGGCGGTCACAAGCCGATGAACCGGCTCCTGCAGGGCGAGGTCGGTTCCGGAAAGACCGTGGTCGCTCTACGGGCGATGCTGCAGGTCATCGACGCAGGCGCTCAAGCCGCATTCCTCGCGCCGACCGAGGTGCTTGCCGCCCAACACCTTCGAACTCTTCGTAGCCTGCTCGGGCCGTTGGGCATCGCCGGTGAGTTCGACGCCGAGGAGCACGCCACCCGCGTAACGCTGCTGACCGGGTCGCTGTCGGCCAGAGCTCGTCGTGCTGCGCTGGCCGAAGCTGCGGGCGGGGGGGCGGGGATCGTAGTAGGCACCCACGCTCTACTGGAGGAGGTGGTGCAGTTCGCCGATCTGGGACTCGTGGTGATCGACGAGCAGCACCGCTTCGGCGTGCAGCAGCGTGATGTGCTGCGGGCCAAGTCCGCCGCGCCCCCGCACGTGCTCGTCCTCACCGCGACCCCGATCCCGCGAACCGTGGCGATGACGGTGTACGGCGATCTCGAGACCACCACCCTCACGGAGATTCCGGCCGGCCGGGCCGAGGTGAGCACGAGTGTCGTGCCGACTCGAGAGAAGCCCGCCTGGCTGGATCGGGCCTGGGCCAGGATCGTCGAGGACGCGCGTACCGGTGGCCGGGCCTTCATCGTCTGCCCGCGGATCGGCTCTGACGATCCGGCCGGTGAGGCCGGCGGCGGCATGGTCGACGACGGCGACGACTCGCTGCAACCAGACTCCGACGACGGGGCGCCGGGGGAGGAGGGGTCAGCTGCCATGAAGCGTGCACCGATGGCAGTGCTGGACGTGGCCGACATGCTTGGAAAGGGCCCGTTGGCCGAGCTTCGGATGGCCATCCTGCACGGACGGCTCCCCGCCGAGGACAAGGACGCCACGATGCAAGCCTTTGCGCGCGGCGACCTCGACGCGATGGTGACCACGACGGTGATCGAGGTGGGCGTCGACGTACCGGAGGCATCGGTCATGGCGATCCTGGACGCGGACCGATTCGGGGTCAGTCAACTGCATCAGCTGCGCGGCCGAATCGGGCGCGGGTCGCGGCCGGGGGTCTGCATGCTGATCACCGAGGCCGCACCCGACTCTGCCGCGCGAGCGCGGCTCGAGGCCGTGGCCGCGACCCGGGACGGCTTCGAGTTGGCCAGGGTCGACCTCGCCTCCCGCAGGGAGGGCAACATCCTCGGCGCGGCACAGTCCGGCCGACGATCCGGGCTGCGGCTGCTGTCACTGCTCGACGACGAGTCGATCATCACGCAATCGCGCGAAGAGGCCACGTATCTTGTGGCCCTCGATCCCGACCTCATCGAGCACCAGGCACTCGCCGACCAGGTCGCCCGGCTGTCCGAAGACGAACGCGCCGACTACCTCGACAAGGCCTGAGCATGACCCGGATCGTCGCCGGCCTGGCGCGCGGCCGCCGGCTCGCCGTACCCCGCGGTCAGGTGACCCGGCCGACCTCGGACCGCGCGAGAGAGGGCCTGTTCTCCACAGTGGCCGGGCTGGCACCGCTGCAAGGCGTCCACGTGCTCGATCTGTACGCCGGCTCCGGAGCGCTGGGCCTGGAAGCACTCTCCCGCGGCGCGAGCCATGCATTGCTCGTGGAATCCGACAATCGGGTCGCGCGCACCTTGCGGGACAACATCGTCTCCGTCGCCCTCGACGGTGCGCAGCTGCTCGTCAGCACCGCCCAGAAGCTGGCACTGACCGAGCCCGCGCAGCTCTCTGGCGCCGAACCACCGTACGACGTCGTGTTCGCCGACCCGCCCTACCATCTGACAGCGGCGGAACTGAGCGGGGTGCTGACCGACCTGATTCGCACCGGCTGGCTCGCCGAACAGGCAGTAATGGTGGTCGAGCGTTCGGCGCGCGACGATCCCTGGGTGTGGCCGACACCCGTCCAGCCGATCCGCGATCGGCGCTACGGACAGGCGCGGCTTTGGTACGGTCGCGCCTCGTGAGAGCAGCCTGCAGTTGAGCGGCCGGGCGAAAGCAGGGACGTGCCGTGGCTGGGGTAAGGGTTGAGCGGCCGGGCGAAAGCAGGGACGTGCCGTGGCTGGGGTAAGGAGTGATGAGAAAGGCCGTCTGCCCGGGCTCGTTCGACCCGATCACCAACGGCCACCTGGACATCATCGAGCGAGCCAGCCGGCTCTACGACGAACTGATCGTCGCGGTTCTCGTCAATCCGGAGAAGGCCGGGTTCTTCGACGTCGAGACCCGAATGACGATGATCAGGGAGTCGACCTCGCATCTGTCCGGGATCACCGTCGACTCCTTCCACGGCCTGCTCGTGCACTACTGCCGCGACCACGGGGTGGCGGTGATCGTGAAGGGCCTTCGGGCGATCAGTGACTTCGAGTACGAGGTCCAGATGGCACAGATGAATCGTGGCCTGAGCGGGATCGAAACCGTCTTTATGCCCACCGGCCCCGAACACGGCCATCTGTCCAGCAGCCTGATCAAGGCGGTCGCACACTTCGGCGGGGATGTGGCGCACCTCGTACCCGCGCCGGTCCTGCAGCGGCTGCGCATGCGAGAGGAGGATTAGCCGATGTACCGCATCTACGACACTCTCGACGAGATCGTCACCTTGATCGAGCAGGCTCGCGGCGTACCGATGTCCACCTCGGCGATGGTGCCGCGCGACCACGTCTTGGACCTGCTCGACGAGTTGCGCGACCGACTGCCGGAGGAGGTGACCCAGGCCAAGGCGGTCCTCGACCAGCGTGGCGATCTGCTCGACGCGGCTCAGCTCGAGTCCGATCGGGTCGCCCTGCGCTCCAGTCAGGAGGCCGAGGCCACCGCGAAACGGGTTCGGGCCGAGGCCGAGCACGTGCGAGCCCTTGCCCAGCAGCGCCAGGAAGAGCTGCTCGCCGCCGGCCAACGCGATTACGACCGGTTGGTCAGCGAGGGAACCCGGGTACGAGCCGAACTCATCGCGCAGGCGCAACAGGAGCATGACGAACTCGTGGCGCAGGGGCGCAGCGAGCGGGAACGGCTGATCAGCGAGAGCGATGTCTACCGAAGCGCCGTGGCCCGGTCCGACGAACTGGGTGCTGCCACGGCTGCCGAGGCGCAAGCCATGCGCCTGGAGGTCGATGGTTACGTGGACGCCAAACTGGCCGAGTTCGAGGCGACGCTCTCGCATCTGCTGCGTTCGGTGGAGCACGGCAGGGCAAATGTCGCCTCCCGCGGGCACGGTGGACCTGGCCGCGAACCATCTCCACGGGAGTGAACCCACCCGCGGCCACTGGCGTCGTCGCGGTCGTCGTGACCTGGAACCGCGCCGAACTGCTCGTCCGGTCACTGACGGCGATCCTCGGCCAGAGCACCCTCCCGGATCAGATTCTCGTGGTCGACAATGCCTCCACCGACGGCACCCCGGCGGTGCTGGAGCGGCAATTCGCCGGTCGAGTGGATGTGCTCACCCTCGCGAAGAACATCGGCGGCGCCGGCGGGTTCGCCGCCGGGATCGTCCGCGCGCTGGAACACGATCCCGACGCGGTCTGGCTGATGGACGACGACACAGTGCCCGAGCCGGCCGCGTTGGAGGTCCTGCTGCGGACGCGACGGCACTACGCCGGTCCGGCCCCGGCGATCGTGGCGAGCCGGGTCGTATGGACCGACGGGCAAGACCATCCGATGAACACTCCGCGCGCCAAGCCTGGCGCCAGCCGCGGCGAGCGGCTGGGCGCGCTGGCGGTGGGCAGCATCGCGATCCGCTCGGCCTCCTTCGTCTCGATCCTGTGTTCGGCGGATGTCCTGCGGGAACGCGGGCTGCCCGAGGTCGATTACTTCCTCTGGAACGACGACTTCGAGTTCACGACTCGACTGTTGCGGGGTCGGCGAGGGTTGCTGTGTCCGGCCAGCGTCGTGGTCCATCACACCAAGTCCTTCGGCAGCACCGACGCCGATCCCGGTGACCGGTTCTTCTTCGAGGTCCGCAACAAGATCTGGATGTTCACCCGTGGCACCGGCCTCAACCCGGTGGAGCGAGTCCTCTATGCGGGGTCGACCCTGCGGCGCTGGTTGCGTACCGTCGCGCGGTCGCCGGACCGGCGCAGGCTGCTGCGCGCCGCGGGGCGGGGACTGCGCGCTGGCATCCGGTCCGGGCCCCGCTCCTCCGGGGAACTGCTGACCGAGGTGCTGCCGGTGCGTCCTGCCATCCGAAGCGGTGCAACGAATGGCCAGTCACCCCGAGAACCGTTCTCGTTGCTGATGGCCATCTACGCAGGGGACAGTCCCGACTTCTTCGCCCAGGCCTTCACGAGCACGGTCAACGATCAAACGCGTCGCCCCGACGAGGTGGTCGTCGTCCAGGACGGGCCGATCCCGACCGAACTCGCGCACCGTCTGACCTTGCTGAGCGCGGCCTCACCCGTCCCAGTCGTCCACGTCGTCCTGCCGGACAACGGAGGTCTGGGGCCCGCGCTCGTCGCTGGCTTGGCCCGGTGCTCCTACGACGTCGTTGCCCGGATGGATGCCGACGACGTGAGCGAACCGACGCGCTTTGCCGAGCAGTTGCCGTTGCTGGAGGCCGGCGCCGACATCGTCGGGACGGGTTTGCGGGAGTTCGTCGAGAATCCCGCCGACCCGGCCGACGTACTGGGCACCCGAACGCCGCCGACCGATCCGCGCCAGATCGCGCGGGCGGCTCGCTTCCACGATCCGTTCAACCACCCGTCGGTGGTTTATCGACGCCGAGCGGTGCAGGCCGCCGGCGGTTACCAGGATCTTCCGCTCATGGAGGACTACCTGCTCTTCGCGCGGATGATCGCCGCCGGTGCCCGACCGGCGAACCTCGCCCAACCACTGGTCAACTACCGAGTGGGAGCCGGTGCGTACGCGCGCCGCGGTGGGCTACGTCTGCTGAGATCGGAACTGGAACTACAGCGGCGGCTGCGCAGGCTCGGCTTCACCACGCCATTGCAGTACGCCCGCAATCTCGTTGTCCGCGGCGGTTACCGGCTGGTGCCGGAGTCGATCCGCCGGCTTGCCTACCGAGCGCTCATCGCCAACCGGCAGAAGTGACCTGCTCGCGGGGGCGGCCGCGTCCTACGGGCCGGTCAGGTATCCTCGTCGATGGTCCGATCCGATCTCGGCCAACCCCTGTTATGACAAAGACCATGGTTTCCCACGCGCGCAACCAGCCGCGCAACCCATTCGTCGTGGACCTCCGCGAGTTGGGTCGCCGTCCTGGTTCGTTGCTGCCGGTGCACCGTACGGTCGCAGTACCGCAGGGCGTCGGTCTGGATGTGATCGGTGTCCAAGCCGGGGACGAGTTGCTCCTCGATCTTCGGATGGAATCCGTGGTCGAGGGTGTGCTGGTTTCCGGGACGGTGTCCGGTCCGGTCGTCGGGGAGTGTTCGCACTGCCTCGACCCCATCCGCGACATCGTCGAGGTCGACGTCGTGGAACTGTTCGCCTATCCGGACAGCGCCACCTCCGAGACCACCGACGAGGACGAGGTCAGCCGGCTGACCGGGGACACGATCGATCTCGAACCGCTGGTTCGTGACGGGATGGTCCTGGCCCTGCCGGTGGCTCCACTGTGTCGCCAGGACTGCGCAGGACTGTGCGCGGACTGCGGTCAACGGTGGGACGATCTGCCCCGCGACCATCAGCACTCCACCATCGACCCGCGATGGGCGGCGTTGGCACAGTATGCAACCAGCGCCGACAGCGAAGCCGAGCTACCTACACCCAAGGAGAGTTGACCGTGGCCGTTCCCAAGCGCCGTCAGTCACGCAGCAATACCCGCTCGCGAAGGGCGAACTGGAAGGCGACCGCGCCGACACTGACGCCGTGCCCCAACCGAGCCTGTGGACAGGTCAAACCTCCGCACGAGGCCTGCCCGCACTGCGGTCAGTACAAGGGCACCGAAGTTCTCTCGGTGTAGCACTGAAGGTCCTGAACGGCACTGGTCCTGAACGGCACTGGTCCTGAACGGCACTGGTCCTGAACGGGGGGAATCACCGTGACAGACCCGGCAGGCGCAACGCCTGAGCCCGAGACCGGCGACCCGGGGCGTGCGGCGCTCGTCGATTCGCTCGGTATCGCCCTGGACGCGGACATCCTCACCCTGGCGCTGACCCACCGTTCGTACGCCTACGAGCACGGCGGCTTGCCGACCAACGAGCGGCTGGAGTTCCTCGGTGACTCCGTCCTCGGGCTGATCATCACCGACACCCTCTACCGGTCCAATCCGGACCTCGCCGAGGGGCAGTTGGCTAAATTGCGCGCCTCGGTGGTCAACATGCGCGCCCTGGCCGAACTCGCACGAGGCCTCGGCCGGCAGGGACTCGGAGCGGCGCTGCGGCTGGGTGCCGGGGAGAAATCCACCGGCGGCGCGAACAAGGACAGCATCCTTGCCGATGCGTTCGAGGCATTGCTGGGTGCGATCTACATCGACCAGGGTTTGCCGGCTGTCAGCGCGCTCGTTGGCCGACTGTTCGCAGACGTGTTGGACGAAGCAGCCACCAAAGGGGCCGGGCTGGACTGGAAGACGAGCCTGCAGGAACTCACAGCGCGGCTGGGCCTGGGCACCGTCGCCTATCGGGTCATAGACGACGGCCCCGATCATGAGAAGACCTTCACCGCCTACGTCGACCTCGGCGGGACCCGGTACGGGAGCGGCGTCGGCCGGAGCAAGAAGGACGCCGAGCAGCACGCCGCCGAGCAGGCCTGGCAGGAGCTCTCCGTGCTTCGCGGGGCAGCGGACTAGCCGCCGCCGAATGCCCGAACTGCCTGAGGTCGAAGTCGTGCGGGCCGGCCTGACACGAGAGGTCGTGGGCCGTGAGATCGGCGCGGTCTCCGTCCGCCACCCGAGGTCCATCCGTCGATTCCAGGGTGGCCCAGTGCAATTCGAGAGCGCTTTGATCGGCCGTACGCTCCGGGGCGCCCATCGGCGGGGAAAATACCTCTGGCTGCCGCTGTCCGACGGTCAGGCCCTGCTCGGACATCTGGGGATGAGTGGACAGTTGCTCGTGGCGGCGCCGCCCAGTCCGGAGGGTCCGCACCTGCGGGTGCTCATCGGCTTCGCCGACCAGGGACCAGATCTTCGCTTCGTCGACCAGCGAACCTTTGGCGGCCTGTGGGTGGAGCCGGCCGGCGCGGGACCCGACCAGCTACCCACCAGCCTGGCTCACATCGCCCGCGATCCACTCGATCCGCTCTTCGACGAGAAGCTGTTCATCAGCCGGCTCAGACGCCGCCGTACCGAGATCAAGCGCGCCTTGCTCGACCAGACCCTGATCAGTGGTGTCGGCAACATCTACGCCGACGAAGCACTGTGGCGCGTCGGGATGCACGGAGGTCGAGCGACCGCCCGACTACCCGTGGCCAAGGCCAGTGAATTGGTCGCCGCCATCCGGGACGTCATGATCGAGGCGTTGACCCAGGGTGGGACCAGCTTCGACTCCTTGTACGTGCACGTGAACGGCGACAGCGGATACTTCTCCCGGTCCCTGAATGCCTATGGTCGAACCGATCTGCCTTGCAGTCGGTGCGGTACGCCGATGCGCCGGGAGGCGTTCATGAACCGATCGAGCTTCTCCTGCCCGGTCTGTCAGCCCCGGCCGCGCAAGCCAGCGGCAGCCCGGACCCGCGGTACGTGAGCGCCGATCCGGGCGAAGGTGACCTCTGTCGGCTCACGATCGGCTTGCGTGGGCACGTGCAGGGCGTCGGGTTCCGGTGGTGGGTCCGGGAGCGAGCCTGCGCCCTTGGTCTGGCCGGCTCGGCGAGCAATTTCGCCGACGGCTCCGTCGAGATAGTTCTGGAGGGGACCCGGGCCGACTGTGCGGATCTGTTGGCACAGGTTCAGGGCGGCGGTACGCCCGGCCGGGTCCGTTCGGCGACGTCTCGGTGGGGGACCTGCAACGGTATGACGGGCTTCGCCCTGAGTTAGCCCAGACGGGGCGCCAGCCGTTGACCGAACGGTGTCGGGCTGTCACCCTAGAGTTCTCTGACACCAACGGCTCACCCGCGCGAGAAGACCCGCGGGAGCCCCCAGCTGCAAGCGGAGGATTTCACCCATGGCCAAGGCCCTCCTGGGTCACGTTGCCACCCCGTCGTCGTTGCTCCTCGAGGAGACAGTGATCCTGCGTAGCCGGATCCGTGCTCTCGAAGCCGAGATAGCCAGCCTGCGCCAAGAGCGTGATCTGCTCCTCGCTGATGGATTGCGCCGGCTGGCCGACGAGGCTTCGGCGCCGGCCGAACGCGTCCCCGTCTGACTCGGTCAACCGATTTGGCCCTCCGGGCCGGCTGCTACCGCGTGCCGTTCCCTGACTGCGGGGCAGCGCTCGGATAGCCTCACCGGTGGCCCTTCCCTCACTGCGGTAACCCGCCGTGCCGGCCAGAGGCGTTCTTACCCGACCCGCTCTGGAGCCGCGTGCATCTGTCCAGCCTCACGTTGAAGGGCTTCAAGTCCTTCGCGTCCTCGACGACCCTTCGCTTCGAGCCGGGCATGAACGCAGTCGTCGGCCCCAACGGGTCCGGCAAGTCCAACGTCGTCGACGCCATCACCTGGGTACTCGGCGAGCAGGGCGCCAAGAGCCTGCGGGGCGGAAAGATGGAAGACGTCATCTTCGCCGGTACGGCCGGACGTCCACCGCTGGGCCGAGCCGAGGTGACGCTCACCATCGACAACAGCGACGGTGCGCTGCCGATCGACTACACCGAGGTCTCTATCACCCGCCGGATGTACCGATCCGGCGAGAGCGAGTACGAGATCAACGGGTCATCCTGCCGGCTGCTCGACATCCAAGAACTCCTCTCCGATTCCGGAATCGGCCGCGAGATGCACATCATCGTCGGCCAGGGTCAGCTGGATGCGGTGCTCTCGGCTCGCCCCGAGGAGCGCCGCGGCTTCATCGAGGAGGCCGCCGGGGTCCTCAAGCACCGCAAGCGCAAAGAGAAGGCGATCCGCAAGCTCGACGCGATGCAGATCAATCTCGACCGGCTCGGGGACCTGACCGAGGAACTGCGCCGCCAACTCAAGCCCCTCGGCCGTCAGGCGGAAGTGGCTCGGCGGGCCCAGTCGGTCCAGGCCGACCTACGGGATGCCCGGTTGCGGTTGCTCGCCGACGATCTGGTCACGTTGCGCGAGGCCCTGGACTCAGAACTCGCCGACGAAGACCTCGTCCGCGGCCGCCGGGCCGAGGTCGAGGCCGAGCTGGCTTCGGCGCATGCGCGAGAGGCGGAGCTGGAGAGCGGTCTGGCCCGGAGCTCTCCAGCGTTGGCCCGCTCCCAGGATGT
>Ga0136618_10000725_pt1 | contig 11823 bp, 8 predicted proteins | sample AntDrymUQ3302106_2_FD_104805 | JGI IMG/M metagenome (GOLD analysis project Ga0136618, IMG submission 104805) | Polar desert sand microbial communities from Dry Valleys, Antarctica - metaG UQ330 (21.06) | ecosystem: Environmental > Terrestrial > Soil > Desert | place: Antarctica: Dry Valley... | reverse complement strand
TAGGTTCGACGACCACGTGGCGGACGCGATGGCCGTTCTCGATGCCAGCCAAACCCCGGCGGCCTCCCTCGTGGCTGGTTCGCTCGGCACGCACGTCGCCGTCCTGCTCGCCACGGGCCACCCGGACCGCATAGCCCGAATGGTGCTCATCGCACCTCCGATGAGCGTTGGTGGCACGGACGACGGGGGTGTTGACGCCCCGACCGAATCGAGCGACGACGACTCCGCGAGGTCAAGCGCGCCAGATTGGCGAACCGATTATCCGGCCTTCGTGCCATGGTTCATCGGCGAGGTGTTCTCCGAACCGGACTCACAGGCGACGATCGACGAGGTTGTGGGCATCGCGCTCGAGGCCGACCATGCGATGTTGCTCTAGCAGGCGGCCGAGCTCGACTGGGACGAGGCACCGCACCATCTCAAGATGTCCGCTGCCCGACGCTCATCATCCACGGCGCGGCCGATCGGACGCTCGAGCTGGCGTCGATCAAGGCGGTCGCGGCCGGGATCCCGGGCGCGCGCCTCGTGCTCCTTGACGACCTCGGGCACGGCCCGATATCCGTCGGCCCGACATCGTCAATCCGATCCTCGCCCGGTTCCTGCGCGACGGAAATCCGCCCACAGCCCATTGAGAATCGCGCTCAGCCCGAGTGTCGCGCCAATCGCAATCGTGCCCAGTAGCGCCACCGCTGCCAGGTACAAGCCTGCTAGTGCCCACCCGATGGGAAGCCTCGTCACTCGATCGGGCTTCAGCGACTGGCCACCGCTGCCAGGAAGTCCGCCAGCGGCAGCGTGTTCAACACGTCGCGTGGTTCAAGCCACGCTCGGCGGGCCTGCGAGATGCCCCAGTCAAGGTTGTCGAACTCGTGCAGGTAGTGAGCGTCCGAGTCGACCGTGAATCGATTGCCCGCTTCCTTTGCAGCCCGGGCGCGGCGGTCGTCGAGGTCGAGCCGCTCATCTGATCCGTTCAGCTCCAGCACGGTGCGCGATTCGGCCGCTTCGCGGTAGAAGGCGTCCCAGTCGAGATCGAGATCGTCACGCAGACCGATCTTGCGCCCCGAGGGGTGGGCGATGATGTCGACGTGAGGGCTGCGCAGCGCGGTCCGATAGCGGGCCATCAGCTGCGCCCGGGGCTGCTTCCGTCCGACATGCAGGGAGCAGACGACCACGTCGTAGCGCGCCAGCAGCTTGTCCTCGTAGTCCAGCCTGCCATCGGGTCGGATCTCCAGCTCGCAGCCGTGCAGCAGCCGAAAGTCGATGCCTTCGCGGGCGTACGACTCGTTCAGGTCGGCGATGATCCGCCGCTGCTGCTCGACGCGCTCCGGCGTCAGGCCTCGCGCGATGGAAAGGCTCTGGGTGTGGTCGGTCAGGACCTGGTAGGACAGGCCGCGGGTGCGGGCACGTTCGGCCATCTTGTCGATCGTCACGTGGCCGTCCGACCACTCGCTGTGGGTGTGGCAATCCCCCTTCAGGTCAGCCAGCTCGACCAGCTGCGGCAACCTTCCCGCCCTGGCCGCCTCGATCTCGCCGCGATCCTCGCGCACCTCCACCGGGATGAAAGGCAGCCCGAGGAATGCGTAGACCTCCTCTTCCGTTGCGAATGTGCGCATCTCCGCGTTAGCGGCAGTTGCCACCTCGCCCTTTTCGTTGAGCCGGGCGAAGCCATGCTCCGAGAGCGACCAGCCCTTGTCGCGAGCCAGGGCCCGGAGGCGGACGTTGTGTTCCGCCGATCCCGTGAAGTGGACGAGGTAGGTGCCGGCCTTGCCGACGGGCATTGTCATCAGGTCTACCTGCGGGCCGCGCACCAACTGGACGGTGGTGCGATGGCTGCCGGTCCGCCCGCCGTGGCCGCCAATGCGCTCGACGATAGGCGACTTGTGAAGCTTCTCGATGGCGTCTCCAGGGCGGTCGGTCTCGACCAGCACGTCTAGGTCGGCGACGGTCTCGCGGCGACGCCTGAATGACCCTGCCGGCGTGACCGATCTCACACCTGGCGCGGCGGCCAGGACGCGCTCGATGCGGGCGACGATGTCTGCCGCCGTCCCCAGGCGAATCCGGCGCGGCGGTCTGAGCTTGAGCGACTTCAGTCCGTCCAGCAGCCGCTCCTCCGTCTTGGCGGTCATGCCGCGCAGGTCACGCAGCCGCCCGGCGGTGGCCTCGGCCTCCAACTGCTCAAGCGAGGCGATGCCCGCCTGGCGCCACAGCTCGCCCGCGGTGCGCGGCCCGAGACCGGGCACCTGCAGCAGCGTCACCACGGAGGGCGGCACGTCGTGACGCAGACGTTCGTAATAGCGAAGGCGACCCATATCCGCCAGCTCTGCGAGCTTCTCGTCGATCGCACGACCGACGCCGGGCAGCTTGGGCGGCTTGCCCATGCGGTAGGCCCGGGCAACGTCGAGGGGCGAGTTGGCGATCGACTCCGCCCCACGCCGGTAGGCACCGATCTTGAACGCGTCCTGGCCCTGGATTTCGAGCATGTCGCCGATCTCGTAGAAGATCCGCGCAAGCTCGTCATTACCGAGCAATGGCACGTCGTCACCACGCGACGCGCGCGGCCGTGTCTCGTAGGGCGGCGACTCCGGGTCGACTTCAACCTCTTCGACCAGCGCCGGCGCCTGCGTGTCGGCCACGGTGCCGAGGGGCGGCTCCGTGCCGCGCGGCGGACGCGACGGACGCGGCCCGGCGGGCGCCGGCACATTGACCCTCTTGGGCCTCGGTGGACAGGAGCGACGGGCGGGGCTCATCGTGGCCTATCGTGACGGATTGGCCGACGACGGGCGCGCGAGGCGATGCTGGTAGATTGGCCGCCATCCGCCTTGACGGTGTCCCAGCGCCAGAGTGCGCGGACTGGTTGGTCGGTGGCATCGGAGGCGTCAGGTTGGAAGGTCCCGTCGTGCCTGTGCGGGTACTGGTTGTTCACCCCCGCGATCTGGCCGAGCCCACCGGCGGTGGCATACAGACCTTCCTGCGCGATTTCGTGGCCAACTCGCCCGAGGACTTCGAGATCTCCGTGGCTGGTGTCACGACCGATTCGAAGGCACGCCCGGTCGGCCGCTGGATGAACGTCAAGATCGGCTCGCGCGTGGCGCGATTCCTGCCCGTTGCCAGATCGGGCTCGTTGGCCCGCCAGCCGTTCAGCCTCGCCAATACCCTGCGCGCGCTGCGGATGGTGCGCCGCGAGATGCTGCGGCCACGCACTGTCCTCCAGGTTCATCGACCCTACCGCCCGTTCCTGCTCGATCGCCACCGGGGACCGCGGGTGCAGATCATCCATCTCGACCTGGACGCCTGGCCCGGCCCGGCCGGTTGGCGCCGGCTGACGTGGCTGTACCGCGAGTTCACGGACCGGCTGGAGCGCTTCGACCGCGTGTTCGTGGCCAATGAAGCGGGCGCCCAGAAGCTTGCCGCCGACAACCCACAGATCGCCGGCCGGGTGGAGTTCCTGTCCGGCTGGTACGACGACCAATCTTTCACGCAGCTGACCGATGCGGAGCGCGCGGGCAGTCGCGAGCACCTCGTTGAACGCCTCCGGCTGCCACCAGAGGCCGTGACCGAAAGCTGGGTGCTGTTCGTCGGGCGGCTGGACCTGATCAAGGATCCGACGCTGGCCGTTGACTCATTTGCCACGCTCGTGAACAGCGGCCGGGCGGCACGGCTCATCGTCTGCGGCGACGGAGACCAGCGGGCCGCGCTCACCGCCAGGGCTGGCGAGCGCGGCGTGGCCAGCCGAACACACCTGATCGGAGATCAGCCACGTGCCGTAGTTGCCGAACTCATGGCCGCGGCCGACGTCCTGCTGGTGACATCCCACGCCGAGGGGGGCGGACCACGCGTGGTGCTCGAGGCGCTGGGCAGCGGCCTGCCCGTCGTTTCGACGCTGGTCGGCGAGGTACGGCGGTCGGTGACCAGTCGCAGCAACGGTTGGCTGTCGGAGCAGCGGACCCCGAAGTCCCTTGCCGATGGCCTGCGCTGGGTGCTCGACCAGCCGCGCGAAGAGATCGCGCGGGCTGCGCGGCAGTCGGCTGAGCCGTTCGTTGCCTCGGTCGTCCTAAGGCGGCTGTACGAGTCGTATCGGGAGCTCGCTGCTCGATGAGGGAAGGGCGCCAGACGATCGACGCCGTGGCGGACGAGCTCAGGGAGAGGCCGCGGAGGTGGCTCGTAACCGGCGGCGCGGGCTTCATTGGCTCGCACGTTGTCGAAGGTCTTGTGGAGCTGGGCCAGGAAGTCGCGGTCCTCGACAATTTCACGACGGGCACGCCACGGAATCTTGCCCACCTGGCCGCGGACGACCGTGGATCGCTGGAGATGATCGGGGGCGACATCCGTGACCCCGCCGATTGCCTGCGGGCAAGCCGCGGCATCGACTTCGTGCTCCACCACGCCGCGCTCGTATCCGTTCCCGGCTCGATCGCGGATCCGGCGACCACCTACGCGGTCAATGTCGAGGGATTCGCGAACATGATGGTGGCGGCCAGGGATCAGGGCGTGGCCCGCTTCGTGTACGCGTCGTCCAGCGCCGTCTACGGCGACGATCCGAGGTTGCCCAAGGTCGAGGGAAACGAGGGCAACCCACTGTCGCCCTACGCGGCCAGCAAGCGCTCAAACGAGCTGGACGCGGCCGCCTTCCAGGAGTCGCATGGGCTGCCGACGATGGGCCTGCGCTATTTCAATGTCTTTGGCTCGCGCCAGGATCCAGACGGGCCATACGCCGCTGTCATCCCGGCCTGGATGAGGGCGATACTCCAGGGCGCAGCGTGCACGGTGTATGGCGACGGTGAAGCCAGTCGTGACTTCTGCCACGTCACCAACGCCGTGCAGGCCAACCTTCTGGCCGCGCTGAGCCCCGACAACGCGACGGGTGCGTCCTACAACGTTTCCAGTGGGGAGCGCATGACCCTGAACCAGCTGTACGAGGAGCTGCGCAGCAGGGTCAAGATCATCCGTCCGGGCGTCACGATCCCCGACAAGATTCATGCCCCCGTCCGACCCGGGGACATCGCCCACTCGCAGGCCGACCTGACGCTGGTAAGGTCGACTCTCGGCTACTCGCCGACGATCGACATTCGCCGCGGCCTGGACGATGCGCTGGCCTGGTACGCGGCCAATCTCGGCTGATCAGACCGCGAGGACGACCCGGTTGCGGCCTTCTCGTTTAGCGCGGTAGAGCGCCTCATCTGCGTGGGCGAGCAACGCGGTCGGGTCAGTCACGTGTGAGTCCGCCACGGCGACGCCGATCGAGACCGTCACTCGCTCACCCACCGCGAGCTCCTCGACCGAAATCAGGCTGATCTGCTTGCGTATACGCTCCGCGACCTCGACCGCCTGCTGTGGATCCGCGCGGCGCAGCACGACCGCGAACTCCTCGCCGCCGTAGCGCGTCGCAGTGTCGTCCGCGCGGACCGCGGCTGAGATCCGCTCCGCGACTGCCCGCAGGACCCGGTCTCCGGTCGCGTGCCCGTACCGGTCGTTGAGACGCTTGAAGTGGTCGAGGTCGATCATGAGGGCCCCAAGCCGATCGCCCGAACGGCGGTGCGGGCCGACAGTCGCCAGTAGCTCCTCGAGATAGCGCCGGTTCGGCAGACCGGTCAACGCGTCGATGTTGGCGCGGATCTCGGCCTCCTCGAATACGAACGCGCGCGCCAGCGCCGCGGACAGCTCCTCGGCGGAGAAGGCGAGCAAGCGTCTGTCCGCCATCGTCCATTCGCGCGCTTGGCGCCGCGACAGGACCAGCGCGCCAACCACCCGGCCGTCGGCGACGAGTGGCGCCGCCAGGGTATGTGGCAAGGCATACGTCTGGCCGAGCCTGGCCGCCAGCGACTCGGCGACTGCCTGCTCGGCATTTCCGCCGCTGGTCGTCCGCGCCGTGGCGCGACGTGACCGCGACCGGGTGGCAGTTGGGGGCTGGAGGACAGCGGCGGGGAGAATGGAGCGCGCCGGAGGCAGCATGGCGCGGCTCGAGACGAGCGTCGTCTCGACGACCCGCTCCACCGGCCGCAGCCGCGCCACGACGATGTGATCCGCGTCCGCGGTATGGCGGAGCTCGTCGACGAACGTATCGACAATGGCCTCTGGCGATACGGACCGCGACATGCCCTGAAGCATCCGCGTCTGCCTCGCTTGGAGCGTGGCGCGCCGCTTCTCGAGAGCCCGCCCAACGCGCAGCTCGACCAGGAGCGCCCCCGCCACCGCGACGTAACCAGCCAGGGCGAGAAGAGTCAGCGGGTCACCCACAGACCGCGAGAACGCAATCACCAGCGTCACGCCGAGTGCCAGCAGGCCCAGCAGCAGCAGCCAGCGGGTTAGGCGCAGGACGCTGCGCTGACGGGCGGAACCGAACGGCCGCTCTTCAGGCGGGGCCTCACGTGGGACGGAGCCAGCAGCCACCGGTGGAGTCTGATCCTTACGGGCAACGTCGGTCAGAGACATGGCTGAAGACAGTCCGTGACGCGCGACCGGCTCGCTCACCGCTCCAGCATGGCCGCGTCAGGTCTGCCTGTCGACCTAGCGATTAGTACCAGCACCTGCGCGGCGTGGATCGTGGCTGACATGTTGACCGCCTGAACGCCGTTTCCGACCCCCCAGTCGTTCCGTCTGCGGCCGCATGAGCTGGGCAGCTCGTTCGTCGTCGACGAAGGAGGACGCAGAGCGCGCGCTCGCGCGGCTCGGCTCCGTCGAGCATTCAGGGGAAGACACGGTCAGCGCCGGGCGTGCGACCACTCGTAGACCGCCCAGTGTTCGCGCGCGACGTCGTCCCAGCTGCGATCCGCCACCCGCGCCCGTCCGGCAATCGACAGCTCCTCCCGGCGCGTGTTCGCCTCGCGGATACCGCGTGTGATGTCGGAAACATCAAAGGGGTCGACCAACACCGCTGCCCCTCCCGCCGCCTGGGGCATCGAGGTTCGGTTGCTGGTGACGACCGGTGCGCCGAGCGCCATCGCCTCGATGATGGGCATGCCGAAGCCCTCGTAGGTGGACACGTAGCACACGGCTACTGCCGAGCGGATAAGCGCGCCCACCGCCGAATGGCGAACATATCCCGCCACGGCGATCCGCTCGTGCCATGGGCTGGCCGCGATGCGTCGCTCGATCGAGCCTGTCCGCCAGCCCGGCGCGCCACACAGGACCAGCCGCAGCCGTTGGTCCGCCGCCGCCAGATCCTCCCAGGCGGCGATGAGGCGCTCAAGGTTCTTGCGTGGCTCAATGGTTCCGATTGCGAGCAGGTACTCGCCGTGGGTCAATCCGAGCTCGGCTATCACGTCGCCCGAACCGGCTGCCGGCATGGCCTCGGACTTGGCGTGCTCGATCATCACACCGCCGCCGGGAGACACGTAGCCGTGCCAGCTCGCCGCGCACCCAGTTGGAGGGCACGATGATCCTTTCAGCGCGGGCGATGGCCGCGAGCACCACCGGCGCCGTGGCGACTCGCGCCGGCGGGTGCAGGCGTGGAAGCCGCAGCACCGACAGGTCGTGGACGGTCAACACATACGGGACCCGCGTCCGCAACGGAGCCGCGGCATTGGTGTAGTGGACGATGGTCGCCCCGATCTGCTGGGCGTCCTGATCGGCGTGCAGCTGGAGCCATGCGTGGTAGTTGGGCGCTACGCGCGCCACGGGGCTGGCCAGATGGAAGGGCACTTTGGCGACTCTGGCGGAGATGTCGTCGAGCGCCCATGCGTCATCGCGTAGCCCCACCAGCGCAAGTTGGTTCGGCGCGCATCGTGCCAGGGCGCGCGCGAGGCTTGCCGCGTACATCCCGACACCGGCCGGATGTGTGCGCACCGGGGCGACGTCCAGGGCCAGGCGCAACGGTGAGGAGATCACGTTGGCATCGTCGCAGATCGCTGCCCGTAGAATCCCCGGTCTGTTGACTGAAGACAGGCTGCCCGTGACCGTTGTCCTGCCGACCGTTCGCGGTTTCGCCGATGCCCGCGCGGCATTGCATCGCCTCGTGCCCCAGGTCCAGGCGGCGGGCGGCGAGATCATCGTCGTGGACGGATCTAGCGTCAGCCCGCCGACGGCAGCGGAGCTTGCATCTGCAGCGGAGCTTGCATCTCTGGGCGGTGCGTCAATCCGATGGCTGTCGCTGCCCGGCCACTCGGTCTTCCAGCTTCGTTACGCGGCGTACAAGCAGGCCCGCGGCGAGGTCGTCGCGGTGACAGAGGATCACTGCCTGGTCGATGACGACTGGATCGAAAGAATCCTCGATGCCCACCACAGGCACCCGGGCGCGGCCGCAGTCGGCGGTGCGGTTCTGAACGGGACGGATAGGAAGGTCGTGGACTGGGCGGCCTTTGTGCTCACCCAGGGACCGTTCATGCCGCCGCTGGTGAATGGCGAGGGCCCGCGCATATCCGGGCCGGCCAACGTTTCCTACAAGCGCCGCGTGATCGAGCGGCTGCACGCCGACGAGCGTTACGGACTGATTGATTTCCTCGAGCTGCCGGCGGCCCTGGAGGGCGAGCCGCTGGTGAACGATGACAGCATTCGCGTCCTGCATCACCAGTCGCAGGGCTTCTGGGGCACATCCCTGGCCGAGTTCGACAACGGTCGGACCATCGCCGGTTACAGGCGCCGCAAGATGGAAATGGGCGACTGGCTGCGAGTCGTCGGATCGCCGCTGCTGCCGATCTACCGCTCGGTCAGGGCCTGGCGAATCGCGAGCCGCAAGGAACGTCCTCGGGGCGTCTTGTTGCGCAGTGCGCCGGCGCACGTGTGGCTGCAGTACTGCGCGATGGGCGGCGAGCTGCTCGGCTATGCCGCGGGTCCGGGCGCGAGCCCCAACCGGCTCCACTGACCAGCGCAGTGAGCGACTCCGCAGGTCGTCCGCCGCTGTCAGTGGTGGTCGGCACGACCGAGGGCTGGCCATACGTCGAGCGGGTGCTCGACGCGATCCGCGATGACGCGGAGGCGCTCGGCGCGGAGCTCATTTTCGTGGACGGGAGCGGCCGGCCCGCGCCGCAGCCCGAGGACGTCGGCAGGCAAGTTCGCTGGCTGACGAGCACAGCCAACAGCGTCTTCAAGCTCTATGCCGAGGGGCTGCGCGAGGCGCGCGGCGAGGTAATCGCGACGACTGAGGATCACGCGATCCCGAGGCCTGGCTGGTGCGCGGCGATTCTCCGCGCACACTCGGAGCATCCAGAGGCGGCGGCCATCGGGGGCGCCATCGAAAACGGCTCCGGCCACTCCATGGTCGACTGGGCCAGCTACTTCATCACGCAGGGGCCGCACATGGCGCCGCTCGGCAACAGGCAGGTCTCGATGACCACCAACGAGGCCAACGTCTCGTACAAGCGATGGGCAGTGGGAGAGCTCGAGGACAACGACGGCCTCGGCTTCATGGCCATCCTCCACAACAGACGCCTGGCGGAGCTGGGCGCGATCCTGCGCGTCGACGATCGGATGATTGTCGACCATATGGAGGCGGTTGGCCTGCGCGCCACCTCGTCGCTCCATTTCCATAACGGCAGGTCCATCTCGGGCTTCGTTCGCCGCAATGGCATGACCCGCGAGCACTGGCTGCGCGCTGCGACAGCCCTGGTACTGCCCATCTATCGAACGGGTCGCGCGGTGCGGGTGGGCATGGGCAAGGGCCGCATGCGCGGGCGGCTGCTGGGCAGCGTGCCGATCGCGCTGTGGCTGGACTACTGCGGCGCCGCGGGCCACTTGATCGGGTACGTCGCCGGTGAGGGCGACAGCCCCGGGCATCTCCGCTGACCGGGGGCCTGCCAGCGACGCAGCTTCCGGCGGCACTCGATGATCGCGTCGCCCTGGCCCACGACTTCTTCGTCCAGGACGGCGGCGCCGAGCGCTGCGCTACCGAGCTGGCGCGCCTCTTTCCAAGCGCCCGCGTGTACACGAGCTTCCTTGACGCGCCGACCTTTGCCGACAGGCTCAACCCCACGCGCGTGCGCACGTGGCGCCTCCAGGGGCCTCTCGCCGGACGCCGCTTTCGCAGCCTGCTGCCTTTGTACCCACTCTATTTCTCGACGCTCGACCTGCGCCGCGCGGAGCTCGTCGTGAGCAGCTCGGTGGCGTTCGCAAAGGCGGTCCGGACCAGCCCCAAGGCGCTGCACGTGAGCTACATCCATACGCCGATGCGCTACGCCTGGGGACTCGACGACTACCTGCGCAGCTCGAGCTATCCGTGTCCGGCGAGATTGGCCGCGCGGCTGATCCGCCCCGGTCTCGCGGCCTGGGATCGGATCACGGCGCGCCGGCCGGACGTTCTGGTGGCCAACTCGGAAACTGTCCGTGGCCGGATCCGCCGTCTATGGGGCCGTCAGGCGCAGGTCATCTACCCGCCGGTCGATACCGGAGAATTCGCGCTCTCGACACGCGACGACGGCTACCTGCTCGTGGCCTCGCGACTGCTCGCGTATCGCCGGCTCGACCTCGCGGTCGAGGCCGCGACGCGGCTCGGCCGCGACCTGGTGGTGGTCGGAAACGGGCCAGAACGGCGCCGCCTTGAGTCGGTTGCCGGGCCCTCGGTCCGCTTTACCGGCCACCTGCCGCGGGCCGAGCTCGTCGAGCTCTTCAGCCGATGCCACGCGTACGTGGTGCCGGGCGAGGAGGACTTCGGCATCGCCGCGGTGGAGGCGATGGCGAGTGGCAAGCCGGTCATCGCCCTCGACCGAGGCGGCGCCACCGAAACCGTGGTCGACGGCGTGACCGGAGTGCTGTTCGGAAGCCCATCGTCAGGGTCACTGGCCGAGGCGATCGAGCGGCTTGACTCGCTTGTGCTCGATGCAGCGTCGATCCGCGACCACGCCCTGAAGTTCGACCGACAGGTCTTCTTCGAAGCGTGGCGCGGCCTACTCGCCAGCCATGGCGTGGCAGCGGAGCTGTACGCGTCGTCGGTGGCCTGATCAGGCCTCCATCTCGCGGTAGGACAGGTCTCCACGGACCAGCTGCCAGGCACGGCGTAGCTGATCGCGCTCGAAGGCCACGAGCAGCGCCCCGAACACCGCCACGAAGCTGAATCCGGAGACAACCAGGCCAGCCGGGGCGGCCACCGTCGGATCCGCAAACGCCGAAGCAACACCGGTGTTGACGAGGGCCGAAGCGAGCGCCGCCGTGGCCGCGAGGGCATAGATGCGCAGCATGCGTGCCCAGGGGAACTGGATCTCGCGACGTGTGGCATAGACGTATCCGAGCAGCTGGACGAGCGCGTAGACGGCAAAGGCCAGCCCGCCACCGGGCACTCCGAAGGCGATCAACGACACCGGCAGGAAGAGCGCCAAAAAGCCGATCGTTGCTGCCGACCAATAGAACATCGGGCGCCCGTGACCCGTCGCGAAGGCGAGCCCGCGCACGAAGTTCCCAGGCACCATCGCGAACGTCGCCAGCGAGATCAGCTGGAAGACTTCAACCGACGGCCGCCACCGCTCGGAAAAAACGAGCGGCACGAGGGTCGGCGCAACCGCGATCGCCCAGGCCAGCAGGCCTGACACCATCAGCGCCGTCGACTCGAGCGTCCAGGTCATGGCCCGGTTGAGGCGGGCGTGATCTCCCTGCAGGCGACTGAAGGCAGGAAACGCCACTCGGCCGATCACCTCATCGACGCTGCCCGCCAGGCGCCCCAGTCGAAAGCCGAAATTCAGGTAGCCGATCGCCGCAAGTCCGCCGGCAAGGCCACCGAAAATCGGCACCAGGCCCTCGCGCGCGCTGGTGAGCAGCCCGGTTCCCTGGAACGGCAGCCCAAAGCCGATGATGCGCCTCGCCACCGCCCGGTCAAACCCGGGTCGAACGACGCGACCCCAGGCGAAATTGGCGAGGACGGTTCCCGCCAAGGCGTGGGCGAGGACGGCCCAGATGAACGACCACGCG
>Ga0136618_10000724_pt1 | contig 11825 bp, 12 predicted proteins | sample AntDrymUQ3302106_2_FD_104805 | JGI IMG/M metagenome (GOLD analysis project Ga0136618, IMG submission 104805) | Polar desert sand microbial communities from Dry Valleys, Antarctica - metaG UQ330 (21.06) | ecosystem: Environmental > Terrestrial > Soil > Desert | place: Antarctica: Dry Valley... | reverse complement strand
GGTGGTCGCGTTCGGGATGCGCATGGTCTGGCCCGATTGCCAAGTAACGACCACGGCGAACGGTGAGGAAGCGATCAAACGCTTCGGCAGGGAGCGGCCGGATCTGGTGGTGCTCGACGTGTCGATGCCACCGCCCGACGGCTTGGAGGTCTGCCGTCGCATCCGCGAGGCCTCGTGGGTACCGATCCTGATGCTCACCGCGCGCGATTCGACGCTCGACAAGGTGCGGGCGCTGGACCTCGGTGCCGACGACTACCTGACCAAGCCGTTCGACCACCTCGAGCTGCTGGCGCGCCTGCGGGCGTTGGTGCGCAGGTCGAGCGAACCCCCCGCGCCGCCGCCGCAGGCGCCGCAGCCACACAGCCCCTTCGTCGCGGGCGAACTGTCGCTCGACTACTCCACGCACGAGGTGCGGGTTCGGGGGGAGGTGGTGCGGCTCACCCCCACGGAGTACCGCCTGTTGGAGGAGCTGGTGCGCCACGCGGGCACCATCCTGCCGCACCGGGTTTTGCTCGAGCGGGTCTGGGGACCGAAGTACGTCGGGGACGCCCATTACCTGAAGGTGTTCGTCCGAAGGCTGCGCCGCAAGCTCGGCGACGATCCCGAGCGCCCCCGCTACATCCACACGGAGTGGGGCATCGGATACCGCTTCGCCTCCCCCCGGTAGGGCCCGCTCCGTTCCCTCTCGTTCCCCAACGTTTACCGGTCTGTTCACCAATGTTTACCGGCATCTCGGCCAATACCCGGCGGATCCGGGCTAGAGTAGATAGCGTGATAGAGGGGCCTAACATGCCCCCTCTATGTTGCCCCCACTTCATTAGGGGACGAGGAGGACATCCGAGTTGCGCATCAAAAGCATCATTCCGAGGCTCGTGAGCGCGGCCCTCGTGGGGGCCGGCGTGGCGCTCGGGGCGTTTTTCTTCTTGGGCCCGAACGACACCGTGGCCACCAACGGCAAAGCCCCCGGGGGCTTCGACGTCCGCGACATCCAGGCCCGGCAAGAGCCGGAAGGAGGGATCGCCGAGGGCCCCAAGGACGAGATCCAGGCTCGGCAAGAGCCGGAAGGGGGGGGCGCCGAGGACCCCGAGGACGAAACCCTGACCCTCACCATCCCCAAGATGGACCAGATCGAGGACGACGCCGTGCCCGACGCCGCCGGCGACGACGAAGCCGCGCTCAAGGAGCACGCCGCCATCCACCTCGAGGGGACGGGGTTCCCCTGGCAGGGGGAGGCGAACGTGTACCTGGCGGGCCACAGGCTCGGCTTCCCGGGCACCGACAGCTTCCTCGCCTTCTGGGATCAAAACGGGTTGGAGAAGGGCGACGAGGTCTTCGTCACCGACTCGGAGGGCACGAAGTACACCTACAGGGTCTACGAGGAGTTCGTCGCGGAGCCCACCGATCTGTCCGTGACGAAGCCCGTGGAGGGCAAGAACGTCCTCACGTTGCAGACGTGCACCCTACCCGACTACGAGCAGCGCCTGATCACCCGGGCCGAGCTGGTCGACGAGGCCTAGGTAGAGGAAGACTCGAGGAAGGTGGCACCCTTGACGCTAGAGAAACCGGCAAGAAAGCTCGTTGGTGGCCCGGGCGCGGTGAGGACCTGCGGCGCCATCCTCGTGTGCGCCTTCGTGCTCGTCGGCGCGGCTTGCGGCGGGGGAGGCCCGGCGAACGACCCGTCGCGGGCGTCGGAGGAGCGCGCGGAGAAGGGCGCCGCGTCGCAGGGGGGCGCCGCGAAGGAGGCGAAGAAAGTGGCGAAAAAGGAGGCGGGCGCCGCTGCAGAGGAGACCGGGACCGCGGAGGGAAAGCCGGCGAAGGAGAAGGCCGCGGGGGGGACCCTCGAGCCGGCCGAGGCCGGGGTAGGGCCGAAGGAGATCACCAACATGCTGCCGGCGGACGGGAAGAGACCGGACCCGGCCCGGCCGGCGCCGGAGAACCCCCCGGAAGGGGTGAAGACCTTCCCGGCCACGACGAACAGGGTCGTGAACGAGCCGGTCGACTACCGGCGGGAGCCGCCGACCAACGGGGACCACGCCCCCCTCTGGCAGAACTGCGGCTTCTACGAGAAGCCGATCAAAGAAGAGCACGCCGTCCACAGCATGGACCACGGGGTCGTCTGGATCACCCACCGCCCGGGCCTTCCGGCCGAAGGGATAAACGCGCTGCGCCCCTACGGCGAGGAGGAGTACGTCGTGGTCAGCCCCTACCCCGGTCAGGACGCGCCGGTGGTCGCCACCTCCTGGAGGGTCCAGCTCGAGCTCGACGGAGCAAACGACCCACGCCTGCGGGAGTTCGTGGACGGCTTCCGGGTCTCCGAGATAGCCCCCCTCTCCGGCAACCGCTGCGCCGGCGGCGTGGGCAATCCTGGGAGGCAGGGAAACTAGGGTGCTCTCCGGACGGTGCAGATGCCGGGAGAGGGGGCCTGGCCCACGACCACGGGTTCCTCCACCGGGTCGGGGGCCTTTGGGCGATACCGAGACCGGCGTCGCGCCCGGCGCAACGATCGGGGGAGACTAGCATGGCAGGGCCGGCGGCGAAGATACTGGTGGTGGACGACGAGCCCGGCGTCCGGGAACTGGTGGGTCTCCACCTGCGCCACGACGGCCACGCCGTGATCCCGGCCGCCGACGGCGCGGAGGCGCTCAGGCTCTTTCGGCGAACCCGGCCCGACCTGGTGGTGCTCGACCTCACGCTGCCCGGGCCGGGCGGGCTCGAGGTGTGCCGGCGCATCCAGTCCGAGCGGCGCGTGCCCCTGATCGTGCTGGCCGCCAGGGGCAATGGAGAGGGCGGGATCGCGGGCTTGGAGCTGGGCGCCGACGACTACGTTGTCAAGCCCTTCTCCCCGCGCGAGCTGGCGGCCCGCGTGCGGGCGGTTCTCCGCCGGTCGAACACTTTTACGGCGGGCCCCGCGCACGGGAGAACGCTCGACTTCGGCGACCTGCGCCTGGAGCCCGACACCCGCAAGGTGACGGTCCGAGGGGGGACGCCCGTCACGCTCACGGAGCGGGAGTTCGACCTGCTCCACCACCTTGCGTCGCACCCCAAGCGAGCACACGCCCGAGCCCAGCTGATGAAGGCGGTGTGGGGCCACGCCTTCCCCATCGACACCCGCACCATCACCGTGCACGTCCGGAGGCTGCGCGAGAAGATAGAGCCCGACCCAGCCCGGCCGCGCTACATCCAGACCGTGTGGGGCGTCGGCTACAAGTTCGGGGGGGGACAACGGGAGTGAGAGCGATCGGGACCGCGGGCACCGCGATGCCCCTCCATGCCGGGCTCCTGGAGCTCGCGCCGAGCGCAGCGTCTTCCACGTCTTCCACGTTCGGCACGCCGAAGGCCGAGCGCCCGCGGGCGGCCCCGCCGCTCCTCGGCGTGGGCGGGGGCCCTGCCCCCACAAAGAGGACTTCTCCCCGGATGGCCCGGGTCTCTCCCGTGATCCGGGCTCGCCCGGCATCCCGTACTACGAACCGACGTCCCGATGTCCAAAATCATCGTACCGCGACGGGTCCCGGACGGGTCCCGTCGTGGATAGATCGGCGGGGTGAGAGATGCTCGGCGGGGCGCGGCGAAGCTCGATAGACAACCGCTATCGTCCCCTCGGCCTCCTCGGCCGGGGCGGGATGGGCGAGGTCCACCTGGCCCGCGACGAGGTCCTGGGCCGGGACGTGGCGGTCAAGGTGCTCGCCGAACAATACTCCCACGACGGGGAAGCCGTGGAGCGCTTCAGGCGCGAGGCCCGGAGCGCGGCCGCCCTCTCCCACCCCCACGTCGTCCCCGTGCACGACCTGGGCGAGACCGCGGACGGCGCCCACTACATCGTGATGGAGTACGTCCCCGGCGGCACGCTCAAGGAGCGCATCTTGCGGGGGGGCGCCATGGACGTCCGTACGGCGGCCAGGATCTCCCACCAGGTCGCCGCGGCCCTCGGCGCCGCCCACGACGCCGGGGTCGTCCACCGCGACGTGAAGCCCGAGAACATCCTCTTCGCCGGCTCCGGGGAGGCGAAGGTGACGGACTTCGGGATCGCCCGGTCCGCCTCCTCCCCGCGGCTCACCGAGGCGGGCTTCACCCTTGGCACCGCCGACTACATGTCCCCGGAGCAGGCGATGGGCGAGGCCGTGGGCCCCGCGAGCGACCTCTACTCCCTGGGCGTCGTCCTCTACCAGATGCTCGCCGGGGAGCGGCCCTTCGAGGCCGACAGCCCGCTCGCCACGGCCGTCAAGCACGCCAACGAGCCGCCCCCGAAGCTCCGCCGGCCCGGGGAGGGGGACCCCGCCTTCCCGGGGGGGATGGGCGCCGTCGTGGAGAAACTCCTGGCAAAGGACCCCGCGGATCGCCACGGCTCGGCCTCGGAGCTCATGGCGGACCTCGAGCGGGTAATGGACGGGCCCGCCCGGGCCGAGCCCGCGAAGCCGCGCGGCATGTCGCGGCGCGGCGCGGCGCGTGGCGCGGACGGTCCCCCGGACCCGGGCGCGGACACCGTGCTGGGCGCCGCGGCGCACAAGAAAAGGGGTAACAGGCGCGGGAGAAGGTTCCTCGGCGGGGCCGTGCTGTCCGCCGCCGTGGTCCTGCTTCTGCTTGGCGTGGCGGGTGCCCTCGGTCCGTTGGGGGCTCGGGATGGGGACCCCTCGCCCGGCGATGGCGCGCAAGCCGGCCCCCAAGGCACCGAGGAGGGCAAGAAGGATCCGGCGCGGGCGGCGACGGTCGAGGAGGAGGGGGAAAGCTCGGACGCGGCGGATCCGTCCGATTCCGCGTTCGTCCATCGCGCCACCCCCGAGAACGTCTCCGACAACAGCACCTACATAGACGACCCCCGGGCCAACGGCCATCCCGACGCTCTCCTCTCGGTGACGCAGAACTGGAACCCGGGGGGCGACGGTGGCACCTACAACGCCCACCCGGTGGGCGTCTGGTACGACGCGGTCGCCGAGAAATGGGCGATCGCCAACGAGGATCGCGCGGCGATGCCCGAAGGAGCCGCCTTCAACGTGGTGGTCTCGCGCGACCCCCCGGAAGCGGCGAGATGACGACGCCTCGGGGTGCGTAGAATGCAAACCTACGGATCCCAGAATACGAGGCGAGAGAATGAAAAGATCCCTGACACTGACGGCGCTCCTGATAATGACGCTCTCCGTCGCCGCCTGCGGCGGAGGCGAAGCCCAACAAGCGGAACGAGCCGCCCCGTCACAGGAAAAGGAAGCAGCGCCCGCGACCCAGAGGGTTGCCAAGGAAAGCGCCCCGCGGGAAAGTAGTGCGCCCGAGGAGGGTAGTTCGCGGGAGAGCGCGCGGGGCGGCGAGGGTGGCGAAGCCGCCGGCTTGAGCGTCACGACCCTCGATGGCGAGCAGGTCAACCTGGGGGGGCAAGGCGGCGTGACGGCGCTCTATTTCATGGCCGGGTGGTGACCGAAGTGCAGGGAGGAGGCTCGGGCGTGGTCCGAGATCCTTCCGGCCTACGAGGATCGTGGGCTAGAGATGCTGATGGTCTCCATAGACCCGTCCGAGACGCCGCGGTCCATCGAGGCGTTCAATGACGCGGCCAGCATAGAAGAGCCCCTGCCGACGGTCCTGGACAGCGCCGAGATCGCCCAAGAGTTCGGCGTGAGCGCCCTGGAGACCACGATCATCCTCGACCGGAACGGCGAAGAGGTCTACCGGGACGTCGCCGTCTCTGACCCCGATGCTTTAAGAGCGGAGCTGGAGAGCGTGCTGTGAGCGGGCTTCAAGAGCTCGCCGTTCAGGTGCTCACCAGCCTGGGCGCTCTGCTCCCCTTCGGCTTCGCCTTCGGGGCGGGGATCGTCGCGGCGGTCAACCCCTGCGGCTTCGCCATGCTGCCGGCCTACCTCTCGCTCTACCTCGGCACCGAGGAGGCGGGCTACGAGAAACGTTCCCCGCCGGGACGGGCGCTGCGGGCGCTCCTCATCGGGGGCGCGGTCTCGTTGGGGTTCGTCCTCCTCTTCGGGTTGGCCGGCGTGGTCGTCTCCGCCGGGGGAAGCGCGATCCTTGGGACCATGCCCTGGGTGGGGATGGTCATCGGCGCGGCCCTCATCCTGATGGGCCTCTGGATGCTCGCCGGTCGGACGCTCTACACCGGCCTCTTCGAGCGCCTCGCCAGGCGCATCGGCGATCCCAAAGCGATGGGCGTGCGGGGCTTCTTCCTGTTCGGCCTGGCCTACGGGCTGGCCTCGCTCAGTTGCACCTTGCCGGTGTTCCTCGCGGTTATGGGCGGCGGCCTCACCGCCGGAAGCTTCGCCGCAGGAGCGGGGCAGTTCGTAAGCTACGGCCTGGGCATGACCTCGGTACTCCTGGTCCTCACCCTGGCGCTGGCGCTCTTCAAGGGAGGAGTGATCTCCCGGCTGCGTAGTGTCGCTCCCCACGTCCAGCTAATCTCCGCGGCGCTGCTCGTGGTGGCCGGGGCGTACATAATCTTCTACTGGTGGCCGGTCTTGATTCCCGCGAGGGTTGCCACGGTTGGCTAGCTAACCCGGTGCGCGGGTTTTCGGCCGGTGAGGAGCCCGGAGAAGGGGAGAGTATCCCGACGCTTTCTCCCGGGTCACCCGCGCCCCTCGTCGCGCAGCTCCTCTATCTGGCGGTCCACCTCGTCGAGCGCACGCACAAGGACGGCCTCCAGCGTCGCCCGCCGATGGTAGGCCAGGCTGCGGGCGAGCACCCGCGCCTCTTCCAGGAGCACGCGCATGTTGCGCAGCTCCGAGAGCTGGGACTCGGCCATCGGCCCGTCGTCTCGCAAGCCACATCCCCCTTCCGTCGGTCCGCGCCGCCAAGTGTACAGGCGGGGTCGGGGTTGTTTCGGGCGCCCATGCACCGAACGTCGTGGAGAAACTGTTTGGAAAATAGTTGGACGAGTCTGGACCGCACGTTTTTGGTGGCGCAAAGCTGCTATAAGGGTGCTTCTCGCCCCATTTTTCCGACTCACGGGACCTCAGAGCGGAGCCCATTCGGATTTTCCAAACAGTTTCCGACACCCCTTCTGCGAAGTTCGCATCCAAGATCTTGCATGTTTATTTTGTGGCGGCGGATCTTGGAGGTCCTCGGGCACGAAGATCGGCCCGGCCCGCGGACCAAAACTCCTAACTGATGCTGTATGGGCCGTTTTAGCTCGGTTCATCAGATTGGCCTTGCGGCTGGCCTCGCGTCCGCGCACCGCTTCGGCGGAACGAACGTGGTCACGCCGTAAGGTGGGGAAGGGGGCCGCCCGCCGCGCCCGTCCACGAAATGGTCAGGCACCCGAAAACGGGGCGACCGAGTCCGCTTCGGGAAAGTAAGGTTGCGACCTCAGTCCGTAAATTCTTGGAGGGTACAACCCACCGTCTTGGAGACCCCGCTGCGTCACCCCCCAGGGTACACGCGGGCGAAGACGGCGGCCGCTCAGCCGGCGGCTTGCTCCAGGGCAGCCATGTCCCTGACGTGGATGTGCCGGCGCCTCAGCTCTACGGCGCCGGTTTCCTGCAGCCTGGTGAAGGCCCTGGTGACGCTCTCGCGGCTCGTGCCGATCATGGTGGCAAGCCGCCGGTGGGTGTAGTGGGTGGGTATCATCGGGCCCTCGGGGGTCATGACCCCTTCGCTCTCGGCTAGCTGGAGGACGAGGCCCGCCAAGCGGGCGGGGACGTCCTTGAGGCGAATGTCCTCCAGTCGGCCCTCGCAAGCGCGCAGCCGTTCGCTCAGGACGCGGAGCATCCGCAAGCCCACGTCGGGGTTGACCCGCACCAGGCGCTCCAGGTCCTCGCTCTTCAGGATGCAGATGTCTGACGGCTCCGTTGCCTCAGCGTACGCCTCCCTGAGCCGCTGGGCCGTGAGCGCCATCTCCCCGAACATCGTCCCGGCCTCCACCACCGCGAGCGTGAACTCCCACCCGTCCGGAGTCACCTTGTATATGCGCACCTTGCCCCTCTTGAGCATGAAGAGCGCCTCGCTCCGGTTCCCCGGAGCGTAAAGGATCCGGCCCCGCTCCACGTGCGTGTCAGGGACGCGTCGGCCGAACTCCTCCAACTCCTCACCCGAGAGGGGTTCCAGGACGTCCACCATGGAAAGGAGCCGTAACTTCTCCTCCAATAACAACATCTCTGAGGTCGTCTCCTTCTCGGGGTTGCGGGGACCGCTTGTCCAGCAGGGTCTCACTCTACAGCAACCCGGTAGTTCGGTGACACGCGTCACCGACTTTTGTTCGTGTTTCCCCGATGATGAGACCCGGAGGAAGGGGAGGGAACAAGCGGATGGCGGAGGTGGCGATCGTGGTCCTGGCGGACACGGAAACGAAGGAAGGTTGGACCGTGTGACGAACGCCCTGACTTCCGCGCGGGACGTCAAGGAAAATGGCGACGAGGTCGCCATCGTCTTCGACGAGGCTGCTTTTATTGCGCGGCGGCTTTCGGGGTGAACGAACAGGAGCAAGAGGGCGGCATCGCCCAGCTGGAAGGATACGGACATCCTAGCCTCAGCCAGGTTGCTGCCCCAAGGGTACCAGATAATCACGTTCCGGGTAGATGCCCGCGTAGAATGTCGGCGAGGCTAAGTTTATAGGGCCGAAGAGGTTAGTAGAGGTAGGTTCAAGTGGCGGCGCAGACCTTCGGTTGGCTTCGTCGGCCTCTCTTGAGGCCCCGACGGCGCCGCCCGAAAGGGATCACGAAGGCTGTATCCAGAGGACGAACGATAAGGCCTGGGACCGGTATCATAAGCTAGGCAAAAAGGAGTCTCGACATGAACATCAGAAACGTCGCGGCGAGGACGGGGGCGAACGGGCAGGGGCGGATGCTCGAAACCGCAGGTGTGTCCGTTCTCCGCTCCGCGCTGGCGGGAACCCTGTTGTGGGTCGGGGCGCTGAAGTTCGCCGAGTACGAGGCCGAGAACATACGGCCCATGGTCTCCACGAGCCCGCTCTTCTCCTCGATCAACGAGAGGTTGGGCGCTCGCAAGACCGCGCGGCTCATAGGTCTCACGGAGATAGCGATGGGCACCCTGATCGCCGCGAGGCCGCTCTCGCCGAGGGCGTCCGCGATCGGCAGCCTCGGGGCCACCGGGATGTTCCTCTCCACCCTGAGCTTCCTCCTCACGATGCCGGGGGTCTGGCAAGAAGAGCACGGGTTCCCCGCGCTCTCCCTGGAGGGGCAGTTCCTGGCCAAGGACGGGGTGTTTCTAGGAGCGGCGATGCTGACGGCCGCAGAGTCGCTGAGGGCCCCTTCCCAGTGATGCTAGGGTAGAAGAAGACGACGGCGGCCGCCGGTAAGGGGCTCGCCTGCGCCTCGCGGGCATCCCCGAAAGGCGCAACAGAATTCAGGGAGCGTTAAGGAGTGCGTAAGCGTTCCGTAAGATTCGCCCTCTAGATTTATCCCGTAAGGCGGACCGTAAAGCACTCGCCCTGTTCGTAGGAGCGGGGTGGTCACGACCGTAACCAAGAGTACAACGCGGAGTTGGAGAAGGATGCGCCGTTCGCTAAACCCGACGCTGCCGGCGGAGTCGGAGCTGAACCGCTTTCTGGACCGTGCGCTCCTGGGGTTGGAATGGGGTAGCCTCGCGGCGCTGTTGTTGATCACGCTCGTGCAACCCGCTACCGGCCGCACGGGGCTCCCGACGTGGGCGCTCATACTGCTGTTCGCCACGTACCTCCTGATCGTCGAGCTGCTGCGGCATCTAGTACGGCGGCTCCACCCCTTCACCTACAAGTACGTGCTGGGCGTGCCAATGAGCGGTCTGATCTACTTCCTTGGCGCGGAGCCGGGTGGCCCGCTCTTCGTTCTCTTCTTCCTGAGCCTCGTCTGTGCGACGGCCACCTCGACATTGCGAGGCGGCCTGCTCTACACGGCCGGCTTCGCAGTGCTCACGGTGATCATCGACCCTACGTTCCCCAGGTGGTCCCCAACCGAAGGCGAAGTCCGGGATCTAGGCGCCCGGCTGGTTCTGCTTTGCATCTTCGGGGTCGGCACCGCCATCCTGAGGCGGCGGCTCGCGCTGGAGCAGGAGGTGGCCGGTTGGGCCCGCGGGGAGAGCGAGCGGTTGGGGGAGATCGACCGGCTCCGGGATCTTTTTATCTCCTCGGTCTCCCACGACCTGCGCACACCGCTCACCGCGACCCGAGCCGGGCTGGGCTTGCTCCGGACGAGTGCGAGCGGGCGATTGCAGCCCGACGAGCGGGATCTGCTGGACAACGCGCGCCGCAACACCGACCGCCTCGGCATGCTCGTCGATGATCTTCTCGCCTACAACCAGCTGGAGGCCGGAACCTTACGCCTCGACCGCGAGCCGCTCGACCTGCGCGCCGTCGTTACCGAGGCGATCGCCTCGGTGCATCCCCTGATCCGGGAGAAGGGACAGACCCTAGAGGCCAACATGCCGGAACCGCTGCCCGGCGAGGGTGACCCGCGGCGGCTGGAGCAGGCGATTACGAACGTGCTGGCGAACGCCCACCAGCACACTCCCGGGGGCACGCGTATCGGCATCGCCGGCCGGGTCTCGGGTGGCGAGGTGTCGCTGTCGGTGGACGATAACGGTCCCGGGATCCCGCAGGGGGAGCTGGAAGCCGTCTTCCGGCGTTTCCACCGCCTCGGGTCCGGGCGGGGCGGCTCCGGTCTGGGGCTGGCGATCGCCAGGGGCATCGTCGAGCTCCACGAGGGGCGGATTTGGGCCGAGAGCCAGCCTGGGGAAGGCGCGACTTTCCAGGTCGTTTGGCCACACGCGGAGAAAAGAGGAGCCAACTCATGACGCTCAAGGTGCTCATCGCGGAGGATGCCCGTGACGTTGCGGAAGTGGTCGCTTTCGGGATGCGCATGGTCTGGCCGGATTGCCACGTAACCACCACAGTCAACGGAGAGGAAGCGATCAAACGCTTCGCCGAGGAGCGGCCGGATCTCGTGGTGCTCGACGTGTACATGCCGCCACCCGACGGCTTCGAGGTTTGCCGGCGCATCCGCGAGATCTCCCAGGTTCCGATCCTGATGCTTACCGTCCGTGACGGGACGCTCGACAAGGTGCGGGCGCTCGACCTCGGCGCCGACGACTACCTGACCAAGCCCTTCGACCACCTCGAGCTACTGGCCCGCCTGCGGGCGCTCCTGCGGCGGGCGAGCAGGACGCCCGCAACGCCCGAGCCTTGTATCGCCGTGGGCGACTTATCGCTGGACTACACCACCCACGAAGTGCGCGTGCGGGGTGAGGTAATCAGGCTCACGTCTACCGAATGCCGCCTGCTGGAAGAGTTGGTGCGGCACGCGGGCACCGTGCTATCTCACCGTCACCTCCTAGAGCAGGTGTGGGGTCCGGGATACGTCGGCGACGCCCACTACCTGAAGGTGTTCGTGCGGCGGCTACGCCGGAAGCTGGGCGATGATGCCGAGCGTCCCCGCTACATCCAGACCGAGTGGGGCATAGGGTATCGTTTTATTCCTTCTCGCTAGACGTCCGACTGCTGCGCGATCACCTGACGCGCCGCCTACCGCACAGCCGAAATTCCAGTTGTAGACGTAGGACCCATCTTGGAGAGCAACATCTGCGGCAGCATGCGTGAACTCGTATCCGAACGACGCGCCACGGCTGGGAGCGTCGCCAAATCCCTCGACAGCAGGTACCGTCGAACCGTCTCCCGTTTATCATTGTTCACCAATTGACACCTATTTGTTCACCGGCGTTTACCCAAACGTTAGCTTCGTTCCGATAGGGTCGTATCCAGGATCGTCCGCGCACGACGGGTCGACGGCGGGCTGGCAGGGAACGGGGTGTGATGACACGACTCATGGAGGCACTACAGGCGCTTGGTTTGGACGGCGAGATCACCCTCTCGGGTCGCTGGCTCAAGCTTCGGGGTGAGCGTTGCTCGGTGT
>Ga0136618_10000723_pt1 | contig 11825 bp, 9 predicted proteins | sample AntDrymUQ3302106_2_FD_104805 | JGI IMG/M metagenome (GOLD analysis project Ga0136618, IMG submission 104805) | Polar desert sand microbial communities from Dry Valleys, Antarctica - metaG UQ330 (21.06) | ecosystem: Environmental > Terrestrial > Soil > Desert | place: Antarctica: Dry Valley... | reverse complement strand
CGCATCGCTCGCTCAACCTCGGCGGCCTCGACCTGCTCGGCAAGCCGGCGTAAAGCGGACACGGCCGCCAAGCCGTCCGCGGGGTCATCTGAGCCAGAGAGCTGTGCCGTGAGCATTTGGCAACCCTAGTTGACAACTGCAACTTTGTCAACGCTGGTTGCTGAATCGCTCAGCGCGCCTTCGACCGTCGCCCGCTTCGAGAAGAGCGCCAATAGGACGACGGCGCTCACCACCGCGAGGCCCGAATACGCCAGTTCGTTACCTCCACTGTCGGCTACAGCCGGCCCCACGACTCCGCCAAGCGCGTGTCCGACGCCCCAGCCCAGGTTCGTGAGGCCAAATGCGAGGCCCAGGCTCATTCCAGAAGCTTCGGCGCCGTCCGTGAGCATCGCCATCGCGGGTGACCAGAGCATGCCGATCCCCGGGGCCGCGACGATCAGGACGGCGGCGAGAACCCAGGCCTCCTCCGGCAACTGGATGAGCAGCATGGTCACGATGCTCGCGACGAGGCCCGCCGCGCATGGTCCGAAGCGCCCGCGCCGGTCGGAGACCCGTCCCGCCAGGGGCGCAACCACGGCCTCGAACCCCGCCGTGGCGAGGAAGACGGCGGCGATTACGACGGCCCCGGCGCCAAGCTCGTCGAGCTCCAGCGGAACGAGCACATCTACCGCCCCGAAGATCATCCCGGGCACGAGGATCAGTAGGAAGCCGAAGCGGACGGGGGTCGAGCGCGTCGCGGCGACGAGGCTTGCTGCGCTCGTCGCACCCGCCGACGGCGGCGCCGGCATCCGGAGAGCAACGACGGCCAGGCCGACCCCCGCGACTCCCACGGCAGAGAACACGGCCGACCGGCTGAGGATCTCGGCGAGCGCGCCAACCGCGGGTCCGAGGAGGACGCCGGCGATCGCGGCCGCCATAGCCGAGCCGATCAGCTCGCCTCGGCGCTCGCGCGGCGCGACAGAGATCAGCCAGCTCAGCGCTCCCGCCCACGAGCACGCCCCCGCCGCGCCCTGAAGAAACCGCGACGCGGTCAGAACTTCCGGGCTGGATGCGAACGCAAAGACGAGGACCGTCACGGTCATCGCGCCGAGGCCGATGAGCGTGGTGCGCTTCGCCCCGAGACGAGCCGCCAGAAATCCCCCAGGGATCGCGGCTACCAGCGTCCCAGTCGCGTACGAGCCCGAGAGCAGCCCGGCCGACGTCTTCGAGAGAGCGAACTCGTCGGCAAGGCCCGGGAGGAGGGGCACGATCGCGGCAAAGAACATCGTGTCGACGAAGACCACGAGCGACGCCAGGATCAGGAGCTTCCTCATAGGGGTCGCTGAGTTCTAATCGGACGTGCTTTTGAAGGGAACTCAGCGATCCGTCCACACTAGACAGCAGGGATAGGCCCCGATCCCAGCCGAGTACCGCGGCCCGAACGACGGCTTCTAGAGCCAAGCTCGGGCTTGTCAGACCGTTGATCGTTATAGGCTGCCGCCCTCGCGCCGGTGGGTAGCCGGCCACAACGACGAAGGGAAGACCGTGAAACTGGTCATCGGGATCGTGCGGCCGGAGAAGGCGAACGATGTGCTGGAAGCGCTCTACCGCGCCGACGTCCGGGGGGTGTCGATGAGCCGCGTCCAGGGCCATGGCGGCGAGCTCGAGCGCGTTGAGACCTACCGGGGAACGACGGTCAAGATGGGCCTCTCCGAGAAGGTCCGCTTCGAGATCGCGGTTTCGGACGACTTCGTCGAGCGCACGATCGGCGCCCTCCAGTCGGGGGGCCAGACCGGCGAGGTCGGTGACGGCAAAATCTTCGTCCTCCCGCTCGAGCAGGCCTTGCGCATCCGCACGGGCGAGACCGACAAGGGCGCCGTGACGCCTGTGACCAAATGAGCGCCGCGCTCATCCTCGGCCAGGCGGCCGAGATCGATACGGGCGACACCGCTTGGATGCTTGTCGCAACCGCGCTCGTGTTGCTCATGACGGTCGGCCTCGGGCTCTTCTACGCGGGCCTCGTGCGTGCCAAGAACACGCTCAACACCTTCATGATGTGCGTCGCCGCCCTGGCCGTGGCGACGATCACGTGGGCCATTGTCGGGTACTCGTGGGCGTTCGCACCGGGGAACGACATCATCGGCGGCTTCGACTACGCCTTTCTGCAGGGTGTCGGCTTCGAGCCCAATCCCGACGGCCTCGGCGCCACCATCCCGCACCTGGTCTTCTTCGCTTTCCAGGCGACGTTCTGCATCATCACGACAGCGCTCGTCTCGGGTGCGGTGGTCGAGCGGATGCGCTTCGGGCCTTTCTTGATCTTCGCGGCGCTCTGGTCGCTCCTCGTCTACTCGGTGCTTGCACACTGGGGCTTCGGTGGCGGCTGGCTGGTTGCCGGCGGGACGCTCGACTTCGCGGGCGGCATTGCGGTCGAGATGGCCTCCGGCTTCTCCGCTCTCGCGGCGGCCCTTGTGGTCGGTGCGCGCAAGGACTACGGGCGTCAGGCGCTCCTGCCGCACAACGCCGTCTACGTCCTTGTCGGTGCGGGCCTGCTGTGGTTCGGCTGGTTCGGATTCAACGGCGGCTCCGGGTTCAACACGGGCACCAACAGCGTGCTCGCTTTCACCAACACCCTGCTCACACCAGCCTGCAGCCTCATGACCTGGATTGTGCTGGACCTCATCCGCGGCCGCAAGGCGACGGCGATCGGAGCGGCGACGGCGATCATCGTCGGCTGCGTCCTCATCACCCCTGCAGGAGGTTTCATCAGCCCGGGATGGGCTATGGCACTGGGCGTCGCGGGCGCCCTGCCGTGCTACGCGATGATCCTGTGGCGTCCCCGCACACGCGTGGACGAGACTCTCGATGTGCTCGCCGCTCACGGCGTCGCGGGCTTCACCGGGATCCTGTTCATCGGCTTCTTCGCGCAAGAAACGTGGAACGGCATCGCCGACGGCGCCGCCTACGGGAACTTCGACCAGCTCGTCGATCAGGTTCTCGCTGCGGTCGCCACGCCGGCCTACGCCTTTGCCGCGACCTTCGTGCTGCTCAAGGTGATCGGTGCCGTGATGCCGCTACGCGCCACCGAAACCGAGGAGGCAATCGGTATGGACGTCACCCAGCACGGCGAGGAGGCCTACCTCACAGGCGAGGGAGCGATCCTCGTCAGGGCCGAGGCCGGCGTCGAGGAGAAGGTGCCGGCGGCGCAGCCCTAGTCCCGCCGTCACGCTTCAACGATGACGATCGCCGCCGGTGAGTTGGATGGGCTCCAGGCCCAAGCGCAAGCGCTCTCGGGGGGCAAGGCAAGCTCGGCGGAGCTCGTCGCTGCCTGCCTCGAGCGCGTCGAGGCGTCTCAGCCCGTCCTGAACGCCTTTCGCCTTGTGCGCGCCGAGCGGGCGATGGACGAAGCGCAGGAGTGCGACCGCCGTCTCGCCGCCGGGGATCGAACTCCGCTCCTGGGCGTCCCGCTTGCGATCAAGGACGACACGAACATCGCCGGCGAGACGACGGCGTTCGGCTGCGCCGGCCGGTTCGATCCGATCGCCGAAGACAGCGAAGTCGTGCGTCGCCTTCGTCTTGCCGGCGCGGTGATCGTCGGCAAGACGACTACGTCAGAGCTCGGGCAGTGGCCCTTCTCCGAGGGCCCCGGCTTCGGCATCACCCGGAACCCGTGGGGCCTCGGCCACACGCCGGGCGGCTCGAGCGGCGGAGCTGCCGCGGCGGTGGCAGCTGGACTCGTCTCGGGCGCGATCGGCTCCGACGGAGCCGGGTCGGTGCGAATTCCGGCAGCCTGGTGTCACCTGGTCGGGATCAAGCCCCAGCGCGGACGCATCTCGACCTGGCCTCATCCCGAAGCTTTCATGGGCCTCACCTGCCTCGGCCCCCTGACCCGGACGGTTGCTGATGCGGCGCTGCTGCTCGACGTCGCCTCAGGCAATCGGGAAGGCGACCTCCACCGGCCCGTGCTGCCCGCGCAGAGCTATGTCGAGGCTGCGCGCGAAACGCCGAGCCGGCTGCGGATCGCCCTCTCGACGGCGATTCCCTTCAGCGGCGCTCCGGCCAAGCTCGACCCAGAGATCCGCGCGGCAACCGAGCGGATGGGCGGGGTGCTCAGGGAGCTTGGCCACTCCGTCGAAGAGGCAGACCCTTCGTACGGCCTGGTGGGCGCAGGCTTCATGCCCCGCTCGATGAGCGGCATTCGCGAATGGGTCGATCGCATCGACGATCCCGACACGCTCGATCCGCGCACCCGCCACAACGCGAATGTGGGCCGCGTCCTTTCCGGCCCGGCCCTGGTCGCGGCACGAAGGCTGGAGCGTGCAGCCCAGTGGCAGATTGGACGCATCTTCAAGCGCTTCGACGCAGTACTGGCTCCGACTACCGCGAAGCCTCCGCTCGAGGTCGGTGCCGCTGACGGGCTCGGCAATTGGGGGACGGACCGGCTGATCGTGGGCGCCTGCCCGTACGCATGGCCGTGGAACGTGGTGGGCTGGCCGGGCGTGAACGTGCCCGCGGGCCTGACCGGCGGCGGACTCCCGATCGGCGTCCAGCTCCTCGGGCCGGCCAACTCGGAAGGGCTCCTGATCTCGCTGGCAGCAGAGCTCGAGGCTCAGGAACGCTGGCACGAGCGCTGGCCGCCGATCTTCTAGACGCTCGCGCCCACGACGTCTGGCGCTATGGCATGCCGAGCTGGCGGAGCCGAGCCCTGCCTTCAGTCAGGCAGCGGTTCACCTTCGTGTACGTCCATCCGTTGAGCTCTGAGATCTCTGCGTACGAGTAGCCCTCGCCTCTGAGGACCAGTGCGCGCCGCTCATCCGGCTTGAGGCGCTGGAGCACGCGGGCGCGGGAGAGCGCCCACTCAATTCGCTCCGCGTGCTCAGCCGGGCAGGGGCCGCCGGATGAGCGTTCGGAGAGCTCGGCAGAGAGGAGGCGCTCGCGCTCGCGACGGATCGCCAGTGCCTCTCGCTTCGTCACGAGGTGCATCCATGCCGCGAGGCGCTCCGGGGGATGGGCCGGCGCCTTCTCGAGCAGGATCAAAGTCGCTCGGCCGAGAGCGTCGTCCGCGTCGTCCGAGCAGAGCGAAACACGGCGGGCAGTCCGGCGGAACGCGGCGCCATGAGCTTCGAGGAGGGAGACGGCCGACAGGGAGCGGAGCTCGTGCACACGAGGTTCAACCCCGCGCTAAGGACGCGTGCCCCCCTCGTGTACGGAACTGGCCCTGATTGCATCCTTGCTCCTATCTGGGCACCTCTCTGCATCTGCCTACCCGCTACCCAAACCCTTTCAAACCGTCGTTATCCTCGCTCGCCATGACTACCTCGATCGTTACCGGCGGCGCCGGCTTCCTTGGTTCGCACCTGTGCGAGACGCTCCTCGCAGAGGGCGAGCGCGTTATCTGCATCGACAACCTCGACACGGGTTCGCTTCAGAACGTCGAGCACATCGACGACGATGCCTTCACCTTCATCCTCCACGACCTCACCGAGCCGATCTTCGTTGACGAGCCAATTGACTTCGTTTACCACCTTGCTTCGCCCGCCAGCCCGATTGACTACCTGCGTCTGCCGCTCCACACGCTGAAGGTCGGGTCGTACGGGACGCACCACATGCTCGGCCTCGCAAAGCTGAAGCGCGCCCGCTTCGTTCTCGCGTCGACCTCGGAGGTCTACGGCGATCCGCAGGTGCACCCCCAGCCCGAGGAGTATTGGGGCCACGTAAACCCAATCGGGCCGCGGGGGGTCTACGACGAGGCCAAGCGCTACGCCGAGGCGCTGACGATGGCGTACCACCGCCAGCAGGGTGTCGACACCGGGATCGTGCGGACCTTCAACACCTACGGTTCACGCCTACGCCCTCACGACGGCCGCGCCATCTCCACATTCCTTCGCCAAGCGCTCCAGGACAAGCCGCTTACCGTTTTCGGCGACGGGTCGCAAACCCGAAGCTTCTGTTACGTCGACGACCAGATCCGCGGCTACGTCTCGATGGCCCGCTCAGACGTCCACGTGCCAGTGAACATCGGTAATCCGGACGAGCTCACCCTCCTCGAATTGGCCGAGACCGTGACCGAGGTGACGGAGTCGAAATCCGAGATCGTTTACGAAGCGCTCCCGATCGACGACCCTCAGGTCCGCCAGCCCGACATCACCCGAGCCAAGCAGCTCCTCGCCTGGGAGCCCAAGGTCGGCCTCCGCGACGGCCTGCGGATGACGATCGACAAGTCGGGTGTCGAGCAGCTGGTGGACACCCGCTATTAGAGGCAAAGCGGCCACTTCAGCTCAGGCGCGACCCGGGCGGAGAATCGCCCATCTGACGGCAACATTCCCCCCGTATCCAGGGGGCGCGGGCAACACTGCGCACCGCTTCGCGACCGGCCAGGCCGAGCGCGGCCACCACGTCGAGGTCTTTACGGCCCCCTATCCCGGCGCCGCTCCTACCTCCCCCGGAGTCGAGGTCCACCGGACCCCGCCGATCTATGCGATCGGCAACGCGCCCCTCATTCCCAGCCTGGCCCGGCTCGAAGGATTCGACGTCGTCCACCTCCACTACCCGTTCATCTTCGGTTCGGAGTTGACTCTCCTCGCCCGGCTCAGCAAGCGCCGTCGCGCTCAGGCGCTTCTGGTCCACTACAAGAATCGCCTCGTCGGCGACGGGGGCCGGGGCATGCTCTTCGCGGCGTATGAGCGCACGGTCGCGCCCGCACTGATCCGCGCCGCCGACCGCGTCTGCGTTCTCAGCCCGGATCACGCCGACTCGGTCTCGTATCTGCGCCGCGGCGGCGGCGAGGACCCCGCGAAGCTCATCGAGATGCCGAACGGGGTCGACGCGGAGCGCTTCAGCCCCGGCGACGACGAGTCCGGTCTCCGAGAGCGGCTCGGCATCCCGGCCGGCGCCGTCATCGCCGCGTTTGTCGCGACCCTCGACCGCGCCCACCACTTCAAGCGCCTCGACGTCGCGATCGACGCCCTCGCCGAGTTGGGCGACCCGAATCTGCACATAGTTGTGGCAGGCGGCGGTGAGCTGGTCGAGAACTTCCGGAGCCTGGCGGCTAGGCGCGGGGTCGCAGGCCGCGTCCACTTCCTCGGCGCCGTCCCGCATGCGGAGCTCCCGAACATCCTCCGCGCGTCCGATCTCTTCCTCCTCACCACCGAGCCACCCGAGTCGTTCGGCATTGTCCTCATCGAGGCGATGGCCTCGGGTCTTCCGGTGATCGCCACGGATTACCCGGGCGTTCGCGCAGTCATCGCGAACGGGACGGGACTACTCGCGCCGCAGGGCGACGTCGGCGCTGTCGCCGCGCGCCTCTCGGAGCTGGTCGCGGCGGGCGCGGAGGGGCGGCGAGCGATGGGCGACGCGGGGCGACGCCGGGCGCTCGAGGAATGGAACTGGCCGCGCCTCCTCGATCGCATGGACGACGCCTACGAGGAGGCGATCGAGGTGCGCAAAGCGAAGATGCGAATGCGATGAGCACCCCGCGCCGGATCCTCTTCGTCTCCTACTTTTACCCCCCGTGCACCGACACCGGCGCCCACCGCCCCACCTCGATGATCAAGTACCTGCGGCGCGCGGGCCACGACGTGACGGTCCTTACGACGTCCGCATACGGCACGCTCGACGGTGAGGCAGAGCGCGGCATCGAGCGCACTGCCGACGCGCAGCTCTGGCGCGCGAAGATGCGCGGCGCAGATAGCGTCGGCTCCATGTACGACGCCGACACTTACTCGGGCACCCCTCATCCGCTGAGCAAGGTGATCGTTCCCGAGCCACTTGCGCTCGCCTGGGCGCCATTCGCGATCCGGCGTGCCAAGGCGCTCCATCGCCACCGTCCGTTCGATTGCGTAATCACTACATCCCCGCCTGAATCGGCCCATTTCGCAGGCCGAGCGCTCCAGCGCCGCGGCGCCGCATGGGTTGCTGACGTCCGCGACGCCTGGACCTTCGAGCCGCTCCGGCCCGGTTTTCCCACCGGGCTCCAGCGGCGCCTCGACGAGCGGCTCGAGCGCCGCACGCTTGGGGCCGCCGACGTCGTCGTTTGCGTTTCCGAGCCGGCCGCAGAGGATCTTCGCCGGCGCGAGATCTCCGACCCGGTCCTCGTCAGGAACGGTGCCGATCCCGAGCTCCTCGACGCCACTGAGGAGGGGTCGGTCGCCGATCTCCTCGACCCGGACCGCGTATCGCTCGTCTATACGGGCCGCTTCGGGTCCACCGGCCGCGATCCGCGGGCGCTGGTCGAGGGCCTCGCACGCCTGGCTCAAGAACACCCCGACGACGCCGCCCGCCTCGAGCTGGTCATTGCCGGTCCGTTACGAAACGACGAGGCGAAGCTCTTTTCAGCGAACGTTTCTCCAGCGCGTATCTCGGTGGCCGGCTCGCTTGACCGGGATCGCGCACTCGCACTCCAGCGTGCGGCAGACGCCCTCCTCCTGGTCGCGCACCCGGTGCGCTCGCAGCTCGCGAACTTCAAGCTTTACGAGTACGTGAATGCAGGCCCCCCGATCCTCGCGCTGGCCGCCGGCACCGAGGCGGGGAACGTGGCCGGAAGCTTCGGCGGCACTGTGGTGGCGGCCGGGGACGCCGCGGCCATCGCCCAGGCCCTGGCAAGCGCTGCGCGAGGCGAGCTACCGCCGAGCGATCCGGCCGCTCGCGCCGAGCATGCATTCCCCGCTGTCGCCGAGCGCATGGAGGCAGCAATGGAGCTTGCGATCGAATGCGCGCGTTCAGCGTCGGCTCACAAGTTGCAAAACTGGACCTGAGTGGCGAATCACCTGGAGCAGACCTGGGTCGCCTATGCGTTCGACGCCCCGGAGGACGAGAGCGACCTACGCGCTCGATGCGCCAGGGTGGACCAGCACACTCGGGCAGCCGTGACGTGCTTCACGTAGGCCCGGATCACGGATCGAGGCGCTAACGACGATCACCGCCTTCGAGGCGCTCGCAACCGAAATGTCTGTCGCCATGCTTGAGCTCGAAGCGAGCTTTGTCCTTCCCCATCCCGCAAAACAGCCGGTCGGCCTCGCGATCGTGGAAGAACCCGAGCTTGGTCCGGGCGCCGTCCAGCTTGTCGTCTCCTCGCCCGCCCTTCATGACATCGCTGCCGCTGCCCCCCAACAGCTCGTCCTTGCCCTCGCCTCCCAGAATATGGTCGTCCTGAGGGCCGCCGTTGATGAAATCGTTGCCGGTGCCGCCGTCGATGAAATCTCGGCCGGAAGTGGTCCTGCTGACGATCGCGAAGGGCTCGTCCTCGATGGTGTCGTTGCCCCCCTCGCCGAGGACCCGGTCGGGATCGCCGCTGCCATCCAGGCTGTCGTCGCCGCCGCCTCCCCGGATCAAATCCCGCCCGTTGCTGCCGACCAGAACCTCATGCCCGTCGGTGCCGATCAGGGTGTCGTCGCCGTCGCTGCCGATGAGGTACTCGATACGCCGTAGATCGTCCTGCTCACCGATTCGCCCGTCATCCTGGCCTCCGGCCAGAGTGACTGTGACCGGATCATCGCTTCGGTAGAACAGGTCGTCGGAAGGAACGCCGCTGCCTGGCCTAGCCGGCTCCCCGTCTCCACCGTCATAGACATCGTCGCCATCGAGCGTCTTCTCGACCACGAACGTGTCGAACCCCTCCCCGGCGAGGGCTTCATCGTCTCCCATACCCGGACGAAGCTTGTCGTTCGTGTTGCCGGTTTCGATCCGATCGGCGCCGTCGCCGCCGCGAACGATAAAGCCGTCCTTGTCGAAGTCAGTGGCGATTGCGTCGACGTCGACGAGGGTCGTGTCGAGCATGTCGTCACCGTCTCGGAGCTCGATTATCGGGTTCATCTCGTCTCGGAGCTCACAGGTGACGTCGTCGCCTGACGGGCCACCGCCGGTGCAGCCCTCTCCGGCCACGAGCGGCACCGAATCGCTGAAGATGACCTGTGCCTGGTCGGCGCTCGTGGTAATGACGAGCTCATTCGCCTCTCCCGGGACTGCGTCGAACCAGGTCTGACCCGAGACGTCAACCGTTGCGGCGCTCGCGCTGGGCACGATGGCCAGAGCCCAGGTAGTCGCGGCCAAGAGAGCGATGGTCAGTCGGGAGTCAGGCATGGTCGCGCGCGGTCGCACTCATCGCCTGAGTCTCGCATGGGCGGGTGCGCCCTGCAAGGGCCACCTAGGTGTCGCATCCGCGCACCACGATGAGCTCCACGGAGGCCCTCCGGCGCACCGTCGCCATATCCTCCCGACATGGCCGACGAGCAGCCGATTGAGGTCGACGCGGGCGAGCACAAGTACATCGCTCCGATCAAGGGCCCTGACGACGAGCGGATCTTCACCGACTCGGGCATCGAGATCGACGCGCTTTACGACCCCAGCGATGTGCGCGAGGACCTGGAGAGCCGCCTCGGCGAGCCGGGCTCCTACCCCTTCACGCGCGGCATCCACGACGGCATGTACCGGGATCGCCTCTGGACGATGCGCCAGTACGCCGGGTTCTCGAGCCCTGAGGACACGAACGGCCGCTACCGCTACCTGCTCGAGCACGGCTCCACCGGTCTTTCGATGGCTTTTGACCTGCCGACCCAGCTCGGCCGCGACTCGGACGATCCCCTCTGTGAGGGAGAGGTCGGGCGGACGGGCGTCCCCATCGACACGATCGAGGACATGCGGATCTGCTTCGACCAGATCCCGCTCGACCAGGTCTCGACCTCGATGACGATCAACGCCCCGGCCGCGGTATTGCTCCTCCTCTACGAACTCGTCGGCGAGGAGCAGGGCGTCGATTCGACCGAGCTTCGCGGCACGGTTCAGAACGACGTTCTGAAGGAGTACATCGCGCGCGGGAACTTCATCTATCCCCCCGAGGCGACCATGCGCCTCACCACCGACATCTTCGAGTACTGCGCCGAGCGCATCCCGAAGTGGAACACGATCTCGATCTCCGGTTACCACATCCGCGAGAAGGGCTGCTCAGCCGTCCAGGAGGTCGGCTTCACGCTCGCCAACGCCATCGCCTACACGGAGGCGGCACTCGACCGCGGCCTCGAGATCGACGACTTCGCCGGCCGGCTCGCCTTCTTCTTCAACTGCCACAACAACGTCTTCCAGGAGGTCGCGAAGTTCCGGGCCGCGCGCCGGATGTGGGCGAAGCTCATGCGCGAGCGGTTCGGCGCCTCGAAGGAGCGCTCGCAGATGATCCGCTTCCACACGCAGACGGGAGGGGTCACGCTCCAGGCCCAGCAGCCCGAGGTCAACATCATCCGCGTCGCGCTCCAGGGCTTCGCCGCGGTGTCGGGCGGCACCCAGTCGCTTCACACCAACGGCTTCGACGAGGCGCTCGCCCTGCCGACCGAGCGCTCGGCGCGCATCGCGCTACGCACCCAGCAGGTCATTGCCCACGAGTCCGGCGCCGCCGACACGGTTGATCCCTTCGCCGGGTCGTACTTCGTCGAGTCGCTCACCGACGAAATCGAGGAGCGCGCCTACGAGCTGATGGACGAGGTCGAGGGGATGGGCGGCTCGGTCCGCGCGCTCGAGTTTATGCAGAAGGAGATCGAGGAGTCCGCCGCCTCCTACCACGAGCGCTACCGCTCGGGCCAGGACATCGTGGTCGGCGTCAACAAGTACGTGACCGACACGGTGGACGACGTCGACATCCTGAAGGTCGACCCCGAGGCCGAGGCGCGCCAGCTCGAGCGCTTGGCGAAGTTCAAGGAGAACCGCGATCAATCGGCCTTGGACTCGAAGCTTGCCGCGCTCCGCGAGACCGCAGAGGGAGAGGGCAACCTCCTCCACCCCATTCGCGAGGCGCTCGCCGCGGACGCCTCGATCGGCGAGGTCTGCGGCGCGATGCGCGAAGTCTTCGGCGAATACAAGGGAGG
>Ga0136618_10000721_pt1 | contig 11830 bp, 14 predicted proteins | sample AntDrymUQ3302106_2_FD_104805 | JGI IMG/M metagenome (GOLD analysis project Ga0136618, IMG submission 104805) | Polar desert sand microbial communities from Dry Valleys, Antarctica - metaG UQ330 (21.06) | ecosystem: Environmental > Terrestrial > Soil > Desert | place: Antarctica: Dry Valley... | reverse complement strand
GTGAGCTCACCCGCACCTTCGCCGCCGACGAGGAGGTGCTCATCGGCTGCCACGAACCCGGTCACTACGAGGCAGGCATGCGATTGAACGTCGACGTCACCTGACCACCGCCCACTGCTGCCCCCGGCTCGTGCCCGCCGGTTCCGGGGATGACAGCTCAGGGTGACCATTGGCACATCGAGAAGGCGTGTGTGAACTATCGCGAGCGGGTAGCAGCGGTCGTCCCCAACCCCTCGATGGAGGAAGCCCGTGCCCGACGAGACCACCACCAACGCATCCGGCGGGATGTTCGACAAGCTGGCTGGCAAGGCCAAGCAGACGGTCGGCAACCTCGTCGGCAACGACACCCTTGCTCGGGAGGGGGAGCTCCAAGAGGCCAAGGTCGATCAGGCCAAGGAGGCCATGATCCTCAACGCAGAGGCCGAACAAGCCGAGCGGCAGAGCGAGGTGGCGGCTGAGCAGCAGGCCAACCAGCTGGACCAGCAGCGGGTCCAGGCCGAGCTCGATGAGCAAGGCCGTCAGCAGGAGATCGAGCGCCAAGAGCGCACCGCCAAGGCGGGCGTCGCCCAGGAGGCCGCCCGTCGCGAAGCATCGGCGGAGCGGCAGACGCAGCTCGAGGAGGCGGAGCTCGACCGCAAGGAGGTCGACGCCGTCGCCGATCGCATCGACGGCGTCCAGGAAGCAGCCGAGATCGATGAAGAAGCCCGCCAGGCCGAGGCAGCCGCCGACGCCCTGAAGGCTGCCCAGAGCGGCCTCCAGAACCAGACCCCCGGAGCATGAACATGGAGATCAGCCAGATCCGTCGAGAAGCCCTCAACCTGTGGCTCCAGAGCGTTCGGCTGCCCTTGACCGCCGCCGAGCGCATCGCCCGACCCGAGGATGCCGCCAGCTGGCCGCCCGCGGTGGCCTTCACCAAGGTCGAGGCCGGCGTGAACGGGTTCGTGGGGAGGATCACCGGCGACCAGACCCTCATCGGGCTGGCCAACCTCCAGCGTGCCGAGACGACCCAACGGGAGCAGGCCGCCGCCAAGGCGCTGGAGGCCGACCAGACCCGCGCCGAGGCCCGCCGCGAGGCCAGGGCCAAGGAGGCTGACCTCGAGGGTCAGCGGCAGGAGGCCGAGCAGCGCGCGGGAGAGCGCGAGCAGAAGGTGGAGCAGGACAAGCGCGAGGCTGAGCAGCGGGTGACGCAACAGGCGAACAAGAAGGAGGCCGCCGTCCGCCAGCAGGCGGCTGCTCGCAAGTCTGCCATCGAGACGCAAGCAGCCAAGTCGGAGACGGTGCGCCTGCGCAAGGAAGCCGAGGCTCTGCGGAAGAAGCAGCGAGCCGTCGAGGCCGAGGGCGCCGTCCTCGATCTCGACAAAGCTGTGCGGGCCAAGAAGGCCGCCCGTCGAGCCGGCTGATGTTCCTGTTCTTCAGCAACCGACTCGGTTGCGTAGGCTCGCTCCTGCTCTCGGTGGTGCTGTCGCTGCTGCTGCTGGCGCTGTTCCAGCTGCTATAGACCGTCGGATCGTGGACGCCTGGATCGAGCGCTTTCAGTAGGTGCGGAGCTCGAGCCGGTTTCCGTCGGGGTCGGTGGTGTAGAGCCCTCGGCCGACGCCCCGGGCGCCGTAGAGGTCGGCCGGGCCCATCTCGACCTCGAGCCGGCCCGAGGTGGCCAGCTCATCGAGGTCGACGTCGGCGACGGTGAGGGCCAGGTGATCGACGTTGGTGCCGGTGCGGTCGCCCTGCAGCACGTCGATGAGGAACGTGTCGCTCACCCGCAGCGACACGAACAGGACCTCCTGCCGCCGCCACTCCTCGAGGCGGAGGACCTCGACGCCGAGCCGCTCGGCGTACCAGCCGACGAGCCGTTCGGGATCGGGGGAGATGAGCACGATGTGGTCGGGGCCGACGAGCTGCATGGACCGAGTGTCGCACCGCTCCGGGAGGGCAGGCAGACTCACCGGCCGTGGCGGGCTGCAGGGGGTACGACAGAGAGCCTCGACGGGTGGCGGTGGGGGCGTTGGCGCCGCGCCGGCGTCGACCGGAGGTGTACCGGCGCCGCCGTCTCACGGTGCTGGGTCTTGCTGCGATCGTGCTCCTCGTTCCCTGGTGCGTCAGCCGCGACGATGATGGCGACCCCGACAACAGAGGGACGGCGACCGAAGCAGAGCCGGCGAGGGGAGGCTGCGCCGAGACCGCCGCCGCTCTGCCGTTGCGTGCCCAGTTGGCCCTCACCCTGATGGTGGGGGTGGATGGCGACACCCCCGCCGCCGCCGTCGCCCTCGTGGAGGGTGCACCGCGGCCGGGCGGGCTGTTCGTGCGGGGTGGTCGCGCCATCTGGGACGACCGGGTGCTGGTCAGCCCGCCAGGTGATGAGCTGCCGCTGCTGGTGGCGGTGGACGACGAGGGCGGTCGTGTGCAGCCCATGGAGGGCGTGCTGGACGCCCTGCCCAGCGCGGCCACCCTGGCGGAGGAGTCGCCCGACCGGCTGCTGGCGCTCGGAGCTGATCGGGGCGCCGAGCTGCGCGGGCTCGGCATCAACGTCGTGTTCGGACCGGTGGTGGACGTCGGCGGCGGCGGAGGCATCGGTGACCGGTCCTTCGGGACGACCTCGGATGTGGTGATCTCGAAGGCGGGTGCCTACGCCGCCGGGCTCCAGCAGGCCGGCATCCTGTCGGTCCTGAAGCACTTCCCTGGGCAGGGCCATGCTGACGCCGACACCCACGACGGCCCGGGGGCCGTCCCGCCGCTCGACCTGCTGCGCACGAGTGACCTCGTCCCGTATGGCGTCCTTCTCACCGACCGCTCGAGCGGCGTGATGGTCGGCCATCTCGACGTCCCCGGCCTCACCGAGGAAGGCGTGCCCGCCTCGCTGTCTCCGGCTGCCATCGGCCTGTTGAGAGGCGGCTACGAGTTCGACGGCCTGGTGGTCACCGACGACCTGGCTGCCATGGAGGCGATCCTGTCGCGGTTCACCGTGCCCGAGGCGGCGGAGCGAGCGCTGGCGGCGGGCGCCGATCTCGTGCTGCTTTCCCAGCCCGCCGACGTGGAGGCCGTGCTCGACCGGCTGGAGGAGGCCGTGAGCCTCGGTCGCATCCCGGACCGGCGGCTCGATGCCGCGTTGGCAAGGATCGTGGCGGTGGGCTGCCCGCCATGACCACCGGGAAGGGGTCAGCCGATGGTCAGGGCGGTGAAGCCCCGGCCGACGAAGACCTCGGTGGCGGCCAGGTCGGGGATGGGGGAGAGCAGCTGGATGTGCCCGGCGGTCGGCTCGCCGACGGGGACCACGGCGAGGGAGGTGGACTCGGCACCGAGGATGCGCCCGTCGGCTGCCCTGTAGACGGCGGTGACGTCCACACCGTCCTCGTCGGCGGGCCAGGTCGACCGCACCGTGAACCTCGTGATCGAACCGCCAGCTTCTTCGGGCTCGGTCACGATGCCCTCGGCCACCAGGCGGCCGTCGGTCGAGGCGGGCAGGAGCCATGCGCTCACCTCGACGTCCACCTCCAGCCGGGTGGGGCCGTCGATCGGCTCGATGAGGGTGCGGCCGACCGCCATCCGCTGGCCGGGGAGCACCGCGTTGAGCAGGGCGCTGTCCACCAGGAGCTCGGTGCCAGCATCGTCGAGGATGCGGGTGACAACCCGGACGCCGGTGGCCATCACCTCGGCGTTCGGGTTCTGCAGGATGACCCCATAGCCGCCGAGCGTGGCGGCGGGGTCGATGGGATCGGGAAACGAGGACACCCCTTGCTCGGCCACCACCAGCGGCTCCCCTGTGAGGGCCGGTTCCGTCGTCGTGGTCGACGATGGGACGGTGTCAGCCGCCGGCGCCGACGAGGTCGTAGAGGCGGCATCGTCGTCGCTGCCGCCCGCATCGCTGCAGGCCGCCGCGACCAGGGCGAGCACCATCGCGACGGTGCGGCGCAGGCGCCAACGCACTAGCTGAGGGTCTTGTTTAGACGCTCGAGCGCCGTGTCCTCGGAGATGTTGAGGGCGAAGGCCAGCTCGCTCACGAGCACCTGGCGGGCCTTGACGAACATCGACTTCTCCCCGGCCGAAAGCCCCTTGTCGGCATCCCGCAGGGCCAGGTTCCGCACCACCTCGGCCACCTGGTACACGTCGCCCGACTTGAGCTTCTCCTGGTGGTTCTTGAACCGGCGCGACCAGTTGGTGGGCTCGCGCACGTCCTTCTTGGCCAGCACCTCGAAGACGTCTTCCACGTCCTCTTTGGAGATCGGGTAGCGCATGCCGATGTCCTCGGCGCGGTCCTGGGGCACCTTCAGCATGAGGTCGCCGTGGGTCATCCGCAGCACGAAGTACTTGTTCTTGTCACCGTCGGGCATGGTGATCGTGTCGGTCCCCTCGATCACGGCAGCACCGTGGTGGGGGTAGACGACCTTGTCGCCGACCTTGAAGGGCACGCGTTCTCTCCTGCTCGCGGGTTGAGGCCCGACAAGGATGCCACCTCGGCGGCGGTTCTCCACATCTGGGTGCCCTAGCCTCCGGCCATGTTCGAATGGTCTGAAGAGCAGCTCATGATCCGCGACGCCGTCCGCCAGTTCGTGCAGGCGGAGATCGCGCCCAGGCGGGAGGAGCTCGAGCACGGCGACCTCCCTCCTTACGACATCCTGCGCAAGCTGTTCGCCACCTTCGGCATGGATGCCATGGCCCGGGAGCGGTTCAAGACCCAGATCGAGCGGGACAAGCGCGTGGCGGCCGGCGAGGAAGCGGCGCCGAAGCCGGGGGAGCGGCGGGGTGGGGGCGATCCCAACGCCATCGCCATGACGATGCTCCCCATCATCGAGATCTGCCGGCACTCACCCGGCATGGTCACCGCCATGGGCGTCAGCATGGGCCTCACCAGCGCCGCCATCATGTCGAAGGGCACCATCGCCCAGAAGGAGCGATGGGCGCTCGACCTGCTCACCCTTGACAAGGTGGGGGCGTGGGCCATCACCGAACCCGGGTCCGGCTCCGACGCCTTCGGGTCCATGCAGTCCACTGCCCGGCGCGACGGCGACGAGTACCTCCTGAACGGTTCCAAGACCTTCATCACCAACGGTCCCTTCGCCGACACCACGGTCTTCATCTGCAAGCTCGACGAGGGCAATGCTCCGGCGGAGCGCAAGATCCTGTCCTTCGTCCTCGACCGGGGGATGCCCGGCTTCGAGCAGTCCAAGCCGCTGCGCAAGATGGGGATGCACTCCTCGCCCACCGGCGAGCTGTTCCTCGATGACGTGCGGGTCGGCAAGGACCGGCTCATCGGCGAGACCGAGGACCTGCCCTCGGGTGGTCGCGCGGGCGCCAAGGACACGTTCTCCATGGAGCGCTCCGGGGTGGCGGCCATGGCCCTGGGCATCATCGACCGCTGCCTGGAGCTCTGCGTGCAGTACGCCAAGGACCGGGTGCAGTTCGGCCAGCCCATCGGCGAGTTCCAGCTCATCCAGGACAAGCTGGCCCGCATGGAGGTAGCCCGCCTCAACGTGCAGAACCTGGTGTTCCGCTACATCGAGATGTCGGCCGCCGGGGCCGGGCTCTCCCTCGCCGAGGCGTCGGCCATGAAGCTGTACTCGGCCCGGGCCGCCACCGACGTGGCCATGGAGGCGGTGCAGCTCCACGGCGGCAACGGCTACATGGCCGAGTTCCAGGTGGAGCAGCTGGCCCGGGATGCCAAGGTGCTGCAGATCTACGCCGGCACCGACGAGATCCAGATCACCCACATCGCCAAGGACCTCCTCCGCCGCTAGGGCGTCACAACGACCTCAGCAGAGGAGGGGCGGGTCGCTGGTCCGCGTGGTGCCGTCCGGTTGGGTGACCTCGAGGGCGCCGTCGGGTCGGAGCTTGATGTGCCAGCCCTTCATGTGGACCCGGTGGTGGTGCTTGGAGCACAGCAGCACCAGGTTCGACAGATCGGTGCATCCGCCGTCCTCCCAGTGGCGGATGTGGTGGCCCTCGCACCACTCGCCGGGCCGGTCGCAGCCGGGGAACCGGCAGCCGAAGTCGCGCAGCAGGAGTGAGGTGTAGACGGCCGGCGGGATGGTGCGGGTGGCGCGGCCATAGTCGAGGATCGACGAGCGGCCACCCGTGATGACCCGATGGATGTTGGCGTCGCAGGCGATCTTGCGGAGGACCAACCCGGGGAGCGGGGTGCCATGGATGGTTCGGCCGGGTGCCTCGTCGCGCAGGGCCTCTTCGTCGATGACGACGTTGACGTGGGGGCGGTGACGCTTGCCGAGCTTGTCGGTCTGGTGGTCGAGGAAGTGGCGGAAGACGTCGACCATGGCCTGGCCTCGGCGTTGGGCGTGGGTGACGTCACGGTCGTCGACCTCGGCGAGGCGGAGGCCGGTGGAGATGACCTCCGTGGACTCGGCGTCGAACGAGCCCTTGAGGTAGCCGTGCCCGTCGAGCGTCTGCACCAGCTGCACCTCGGCGACCGGCTCCCCGGGCGGTCCGTCCTCGTCGAGGACGGCATCCGCTCGCAGCGCCCACTCCTGCATGGCCCGAGCCGTCTGCACAACGTCGAGACCGATCAGGGTGGGGATGAGATCACCTTCGTGGTCGACCCACAGGCCGGTCCGCCGGTCGGTGACGTTGGCGACGATGATCTCGACCTGCCCGTCGGAGAGGTCCCCGGCCAGCCAGGCGGCGGTGGTGGCTGGGAGGTCGCGGAGCCGGCGCCCGGTCTTCAGGATCCGGTTGGCCTGGTGGTTGGTGACGTCCAGCCGACTCCGCATCCACGCCGTCATGGAGGCGGACCCGTCGACCTCCCACTCGCCCCGGCGATCGAGGTCGGCAAGGGCCATGGTGACCTTCGCGCCGAGAACTGAGTGCAGCTGTGCGACCTCGATCACGGCGGCGCTGCACGGCGGGATGTCGAGCCTCTGGATGGAAGTGCGAAGCTCCTCGAACATGGGTTAAGCGTACACCTGTTCGATCGTCGCAGGGCGGGTGGAACCCAGTGCCTGCAGCAGTTTGTGGCGATGGATCCTTCGATCCCATCGCCGGGATCGATCACTCTCGCCCCTCAGTGAACAGCACCCACAGGACCCCCGCTGCCAACACGCTCACCCGGGAACGGATGCGTCGATGGACCTAGGCTTCTAGCGTCATCTGATGAAGGAGGACTTCATGGGGTTCGTGCAGATCATCGAGTTCAAGACGTCGAAGATCGACGAGGTGCGCAAGGTCGGCGACGAGTGGGAGGCCGCTGCCGCCTCAGATCGAAAGGCCCGGCGGCGGGTCATGTGCGAGGACCGGGACAACCCCGGCCGCTACGTCAACATCGTGTTCTTCGACTCCTACGAGGACGCCATGGAGAACTCCGAGCTGCCCGTCACCCAGGAGTTCTCCCAGAAGATGATGGCGCTCGCCGATGGTGCGCCGACCTTCCACAACCTGGACGTCGCCGAAGACCGCAGCTGACGCAGGCTCCTCGTCACACGCCGAGGGACTTGCCGATGATCTCTTCGTGCGGTACCTCAGATTTTGGCCGCGTGCAGGGCGCCGAGGCGGCCCGCAGCTCACGGTCTTGACTGCTGACCGTCTGTTGCCAGCGCCCTTCGAGGCGTCCCCTGACGGTCGCCCACAATTCCCTGAACCGGCGCCATCCGAGCGGGCACTGAAGAGTCGTCCCTGGTTGCCCTCCCGGACCTCTTCAGCTGCGGCGGGTGGCGTCGGCGACGAGGTGCCGGTAGATCGTGTTGCTGATGCGTCGCTTCAGTGCCCGGACGGCGGCTCGGCTGGTCGTGCCCTCGTCGCGCTTGCGGTCATAGAACCCGCGGCCGGGGCTGTGGCGGTGCCGGAGCTGGGTGATCGCTGCGATGTGGATGACGTGGTTCAAGGTGCGGTTCCTGCGGCGTGAGCAAAGACCGCCGGCGCTCCACCGACGCTACGCACAACGCCGCAGCGACCACCTGAATCAATCAGGCAGATATGGGACAGTCCCTTACCCGGTTCGCAGACCTAAGCGAGGACGCATCTCGCTCAGGAGGCGACGGGGTCCCCCGGGTAGCCAGCGGCGAGGCCCAACGTGCGGCCGCCCTCGGTGATGCTCTCGGCGAGCGCAGCAAGGTCGTCGGTGGGCGCGTGCACAAAGCGTCCTGACAGACCGGGGAAGCCGCCGGACGCGAGCTGCACAACAGTCGCGGCGACCACATCCGGCGAAGTCCAAGCCTCCGGCGGAACATCTCGCCACATCGTCGAGCTGCTGGTCATGGCCGTGCGAACCAGCCCTGGGCTCACGTCGAAGACCTGGACGATGCCAGCGAGCTCGAGCGCGAGCGTGTCCGTCAAGCGGCACAACCCAGCCTTCGACGCCGCATACGCGGACTGGGTGGGGAAGGCCTCAGTGCCACCGAGGCTGTTGATGTTGACGACCACCCCGCCTCCGCCCTCGATCATGCCGGGGATCACCGCGCGGCACAGCCACATGGGGGCCAGCAAGTTCACCGTGAGGATGCGTTCCCACTCGCCTACCTCTGATTCGACGAACGGCACCTCGGCGCCAGCCAGCCCGGCGTTGTTCACCAGTACGTCGACGTCGCCCAGCTCACCGACGACCGTGGCGTAGAGATCCCTGACGTCGTCCCACGCCCGCAGATCAGCCGGGACCGCCACTGACCGCACGCCCGCCGCCCGCACCTCATCGGCCGTGGCCGAGAGCTCATCGGTGGAGCGAGCCGTGACCGCCACGTCGTAGCCCTCCGTTGCCAGAGCGACGGCGATCACCCGTCCAATACCCCGACTGGCGCCGGTCACCAGCGCCGCTCGGTGCCCGTCACCCATCTCCGGAGTCTCTCACGGTCGCCCGAACGACCGTTGCCAGCGGCGACGCCGCCAACCGTGTCGGAGGACCGTCGTCGCCCATCTCCCCGGCCCGACGTCTCGATTGGTGGCCCTGACTCTTCGTCCCACTCCGGCAGGAAAGGGCGCGTCCGCTTCCGGTACGGACTGCGAAGGGGTGACGCAACGCCGAACGTCGTGGCAGCGCGATCTGTGCCACAGAGCGCCCGCGCGATCGGCACATAGGGGCGGGGCGACGCGATGGTTCTCCGCCGCCGAGACGCGTCGAGCGCTTCATGACTGTGCCTCGCGCGCGAGCGATGTTCGGAACTCCGCAAAGATGTGGCCAGGGGGATGGGAGGCGCTCGAGCAGTGGGGTGACGAACTTCATCGGCGTCGCCACCCTGGAAGAGGCGGTGATGTCCTCGCTGGTCAGTGCTCCAGTTGACAAAGCTTCACTAGGAAACAATTCTTTACTGGAGTGATGGCGGACAAGAGCGCGGACAAGACGGACGGCGTGCACGTCCTCGGCGACGTGGCGGCCCTTCGTACGCTTTTTGACCCGCTCCGGCTGCGGATCATGGGAGCGATCCGGACGCCTCGTACGGCCAAAGAGCTTGGGGTCGCTCTGGGGGTCGAGCCGAACAAGCTCTATTACCACCTCCGCCGGCTCCAGGAGCATGGCCTCGTCTCCGTAGACGACCGACGAACCGGCGCCGAGCGCCGGTTCGTCGCGACGGCCAAGCGGTTGGCCGTCGACCCCGCAGTGCACCCGTCGGCGGTCGAGGCATCCGGGTTCGTCGGCGCCCTGTTCGGCGAGGCCCAGCGTCAGATCGAAGGGTTCATGATCAACCGGCGGTCGACGGAGGCCGGCACCGGCGGCACGGTGAGCGTCAGCCAGGTCGCGGCCACGCTCTCGCCGGCCAAACTGGCTCGCTATCAGGAGCGGCTGCGCAAGCTCGTCTCCGACTTCGACGCCGAACCGGTGAGTAGGTCGAAGGCGGCGGTCGAGCACTCGTTGCTGGTCGCCCTCTTCGCGACACCGTCGAGTTCCTGATGGACGCCATCCGACTGAGGTTCGCCCTCGTCCGCCTGCTCCGGGGAGTGAGCCGGCCGCTGACGGCGGCACTGGTCTTGGCCGTCGTGGTGAGCGCTGCCCTCCCGGTCGTGTTCACCATCGCCACCGGGGTGCTCGTGGGCACGGTCCCCGACGTCGTCGGACGCGGCCTGTCGTCCGACCCGGGACGGCGCGTCCTCGTTGCCTTGGCCGTCGCCGGCGCCTCGTTCGTCCTCCTGCAGGTGGCATCGCCAGTGCTGGCCGCCCTCAGCGAGACACTCGGGCACCGCCTCGACGGCCAGTTGCGGGCCCGGGCGATGGCGGCCACTCTCGCTCCTCTGGGGATGCAGCACCTCGAGGACCCCGACGTGCTCGACCGTGCCAACCTCGCTCGCGGTGCCATGGACGGCAACTTCACGCCCGGGGGCGCGGTCGCCGGCGTGGCCACCAACGCCGCCCAGGTGCTGCAGTCGATGTCGTCGGCCATCATCGTGGCCCGGTTCAACCTCTGGCTGGCTCTCGCCCTGGTCGTCGGATGGCGCATTGTCCGCGTGGTCCTGCTGCGACAGTTCTTCGCCCAGGTCGTATCGATGATCGGCATGACCCAGGCCATGCGGCGCTCGACCTACTTTCGAGACCTGGTGTTAACCCCGGGGGCGGCCAAGGAAGGGCGCATCTTCGGCCTGGCCGGTTGGATGCGCGAGCGGTTCACCCAACACTGGGTCGAGGGCATGACCGCGGTCTGGAAGACCCGGCGCGAAGGTCGACCCGCCGTCGTTGCGGTGATCGTTGGCATATCGACCGCCAGCTTCGTGGGCTTTCTCCTCATAGGCCGCGCCGCTATCGCCGGCGATCTGTCGCTGACCGAGCTGACGATCCTCCTCAGCGCCGTGGTGGGTATCGGCACGCTGTCGATCTCGGACGCCGACCTGCAGGTGGGCTACGGGCTCGCCGCCCTGCCGGCCCTGCTCGAGCTCGAGGCCATGGTGGATGACACCGCCGGCGATCCCCCCGGCGAGCGCGGCGCGGCCGATGGTCTGCCGGGCGAGTGCGTGCGCTTCGAATCGGTCGGGTTCGCCTACCCGGGCCAGCGGCGGCCGGTGCTGCACCACCTTGACCTCGCCATCCCCGCCGGCCGGTCGACGGCCATTGTGGGTGAGAACGGGGCCGGAAAGACCACCCTCGTGAAGCTCTTGTGCCGACTCTACGAACCGACGGCCGGGCGTATCACCGTCGACGGCCAACCGCTCGACTCGATCGACGGGGGGGCGTGGCAGCGGCGGGTGGCCGCCATCTTTCAGGACTTCATCCGGTATGAGATGACGGCGGCCGAGAACGTGGCGTGCGGTGCGCCGGCCGAACGCATCGACGAGGCCGCGGTCGTGCGGGCCGTCGAGCGTGCCGGTGCGTCGGAGATCGTGGCTGATCTCGCCAACGGGTTGGCCACCCCGCTGTCGCGGCGGCTCGCCGGCGGCACCGATCTCAGCGGCGGCCAGTGGCAACGGATCGCGCTCGCCCGCGCCCTGTACGCCGTCGAGGCCGGAGCGGGAGTGCTGATCCTCGACGAGCCCACGGCCAGCCTCGACGTGCGGGCCGAGGCCGAACTCTACGACCGCTTTCTCGAACTGACCCGCGGCCTGACCACCATCATCATTTCGCACCGTTTCTCGACGGTGCGACGGGCCGACAACATCGTGGTGGTCGAGAAGGGGCAGGTCGTCGAGCAGGGCACCCACGACGATCTGGTGGCCAGCAGTGGACGATACGCCGCCATGTTCCGCCTGCAGGCGGCGCGCTTCACTACCGAGGGCGCGCCGTGAGACGCGTCGCCAGCAGCACGCGCCTGCTTGTGGCCACGGCGTTTCGCGCCGACTCACTGCGGACGCTGGCCGTGTTCGCCCTCTCGTTGGCCGCCCGCGCCGGCGTCGTCGTCCACCCGCTGTTGCTCAAGCTCATGCTCGAGGCCGTGGCCGCTCGTGACCAACGCCAACTGCTGATGATCGCCCTGGC
>Ga0136618_10000720_pt1 | contig 11838 bp, 10 predicted proteins | sample AntDrymUQ3302106_2_FD_104805 | JGI IMG/M metagenome (GOLD analysis project Ga0136618, IMG submission 104805) | Polar desert sand microbial communities from Dry Valleys, Antarctica - metaG UQ330 (21.06) | ecosystem: Environmental > Terrestrial > Soil > Desert | place: Antarctica: Dry Valley... | reverse complement strand
GACCGACTCGATCACCTTGCCGAAGATGTAGCCGACGCCGATGCCCGGGCCGACGGTGCCGAGACCCGCGCCGACGCCCAGCGCGATCGACTTGAGTCCGGGAGTGGGGTCGGCTCCTTGGGCGAGCACTAGCAAAAAGTCCATGAGAGGATCCTCCTTAGTGGTGGGCGGCAGTCGCGCTGCCGAGATAGATGGACGTCAAGGTGGCGAAGATGAAGGCCTGCAGGCCGGCGATCAGCACGACCTCGAACATGAAGAAGGCGATCGCGATCGGCAGGGTGAAAACACCCAGAGCCGCCAGGCCGAGCAGCACCACCAGCCCTCCACCCATGAACAGGATGAGCAGGTGGCCGGCGAGGATGTTGGCGAAGAGCCGGACAGACAGGGAGATGATCCGGACGAACTGCGAGATCGCCTCGATCACAAAGATGGGCGCGGTCATCGCCTTCGGTGTGCCGGCCGGGATCCAGCTCTTGAAGTAGCCAATGAAGCCGTGGGCCCGGATGCCCTCGATGTGGTAGGCAAGCCAAACCATCAGCGTGAGCATGAGCGGTATCGAGAGATTGGCCGTCGCGGCATAGAGGGCGAAGCTGGGCACGCTCACGCCGAGAACGTCGACCGGCTCTTCGCTGTTGACCGGTAGCGGCAGGTAGCCGATCAGGTTGGAGAACAGGATGAAGAAGAAGAGGGTTCCGATGAACGGGAACCACTTCAGAGCCATCGACTCGTCCATGTTGCCGCGCGTGATCTGGTTGCGGGCGAGGTCGTAGGCGGCCTCGACGGCGGTCTGGACGCGGTTGGGGCGATCCTGCATCCGCTTGGCGATGTAGACCATCGCGATCGTGGTCAGGGCACAGGCCAGCGCCAGGTAGAGCACCGCCTTGTTCAGGCTCATATCGAACGGGCCGAGCTTGAGCTCCACCCAGGGGTCGAGCTTGAACTCGTTCTGGGGCTGGAACTCCTCGTTCTTGCCCTCACTCGGCGCGACGAAGTTGACCAGGATCGCGGCGACGATCAAGCCGCCGAGCCCCAGGAAGACCTTGGCCTTGGTGCTCACTTACCGGCCTTGGCTTCGTCGAAGGGGCGGACGATCATCTGCATCGGGAAGTAGATCGTGAACAGCGCGATGCACAGGATCGCGGCCGCGAGGCCATCCTCGCGCTCGGCGGCGAGACCGACCGCCATGATTGCCCCGGCCGTGAGCCAGCCGCGCCCGATCATGCTGCCCGCCAGAAGGCCGACAACGGTCCGCGGGTCGTCGGAGCGCTTAGCCTTCTCCTGGACCAGGCGGTCGATCCCCCGCTGGGTGAGCCACGCTCCGGCGGCCACTGCGTAGCCCACCATCGGCAGCCCGGCCAGCAGGAACAACGGAAGGGCGAACACCAGCGCGACGATGTCGAGGTAGCGGAGGAGGCTCAGGCCCACACCGGGCCCGCCTGCCTGTCCGTGTGTTTCCATGGCGTGGGTCGTCAAAAGAGGGTGTCCCCGCGGGGGCGCCACTCTATATGAGGCATGCGGGTCAGTACCAGTTGGTGGCAGCTGCCGCGAGGCGGGTACGGGGTGCTAGACGACCCGCAGGAGCGCATCGACCACGCGCTCATCGAACTGCCGGCCGGCGCCGCGGCGCATCTCCTCGCAGGCAGCGTGGGGGTCCAGCGGCGCGCGGTAAGGGCGCGTTGCGGTCATCGCCTCGTAGGCGTCGGCAGCGGCGAGGATGGCGGACTCCAGCGGCACGTCCGCGGCGGCGCTCCCACGCGGGTAGCCATCGCCGTCGGGGCGTTCGTGGTGGGCGAGGATCCAGTCGCCGATCTCTGCGTACTCGGTGGTGTCCAGCATGCGGGCCCCGATCTCGGGATGCGACCGCACCAGCTCCCACTCGTGCTCGTCCAGCGGGCCGGCCTTCTTGACCAGCTCGTCAGGCATGCCGACGCGCCCCACGTCATGCAGGATCCCGGCCAGGCGCACGCACTCCACGGCGTCGGGTGGCATGCCCAGCTCGCGGGCTATCAGCTCGGCGTAGCGGCCCACACGGCGCGAGTGGGTGGAGCTTCCGGTGTCACGCACGTCCAGCGCCTCGGCGAGGGTGAGCAAGGTGGCCAGCTCCACGTGTGTCTCGTCGCGTCCGGGCCGCGAGGTGCGGGCCAGGATGCCGGGTACCTCGGCACTGGAGATGACCGAGCGGTTGCGCCCCAGGCGCTTGGCGGCGTACAGCGCCTGGTCGCCGGCCTTGAGCAGTGCCTCGGTGGTCTGGCCGTGGACGGGAAAGCTCACGATCCCGAAGCTGATGGTCAGAGGGCCGACCTCGCTGTCGGCGAACGCCTTCTCCACCGCGCTACGCAGGCGCTCGGCCACGATGTAGGCGCCGTGCTCGTCTGTGTCCGGAGCCAGCACGGCGAACTCCTCCCCACCCACACGGGCCGCCGAGTCCCAGCTGCGCTTGCCGCGCAGGATGGCGCGTCCCACTCGCAGCAGCGCCTCATCCCCGGCGGCATGCCCGAAGCGGTCATTGATCTGCTTGAAGCCGTCGAGGTCGCCCACCACCACGCTCAGCCCCTGCTCGGTGCGCCGTGCGCGCTCGAGCTCCACGTCGAACACCTCGCTGAAGCCGCGGCGATTGAGCAGCTCGGTGAGGGGATCACGCCGGGCGGCGTCGCTGAGCTTTTGGATCAGGGTGGTCAGGCGATCGCGCGCGAAGGCCACCAGCAGCCCCACGGCCGTGAGCGTGAGAACTGTGGTCACCCAGGCCGCCACCGGCGAGTAGCCGGTATCGCGCGATACCAGCAGCGCGGCGAACATGACACCCAGCGCGGCAATCTGTAGCAGGGCCCAGCGGAGAGGGAAGAGATAGGAGGCGTAAAGGGTGGGCCACAGGTAGGGCAACGGCGCGTACTCGGCCCCCTCGCCCCAGAACTCGATGGTGCCCGTGGCGATGGCGCTGGCCAACAGACACCCCACGTGGAAGAACCACAGGGGCAGCTGGTCGTAGCCGGCCAGCGCGGCCAGAGCCAGCACCGTTGCCGCGGCGGCGAGCCAGGCCAGGCCCGACTCGTCCATGCCGGGCCCATGTGGCAACACGATCGCCAGCCCGGCCATGAGCACGCCCATCGCAGCGAACCAGAAGCCGGCGGTGGCCATCGATGCCGGCGAGCCGGGAGCCGCAAACACTTCTTCCGACGCGCGCATGGCAAGGCGCTCCAGTAGAGGAGCGTTCACCCGTTCCGGGCTTGGTTCCGCGGCATCGCTTGTGGGACGGCCCGTGGCGTGAACCATGGCTGCCGCGGCAGGTGTCGCCTGCCTGGAATCCATTCCAGAGTTCAATATAGGTACGCAGGTCCAATCTCGCCAATGTGGCTCCAGCGCGACATAGAACTCCCGCCTCTCTCCCGCGGCTTTCACCTCGTCACCCGCGAGGTGCTTTCCGCGCTGCCTGAGGTCGGGGACATCGACGCCGGCCTGCTCCACCTGTTCATCCGACACACCTCCGCCTCGCTGACCCTGAACGAGAACGCCAGCTCCGACGTGCTGGCCGACTTCGAGTCCTGGTTCTCCGGCGCCGTGCCAGACGACGCCCCCTTGTGGACCCACACGATGGAAGGGCCCGACGACATGCCGGCCCACATCAAGGCCTCGCTGCTCGGGCCCTCGCTGACCCTTCCCATCCGTCACGGCTCGCCGGCGCTGGGCACGTGGCAGGGGATCTACCTGTGCGAGCACCGCGACCGTGGCGGCGGGCGGTCGCTGCTGGCCACCGTGTGGGGCGAGTAAGAACTACTGGAAGGCCGGGTTCCACGGTGTCGGCCTCGTGCTGTTGGGCCTCCCGTTCGTCGCAATCTCGATTGCCTGCCTGGTGGCAGCGGCGCGCGACCTGCGAGGACGCTAGAGCCTCGCCATCCATCTGAGCACTGTGCGAACATGCGTTCGCACTGTGCGAACATGCGTTCGTGCGCTGGGACTCGCTGAGGATCGAAGAGGATGAAGGGCGGACCCTACCCGGCTACCGCGAGCCGGCCACGGTGCGCACCTTCGACGCACCCGAGGCGCTGGACACGAGGTTCTACGAAGTGCGCTCGAAGTCGGCGCTGAACCGCGTGCCCAAGCAATCGCGGATGCCGTTCCGCTGGACGATCAATCCCTATCGCGGATGCGCCCATGCCTGCGCCTATTGCACATCTGGCGACACGCCGGTCCTCATGAGCGATGGGCGGACCAAGCCGATCGCCGATGTTCGCGAAGGCGATCGCGTCTTCGGCACCTCCCGCCTCGGCGCTTACCGCCGTTACACGACAACCTCCGTGCTGGCCCACTGGGCAACGATCAAGCCTGCCTACCGGGTCACGCTCGAGGACGGCACCGAGCTTGTGGCCAGCGGCGACCACCGCTTCCTTACTGACCGGGGCTGGAAGCACGTCGCGGACACCGGTAGCTGCCCCCGGCGCGCGCACCTCACTACGAACAACAAGCTGATCGGCACGGGCCAGTTCGCCGAGCAGCCGGACCACTGGCCGGACTACAGGCGGGGGTATCTGTGCGGGTTGATCCGTGGTGACGGACACCTCGGCTCTTACCGCTACGAACGCCCCGGCCATCAACCGGAGAACCTGCATCGGTTCCGCCTGGCCCTCACCGACCTCGGGGCCCTTCACCGTGCCAAGGAGTTCCTCGCCAGGCTCGAGATCGTCACTCAGCAGTTCGTGTTCTCGACTGGAACGGAGAACCATCGCGCCGTGACCGCCATCCGCACGCAACGAATGGACAACGTCGCGGCGATCGCCGAGGTCGTCTCCTGGCCCCGCGCTCTCCGACCCGACTGGTGCAAGGGATTCCTCGCCGGCATCTTTGACGCCGAGGGCAGCCACGGCCAAGTCATTCGGATCTGCAATACGGATCCGGAAATCATCGGCTGGACTGCCGCGTCGTTCAAGCAGCTTGGGTTCCGCTACGTCATCGAGGACCTGCATCGTTCCAACGGATGCAAGAACGTCCGCCTCATCGGCGGTCTCCAACAAAAGCTCCGCTTCTTCCATACCGTCGACCCGGCGATCTGGCGCAAACGGGACATCGAGGGAGTCGCGCTCAAGAGTCAAGCCCAGCTCGGGGTCGAGGAGATCGAGCCACTCGGGGAAGGCCATCGCCTCTACGACATCACCACCGGCACAGGCGACTTCATGGCCAATGGCGTGGTGAGCCACAACTGCTTTGCCCGCCCCACGCACACCTATCTCGGCTTCGACGCCGGCCGCGACTTCGAGCGAGAGATCGTGGTCAAGGTCAACGTGCCCGAGGTGCTGCGCGCCGAGCTGCGGCGCCCGGCGTGGAAGCGCGAGCACGTGGCGATGGGGACCAACACCGACCCATATCAGTGGGTCGAGGGACGCTACCGGCTGATGCCCCCGATCTGGGAAGCGTTGCGCGATGGCGACACTCCCGGCTCGGTGCTCACCAAGTCCCCGCTGCTGCTGCGCGACATCGATGTGATGAAGCAGGTGCCCGGCATCTCCGCGAGCCTGTCCATACCCACCCTCGAGGAGAAGGCGTGGCGCGCCACCGAGCCGCGTACCCCCCACCCCCGCGCGCGCATCGAGGCGGTGGCGGAGCTCAACCGCCAGGGCATCCCGTGCGGCGTGCTGATAGCGCCGCTGATGCCCGGAGTCAATGACTCGCCCGAACAGGTGGAGCGCATCCTCGAGCTGTGCGCCGAGGCAGGCGCCGTGGACGTGGGAGGCATCTGCCTGCATCTGCGCGGCGAGGTGCGAGGGGTATTCATGGACTGGCTGCGCTCGCAACGTCCCGACCTCGTCCCCCTTTACGAGCGCCTCTACGCGCGCGGCGCCTACGCGCCCCCGGCCGAGCGCGAACGCATGAGCGCGATGGTGCGCTCGCGCCAGATGCCGGGGAGGCGTCCGGGATCGGCGTTCAGGCGGGGGGCGCGCATCGACCCGGCGGGGGCACGCGAACGAGCGGCAGAGGATGGGCCGGGGCTGCGACAGGGGTCGCTGTTCTGAGCGCAGCGCGAGCATCCTCGTTACAGCGAATGCGACCGGGACCGGGCAGCCTGATGTAGCGTCGCGCCGGATGACGGGCACGAGCGACCGGCGCGAATTCCTCACCTATGCGGGGCTGGGCACGGGCACCCTGATCCTGGGCGGGGTACCGGTGGACCCGGCGCTGTCGCAGACGGCGCGGCGGCGCCAGGTGCCGCTGGCGCGCGGGGGGACGTTCCCGCAGGGCGTCGGCTCGGGCATGCCCACACAGAACGCGATCACCCTGTGGACGCGGCTGGAGGGCTTTCGACGCGACCGGCGTGTGCGCCTGGAGGTGGCAACCGACCCCGGCTTTCGCAAGGTCGTGGCGCGGCGAGAGCTGCGCGCCCGCGCCGGCAAGGACCACACGGTGGAGACCCGCCTGCGCATGCCCAAGAGGCTCAAGCCGGGCCGGCAGTACTACTACCGCTTCGAGACCCAGGACGGCTCGAGCCCGGTCGGGCGCTTTCGCACGCTCCGGCCGCCGGACTCGCGCGAGCCGTTCAAGGTCGTCTTCTTCTCCTGCCAGGACTACCAGGCGGGCTTCTACAACGCCCACCGCGCGATCGCCGCCGAGGACGCCGACCTCGTGGTCGGCCTCGGCGACTACATCTACGAGCGCACCTTCTACGAGGGGCCGCGCAAGGACACCCTGGGAGCCAACGGCGACGGCGAAGTGCAGACCCTGGCCGAATACCGGGCCAAGTACCGGCTCTACAAGGCGGACGCTGATCTCCAGGCGATGCACGCCGCCCACCCCTACGTCGGCATCTGGGACGACCACGAGGTGGAGGACAACTACGCGGGCACCAACCCGGGTGACGAGACCCAGCAGATGCGCGTGCCCTTCCAGGCGCGCCAGTCCGCCGCCTACCGGGCCTTCTACGAGTACATGCCCTTCATGCCCGTCACCGGCAACCCGCTCAAGGGCGACGGGCTCTACCGGCGCCTGCCGCTGGGCGCCAACACCGAGCTCTTCCTCCTCGACGAGCGCCAGTACCGCGACGAGCAGCCCTGCGACGACGCGTTCTTCGAGCCCTGCCCGGAGGCCGAGTCCGAGCCCAGGCGCTTCCTCGGCCGCACCCAGATGGAGTGGCTGAAGGGCGGCCTGCGCTCCTCCGGGGCCACGTGGAAGCTGGTCGGCAACCAGCTGATGATCATGTCGCTGGAGCTGAGTCCGGGCGCCCAGATCACAAAGGACTCATGGGACGGCTATGGACAGGAGCGCCGCGAGCTGATGGGCCACATCGCCTCCCGCGACATCTCCAACGTGAGCTTTCTCACCGGCGACATTCACACCTTCTTCGCCGGAGACGTGGGCGTGGACGGCCGCGGGCCCGAGACCCACGCCACCGAGTTCGTAGGCGGGTCGGTCACCTCCCTCGGCGTTCCCGAGACCGTGGAGTCCACCACCGGCGCGCCGGTCCCGCGCGAACAGAGCACGCTGCTCACCAACAACCTGCGCGTCACCAATCCTCACATCAAGTACACCGAACAGCAGAGCCGCGGCTACGGCATCCTCGAGGCTCGCCAGGAGGAGCTGCTGGTGGAGTTCAAGGGGGTCGACGCGATGAACAAGGGCGCGCCCGCGCGCAGCCTCGGGCGTTTCCGCGTGGCGTCAGGCTCGCCCCGCGTCGAGGTTCTGTCCCGGGCCCCCTCAGCGGGTTGACACCGGGTCGAACTCGCCGGTCTCCACCTCGCGCTCGATCTCCTCGTCGATCTCTTCCTGGGTAAGCGCCTGGCGGCGCAGCTGGCGCTCTCGGAAGCGGCGGAACTTCAGTATCTCGAGCACCAGCACCAGGTAGACGCTGGCGGCCGCCGCCAGCAGGGCGAAGGCCAGGATCACCGTGGCCCAACCCGCGTTGAGCGTGCCGTCGTCCTCCGAGTAGGGCACGAACCGCAGCGCCAGGGCCAGGGCGGCCAGCGAGAGGGTCCAGCCGTAGAGGTAGAGCACGGTCTTGCGCTGCGAGAAGCCGATGTTGGCGAAGCGGTGGTGGAAGTGCCAGCGGTCGGCGGCGTACACGGGACGGCGGTACTTGATCCGCTTGGCGATGACGAAGGTGGCGTCCAGAGCGGGCACGGCCAGGATCACGAGTGGGAAGAACAGGGCGACGACGGCCGCCGTCTTGAGCACGCCCTGGATGGCCACGCAGGCCAGCAGCAGGCCGAGCAGGTTGGAGCCGGCGTCGCCCATGAAGATCGACGCCGGGTGGAAGTTGTGCCACAGGAAACCGACCGCTCCGCCCGCGGTGAGGGCGGCCAGGATGCCCGCCTCCTCGCGGTCCAGAGACAGGGCGATGACGGCGAAGGTGAGCGCCGCGATCGTGCAGACGCCGGCGGTGAGGCCGTCGACGCCATCGGTGAAATTCACGATGTTCATCACCGCGACGATGCCCACGAGCGTGAGCGGGTAGCCGAGGTCGCCCAGGTCCAGCGGCTCGACGAATGGCAGGGTCACGTTCTCCACGTACACACCCGAGGCCACGGGGATGAGAGCGGCGCTCGCTTGGCCTAGCAGCTTGATCGGCGGCGGCAGGTCGAACTTGTCGTCGGCCGCGCCCACCAGCGTGATCGCCACGGCGCCGAGCAGGATGCCGCGCGATTGCTGGTCACCGGGCAGGAAGGCGAGGCCGGCCACCAGGACCGCGGCCAGGATTGCGAGCCCTCCCAGGCTCGGAGTGGGTTGTGAGTGCAGATCCCGCTCGCGGGGGTGGTGGATCACTCCCGTGCGGTGGGCCAGGCGCGCACTCAGCGGCGTGGCCACCAGTGCCACCGCGGCCGCCAGGAGGAACGCCCACAGTGCGTCGAGGTCGCTCATCCGCTCGCACTGTAGCCCCGCGAGTGGCCGGTCTTGGCCGCTGCGTCGCCACCTTCACAAATGACAGTAGGCTGCCTGCACCCCTCGGCTCGCACGAAAGGACCTCCCATGCTCTTGAGCTCGTCCACGGCACGACGCCGGCTGACGCTCACAGCTTTCGCTGCCCTCGCCGCCGTGCTGCTCGCGGCCCCGGCCGCGATGGCCGGCAAGCGAGTCGCCAAGACCCCCGCTCTGAAGGTGATGACGCGCAACCTCTACCTGGGCGGCAACATCTTCCTGCCGCTGGGGGCCAAGGACCGAGCCGAGTTCGAGGAGAAGACCTCGGAGCTGTGGAACCAGGTGCAGTCGACCAACTTCCCGGCGCGCGCGAAGCTGCTGGCCGCAGAGATCAAGCGGACCGGCCCCGACCTCGTCGGTCTGCAGGAGGTCGCGATGTGGCGACGCAGCCCCGACGGCGTCAAGGACGGCTCGGCCACGCCCTCGACCACCGTGGTCTACGACTTCCTGAAGACCATGAAGGCCGAATTGCGGGCGCGCGGACAGCGCTACACCGTCGCCGTCGTGCAGCAGGAGGCCGATATCGAGGCTTCGACCCAGCAGTACGACGTTCGCCTGACCATGCGCGACGTGATCCTCGTGAAGCGCAAGCGCAACGGCGTGAAGGTGCTGCGCAAGCGCTCCAAGCAGTTCAAGGCCGACGTGACTATTCCGACTCAAGGCGGCCCGCTTACCAGCGACCGCGGGTGGACCTACGTCGACGCCTCGCTGGCCGGCACCCGTTTCCGGTTCGTGAACACTCACCTCGAGTCGGCTCTGGAGGAGACGCGCGTGGCGCAGGCCAAGGAGCTGGTGGCCCGCGGGGGGCCGGCACGCGCGAAGACACCGGTGATCTTGGTCGGCGACCTCAACTCAGACGCGCAGAACCTGACCGGCGCCAGCCCTGTGGCCTACCGGACGCTCACGCGGTTCGGCTTCAAGGACACCTGGACGGCGACACAGAACAGGAGCCGCGGCTTCTCATGCTGCCTCAAGGATCCGTTGCTGAAGGACCCGCCGCCCTTCCCTGGTGACCACCGCATCGACCACACGCTGGTCAAGCCGCGCATCAAGACCACGCGAGCGGAGATCGTGGGCCGCGATGCCAAGCAGCGCACCGCAACGGGCCTGTGGCCGTCCGACCACGCCGGCGTGGTGACCACGCTGCGCCTGGCTCGGTAGAGCTGCGCGGGGGGTATCGCGGCAGGAGGCCGCATGCATGCAAGGCGCGAACCGCCTGGACGCCTATCAGGCGCCCGGGAGTACCCAGAAGGCGACCACGGCGTATTGCAGCCCTGCCGCCGCGACCACCAGCAGGTGGAAGACCTCGTGGTAGCCGAACACGGCCGGCACGGGGTCGGGCCGATGCCGCGCCCAGACCACGGCGCCGACGGTGTAGAGCAGGCCGCCGAGAGCCACCATGGACGAGGCGGTGACGCCTACCGCGGACACCAGGCCGGGCGCCGCCGCCACCGCCACCCAGCCGAGCAGGACATAGATGAGCGCCGCCAGCCAGTTGGGCGCGTCGATCCAAGCCAGCTTCAGCACGATGCCGCCCAGCGCTCCCGCCCAGATCACCACGAGGATCACGTCGGCGAGCGTGCCGTCGAGGGCGAGCACGGCGAATGGCGTATAGGAGCCGGCGATCAGTAGGAAGATCGCCGAGTGGTCGAGCCGGCGCATCCATCTTCGTGCGCTGGGCCGGCGCCAGTTCACGCGGTGATACAGCGCACTCGTGCCGAACAGCATCGCCACGCAGCCGGCGTACACCGCAGCAGCGGCGGTGGCGCGGCCGGGGGGCGCCGTGATCACCAATGCCACGCCCAGGCCGACCGACACGAAAAAGGCCCATTGGTGCAACACACCTCGCAGGCGCGGCTTGGCCATCATGGGGGTCGGGAGCGCCTCGGTCACCGGGATACAATATAGCCCGGCCGGCCGGGGTCAACGAGCGCGCTAGCCACGCTCGGCCACCCGTGCCAGCCGGCGCACGAGCAGCGCCACGACCGGGCCATAGCTCACGCTGAGCAGGCGCTCGAGGGGGCGGGGCGCGCACAGATCGATGGCCACTTCGCAGCCCGTGCCCAGCGGCTCCACGCGATGCACGAGCGAGACCGGACCCACCTTCCACGTCCAGGACCGTCCGGCCCGCTTGGCCGTCACGCGTGCGGGCACCGGGACCGCTCCCAGCAGGCGCGCGGCGCCGCGCGCTCCCATCCGCACCTCTGGCTCGCCCAGTCCCCACGCACCGCGCACGTGCGGCGCCCACTCGGCCCAGCGCCCCGGGCGGGCCATGAGCGCCCATGCCTCGGCGGGCGCGGCGGAGCTGGGGGCGCGGTAGGTGGGCATCACGTTTTTCTACGAACGCAAGGCTCTCGAAGGCTCACCCGTTCGGGACCGAGGCAGGCTCGGGCTGCTCGCGCAGCTGGTGCGCCGCGGTGAAGAAGCCGCGGTAGCCGAGGCTGGTGGCCACGAGCGCCGCCAGGGCCACGCTGCCCAGCAGCACCCACAGCAGGATCAGCTGCAGGCGCACCGCGTCCACGGGCTCGGCACCGGCCACCAGGCTTCCCACCAGCACACCGGGGAAGGCGACGATCCCTGTGGTCTTGGTCTGGTCGATCAGCGGGATCAGGCCCGAGCGCAGGCTGCGGCTCACGAGCCCGCTCGCGGCCTGTCGCGCGGTGGCTCCCAGCGCCAGCGTGGCCTCCAGCCGCAGCCGTTCGGCGTGCACCTCGTCGGCCAGCCGGTTCAGCGCCACCGCTATGGCCGTCATGGCATTGCCGATCACCATGCCTCCCACTGGCACCAGATACCGCGCCTCGGCCTCGAACACGCCGAGCGCCAGCACGAGCCCCAGGGTGAGCCCGGCCGAGGTGCCCAGCGCTATGGCTATCGGCCCGAGAGCGCCGGGCACTGCCTTTGCCCGGCTGCGCGCGGTCACGGTGCCAAAGCCCACCATCACCG